>Ga0126313_10001150_pt1 | contig 13727 bp, 11 predicted proteins | sample Plot105A_FD_89954 | JGI IMG/M metagenome (GOLD analysis project Ga0126313, IMG submission 89954) | Serpentine soil microbial communities from UC McLaughlin Reserve, CA, USA - Plot105A | ecosystem: Environmental > Terrestrial > Soil > Grasslands | place: USA: UC McLaughlin Reserve, Lake County...
AGCGGCGTCGCCGCCGTGCTCGAGGTGGCCGAGCAGCTCGCCCCCCGGCCGCTGGCGAACGGCGCGGCCCTGCGCGTCGGCTTCTGGGGCGCGGAGGAGATCGGCCTCGTCGGCTCCCGCCGCTACGTGGACTCGCTCGCCGCCGCCGAGCGGCGCCGGATCCGCGCCTACGTGAACCTCGACATGGTCGGCTCACCGGGCGAGAAGGCCGCGGTGTATGCGGGACAGGGCGAGGCGGGGAAGGCGATCGAGGCCGAGCTGCGCAAGGGGCTGCCGCCCGACGCGCCCGAGGAGCGGCTCGGTGGCGCCTCCGACCACGCCTCGTTCGCGGCCCACGACATCCCCGTCGGCGGGATCTTCACCGGCCTGGACCGCTGCTACCACCGCGCCTGCGACCGGCTGCGCAACGTCGACGTCACGCTGGCCGCCCAGAACGCGCGCGCCACGGCGGAGGCGCTGGTGGCGCTCGCCGGGCGGTAGGGCCGTCTGCAGGGCTCAGGTCAACGGCGCCGGGTAGGGGGTGCGGCAGGGGGGCGCGGTCGCGCTCCCGTCGCCCGGTCTGCAACGCGGTCGACGTTCGGCCGCCACGCGCGGCGTAACGTCGACCACATGGCGCGGCTACGCGTCCGGGCGCCCCATCAGCCCGCGCAACGCCGGCGCGCCCTCGGCGTCGGACGGAGACCACTGGGTCTGGGGGCGCTCGCCGACGACGCCGTCGAGCTCGATGTCGACCTTCTCGGAGAAGAAGCAGAGCATGTCGCGCACCGGCTCGGCGTCGTGCCCGGGATCGGGATAGGTCCAGACGAGGTCCTCGACCAGCTCGCCGCCGACCCGCACGTGCCAGTAGTGCGCGACGCCCTTGTAGGCGCAGCGGCTGAGGTGGCCGCTCGGCACGAGCCGGTCGGTGTCGACGTCCTCGGCCGGGAGGTACCAGCGCGGCGGCAGCGCCGCCTCGTAGAGCACCCGCGCGTGGCGGGAGTCGGCGAGCACCTCGCCGTCGAGCAGCACGCGCACGTGGCGGGTGGTGCGGCAGACGTCGATCCGCGAGTACGGGTCCTTGGGGTGGCCGAAGAGCTGCTCGGCCTCCGCGAACCACTCGTCGAGCGCGTCCCAGCGGAATGCGAACAGGCCCTCGAGGAAGTCCGCGGCCGGCGCGGCATAGGTCCAGGCCGCGCGCGGCACCTCGCGGTCGCCGACCGTGAGCACGTGCCAGGCCAGCTCGCCGCGCGCGCTCTGCTCGCGCTCGCCGGTCTCCGACAGCAGGTCGGTCCGGACCTCGCCGGGCGGGAAGTGGTAGACGGGCAGCCGGCCGGTCTCGTGCAGCAGCATCGCGTTCGGACTGTCCACGACGGTCTCGCCCGACGCGACGCCGCGTATCCGCGGCGGGACGCCCTCGATGAACAGGACGCGCTCGGGCATCGGCTTGTCGAAGCGCCCGGCGGGGCGCTCGCCCAGCGGTCCGCTGCCGGCGGTCAGCGACACGCGTCAGACGTTACCGGCGACGCGGCGTCTCGGTCCGCACGACCAGCGCGACCGAGGCGACGATGATCGCCGCGCCGACGATCGTCGTCGCCGTGACGACCTCGTCGAGCACGAGCCAGCCGAGGAAGATCGCCACGACGGGGTTCACGTACGCGTAGGTGGAGACCTTGGAGATCGGCGCGTTCTGGAGCAGCCACGCATACGCGGTGTAGGCGACCCACGAGCCGAATACGATCAGGTAGGCCAGCGCGAGCAGCGAGCGCGCCGAGAACGCCTCGACGTCGACGTCGCCGCCCTCGCCGATCGCCAGCCCGACGACCACGATCGCGACGCCACCGAGCAGCATCTGCCAGCCGACGGAGCTCAGCGGGTCGCGCGGCAGCGACAGCCGGGGGGAGGCGAACGAGCCCGACGCCCACATCAGCGCGGCGCCGACGCACGCGAGCAGCCCGAGCACCGTCGCGTCGCCCGACTGCTCGCCCGGGCGCACCAGCAGCGCGACGCCCGCGAAGCCGACCAGCACCGAGGCGGCGCCGCGCAGGCTGACGCGGTCGCCGCTGCCGGCGCGCATGAGGATCACCCACAGCGGCACTGAGGCGATCAGCAGCGCCGCGATGCTCGACGGCACCTCCTGCTCGGCGACCGAGACGACCGCGTTGGCGCCCGGCAGCAGCAGGCCGACCAGCGCCGCGCCGCCGAGCTGGGCGCGGGTCGGCCGTACCGCGGCCGCGCCGCGCTGCACCGCGAGCACGCCGATGAGCACGGCCCCGGCGATCCCGAAGCGCGCGCCGGCGCCGAGCAGCGGCGGGATCGTCTCGACGAGGATCCGGATCGCCAGGTACGTCGAGCCCCAGACGATGTAGACGATCCACAGCGCCGTCCAGACCTGCCAGCCGGGCGCCGCTGTACGGCCACCGGCCGGCGCCCCTGGGGAGGCGCCGGCCGGGCGGGTCGCGGGTGGGGCGAGGGTGCCTTCGCTCACGCGGTCCTGGCGTGGACGCGGAGCCGCGAGCTGCGGCGGGCGGTGCTGCGGCGGCGGGCGCGGGGGGAGGGCGCGCCGGCCGCGCGAAGACGCAGGAGCGCGAGCACGTCGGCGGTGGGGAGGAAGGGGTCGGCGATGCCCTCGCCGGTGGAGGACGAGAGCGCGGCGACCAGGCGGCCGTCGGCCTCGGCCACGAGCAGCGAGCCCACCGGGGCCTCGGCGGAATCCAGCGCGGCGAGGCGCTCGAGCGCGGCGCCGTCGGAGTCGCGGGCGGCGCGGATCAGGACAGAAGGGGCGGTGGTGGTGGCGGGCATCTCGAACCTTTCAACGGGCGGGGCGTCTGCGGTGTGAGATGAATGATCGGTCAGAAGAGGCATCAGCACAAATGACATTTAGCGGCCGCTGGCATTAGTGCTGCTGATGTCGTTGGGATCGCACCGCGGAACGACCGGAGGGGGCGCGCGGGCGCCCCCTCCGGATCGTGCTCGTCGGCGCTGGGGCTACCGCAGCCCGATGACGGCGCTGTACAGCTGGCCGTCGTCGAGCTTGACGCCGATCGTGAACTGCTTGTTCGCGTCGGTCTTCGCCGTCCCCCAGTTGTAGATCCACTGGCGGTCGGTGCCGTCCCAGCGGAACATGCTTCCGCTGTCCGCGGCGAGGCTGGTGCCGTCGTCGGTCAGCGCAGCGAACGTCACGGCGCCCTTGACCGGCGTGATCCAGGAGCCCGCCGCGCCCTGGACGACCGTCCCGTCGGCGTTCCTGAGCTGGTACTTGACCGGGACGGTGCTGCCGGCCTTGAACACGCTCACGGTGCCCTGGTCGTGCGCGGTGTCCGTGATCGGCTGTCGGAACCCGTCCCACTGGTACGTGACGCGGTACTTGACCGTGTCGGTGGCCGTGTTGCCGGCCTTGTCCGTGGCGGTCGCGGTGACCGTATACTCCCCGACGCCGTTGGCATTGCCGCCGGTTGTGGAGACGGTGCATGACGCGACGCCGGAGTGCTCGTCGGTCGCCGTGCACGTCGGGCTCGGCTTGTCGCCCAGGGTGTAGATCGCCTTGTCCACGCCGACGACCTTCGGGACCGGCTCGACCTGGTCGACGTCCACGCTGACGGCGGCCGACGCCTTGTTGCCTGCGGCGTCGATCGCCTCGCCGCTTGCCTTCTGGGCGGCGCCGTTCGAGTTGATCGTCTCGTTGTTCGGGCAGACCCCCACGCCGGACAGCGCGTCGGAGCACGTCCAGTGGACGGTCACCGGCCCGGTGTACCAGCCGTTCTGGCCGAGCTGGCCGGAGACCACCTCGCCGGTGATCACGGGCGCGGTCTTGTCGAGCCTCACGGTCACCTTGTCGGTGCCCCTGTTGCCCGCCAGGTCGAACGCCTCACCGAGGATGTCCAGGCCGGCGAAGGGCGTCTCGTCGACGACGGTCTGGTCCGGCGTGGTCCTGGCCGTGTCGACGCCCGCGCCGGAGTCGTTGTCCTTCGCGTCGAAGTGGACCTTCGCATCCATGCTGTTCCACCCGCCGGCATTCGGTGCGGGTGTGACGGTGTGCGTGACCGTCGGCGCGATGTTGTCGTACTTCAGGGCGACCGTGTCGGCGGGCTCGACGTTGCCGGCCTTGTCGGCGGCGTAGTACTTGACCGTCGCGTTGCCGGAGCCGTCGAGCGGGACGCTGACGGTCTTCGTCGCGCCCGCGGCGACCTGCTCCGCGCCGCCGTTGACGGAGTAGTGGATTTCCTTGACCCCGGAGAGCCCGGTCTGGTCGACCGACGTCAGGACGACGTTGGCGGTCGTGCCGGTGCACCAGCCGTTGGTCTTCGTGCACTGGTTGTCGGCTGTGGTCTGCGGCGCCAGGCCGTCGACGTTGATGCCGCCGACCGTCTTGGCCGGCGCGGTGTTCCCGGCCAGGTCCTCGGCCGGCTCGCTCGTGACGGACTGCGCCGCGCCGTTGCCGCTGAGGACCTTCTTGTCGGGGCAGCTCGCCACGCCGGAGAGGCTGTCCGTGCACGTGAAGGCCACGGTGACCTCGCCGCTGTACCAGCCGGCCGCATTGGGCTGCGTGGTCGGGCCGCCGCCGATCACGGGGGCCGTCCGGTCGATCTTGAAGCCGCCCTTGGACGCCTTCGAGACGTTGCCGGCCTTGTCCGCCACGGACACCTCGGGCGTGCTGAGGTTGTCGCCCTCGCCCGTCACGACGCTGTTTGCCGGGGCGGTCGCCGGATCGACGCCTGAGAGGCCGTCGTTCGCGGTCCAGGCCACGGTGACGTCGCCCTTGTACCAGCCGGCGCCGTTGGGGTTGGTGGTCGCGGCGCCCTCGAGCGTCGGCGCGGTCTTGTCGATGTTGATGTCGCCGACGGTGGCCGACGCGGTGTTGCCGGCGACGTCGAGGGCCTGGCCCTTGACCTCCTGGCCGGCACCCTCGTTCTCGAGCCTCGCGGCCGCCGGCGAGCAGTCGGCGAGGCCGGAGTCGGCGTCCGAGCACGCGAACGACACGACCACGTCGCTGTTGTTCCAGCCGAAGCTGTTCGCGCCGGGCGTCCGCGACCCGTCGATCGTCGGCGCGACGCCGTCGATCCTGACCTCGACCAGGTTCGCCTTCTCGGCGTTGCCGGCGTTGTCGACCGACCAGAACGAGATCTCGTGCTTGCCGTTCAGGCCGTGGCTGAACGCGCCCGTGTACTCCTGCGCGGCGCCGCCGTCGACCTTGTAGTAGGTCTTGGCGACCCCGGAGAGCCCGTCGGCGCGGTGCAGCGCGACGTCGACGTCACCCGTGTACCAGCCGCCGTCGGGCAGCTCGGCCATGTCGACCGTCGTGGTCGGTGGGGTGCGGTCGATCTTGATGGCGCCGACCTTCTTCGCCGTCTCGTTGCCCGCCTTGTCGGCGACCGTCGCGGATGCGGAGAGCGCGTCGCCCTCGCCCGTGATCGTCTCGTCCCCGGGCGCGGCCGTCGCGAGACCCGAGAGGGCGTCCGAGGCGGTCCAGTGCACCGTGACGTCGCCGTTGTACCACCCGGCGGCGTTGGGGGCGGACGTGACCGCACCGCTCAGCGACGGGGCCGTCTTGTCGATGTCGACATCCCCGACGGTGTCCTCGCCGGTGTTGCCGGCGACATCCGTCGCGGTGCCCGTGACGGACTGGTCCTCGCCCTCGCTCAGCGTCTTCGGAGCCGAGAAGGTGTCGACGCCCGACAGCTCGTCGCCGGCCAGGAAGGACACCGTGACGTCGTCCTTGTACCAGCCCGCCGCGTTGGCCGGGCGATCGGCCGAGCCCTTGACGGTCGGCGCGGTCTCGTCAAGGTTGACGGTCGCCGGGTCGGTCGCCGTGTTGCCGGCGTCGTCCGTCGCGGTGCCCGTGACGACCTGCGCCGCGCCCTCATCGGCGACGACCTTGTCCGGGGTGCACGTCGCGATGCCGGACAGGACGTCCTCGCACTCGAACGACACGGTGACGTCGGACTTGTTCCAGCCCGCGGCGTTCGCCGCCGGCGTCAGCGCGTGCGAGATGGTCGGCGAGGTGCCGTCGATCTTGACGTCGATCGCCTTGTGCGTCTCCTCGTTGCCGGCGTTGTCCACGCTCCAGTACTCGAGCGTATGCGTGCCGTTGCCGGCGACGGCGACGTCCGTGCCGCTCTTCGCCACGGCGCCGTCGAGCTCGTAGAAGGTCGCCTTGACGCCCGACAGGCCGTCGTGGGGCACGAGCGTGACGGTCTGGTCCGTCGCCCTCCAGCCGCTCGGCGCGACGGCGCCGGTGTTCGGCGCGCTGGCGTCGATGCTGATCGCCGGGGAAGCGGCGGACTTCGTGTTGCCCGCCTTGTCGGCGACGGACTCGGTGACGCTCTGGTCCGCTCCTTCGGTGGAGACCACGGTGTCCGCGGGAGCGGCCCCGGCGAGGCCCGACAGTGCGTCGGAAGCGGACCACTTGAGTGTGACCGGGCCGTTGTACCAGCCGGCCGCGTTGGGGCTGGTCGCGGCGGCGGCGCTCAGCGTCGGCGCGGTCTTGTCGACGTTGACGCCCGACAGCGTCGCGCTGCTCGTGTTGCCGGCGACGTCCGTGGCGGTGCCGGTCGCCGACTGGTTCGCGCCCTCGCCGAGGAACTTGGCGCCGGGCGCGGTGTCGATGCCCGACAGCGCGTCGCTCGCCTGGAAGGAGACGGTGACGTCGTCCTTGTACCAGCCGGCGCCGTTCGCGGCGCGGTCGGCGGAGGCGGTGACCGCCGGGGCGGTCTTGTCGAGCCGCACGGTCACCGAGCCGGTGCGGGTGTTGCCGGCGTTGTCCTTGGCGATCGAGGTCTTGTGACGCCCGCCGCCGGCGTCTCGGCGAGCACGGAGTCCGAGGCGGGGTTCGGGTATCCGGGAGCGACGCCCGAGCCGAAGTCCGTCGCGGACCACATGATGTCGACCGGCTCCTTGTGCCAGCCCGCGGCGTTGGCGGGCGTCGAGAGCGTGGCCTTCACGACCGGGGCCGTCGAGTCGCTCTCGACGGTGTACGACGCGGTCTGGACGCCGAGGCCCTCACCGGCATTGGCCGTGCACTTGCCCTGGCCGTTGAAGCTGCGGTAGGCGGTCGCCGTAATGGTGTGGACGCCGGTCGTGAGGTTGGCGGCGAAGGGGAACGACCACTGCGTGGTGCCGGCGGCCGCCGTCTTGGTGGCCGTATGGGCGCCCGTGATCTCGAGGCACCTCGTATCGGTGTCGGTCGTGACGTTGAGCGTCAGCGCGGCGCCCGGGTCCGCGAACAGGGTGCCGTTGACGACGCGAGTCCCCGCGCCGCCCGTGAACGACGCGCCGGTCGCGCTCGCCGCCTGGGCGACGGAGGCGCCAAGGACGGCGACGGTCGGCCACGGGAGCACGGCGGCGATCCCTGCGAGCGCGAGCCCTCGCCGCACGGGGCGCCTCCATCTCCAGCTGCCCTCCAGAGATGAACGTCTGCGTTGCGAAGCCACTGCGCTCCCTTCCATGGGTTCGTCCGAGATCCGTCGGGAGCGGCGAGCGGGTCCCACCCGGCTCGCGCTCCGAGGACGTCCATTAGAGGCGCAGCAGGGGACGGGCGACAGTGGCCGCCCGGCCACATTGCGTTCAGGTCAGTGAACGAAGCAACCAGGAGGGGTAGGGACTTCACCCCGATATGAGGGAAAACGGACGAATGGGGGATGGTCGGCGTGTGCTTCGGGGCTTACGTTCCTCGATGCAAGGAACGCGAGGCACCGACAGGGACGTAGACGTGACTGAAGACCGCGCGATACGCGTGCTCGTCGTGGACGACCACGACCTCTTCCGCACCGGGTTGCGGGCCCTCTTGGAGGAGGAGGGCTTCGAGGTCAGCGACGCCGCCGGAGGGGCTGAGGCGGTCCGGCGCGCCCGGGGCTTCAAGCCCGACGTGGTCGTGATGGACATGAACATGCCGGAGATGACCGGCGTGGAGGCGACGCCGCTGGTGCTCCAGGCGGCGCCCGCTGCGTCGGTCCTGATGCTCACGATCGCCACCGACGACCGCCGCGTCGTCGCGGCCGTTCGCGCCGGCGCGTCCGGCTACCTCCTCAAGGATGCGCTGCTCGAGGAGATCTCGGCCGGCGTCAGGGCGGCGGCAGCCGGCCACTCGGCGATCGCGCCCCGGGTCGCGGGCGCGCTTCTCCACAGCGTGCGCTCCGCCGCCACCGCGAGCGAGGAGCTCGCCGAGCCCCGCGATCACCTCCCCGAGCTCTCCGCGCGCGAGCGCGACGTGCTCGAGCTGCTCGCCCAGGGCTGCGACAACGCGGAGATCGCCGCGCGCCTGTACCTCAGCCCGAGCACGGTCAAGAACCACGTGTCGAAGCTGCTCGACAAGCTCGGCGTGCGTAACCGCGTCCAGGCGGCGACGTTGGCGATCCGGAGCGGCTTCGTGGCCGTGGACTGAGCGTCACCGCTGTGCGCTCGACATGCCGCCGAGACGGATGAACTCCTCGCGGATCGCGTTGAGCCGGCTGCGCAGTGTGCCGATCTTGTGGTCGAGCGTGCGCCGCTGTACCGCCAGACGGCGCGCCTCGACGGCGGCGCCGGGCTCCTCGAGCGTGTCCACGAGCCGTTCGATGCGGCTTGCCATGCGGCGGCTCCTCGCCTCCTCGGTGAGCGCCTGCATGTAGCCGTCGGCGAGCGCATCCTCGATGTCGCAGAGGAGCGCGTCGTCCGCTCCCGTGCTCTCGGCACGGGCGGCGAGCCGGTCGATGCGGCTCAGGAGCTCGGCGTATCCGGCCATTGGAACGTCAGCTTGGCGTGAATCGTCGTGCCGTGCAATCCGTCGTTCAACCCATCTGTCGTTCAGTCGCGTGAACGATGCATGAATCGCGCGGCGCTCGCGCGGTCCTCGACACCGAGCTTCGCGCGAAGGGTCGAGATATGGCGGCGCGCGGTGACCTGTGAGATGCGCAGGTGCCGAGCGATCTCCGCTGTCGATGCGCCGTCGCCGAGCAGCTGCAGCACCTCCCACTCCCGATCGGTCAGGCTCGCGTCGGTCCGCGCTGCGATCCGCTCCCGGGCCGCGTCGCGTCTGCGGAGCTCCGCCAGCAGGCGATCGGCGTGCTGGCGGGGTAGCGCGACCTCTCCGGCGAGCACCCCCCGGATCGTGTGGGGGAGCCGCTCGAGGCTCATGTCCTTGACCAGGTAGCCCACGGCGCCTGCCAGCACGGCGGCGAGCAGCTCGTCACCTCCGGGCTCGGAGCTGAGGACGATGACCCTCACCCTCGAGTGGAGGTCGATGAGGCGTCGTGCCGCCTCGATGCCGCCGCCGGTCAGGTCCGCCGCGACGATCGCGACGTCCGGGGGACGCTCGCCGGCGACGGCGAGCGCCTCGGAGAGCGACCCGGCCTCGTCGACCTGTTCGAAGCCGGCGCGGCGCACGGCGAGCCGCAGCCCGGCCCTCGTCGGCCGGTCGCGCTCCGCGAGCAGGATCCGGGCGTTCATGGCAGCGTCACCTCGACCCGCGTCCCCCGCCCGGGCTCCGAATCGATGACGAGCATCCCGCCGATCGCGCGGATCCGCGCCTGCATGCTCCGCAGGCCCATCCTGCCGGGATCCGACATCGCCTCCTCGAGATCGAAGCCCAAGCCGTCGTCGGCGACCTTCAGATGGACGCCGGGACCACACCGCAACTCCACGCTCACGGTGCCGGCGCGGCCATGCCGGACTGCATTGATGATGGCCTCGCGCGTGACCCGGAGCAGCGCCTCCTGGGTCGTGGCCGGTACGGCCACGTCTGCCTCGATGCGGGTCTTCACCTCCGCGCCCTCGCGGCTTGCCGTCTCGACCGCCGTGAGCGTCAGTGCCTCGCCGAGCGGCTCGTCCCCGCTGCGGGTCAGCGCCGCGATCGCGTGGCGGCACTCATCCAGAGCCCGTTCCGCGGCGGTCACCAGCGCCGGCAGTCCTTGCGGCGCGCCGGCCTGTCCGGCCATCCGCCGGCCGTGGTGGAGGATGAACGCCAGGTCCTGGGCGACGCCGTCGTGGATCTCCCTGGCGATCCGCTCGCGCTCGGCGAGCACGGCGGCCGACGCGAGCACGTACCGGAGCCGGCGCATCTCCAGCGCCCCGCCGATGGCGATCGCCAGGAAGAACCCGAGCCGCAGCACGTCGCCGGTGTAGAAGTACGGGGAGTACAGGGACGGGAAGAGGAAGAAGTTCAGGCGCGAGAACGCCCCGAGCGTCGCGGCGACGGCGAGCCAGCGTGCGAAGGCGTCCTCGCGGATGTCGGCCTGGCGGGCGTAACCCACGGCCGCGACGCCGAACAGCACCATGCTCAGCAGTTCGGAGCCGAGCACGGTCGGGTTCCCGACGACGCGCGGCCGCGATGCGCCGCTGGGGGAGAGGTCTGCGGGAATCGCCTTTGGAAGGGCGTCACCGACCACCGCGACGACCAGGACGAAGAGTCCGAAGCCCAGCACGAGCGCTTCGGCGAGCCGCCGTGCATCACGCCTGGGATACCGCAGCACGTGCTCCACGACGACGGCCGATGCCGCCAGCAGGGCGGCGCCGAGCAGCCGTCCGCCAGCGGGTGCCCACGTCGCGAAGCTGCCGGGACTCGAGTCCGCGATCGCCGGGATCGCCGACAACAGGAGGTTGGTCGCGGCGAACACGGAGAGCGCGCCCGCCAACAGCAGGTCGCGTCGCTGCAGGCTCTGTCGGAACCGGCCCCACGCGAGCTGCGCTGCCACGAGCGAGATCAGGGCCGCGGCCGTCTCGACCGCGACGTGCAGCGGCGGGTTGCGGTAGGCGAAGGAGACGACCGATCCGAAGCTCACGAGCGCGGTGAAGAGCGCGGCCGCCGCCGCGGTCACCACGATGGATCCTCTCCCGCTCAAACTCACCGGCCCCCAAACTGGAGTTACGGGGTGTCATACCCCGTTCAGGCGCTTGAACGCGTTTTGTCGTTCCCGCCTATTGCTCGCGGCCTGCCCGCCACGGAGACTCCCTGAGCGCCGGTCACGGTCGACCGGCTTCGAAGACACGGAGGGCGCAAGTGAAGATCCTGATCGCTGACGACAACCGCCTGATGCTCGAGGGCTTCAGGCGCGCGCTTGACCGGGTGGAGGACATCGAGGTCGCCGGCGTGACGCATTCGGGCATGGAGGTCATGTCGATGATCGAGCGGCGGCGACCGGAAGTCGTCGCCCTCGAGCTCGGCCTCCGCACCGCCGACGGCCGCAGCTGCCTGCAGGCCGTTCGCGAGGAGTATCCAGAGGTCAAGCTGGTCGTGCTGTCGGCGACGGCTTCGCAGGAGGTCATCCGGGCGGCCCTCTCGGCCGGCGCGTGCGCGTTCATCACGAAGAACGTGAACCCGCTCGACATCCCGTCGGCGATCCGCCAGGCCTACGAGGGCAGCGTCTACAACATCCTCGCGGCCGGGGCCGGACCCGAGGATGCGCTCCGCGACGCCGGGCTCACCGAGCGCGAGATCACGATGCTCAAGGCCCTCGCGCGCGGGATGTCGAACAAGGCGATCAGCCAGGAGCTGTGGGTGACGGAGCAGACGGTCAAGTTCCACCTCGGCAACCTGTACCGCAAGCTCGGCGTCCCCAACCGCCTCGCCGCGGCCAGCTTCGCGCACCGCCACGGCGTCAACGCCGGCTGAGCCGCCGGCCGGCACCGCCGGATCGACGCGACCAGGGCCGCTCCGGCGGCTCCTCGCGGCGATCAGGCCAGCAGGGCCAACGCGGCGCCGAGCGCGAGGAACGGCCCGAACGGCAGGGCGGCACGCCGCGCCCCCGACCCCCTCACGAGCAACAGCGCCAATGCCACGGGCGCCGAGAGGAGCGAGCCCATCACGAGGGCCGCGATGACCGAGCCTCCCAGCACGACGCCGAGGAACGCCGCGACCTTGACGTCACCCATCCCGATCGCCCCGGGCTGGATCAGCGACGGCACGAGGAACACCAGGCCCGCGCCGAGACCGGCGACCAGGCACTCGACGAGGCGGTCCGGGAAGAAGATGGCCTGCCAGGCGATCGCGCCCAGGGTGGCCGGGAACACGATCCGGTTGGGGAGGAGCTGCACTTCCAGGTCGACTGCCGCCAGGATCGTCAGGACGGCCAGTGTCCACGCGGCGAGCAGCCCTTCCCGGGTCGTGCCGAGTCGCAGCAGGGCGGCGCTCGCCACGGCGGCGGCGGCGACAGCGGCCGCGGGACGGATCCTCGCGACCGGCCGCTCCGGCGCCGCCGGCGCCTTCGGCTCGGGGTCCTCGACGTCGGTCGCCCGCGGGGCCGGAAGCCAGACGGAGGTGTCCGCGTCCAGCTCGATGCGGCGGATCTCGAACGGGTCAGCGCTCATGTCTGCATCCATGGATCGCCTGAGACTAGGGTCGTTCATCGCCATCCACATCCGCCGGCCGGATAGGGCCGCCCCGGCGAGAGGTACTGGAGCACCTGGACCATGCGCGCGCCCCGTCCGGCCTAGCGGCCGGCGACTCCACCGGAGGAGCGCGTCGGCGTGCGAGGCACGACCGGGTTGTCGATCTCGCCGAGGCGGTCGATCAGCTTGATCCACTGTGTCGGCCTGACCATCGCGTCGACGTTTCCTGCGGACCCGTACCGCGGTCGCCAGCCGACGTGGATGTGGTCGGCGTGGTCGCCCATCGCGAACGTGTTGTCCGCCCCCTCGAAGGTCATCGTCGAGATGATCTGGTGCGGCTTCAACACGCCCTGGAGGGTCAGGAGTCGGCGGATCGCCAGCTCGGTGATCGACCCGGCGCCTTGGTGCCCGGCGATCGGGACGCCGTTGACGGCGGCGATGTCGACCGCGCTGCCGCTCGCGTGCTCGGAGACGTTGCCGGATGCCGTGAGCCGTCCGTGTCCGCACTGCAGCGACGTGACGGACGCCCGCAGCCCCGAAGCCGACAAGAAGGCAAGCGTGGCCAGCACGCGGCGGTCGATCCGCCCGGCCTCGATGTCGCGACGGCCGCAGCCGTAGATCTCGAGCGCGGCATCGGCCAGGACGCGCCGGGCCAAGGCCTCCTTGCGCATAAGCAGGATCTGTCCGATCGTCGGCGCCTCTGCCCCCGGCCCGAACACGTGGTGACGGCCCGCCGCGCGGTAGATCGCGGTCGACTCGAGCAGCTTCCACCCGTCAAGCAGCGGCGTCGGGTCGACGAACGGCGCACCCTGCCCGGCGGGACGGACCCGGAAGGAGAGATGCGACCGCACACCGGGGCGGGCGGCCACGCGGCCGATCTGGCGGCCGCCGGTGACGCGGGCGCCGCGGCGCACGCCGCCGGGGATGGCGGTGAGCCGACCGTAGGTGAAGCGGTTGCCATACGCGTCGCGCAGCGTCAGGTAGCGACCGAGGCGGCGCGAGCGCCCGGTCGAGGCGACCCGCGCGTCGTGGACGGCGACCACGGGTGCGCCCGCGCGGGTGGAGATCCGGACCCAGCGTTGACGGGCCGCGGGGCCGGCGAGCCTCGCCGCGGGCCGGGCGCCGCCGGGTCGGATGCGGAGCTCGAGGCGGCGGGCGTATGTCGCTCGCGCCCGTACGGGGAACCGGCCCTCGACGAGCCCGCTGAGGGACCCGACCAGGTCGCTCGGCAGGCCGCCGATGACGCGCGCGCGCAGCAGCACCGACTCGACGTACCAGTCCGCGTGGTTGTAGGCGAAGATCGCACGGCGCAGGTCGGTGTCGGCGCCGGCGGCGCGCAGGTAGCGCGCAGCCGCGAAGATGGCGTCGAACGGGTTGTAGGGGTCCTTGACGCCGTCTCGGTTGGCGTCGACGCCGTACTGCCGCCACGTCGACGGCATGAACTGCATCCA
>Ga0126313_10001151_pt1 | contig 13724 bp, 10 predicted proteins | sample Plot105A_FD_89954 | JGI IMG/M metagenome (GOLD analysis project Ga0126313, IMG submission 89954) | Serpentine soil microbial communities from UC McLaughlin Reserve, CA, USA - Plot105A | ecosystem: Environmental > Terrestrial > Soil > Grasslands | place: USA: UC McLaughlin Reserve, Lake County...
ACCGAGCTGATCGGGCGTGGGGACCTGCTGCGCCCGTGGGACTGGGAGCGCGACGTGCTGACGATCAAGCCGGTTATCACCTGGACCGCGCTCCAACCGGTCCGCCTGGCCGTGCTCGACCGGCGCATCGCTGCCGTGATGGGACGTTGGCCCGAGCTCGTGAGCGCCCTCGTCGCGCGAGCCGTGCGGCGCTCGTTCGAGCTGGCGACGAATCAGGCGACGAGTCACCTGACGCGCGTCGACGCGCGCCTGGAGCTGCTCTTCTGGGGTCTCGCCGACCGCTGGGGCCGCGTCGGGCCTGACGGCGTCGTGCTCGAGCTGCCGCTGACGCACCAGGTGCTTGGGCGGCTGGTGGGCGCGCAGCGCCCCTCCGTCACGACCGCGCTGTCAGACCTCTCGCGACGCGGCGTGATCGAGCGGCGCGAAGACGGCGCCTGGATCCTGCGCGGCGATCCGCCTGGCGATCCGGCGGAGGCCGCAGCCGGCGTCGCACAGGCGACGCCGACCTAGATGGTCTAGCCGTTTCGGCGACTCAGGCGCCGCAGGCGGGCCACGGCGAGGTGCCGCGGTCGCGATAGAGGGCGAGGGCGCGCCGATCCTGCTCGGCCTCGGAGGCGCGCGCCGGGTCACCGTGCCCACCCATCGCCTGCCACGTCTGGCGGTCGAACTGGTATTTGCCGCGGTAGGTGCCGTCCGACGAGACGGCGCGCGGGTTCCCGCCGGACTCGCACTGCGCGATGCGCTCGAGCGTCGACGGGACGCGGACGGAGCGACGACCGCCAGCGGCGGTGTGCCCCTCTGCCAGGTCGACGCCGAGCGCGCTCGCCGTCTGCGGACCGATGATGCCGTCGACGGTGAGTCCCTTGCGCGCCTGGAAGCGCCGGACGGCATGACCCGTCTGCGGGCCGAAGACGCCGTCGGCGGGGACACCGAGCTTCTGCTGCACCTGCTCGACGAGCGGGCCGCGGCTGCCGCGCTTGAGTGCTTCTGCGTCGGCGCTGGCGGGCGCCGCAAGGAGGCACGCGAGCGCAAGCGCGAGCAGGAGCGCGGGGACGAGGCTGAGACGGCTGGACATGGGACCTCCGTGGGCTCTTTCGGGCGCCTACGGGGTGAGCTGTCGGGCTCGCGCGGAAAGATCGCGCTACGCCGCCAGAGCACTCCTGGGATCGGAGTGCCGGCGATGATTCGCCCCGTGGATCGCGACCGTCCGCGATCCGAGTGGGTCCCCCGCTCTCCGTCGTCGGGGACGGCGGAGACTCGGCAGTATGGGTCTGTCTTGCCTGCAAGGAAAGCAGATTCGCCTGTCGGATGCGCTGCGGAACGGTCACCTCCGGCCGCGGGCCTACCGAGATAGGCCCTAAGCTCTCGAGCTTCATGGCAAGCGCCCCCACCACCCCCCAGGAGCCTGACGATCCCGAGGTCGCGGCCGTCGCGTGGGACCTCGAGCCGCTCGCGCGCGGGGAGGGTGAGGCCGGCGTGCGTGCGTTGCTCGACGAGGCGACAACACGCGCGGACGCGTTCGCGGAGGCCCACACGGGCCGCGTCGCAGAGCTCGACGCGGACGGCCTGCGCGCCGCGATGGAGGAGCTCGCCACGTTGCACGAGCTCGTCGGGCGCGCCGGCTCCTACGCCTCATTGCGCTTCGCGGTTGACACCGCCGACCCGGCGATCGGTGCGCTGCTGCAGCATGTGCAGGAGCGCGGCACCGCGATCCAGACGACGCTGCTGTTCTTCGAGCTCGAGTGGGCCGCGCTCGACGACGAGCAGGCCGAGGCATTGCTCGTCGACCCCGAGCTCGCGTTCTGTGCGCACTACCTGCGCAGCGAGCGCCGCTACCGCCCCTACCTGCTGAGCGAGCCGGAGGAGCGGATCCTCAACGAGAAGACGATCAGCGCGCGCAGCGCGTGGGCGCGACTGTTCGCCGAGCTGATGTCCTCGCTCGAGGTGAGACTGCCGGACGCCGAGGAGCCGGTCTCGCTGGAGCAGGCGCTCGCGCGGCTCTCGGGCCCCGATCGCGCTGAGCGCCGCGCGGCTGCCGAGGCCGTCACCGAGGCCCTCCAGCCGGGGCTGCGCACGCGCGCCTCGATCTACAACACGCTGCTGCACGACAAGGCCGTCGATGACCGCCTCCGCGGCTACCCGCACTGGCTCGCCTCGCGCAACCTCGCGAACGAGGCGAGCGACGCCTCGGTGGAGGCGCTCGTCGGCGCGGTGCGCGCGCGCTACGACATCCCGCAGCGCTGGTATCGCCTGAAGGCGAGACTGCTCGGCGTCGAGCGGCTTGCCGACTACGACCGCGCCGCGACCGTCGCGACTGCGGACGAGCATTACGCGTGGTCCGACGCGCGCGCGCTCGTGCTGGACGCCTACGGCAGCTTCTCACCCGAGCTTGGCGCGCTCGCGCAGCGCTTCTTCGACGAGCGCTGGATCGACGCGCCCGTGCGCACCGGCAAGCGCGGCGGGGCGTTCTGCTCCTACACGGTCCCGTCCGCACACCCGTACGTGCTGCTCAACTACACCGCGCGCCGTCGCGACGTGCTGACGCTCGCGCACGAGCTCGGCCACGGCGTGCATGCGGCGCTCGCCGCGCCGCAGGGTGTCTTCCACCAGTCGACGCCGTTGACACTGGCGGAGACAGCGTCCGTGTTCGGCGAGGCGCTCACGTTCGGGCGCTTGCTGGAGGCCGCCGAGACGCCGGAGTCGCGGCTCGCGCTGCTCGCCGAGTCGATCGAGGGCGCGATCGCGACCGTCTTCCGCCAGACGGCGATGCACCAGTTCGAGCACCTCGTCCACGCCGCACGACGCGAGGAGGGCGAGCTGTCGGTCGAGCGTTTCTCGGCGCTGTGGCGCGAGACACAGGAGGAGCTGTTCGGCGACGCCGTCGAGGTGACCGACGGCTACCGCTCGTGGTGGTCCTACATCCCCCACTTCGTCAACACCCCCGGCTACGTCTACGCGTACGCGTACGGGCAACTGCTTGCGCTGTCGGTCTACCAGCGCTACCAGGACGAGGGCGCCGGCTTCGTTCCCGACTACCTGCGGCTGCTGTCGGCCGGTGGGTCGATGGCTCCGGAGCAGCTCGGGCGGCTCGTCGGGATCGACCTGGCCGACCCGGGCTTCTGGGACGCCGGCCTCGTGCTCGTTGAGCGGCAGCTCGACGCCGCCGAGCAGGCCGCGCGCGACGCAGGGCGCGCCTGAAACACGTTCAGGGGCGGCCCTGCATGTCGCGCGCCGCCCCTCGCGGCCGCGCGCATCATGCGTCGCTGCGCGCGGCTCGTTCGGCAATCAGCTCTTCGCGCACGCTGTGGTGGAACAGCGCGCGACGGACGAGCGCCTCGGCCAGCGCGTCCGCGTCGACCTGGTACTCGCCGGCGGCGACCTGACGCGCCAGCAGGCGCACACGCGAGGAGCGCGTGATGCGGTCGCGGCGGGCGGTGGTGATGCGATGGATTCGGTCGTTAGTGGCGACCATGCCATTCCTCCTAGGGTCGGTCCTGACGTCACTCGGAGCCGCTCCGGCGGAGCGGGCTCGTTGGGTGCGTCAGGCGACTGGAGGTGCGCGGGCGCCGGCGTTTGCCGGCGTCGGCGCGTCATGCTCACGGCTGTCGGCGACGACGGCAGCACCGCCGTCGGCCAACTCGAAGGCAGTCTGGTCGGCGTGGATTGCGCAGTCGCGCTGCGCATTGGCGCCACCGGGAGCGGCACCCGTGCTGCCGCCGGTTGCATACGGCGACGCCGGCGTGTCGAGTGGCGCAGGCGGGCCGCGCAGGTGGGTCGGCTCGTCGCTCTCGCCGTGCTGATGCGCGATCGGATGCCCGGCGAGCGCGGCGGCCGTCTGTGCGGAGGTGACGACGCCGTTCGTTCCGATCGGCGTGCACGCCTGGACCGGAGCAGCGGCGACAGTCGGCGCGACGTCGACGGCGGCCGGAGCGGCGATCGTGCCGATGCCGAGTCTGGCGAGCGCCTCGCGGACCGCGACGGCTCTGACGGCCTTCCCCTCGTCGGTGGGAGCGGTCGGCTCCACGGCCGGGTCGGTCGTGGCGGGAATCGGCGTGGGGTCGGCCACCGGCACTGGCGTGAGGCCCGGAGTCGGCGCCGGCTCGTCCGTGGACGGGCTCGGCTGCGCGTCCGGCTGCTTTGTCGGCGATCTGCCGTCTCTCGGGACAGGATCGACAGGTGCCGGGTCCGTTGGCGCAGGCTCAACCGGGGCCGGGTCGGCCGGCGGTGCGGGATCCGCAGGGGCCGGGTCGGCCGGCGGGGCCGGATCAGCCGGCGGCGCAGGGTCGGTGGGCGGCGGCGCAGGATCGGCTGGCGGCGCGGGGTCCACCGGCGGCGGCGCAGGATCGGCTGGCGGTGCAGGATCGACGGGTGCCGGTTCCGCCGGCGGGGCGGGATCGGTCACCGGAACGGGATCCGCAACCGGCGGGGCGGGATCGGTCACCGGAGCCGGATCCGCAACCGGGGGCGCCGGATCAGCCGGCGGAGCGGGATCCGCAACCGGCGGGGCCGGATCGGCGGGCGGGGCCGGCTCGACCGGCGTTCCGTCCTCGGACAGCACGTCGTGCGACAGGAGCGCTGTCGTCAGGTGCCCCCCGTGGCCGTCGGATCCGCTGGAGGGGTCGGCGAGCGCGCTCGTCGGCAGCAGCGCCAGCAGGAACAGGACGGTCAGCAGACCAAGGATGCCGCGACCACGCGTCCGGTGGCGCGAGCGAGAAACGGCGAACTGATCGGTGCGATCCATATGCGTTTGGGTGGCGGCCTCTCGGCATTCGTCGGCAGCCGAGCCAAGCCTCTCAAGCGAATTGGGTCCGGACCATCGGGCGATGACCGGATTTTGTCTGTCTGCTGACCACCCAGCGTAGCCTGCCCGTCCGACTGTGTCATGGGCAATGGTCCGTGCTGGCACATCCGCAGGTCCGTTGGCGGCGCATGCGCTTATCGCCACGATCAGACTGTACGCGCCTTGACCAGCGCCTTCAGCACCCCTGTCGACCTCTCCCCTCTGCGTGACCGCGTCGCGCTCGTGACCGGCGGAGCAAGCGGCCTCGGACGCGCGACGGCGCTCGCGCTCGCCGCGGCCGGCGCGGAGGTGGTCGTCGCCGACGTCGACGCCGCGGGCGGCGAGCAGGTTGCCGCGCAGGTCGGCGGCCATTTCGTCGCGACCGACACATCCGACCTCGATGCAAACCGCGCGATGGTCGCGTTCGCGCGGGAGCGCTGCGGCCGGCTCGACCTGGTCCACCTCAACGCGGGTGTAACGACGGGCTGCGGCGTCGGCCCGGACTTCGACCTCGCGAGATACCGGCGCGCGATGGGCGTCAACCTCGACGGCGTCGTCTTCGGCGCACACGCCGCGCTCGAGGTCCTGCGCGCGAACGACGGCCCGCAGCGCGGCGCGATCGTCGCGACCGCCTCGCTCGCCGGCCTGACCGCGGTCCCGATCGATCCGCTCTACGCGACCAACAAGCATGCCGTGGTGGGGTTCGTGCGCTCGCTCGGCCCGGCGCTCGTTCACGAGGGGATCCGCGTCAATGCCGTCTGCCCCGGATTTGCCAGATCCGCCATGACAGATCCGTTCGCAGCTGACCTCGAGGCGTCCGGCATCCCGCTGATCCCCGCAGAGATCGTCGCCGAGACGGTCGTGCGGTTGTTCGCGCTCGACGTCGCAGGCGAGTGCTGGTTCGTGCAGCCGGGCCGCGAGCCGGCGCCGTTCGCATTCCGCAACATCCCAGGGCCGCGTGCGGCCGTGTCTACCGAGGAGGCATGACCGCATGGACTTCGAGCTGAGCGACCGCGCGAAGGACTACCGCGACAGACTCCAGTCCTTCCTCGACGAGCAGGTCCACCCGGCCGAGTCGGTCTACGTCGAGCAGGTACGCGCGGCCGACACCCCCCACGTGCACCCGCCGATCATGGAGGAGCTCAAGGAGGAGGCGCGGCGGCGCGGCCTGTGGAACATGTTCCTGCCCGACGAGGAACACGGCTCCGGGCTCACGAACGTCGAGTACGCGCCGCTCGCAGAGCTGCTCGGGCGCACCTTCATCGGCTCGGAGGCGTGCAACTGCTCCGCTCCGGACACCGGCAACATGGAGGTGCTGCACCAGTTCGGCGACGAGGAGCAGAAGGAGCGCTGGCTGCGCCCGCTGCTCGACGGCGAGATCCGCTCCGGCTTCGCCATGACCGAGCCGGACGTCGCCTCCTCCGACGCGACGAACATCTCGCTGAGAATGGAGCGCGACGGCGACGACTTCGTCCTCAACGGCCGCAAGTGGTGGACGACGGGCGTCATGCACCCGAGATGCAGAATCCTGATCGTGATGGGCAAGACGGAGTTGGAGGCGCCCGTCTACGCGCAGCAGTCGATGGTGCTCGTGCCGCTCGGCACACCGGGGCTGGAGATCGTGCGCTCGCTGCCCGTCTTCGGCTACATGGACCCCGAGGGCCACGGCGAGCTGCGCTTCACCGACGTGCGCGTACCGCAGTCGAACCTGATCGCGGGCCCGGGCGCCGGCTTCCTGATCGCGCAGGCGCGGCTCGGCCCGGGGCGGATCCACCACTGCATGCGCGCCGTCGGCGCGGCCGAGCGGGCACTGGAGCTGATGTGCAAGCGCGCCGACGAGCGCGAGACGTTCGGCAGACCGGTCTCGACGCGCTCGAACATCCGCGACTGGATCGCGGAGGCGCGCATCGAGCTGGAGATGCTGCGGCTGCTCGTGCTGAAGACGGCGTGGCTGGTCGACAACGTCGGCGGCAAGAACGCCCGCATCGAGGTCGCGGCGATCAAGGTCGCGGCGCCCAATGTGGCACTGAAGATCATCGACCGTGCGATCCAGGTGCACGGCGGCGCCGGCGTCTCGGACGACTTCCCGCTCGCCTTCATGTACGCGCACATGCGCACGCTGCGACTGGCGGACGGGCCGGACGAGGTGCACAAGCTGTCGATCGCGCGGCGAGAGCTGCGCCGCCAGCGCGGTGAGGCCGAGCCGCTGATGTAGTGGCCCAGCCTCGAGCGCTGGCGGGTCCTGGCGAGCGGGCTGGGAGTCGGCCTGCTGCGGGACGAGCAGCTTGACCTTCTCGAATACGGCGCCGTCCGAGCCGAGCTCGAGCGAGGCCTTCCAGACCGTCGCTCCGGCGACGAGATCGCTCGTGTCGAACGGTGTCGTGCAGGTAGAACAGACGTCCAGCCTGAGCGGCTACGCTGCGCCGCCGTGAGCCAGGACCCGCGCAACCGCTGGGGCGTCGTCGTCGCCTATGCCGCGCTCGGCGCCGCCACGCAGGTGCTGTGGCTGACCTTCGCGCCGATCACGACCGCGACCGCGGAGCACTATGGCGTCGGCGAGGGAGCAGTCGGCTGGCTCGCGGAGATCTTCCCGCTGCTCTACGTCGTGCTCGCCATCCCAGCTGGGATGGCGCTCGACCGCTGGTTCGTGCCGGCTCTGCGGACCGGCGCGGCGCTGACAGCCGCCGGCGCGCTGCTGCGGCTCGGCGGCGACGCCTTCGCCTGGGCTCTCGCGGGCCAACTGCTCGTGGCGATCGCCCAGCCGTTCGTCCTCAACGCGGTGACGAAGCTCGCCAGCGAGTACGTCGCGCCTGCCGCGCGCCCGGCGGCGATCTCGCTCGGCGCAGGTGGCACGTTTGTCGGGCTGCTGCTCGGGCTGCTGCTGGGGCCGGCGCTGGGCAATGCGGCCGACTTGCAGCCGCTGCTGCTCACGGAGGCGGCGTTTGCCGTGCTCGCGGCGGCCGCGCTGTGGCTCGCGCTGCGCTCCCGTCCGGCCGAGGCAGCGACGCTCGAGCGGGCGATCGGCGTGCACGAGCTGCGCGCCGTCTGGGACGACCGGTTCATCCGCACGCTCTGCGCGCTCGCGTTCGTCGGCTTCGGTGTCTTCATCGCGTTGACGACGTGGCTGCAAGGTCTGCTGGAGCCGCTCGGCGTCTCCGACGACACGGCAGGCGCGATGCTCGCCGTCGCGGTCGTCGCCGGCGTCGCGACGACCATCTGGGTGCCCGCGGCGGCGGCCCGCGGCGGCGCTGAGCGGACGGTGCTCGCAGCCGCGCTGCTCGTCTGCACGGTCGCCTTCGCCGCCCTTGCGGCGGTGCGAGCCCCGGCCGCGCAGTTCGTGCTCGTGGCGGCGATCGGCGCCGTCGTGCTGCCCGCGCTGCCGGTCCTGCTGGAGCTGGCCGAGCGACGCGCCGGAGCTGCCGGCTCCTCGGCTGCCGCGCTGCTGTGGCTGGCGGGCAACCTCGGCGGGATCGCGCTCGCGCTGCCGGTCGGGGCGCTTGTCCATCACGCCGCGCCGGCGTTCGCCCTGCTCGCGCTCGCAGCCGTCGCCGGTCTGCCGTTCGCATGGCGACTGCGCCCTCCGAGGGGCGTGCTGGTGTTGGATGGCGCGCGATGAGTGACGACCGTCCCGTGCGCGAGGAGGACGCCTTCGACGTCGGTGCGGTCGATGCGTGGCTCCGCGCCGCCGGAGTCGGCGACCTGGGAGACGCTGTCCGCCTGCCGGAGGTCCGCCAGTTCTCGGGCGGGGCGTCGAATCTGACCTATCTGCTCCGCTATCCCGCACGGGACCTGATCCTGCGGCGCCCACCGGCCGGCACGAAGGCCTCATCCGCACACGACATGGCGCGCGAGCACCGCATCCAGGCCGCGCTGCGACCGGTCTTCCCGCAGGTGCCGAAGATGGTCTCGCTCTGCACCGACCACGCCGTGCTCGGCAGTGACTTCTACGTGATGGAGCGCGTCGACGGCGTGATCCCGCGCGCACAGATGCCGCCGGAGGTCGGGACCGATCCGCAGCTGATGGGCCGGATCGGCGAGCGCTTCGTCGATCTGCTGGCGGAGCTGCACGCCGTCGATCCGAGGGCGGCCGGGCTCGCCGAACTGAGCCGCGGTCCGGGCTATGTGAGCCGACAGGTCGCCGGGTGGTCGGAGCGCTATCGACGGGCCAAGACCTGGAACGTGCCGTCGTTCGAGCGCGTCATGCGCTGGCTCGACAGCGAGCAGCCCGGCGACGTCGGCGCATGCGTAATCCATAACGACTTCCGCCTCGACAACCTCGTGCTCGATCGCGAGGACCCGCTGCGCGTGCGGGCCGTGTTGGACTGGGAGCTGGCGACGATCGGCGATCCGTTGATGGACCTCGGCAGCTCCCTCGCCTACTGGTCACAGGCGGACGACGGGCTCGCCGGTCGCCTCTTTCGCAGACAGCCGTCGCATCTGCCGGGAATGCCGACGCGTGCGCAAATCGTCGCGCGCTACGGCGAGCGCACCGGCCTCGACACCGACGCATGGGCCTTCTACGAGGTCTTCGGCCTCTTCCGGCTGGCCGTGATCGCGCAGCAGATCTACTACCGCTACCACCACAGACAGACGCGCAACCCCGCCTTCAAGCGCTTCTGGGTGGCGGCGCACGTGCTCGAGCGGCGCTGCCGGCGCGCACTCCGCAGCTGACGCGGGTCAGACCTCGGCGAAGGTCTCCTCGAACGACGGCGTCGGCCACTCGAACGAGATCACGCCGCGCGACTGGGACCACGGCTCCTCGCGCCAGCGCGACAGCACCTCCGGACGCAGCTTGTACGCGCGGTAGAAGCGACCGCGCGCATCGCGCTGGTTGGTCCGCTCGAGGTCCTCGGCCCCGGGCCCGAAGCGCACGAGCGAGGCGAGCTTTTCCGGAGTTCTCGGTGGCCCGGCGGTGCCCTTCGGCGTGATGGCCACGCGCGCCTGGCCGTTGGACGGCAGCAGCGCCGTGAAGCGCTCGGCGTCGGCAACCTCGAAGACGAACGCGTAGTCGCGGTACCAGCGTCCCTCCTCCGGGCGCTGACGGCGCGTGTGGTAGGCGAGGTGGATCTTGTCGATCAGCGCGTCGATGTCGATCGCCGTCCGGACCGTCACGCCGCGTGCCGCCAGCACGAATGCACTCGGCGAGTCGAACGAGATCTCGGTGCGCGCCTTGGCATGCGCCGGCGCGGGAATCAGCGGCGAGGTCTCACCGCGGCCGTAGAGGCGGAAGGTGACGTCATCGCCGGAGCTCAGCTCCCACACGCGGCCGTCGGTGGCGCGGCGCACTCGCCCGGGGAAGCTGTGGAAGCGATGACGCACCGTCGAGATCGGTCTCCACGCCCCGTCGCTGCCAATCGTGCCGATGTCGCCGATCTCGATCGGGAACTCGAGCGGGACGACCGGACGCATGCCGAAATGGCGGTGAACCTCGGTGACGAAGCATGCGATGTCTGCCATGGGGTCTCCGCGCCTCGCCGGCACCCCTCCCACCGGCTCTCGCGCAACACCCATTAAACATCATTTCTGCTTATTGGATCACCGGTTCGCGGTGCAGCCGGCTGTGAGCGTCGCTCAGGCCACTACCGTGTTGGCCGACACCGGCTCCAGGCTCGCCGCCGGCTGCGGCACAAGCCGCGGTGGAGCGAACGGCAGCGCGGCGGGCTCGGCGGTCCACTCGCCAGGCCGGGTCCCGCGCACCTCCTGGTGGCTGCAGACGACGTAGCACCACTCCATCAGCGCCACGCGGGCCGGCGGCTCGAGCTCGACGATGCGGGCACCCACGACGTAGCCGTTGGAGCCCGGGCGGCAGGAGCGGACCTCGGTCACGACGTGTACGTCGCGCGGGTCGCCTTCGCTGTCTTCGAGTTGCAGGCGAATCGGCACCTGGGCACCGATCTCGAGCGGTGCCGTGACGACCAGCCCCAAGCCGGTCGCGTTCGCGTCGAGCAGGCGGCCCGGCACCGAACCGCTCGGCGCGAGGCAGAGCGCGGGCGCATCGCCCTCGAAGCGATAGATCAGGCGGCGCTGGCGGCGGCCGGAGACGAGCACGAGCGTTCGCAGGATGCGCCGCAGCTCGACGAGCGCCAGCAGCGGGATGACCGCCTCGGCGATCGGGGGCAGGTCAGGCAGCGGGCCGACCCCGAACAGGTCGAGGACGCGCATCGCGATCCCGGCAGCCAAGACGACGGCGAGCCCGCAGGCGATCTTCAGTCGCCCCAGCGCATGCGTCCCGCCGAGGTCGATGCCCTCCTTCGGGGTCACCTTGAAGGCGGTCTTCGCCGGCACGATCGCGCAGCGCAGCGCGCGCACGTAGATGCCCATCGTCATCAGCTCGTAGTGCGTCGTCTCGGACACGCGCATGTATCCGCGCGCGAGCGCCGAGCCCGCCGCGAGGTTGAGCGCGATGGCGGGGAGCCACAAGATCGCGAGGCTGAGCCAGTCGACGCGCATCGGCAACCAGCCGGCCCACAGCACGAGCGCGAGCGTCACGAGCAGCAGCAGGCGCATCGGTGGCGCGAGGTAGGCAGCGAGGCTCGTGAAGTAGGAGAGGCGCTGGAGCGGTCTGAGCTCTCTCGCCCGCAGCGGCGACTCGGGCAGCGTGAAGACAGCGAGGTTCCCGCGCGACCAGCGGTCGCGCTGCAGCAGGTAGCCGTCCAGATCGTGCGGCGCGAGCCCCTGCACGAGCACCTCGTCGTGATAGCGCGAGGTCCAGCCGTTGCGCTGCATGCGGATCGTCGTGTGGAAGTCCTCCGCGATCGTCTCGGTCGCGACGCCGCCGATCCCCAGCAACGCCTCGCGGCGGATGACGGCAGCCGAGCCGCACCAGAAGGCGGCGCCGTGGCGGTCCTTGCCAGGGCAGATGACATGGAAGAAGAGCGACTGCTCGTGGCGCCCGACGGCGTAGTGCTGGACGGAGTCCTGGTTGGAGAAGTCGTGCGGACTCTGCACGAGACCGACCTTGGGGTCCTCGAAGTAGCCGACGAGCGCATCGAGCGCGTCCGGCATCGGGACGTGGTCCGCGTCGAGCATCAGCACGAGGTCGCCGTGCGTGCGCGGCAGCGCGGCGTTGATGTTGCCGGCCTTTGCATGGGAGTTGTCCGGACGCGTCATGTAGACGGCACCCGTCAGCTCGGCCAACTCGCGCATGTTCTGGCGACGGCCATCGTCGAGCAGATAGGTCGTATGCGGGTAGCGCAGCGCCCGGCAGCCGGCGAGCGTCGCAAGCACGACCTCCTCCGGCTCGTCGTAGGTGCAGATGTAGACGTCGACCGTCGGGTCGCTGAGGATCGGCGGGCGCGTGACCGGTTGCCGCTTCCACGAGAACCACGTAAGCGTGCCGAGCGCCCAGATCCCGTAGAGCTCCGTGACGAGCAGCATCGTGAACGTGACGGGGCTCGCGCCGGCGCCGGTCCAGCCGATGCGCCACGTCAGATAGACGGCACCCCAGCTCAGCGCGGCGAGCGCGAGTGTGCGAGAGAGCCGCGGATGGCGCTCGAAGAAGCGCCCGTAGCGCGGGCGCGCGTCCGCGCCGCGCGCGGCGTCGCCGACGCGACCGGCGATCCAGGACGTGCCGAGCAGCACGCGCAGCATGCCGCCTGCATGGCCGCGAAGGGCGGGACGGGCGGGACGGATGCGCTTGCGACCGGCGGCCATGCCGAGTGGATCGGCGGGGCGACATTTGTCCGCGAGCGACTTGGACGCATGTCGGGTCTTTGCGCGTCAGCGCTCAAGGCATGCCGGCGGTGCATTTGCACCGCCGGAAGGAGTGGAGACGCCGGGAATTGAACCCGGGTCCGCGGTCGCGTGAAAGGCAGCTTCTACGAGCGTAGCCGGCGCTCTGGTCTCGTCCCTCGCTCGCCTCGCCGGCGGGGTTGCGGGGGACCAGCCTCCTGAAGATGTCCCCGGATCGGCGGAGGCGGGCCTCGCCGGGTGAGCCTGCGTTCTGATTCCGGCGAAACCCCGCGGCAGGCTGGCGGGGGCCGAAACCTCACGGCTTAGCTAGGTGCTAAGCGGCGAGGGCGTACTCGTGAGAGTCCGCACGTATGGTTTTCCCGGTGGTTTTACGAGGCCAACCGGGACCTCGGCTCGCAACCACCCCCACGAAGACAACCACGTCGAAGCCTGTCGTCCCCTGGGGTTTTTACTGCGCCATCAAGTGTAGCTGCCAGACTGATCCCATGGACCAGCGCATGCAGTGGCTCCCCCCTGCGACGCCGACGCCCGCGTCGCAGCCCACGTCCCCGGAGGACGTCGGTCTCCCCCCGGCCGAGCCGCGCACCGGGTGGCGCCGACTGCTCGGTCCGCTTGCGGTGGTCGGCGCGATCCTCGCGAAGTTCAAGGGCGTCCTGCTGCTGCTCCCGAAGCTCAAGGTGCTGACGACCTCGGGCTCGATGCTCGTCTCGGTCGCGGCCTACAGCCTCATCTGGGGCTGGCCGTTTGCGGCCGGCTTCGTGCTGCTGCTGCTCGTGCACGAGATGGGCCACGTGATCCAGCTGCGGCGCGAGGGGATCGAGGCGAGCGCACCGATGTTCATCCCGTTCCTGGGCGCGGTCGTGGCGGCGAAGTCGCTCGGCGACGACGCGGCCGCCGAGGCGCGCGTTGGGCTCGCCGGCCCGGTGCTCGGCTCGATCGGCGCCGCGCTGCTGGTCCCCGTGTGGCTCGCGACGGGGAACGACTTCTGGGCTGCGCTCGCGTTCACCGGCTTCTTCCTCAACCTCTTCAACCTGCTGCCGGTCATCCCGCTCGACGGCGGCCGCGCGATGGCGGCAATGGCGCCGTGGATGTGGTTCGTCGGCCTCGCCGCAATGGCCGCGCTCGCGATCGCCTTCCCGAACCCGATCATCCTGCTGATCCTCGTCTTCGCGGCGTTCTCGACGTGGGGCCGCTGGAAGGCACGCCGCGCCGGCGGCGCGGAGTCGGAGGCGTACTACCGCGTGAAGCCCGC
>Ga0126313_10001152_pt1 | contig 13709 bp, 14 predicted proteins | sample Plot105A_FD_89954 | JGI IMG/M metagenome (GOLD analysis project Ga0126313, IMG submission 89954) | Serpentine soil microbial communities from UC McLaughlin Reserve, CA, USA - Plot105A | ecosystem: Environmental > Terrestrial > Soil > Grasslands | place: USA: UC McLaughlin Reserve, Lake County...
CATCGCCGGCTTAATCACCCGCGCTCCCGGCTGGCGCTGTCGGCGCGAGGCCGGGCGGCGGGCCCGCGTCCTCCCAGGTGCGCTTCGGCGCCGCGGCTTCGGACGCGGCGCCGGTCTCGTCGCCGGAACGCTCCTGGCGGTGGCGGCCTCCATCAGCCCCCCTCCTCCGCGTCGCGGAGCTTGAGCGCGGCACGTAGGTGCGCTGAGGAGGCGCGTGGGTTGCGCTCCACCTCCTCCGGTCCGGGTGAGATCGGTCGCTTGGTGAGCAGCTCGGCCTCGGGCTCGCGGCCGCAGACGCAGACCGGAAGCTCCGGCGGGCAGATGCAGCCCCTGGCCCGGTCGGAGAGGAACCGCTTGACGCGCCGGTCCTCGAGCGAGTGGAACGAGATGGCGGCCATGCGGCCCTGCGGCCCAAGCACATTCCACGCCAGCGGCAGGGCGGCGTCGAGCTGCTCGAGTTCGTCGTTGACCGCGATGCGCAGGGCCTGGAACGTGCGCTTGGCCGGGTGGCCGCCGGCGAAGCGCGCCGGGGCGGGGACGGCGGCCTTGATGACGTCGACGAGCTCCTGGGTGGTCTCGAGCTCGCCGCCGCGGCGGCGGCGCACGATCGCCCGCGCGATGAGGCTCGCGAAGCGCTCCTCGCCGTAGGTCCGGAAGAGGCGGGCCAGGCGGCGCTCGTCCCAGGTGTTGACGATCTCGGCCGCGGTCAGAGCGTCAACGGCTAGAGGATCCATCCGCATGTCGAGGGGCGCGTCGTAGGCGTAGGAGAACCCGCGCTCGGCGGTGTCGACCTGCATGCTGGAGACGCCGAGGTCGAGGTAGACGAGGTCGGCGCGAATGCCCTCGTCGATGAGCTCGGCCAGGCCGTCGACGAAGCTCGTGCGCAGAAAGCGGGTCTGGCAGCTGACCTCGGCCGCCAGCTCGGCGAATCGCTCCTCGGCCACGGGGTCGCGATCGATGCCGATCAGCGTCCCGCTGGGCCCTAGCCGCTCGGCGATCAGGCGCGCGTGGCCGCCACCGCCGACCGTGCAGTCGATGGCGGTCTGGCCCGGCTGGGGGTCGAGCACGTCGACGAGCTCGCCGGCGAGGACGGGGACGTGCAACGAGGTCATGTCGACAAGGATGGCCATCTAGGTCGACGACCCCAGCGCCGCCGCGATATCCGGCACGGTCTTGGTCAGGGACGCGTTCTGGCCGGCCCACGCGTCGCGGTCCCACAGCTCGAGGCGGTCGCCCGCGCCGGCGACGACGACCTCCTTGCCCAGCCCGGCGTGCTCGCGCAGGAAATCGGGGACGCCGACCCGACCCGCGGAGTCGAGCTCGGTGTCGTGCGCGTTGGCGGCGAGGAAGCGGGTGAGCTGGCGCGCCTCGGCAGAGAACGGGTTGCGCCCGCCGAGCACGGTGTCGGTGTAGGCGTCGTAGTCGCCGGGCTGCCAGACCTCGACGCACGCCTCGACGCCCTTGGCCAGCACGACGCCGTCGGAGAAGGCGGATCGGAACTTGGCGGGCACGGTGACTCGGTTCTTCTCGTCGAGCGTGTGGTCGAAGGTGCCGCGAAAGGCCATGCGCCTCGTGCGCGTCGGGGGCGAATGTGGGTCGAACCGAGGTGGCGGAGTGGGAGGAGCCCCGCCACCCCGGTCCGTTCCGTCTGTCGCGGGGCGACTGTACCCCACTTTCTCCCACTGTGCAACACAATTCCTTTCAAATCTGCCACTCGGCCGTTCCGAGGCACCACGTCGCCCTCGGTGGCGGTGCGGACACCCACCGCTAGCCTTCGCGCCCGATGTCCCGGCGCCTGCGGCTTTCGCTCGTTCTGGCCGCGGCCGCCGCGGTCGTCGTGGTGGTCGCGCTGCTCGCCTCGGGCGCCTTTTCGAGCGCGGGATCGGGCACTGATCCGGCCAAGGCGGTCCCGCCCTCCGCCGCCGTCTACGCCTACGCCGAGCTGCACCCCGGCGGCGATGCCGGCACGTCGGTGCGCCACTTCCTCGGCCACGTGCTCGGCGACGGCGACGATCCCGGTCCGATGCTGCGCAGCCTCACCGACGCCACCCTCGGCGGGGTCGGGTTGAGCTACGACCGGGACATCGCGCCGTGGGTCGGCTCGCGGCTCGGCGTGTTCGTGACCCGCTTCGGGCCGCGGTTCGAGGGAGCGATCGTCGCGGCGGCGAAGGACGAACACGTCGCCCGCCGGGTGCTCGGCGGCGCGGGAAAGCCGTGGGCGGTGGTCGACGGCATCGGCGTGGTCGGCACCGCCGGCGCGGTGGGGGCGGCGCGGCGCGCGGCCGGCAGCGGGATCTCGCTCGGGAGCGCTGACCGCTACGTGCAGGCGACCGCGCAGCGGCAGTCGCCCGTTGCGCTCGCCTACGTCGACGCCACCCATCTCGTCGACGCATTGCCGGCGTCGCTGATCGGCGCCGACCGGCGGCGCGACCTGCGCCTGCGCTTCGCCCGGATCGAGGACAAGCCGACGGTGGTCAGCCTCACCGGCGCGGACGACCGCATCGCCGTCGACTTCGGCAATCCGCCGGCGCCGCCCGAGCCCGATGAGCTGACGCCGGTCGGCGGCGGGCAGCGAGGCACCTCGCTGCTGCCGACGCGGCTGATCTACACCCTGCCGGCGCAGTCGTGGCTGGCCCTCGACGTGCCGGAGCTCGGCCAGCGCCTGTTCGAGGCGCTCACCCCCCAGGTCAACCCGGGGCTGCCCAGTGACCAGCTGCGCGCCTTCCAACACCGCTTCGCGCGCGCGACCGGCTTGCGCCCGCTCGAGGACATCGTGAGTTGGATCGGAAGCGGCGCGCTGTTCGCGTACGGCCCGACGCCCGCGACGCTCCACGCGGGAGTGCTCCTGGAGTCGCTCGACCCGGCCGCCTCCCGGCACACAGCGGTCGTCCTGCGCCGCTGGCTGGCACGCCAGCCGGGCGTGAGGGTGCGCTCGACCGCCGAGGGGTACGCCGTCACTGCGCCCGGGCTTCCGGCGCCGGTGTCGGTGGTCGTGCGGGGAAACCGGATCGCCGTGGTCTACGGCCGGGGGGACCCGGCGGGCGCGCTCGATGCGCCGGTGAAGCTGGGGATGCTTCCGGCCTTTCGGGCCGCGGCCTCGCAGCTCGGGGGCACCCTGCTGCCGGTGGGCTGGCTGACGCCGGGGCGAGCGGCGACGTTTGCCGCGGCGCTCGGCGCGATCCGCTCGTCGCTGTTTCGCGCCGCCGTCCCCTATCTGCAGCGCATCGCCTACCTGCAGCTCGGGATCAAGCGGGCCAAGCGGCGCGTGCTGATCGCGGCGCGTTAAGTGGCGGCCCGCCGGCCCTCCCCCGGGGCGGGCCGATCGGGCTTGAGCTTGCGCCGGTCGCGCGGCTCGAGGAACGGCTCGCGGTCCTCGGGCATGCCGCCCTCGATCTGGCGGCCGCGTTCGGCCTCTGCGTTGAGCTCGGCGCCGAGCAGCACCGCGATGTTCGAGATCCACAGCCAGACCAGGAAGACGATCACGCCGCCGAGGGCGCCGTACGTCTTGTTGTAGGAGGAGAAGTTCGCGACGTAGAACGCGAACCCGACGGAGGCCAGCAGCCAGAGCAGCACGCCGGCGATGCCGCCCGGGCTGATCCAACGGAAGCGCGGGTGCTTGACGTTGGGCGCCGCCCAGTAGAGCACCGCCAGCATCGTCATCACGACGAGCAGGATCACCGGCCACTTGACGATGTCCCACACCGTCACCGCCGTGCCGCCGATGCCGAGCAGCTTGCCGACCTGGTCGGCCAGGCCGCCGGTGACGGTCACGCCGACGGCCACGATCGCGAGCATGATCAGCAGGGCGATGGTGACCAGCACGCGGGTCGGCACGGTCTTCCAGATCGGCCGGCCCTCACCCACCTCGTAGATCGCGTTGGACGCCCGCATGAACGCCGCGACGTAGCCCGACGCCGACCAGACCGCGAGGGCGAGGCCGACGACGAACAGCACGCCCGCCGCGCCGCTGTTGCGCTGCAGGTTCTGGACAGCGCTGGTGACGATCTGCTTCGCCGGGCCGGGCGCGACCGCGCTCAGGTTGTCGATGAGCGGCTGGGTCGCCGACGGGCCGATGAGGCCGAGGACCGAGACCAGCGCGAGCAGCGCCGGGAAGACGGCGAGGATGCCGTAGTAGGTCAGGGCCGCGGCCCAGTCGGTGAGGTTGTCCTCGCGAAACTCGCTGATGGTGCGCTTGAGCACGCCCAACCACGAGCGCTTGCGCAGGTCCTGGGGCGAGTCCGGCGAGCGGCGCTCGGTCTCCTCCATGATTCTTGTCAGGTACCACGCGCGGCAGCCTTCAATTCGCCAGGCTCGCAACAAGGGCGGCCGCCACCAGCAGCAGGATGCTCGGGACCAGCAAAAGGGCGATGACGAGCTGGATCTTGGGCGCGGCGCGGGCCGCCCGATCGCGGATGCGGAGGGCCCGCTCGGCGCGGGCTTGGCGCGCCTGGGCGTCGAGCGTGTCGGCGAGGGGGGCGCCATGACGCTGGGCGCGTTCGATGGCGGCGACGAGCCCGGCCATGCCGGCGGCGGGGCAGCGGCGCATGAGCGCGGCGAGGACCCGGTCGCGCGGCACACCGAGAGCCAGCTCGGCGGCCGCGCGGCGCCATTCGGCGGCCAGCATGCCGGCGTGGCGGGCCCCGACCTCGGCGAACGCGCGCTCGAGGGGCAGCCCGGCCTGCACCGCTACACGCAGGAGATCCAGGAGGTCCGGTAGCTCGTCGGCCATCGCCCGCCCGCGGCGGCGGGCGTGCCTGGCCAGGAGCGCGTCCGGGCCCAGGAAGCCGGCGGCGGGGAGCACGACCGCGGCCAGCAGCGGCAGGCGGCCGGGCAGCGCGGCGGCGACGGGCGCCCCGCCCACGAGGGCGACCAGCGCGCCGCCGCCCTTGATCGCCATGACGTCGGCGACCGAGAGATCGAGCGGGCGGCCGGCGGCGTCGAGCCGTTCGGCCAGGCTGGCCGGCGCGGCGGGGGCGCCGACGCGGGCGCCGAGGCGGCGAAGCGCGTCGACGGCACCGACAACCCAGCGCCGGCGCTGCCCGCCGCCGGCGCGGGCTTCCGCGAGCACGGTCGCGAGATCGAGCACGCCCGCCGCCGCGGCGAACGAGGCGAGGACGCCGAGGCCGAGCGCGGGGGTCGGGGTCACCGCACCACCTTCGCCATCCGCCTGATCGCCACCATCGCGATGAGTTGGAGCCCCACAGCGCAGCCGACGAGCCACGCCGTCAACGGCGCGCGGGCGAGCGAGCCGATGTAGCCCGGGCTCGCGAGCTCGGCCAGCCCCGCCGCGCCGGCCGGCAGCGCCATGACGAGCAGGCCGGTGAAGCGGGCCTGGGCGGTGGCCGAGCGCGCCTCGGCCTCCAGCCGCGTGGCCTCCTCCAGCGCTTGCGCGCAGCTGCGCAGGAGGCCCCCCAGGTCGCCGCCGGCCTCGCGCGTCAGCAGGATGGCGGCCACGATCGTGTCCCACGCCGGGCTGGCGGCGCGGCGGCGGAGGCGTTCCAGCGCCCGCTCGGTCGGCTCGCCGAGCGCCAGCGCGCCGGCGGTCGCGCGGAGCTCCGCGCCCGCCGCGCCCGGCAGCCCGTGGGCCGCCTGGGCGATGGCGGCGCGGATCGCGTGCCCGCCCGCCAGGGCGTCGGAGAGCGCGCGTGCCGCGACCGGCGCGCCGCGCTGCACCTCGGCCAGGTAGCGGCGGCGTCGGGCGCGCGCCACCGCGAGCAGCGCCGGCGGCCCGGCCGCGGCAAGCGCCGCGCCGACAAGGGGCCCGAACAGGATCCAGCCGCACGCGAGCAGCGTGGCGGCGGCGACCAGGGCGAGTCGACGCCGCTCCGGAGCCGTCGGCTCGCGCCCCTCCCGGCGCGCACGCCGCAGCGGAGCGAGGACCCGGCCGATCGCCGAAGCCGTCCGCACGCGCTCGAGGGCGACGAGCGCCTCCCACCCGCCGAGAACGGCGCAGGCGCCCGCCAGGCCGGCGAGGAGGGCTCCGCGGCTCACGCCGCCCTCCGGCGGGCGCCGCCTCCGCCGTGTCGCTCGGCCCGCCGCTCGATCACTGTCGTCACGCCGCTTCGCCCAACCGCGCCGCCAGCTCGTCGCTCAGCGCCGCCCGCCAGCACGGCCGTCCGTCGCGCCACGCGTACAGCTGCCGCGTCGCCGGGCCGCTCGCCACGCGGACCACCTCGGCGACCTCGACAAGGCGCCGCTCGCCGTCGCGCCCGCGCGCCTGGTGCACGACCAGGTCGACCGCTCCCGCCACCTGCTCGCGGACCGCGGCCAGCGGCAGGCCCACGTCGGCCATGAGCGCCAGCGTCTCCAGCCGCCGCAGCGCCTCCTCGGGCGATCCGGCGTGGATGGTCGACAGCGACCCGTCGTGGCCGGTCGTCATCGCGCTGAGCATGTCCAGGGCCTCGGCGCCGCGGACCTCGCCGACGACGATGCGGTCCGGTCGCATGCGCAGGGCGTTGCGTACCAGCGCGCGAATCGTCACCTCGCCGCGGCCCTCGAGGTTGGGCGGCCTCGCCTCGAGCCGCACGACGTGCGGCTGCTGCAGGCGCAGCTCGGCGGCGTCCTCGATCGTCACGATTCGCTCGTCGGCGGGAATGAACGCCGACAGGGCGTTGAGCGTCGTCGTCTTGCCGGAGCCGGTGCCGCCGCTGATGAGCAGGTTGACCCGACCCCGCACGGCGCCGGCCAGGAACGCCCGCAGCGCCCCGGTAAGCGTGCCCTGCTCGACCAGCTCCGCCGCGGAGAAGCCGCGGCGGCGGAAGCGGCGCACGGTGAGAATCGGCCCGTCCAACGACAGCGGCGGGATGATCACGTTGACGCGCGAGCCATCGGGCAGGCGCGCGTCGGCCAGCGGCGATGCCTCGTCCACCCGCCGTCCCAGCGGAGCCAGGATCCGCTCGATGACATGACCCAGCTCCTCCGCCGAGCCGAAGGTCACGTCGGCTGGCTCGACGTGACCGGCGCGCTCGACGAACACCGCGCGCGGCCCGTTGACCATGATCTCGTCGACGGCGGGGTCGCGCAGCAGCGGCTCCAGCGGCCCCAGGCCGAACGACCGCTCGGCCACCCGGGCCACCAGGGCCTCGCGCTGGGCCGCGTCGAGCAGTCCGGCCTCGCGCTCGACCACCTCGCGGATCCGCGCCGGCACGTCGCGTTCGCCATCGCCGGCCTCGGCCACGAGCCGTTCGCGCAGCGCGATCGCCAACCGCTCCAGGGCGTCGTCCATCGATCCTCCTAGGGCGCAAGCGCCATGGATTCGCCCCTCTCGGAGCGGCTAGTGGTCGCCGCTAGCTGGTGGGGTCGCGGTCGTCCAGGTCGTCCAGGCGGCGCCGGAAGGTCCCCGCGCCCTCGACCTCGGCGCCGGCGGTGCGCACGCGCGCAGCGAGGTCGGCGTCGCTCGTGATGACCAGCAAGTCCCCGGGCGCATCGTCGGCCGCGACCAGGCGGGCGATGTCGTCGTCGGCGGCATTGCCGCCGGCCGCCGCGGCGAACCGGACCTCGATCCGCGCGTCGACCTGGCGCGGCCGCCCGTCGAAGACGACGGTCACCCGCTCGCCGGTTGCCTGGGCGAACCGGTCGAGCTGGGCGGCGAGCGCGCGCATGGCGGCGGTGCGGTCGCGCCACCAGCCGTCGGGGCGCGAGCCGATCACGTTCATCCCGTCCACGAGCCAGCGGGGCACGGTCGGGATTGTGGCGCTAGGCGCCACCTCCGCTGTGCTGCGGGCAGAACCCGGACAGCGGTTTCACGACAGCCCGGCGCCGATCTCCGTTCCTGCCGCCCCGTGACGGTCGTCGCCTGCCGCCCGCGGCAGCAGGCGGATCTCGCGCGCGAACGCCTGGGCGGCGGCGAGGTAGACCGCCTGCCGGACGGTGACGCGCAACGACGCCGCCACGCGCGGACCAGCCGCGTCCGACGACGAGCCGGTTCCCTCGGGCGCCGCCGAGGCGGCGAGCACCTCGACGTCTTCGAGCGCGAGCAGCGTGCCGCCGCCGGCGCCGTGGTCGCCATCGCGCGTGACGAGCACGTCGACGTGCCCGCCGGGCTGGACGAGCTGCGGCGAACCCGCCGCGACCACGTCGGCGACGCGCTCGCCCCGCCGCACCGGCGCGCCTCGTGCTGGCTCGCCCCCGGCGCCGGCGAGCTCGTTCGTCGAGAGGTAGGCGCCCGCTGCGACCGGCACGGCGGTGCGTTGCCCGAGGAGGTCGGCGGGCGCGCGTGCCGCCGCGGCGGGCGCGTAGCGGGTGGGAATGCGCCGAACGGCAAGCCGCTGGGTGGTCAGCCGCACGCCGGCGGGGAGGTCGCCGCGCGCCACCACGACAGGCGTGTCGGGGCCGAGCTGCCGCGCGATCGCGGCTTCGCGGCGGGCGACGTCCGAGGCGGCCAGGCCGCCGAGGAGCATGGCCAGCCCGAGCAGGAGGATCGCGCGGCGGCGCCGGCTCACGACACCGCCTGTTCGGGCCGGGAGACGGAGGCAGTGCCGCCGGCCCTGGGGAGGTCGATGACGAGCCGTGCACCGACGTCTCCCTGCTCGACTCGCAGCGCTCCGCCGTGGGCACGCGCGATGTCGGCGACGATGGCGAGTCCACGCCCGCGGGTGCCGCGGCCGGCGCTTGCGGCGCGTCCCAGCCCGTCGAGCGGCTTCTGCGGGCCTGGGCCGGCGTCGGCGACCGTGAGCACCACGCGCCCGCCCCTGGCGCGAACGCCAAGCCGCACCGTCCCCAGGCCGTGCTCGAGCGCGTTGGCGACGAGGTTGCCGAGGGCCTGGGCCAGGCGGTCGGCGTCGCCGCGCACGACCGGGACCCCGTCCCACGGCTCGAGCACAACCCGCCGACCCTGCTCCGCGGCCGACGGCGCCCAGGTCTCGGCCACGTCCGCCAAGAGCTCAGGGACGACCACGGGCCGCATCTCCCCCGGCCACGGCGGCGCGACTGCGCCGCGCACGCCGTCCAGATCCCCGAGCAACCGCCCGACGCGGGCGAGCTCGCGCTCGATCGCCGCCGCGCGGGCAGCCCGGTCGCCGTTGGCGCCGGCGATTCCGTGCGCGGCGAGCTGCGCCGCCGTCAGCGGGCGGCGCAGCTCGTGCGTCGCTCGGGCCAGGCGCTCCATCCGCCCAGCGAGCTCCCGGCGCGTCGCCAGCGCCACCGCCAGCGCGCCCGCCGCCACCATCCAGCCCAGGGCCGCGAGGGCCACCGTCATGGCGTCAGCGGCGCGTCGATCAACCGGTAGCCGACGCCCCAGACGTTGAGTACGTAGCGGTCGCCCGCGACGCCGAGCTTCTGCCGCAGCCGGCAGGCATGGGAGTCCAGCGTGCGCGTCGAGCCCATGGCGCGGAAGCCCCAGACCGTCCGCAGCAGCTCCTCCTTCGTGAACACGCGCGCCGGCTCGGCGGCGAGCGTGCGGAGCAGGGCGAACTCCTTCTGTGAGAGCACGATCCGCCGGTCGCGCAGCCGCACGTCGCGGGAGGCCGGATCGATCACCAGCTCGCCCACTCGCAGCTTGCCCCGCCCCGGGCGGAGGTTTGCGCGGCGCAGCAGCGCCTCGATGCGGGCGCGGACCTCGGAGTACGAGAACGGCTTGACGACATAGTCGTCGGCGCCGCGCTCGAACCCGCGCAGGCGGTCGAGCTCGGACCCACGGCCGGACAACACCAGCATCGGCGTGTTCGGGTCCACGCGCGTGGCGATCCCGTCCGCGCGTCGCACCGCCCGCACCAGGTCCAGGCCGCACGCGTCGGGCAGCACGACGTCGACCACGGCCAGGTCGGGGAACTTCGCCTCGAGCAGGCGCCGGCCGTCGCGCACGCAATCGGCGACGAGCAGGTCGAACCCGTCGGCGGTCAGGTTGTCGGCGAGAAAGGTTCGGGTGGCGTCGTCGTCCTCGACCAGCAGGATCGTGTGCGCGTCGTCCATGCCCCCCTTAGGGGACGGCCGCCGCGCTTTCGCCCCCCTCGGTCGCTCGCGCGCTTCGACGCGTCCGCCACCGCGCCCCCAGCGCCGGCACGTTCGAGCACGCGAGCACCACGATCAGTGGCTCGAGCGGCGCGCGGTAGCGCGTATGTGCCTCGGTCGTCACGACGAGCGAGGCAGCCACCGCGGGAGCCACCAGCGGCCACAGCAAGCGCGGTCTTCGTCGCAGGCGAGAGCCCGACAAGCGCACCGACGAGCAGGATCCAGTACGGCGCCCGCCAGCCAGGCGAGCTTGCGGCGCGTGACGGGCGGCCAGCGACCGCCCCCTCGCGTTCGGCCCGTCAGCTGACGGCGACGGCGATGATGACGATGATGACGGCGAGGAGGATGAAGAAGATCCAGAGGGCGACGGCGGCGAGGACCTCGGCGAACGTGAGGGGGGCGTCCGTCGCGTAGCCATTGGATCGGCGGTCCCAGTACTCGTTGAGCTGGTTCTGGCTCAGCCCGATGCCCGCTGGCGAGACGAAGATCCAGATGACGAGCATGACGACGGCATCGAGGTCGTTCGGCATGCCCATCCGGCGGCGGACTTCGGCGATGTCCCGCAGGAGCCAGTAGATGATGAACCAGTTGAGGATCGGAACGAGCAGGCCCCACGTCTGCGCCGTGACGTTGTCGTGGGTTCCGAGCTCGGCCGTGACCTTCGGGCGGGTCTTGTAGAACCAGTAGAAGATGTACGTGCCGCCGAACAGGAGCAGCACCACCCGTACGACGCTCCGCTTGACCGCCCAGCCCTCGATGACTGCCGTCGCGGCGGGCTGAGCCGGCTGGGGCGGCTGCGCGGGCGGCGGCTGCGCTGGCGGCGGTGCAGCAGGCGGCTGGGCCGGCGGCTGCGGCTGGCCGTACGGCGGCTGGTTCGGATCGTGCGGCGAGGCCATCCGTTCGCCACCCTACTTGGGGTGCAAGACGCCATGCACTGCCTGAGGCCGGGCAGGACTCGGCCATAAGATCACGACGCTCGCGGCCCTGCCGGGCCGTCTGTCGCCTTTCTGATGACGCGCCGCGGCAACTACAGCTCTGGAGATGACTTCGTGCTCGAATACGGGGAGCTTCGCTTCACGTTCAACGAGCGCGACTTCGGCGAGCGCTGCGAACAGGCGGCGCGCAAGGTCGGCTTCGTCTCCGGTCAGCTCAGCATGGCCGAATCCGAGGACCTCGTCAACCTCGTCGTCAACGGCGAGGTCCAGGACCCAGCCTCCGCCCTGGGCGAGCACGTAAACGACTGCTGGCCGGAGCTCGTCGGCCCCGCCGAGCGCTCGCTCGTGCACTGGCTGCGGCGGCTGATCTTCCGCGGCGCCTGGCTGGACCAGCGCGTAAAGGAGGGCGAGCTGGACGTCGCCTTCGAGCCCGACACCCAGACCTTCTCCTACATCCAGCCCGAGCGCGACGGCGAGCCAATCGAGCTCGCTCCCGAGCCCTCGTGGGGCCGGGTCGCGTACACGCCGCGCTAACCCCGCGGGGGGACGTTTCACGGCCCCGGCATTGGGGCAGGCATGCGCAAGCTTCTGGCCCTTGCTCTGGCCGCGGTCGCCGTCCTCGTGGTATCCCCTCCCGCCCGGGCCGGCACCTATCCGATGGCGCAGTGCGAGTCGACGCCGGCCCGCGCGCTCTCCGACGGCTGGGGCGTCTACGGCGGTGCGGAGATCTACAACACGTGCGGCGGCGACAGCGGGTTCGGGCTCTGGATCAAGGAGCTCGGTTACGACACCACGGCGGGGATGGTCATCGCCGTGCCGGCTTCCCGCCCACACGTGGCCATCCAGCGGATCGATACGGGCATGAACGTGGCCCAGGAGATCGACCAGGTGTCGTTCGTGCGCTGGTTCGCCGGCAACCAGATCATCTTCGATCGCGAGCTGACCGGCTGGGCCGACTCGCTGATCACCCGCACACCCCACGACGCCTCGCGCGACTTCGGTATCGACGTCTACTGCACGACTGCGAACGGACCGGCCAACTGCCGCTTCAGCGACCTGCACCGCGTCGTGGTGCTCTCATGGCTCACGTTCACGCTTGCCGAGGCGGCCGATCCCACGGCGCAAGCCACCGGCGGATCCCTCCTCGCCCCCGGACAGCGTCGCGGGACCGAATCGCTGGCGTTCACCGCCGACGATGAGGACTCCGGCCTCAAGGCGGTCACGGTCAAGCTCGGCGGGGCCGCCGTGGGCAGCTACGACTTCTCCGCAAGCTGCACCTACACCGACTGGAACGCGTGCCCGACGAGCCAGTCGCGCACGCTGGACGTCGACACCACGCGGATCCGCGACGGGTCGTATCCGCTGCGTCTCGACGTCGTCGATGCGGCGGGCAATGCCGTCACCGTCGACACCGGCCGCACCGTGACGATCGCCAACGCCGCAACGGCGTCGAGCGCCTCCGGCGCCCAACGAGCGAGCGCCGCCGAGCGCGGCGCCCACAACGGCAGCGGCGAGGCCGCCGCGGCCATCCTGACGGCCGAGCTCGTCAACCGCCGCCAGGCGATGGTGGTGCCCTACCGGCGCAGCGGGGTGATCGTGTCGGGCCGCCTCACCCAGCGGGACGGCACGCCGATCGTCGGCGCGCGGCTCGACGTGGGGTCGCAGACCGTGCTGCCCGGCCTCCCGGGCCCGGACGCCGGGCAGGTCGTCACCGATGACGACGGGCGCTGGAGCATGACCACAGCGCAGGGGCCGTCACGGCAGGTCAGCGTGGGCTGGCGCGCATTCGACCGCGACCGCTCCTACACCGAGACCACCAACCTGTCGCTTCTCGTCCGCGCGGGCGCGAGCATGGCGGTGAGACCGCCCCGGGTGGCCAACGGCCGCCGCGTGCAGCTGAGCGGCAAGCTGCTCGGCCGTCCGTTCCCGGCCGGCGGAGTCCTCGTCACGCTGCAGGGCAAGCCGCGTCGTGGCGGCAAGTGGCGCACGTTCGGCGTGACCCGCACGCGCCCGGACGGCCGCTTCCGCTACCGCTACCGGTTCACCCGGATCGCGGGCGCCTCCCGGACTTTCCTGTTCCGCACCCGGATCAACCGGCAGGACGGCTATCCGTACGAGTCCGGAGTGGACGGCAAGGCGCGCGTGGCGGTGTCTGGACGCCGCTGACGGGGGTCCTCAGCCGCCCGCGGGCCGCGGGCCCTGCGGGCTCGCCGCGTCCTCGTCAGCGACGCCCAGCCAGCCGCCACGCGGACGGTCACGCCTCCAGCGCCTCCAGCCGCGCCTTCGCGATCGCCTCCGCCCCCGCTTCCCCGACCAGGAGCTCCGCCTGGATCGTTCCGCTGGCGGCGAGGTCCAGGGCGGGGAAGCGACCGGTCGACGTCAGCGTGCGGTTCAGCGCGATCACGGTCGTCTCGCCACCCACGGTCGCGGTGGCGGTCGCGACGATGGTCAGCGACCCGGCGTCGACCAGGTTGCGCGCCGATGCGACCACCTTGCGCGCCGCCGGTGGGTGCAGGCCGTCGAGGCCGTCGACCAGGACGACGGCGTCGCGGCCGCGGGCCGCCACGCGGCGGGCCTGCTCGACCACGCGCTCGATCGCCTGCGCCTGGCTCTCGGGGGATGCGCCCAAGGCGGTGGCCGCGCTCGGCGCCACCGGCCCGTCCTGCCAGTCGGCGACCTCCTCAGGGCGGACGCCGGCAAGCACGAGGTGGATCTCGAGGCCGTCGCTCGTCTGAACGCCGCCTCCGGTAGCGGCGCGGGACTCGGCACCCTCGCTCGAAGCGGCCTCGGAATCCTCGGTCCCCTCGCCGGAAGCGGCAACGGAGC
>Ga0126313_10001153_pt1 | contig 13693 bp, 19 predicted proteins | sample Plot105A_FD_89954 | JGI IMG/M metagenome (GOLD analysis project Ga0126313, IMG submission 89954) | Serpentine soil microbial communities from UC McLaughlin Reserve, CA, USA - Plot105A | ecosystem: Environmental > Terrestrial > Soil > Grasslands | place: USA: UC McLaughlin Reserve, Lake County...
AGCGAGGGCATGCACGGCTGTGTCCGCGTGTCGCCCGAAATTTGACGTACGACCGGGCTCATGACGGGCGGATACACAACCCCTTGGGGTTGAGATACGGCGCTATGCCATATAATGCGTCACACTAGGAGGAGCGGATGCGGCTGGTCGGACGACACGAGGTTCTGGAGAGCGTCTTCGTCGAGATGGACCCCGTGCTGGACGGGTTCCGTGGCGTGCTCGTGGAGCTCTTGGGAGGGGGGGAGGGCTACGCGCTATTGGAGACGGCCGTGGGCACGGGCAACCGCCTCCTCGAGTTCCGCACGCGAAGCCCGCTGCTGGCCCGCTCCGTCTTCGAGGCCGAGCTTGGGCAGGCCGCGTCCTACGGCCACGACTCGGACGGCGAAGCCTACAATCGCTGAGCCCCTCGGCACGCCGGAGCTACCTACCACCAGGTAGTTCCGGTCATCGGGTCACGCTCCCGAACGACGAAAAAGGTAGGCGGCCGCCCGCGGAAGCCAGCACGCGTTTCGTGGGCGGTCGTCGCGGGCGGTTATCGAAGAACCTACCACCATGTCTTGTTGCGGCAGAGTGATGCTCATGGCGATGCCCATGGGCGCACAGCCCGCGCCCGGCTTCGGTATTCGCTCGAGCCTTACGGAGTCTCCTCGACGGTCCGGCCTTCGGGTTCCACGTCGGGCTCGGGTTGTTCGCCACGAGCCTGGAGCACGTCCCTGATGAAGAAGTCGTAGACGATGGCTCCCACCACGCCGCCGATCAGAGGTCCCACTATCGGAACCCAGAAGTAGCCGTGAACACCCGGTAGTGCCACGTCGCCCCAGCCGGCGAGCCACGCGAAGAGCCTGGGGCCGAAGTCGCGGGCCGGATTGATGGCATAGCCAGCGTTGGCTCCGTAGGATATGCCGATCGCGCCAACCGCGAGGCCCACAAGTAGCGGGGCGAGGTTGGACTTAGGCGGCTGGTTGAGGGTATCTACGAGCGCGAAGACAAAGAGCACCAGGAACGCCGTACCGATGATCTGGTCGATCAGGGGGCCTATGTTGCCGCTGAAGTAGGGGGCCGGGAAGGTGGCGAAGATGCTGAAAGTGGGCGTCGAGTCGGCCGCGCCCCTTACTATGTGGTTGGCCTTCTCGTAGCTTGCGATCGTGTTGTGGTAGTTCAGGTAGACCAGCGCGGCCCCGACGAACGCGCCGACCGTCTGGGCGATGACGTATCCCGGGACCTTCCTCCACGGGAAGCCCCGCTTTGCCGCAAACGCGAGGGTCACGGCCGGGTTGATGTGGGCTCCGCTGATGCCGCCCGCGACGTACACGCCGAAGGTCACGGCAAAGGCCCAGCCCCAGGCTATGAGGAGCCAGTCGCCGCTTGCGTCGAAGATGAGCTTGCCGCGACCGGACTGGTTGAGGGCGGCGACGGCCATCGCCACGACCCCGTCGCCGAACGCTATCAGGACGAAGGTGCCCAAAAACTCGGCCGAAAGCTCCCCCCAGATCGTAGACCGCCACCCCTTACCCTTCGATGATTGCGTAGCCACGGCTGTTCCTCCTTTCTAGGTCGGACGGAAAGTCGGACGGAAAGCGACCAGGCGCACCGACTCCGCGAAGGCCCGCCGCGCCGCTTCGGGGCCGCCCAGTGGGTAACCCATCAGCCGGCCGAGCAACCGGGCCGCCCAGGGATGACGACGCTCGTAGCTGGCCAGCGCGGCACCGGCCTCCTCTGCAGAGAGGAACTGCTGTAGCGGTTCGTAGCTCTCGCGTCCCGTCCTGATCTCGATGGCGGGGCTTTTCTGCAGGTTGCGGTACCAGTCCGCATCTTCACCCCACGCGGAGATTACGACGCTTTGCTGTATGGCCGGGTCGTAGAGAACGACTTCGAGCACCGTCTGGCGCGGTAGACTGCTCTTGCGACCCCTGCGGATGAGCAGGAGAAACCGGTGGCCGAGCAGCCAACCCAGGTCGAGCCGGTAGAGGAAGATCGGCAACCGAAACGCGAGCCTCAAGGCACCGGCTGGCTTTGATCTCAGCCAGCGGAGGTTCGGGCTTCGGGAGCCGGATGCAAGAGGGGCTTTCACCTCCATTTACCCCATTCCCTCGCCGGTCGTAAGGTTATACTCTGGTGGACCTGCCGAAGCTGGGCCTGGCAGTGTCCCAGAAGAGGATCACGCCCCGCTCGGGCAGCACATCAGAGATCCCCACCAGGTGCCACTCGCGACTTTCGCCGGCGTCGAGGGCGTCCTGGATCTGCTCCCTGAGGCTCCCGCCCTGATCCAGCACCAGTTCCTGGGCAAAGAACCGTCCGTGGCGTTGCTCGGTTACGAGTCTTGCTTCCATAAGTCAACCTCCTGAGGATCTTGCGGCGCTCCTCAGCCGTAGTTCGGTCGCGTCGCCCCGAGCACGAACACGACCCACGACCAGAGCACCAGCTCTAAGAGAATCCCTTCGTCTAACACCATAAGCGAAGACCTCCCGGATGTTGACGGCGGGCGATTGCCGCCCGAGCCCTTGGCGCAAGGGTTTCCTGTCGAGAACCAGGGCCGCCATCGCGAACCCCCACACGATCGGGGCGGCTATGGCTATCGCGAGCACCTCGTGGCCCGTCATGAAGCTCCTCTTCTCTCTAGATACGAACGTACCATCCCGCGGCAAGGGAGCAGTAAAGCATTCGTAAAGGGCTCGTTAAGGAACTACCGACGGTACGTGGGTCGGGTAGAATCGCTTCAAGAGTGGCCACGTGATCTCCTAGCGCACTCTGGGCCGTGGCGTTCTCTCCCGCCTGCTGCCGAAACCCTCTTGAGCCTACCCAACGAAGCCCCCCTTCGGTCCCTTCCCTACGAGGTGTACGGAAGGCGCCCTCCACCTGTCGAGCGCTTGCCAAGTCGATGCCGCGGCGCTTCGCTGCGCGCCGATCCGATCGCTCGAGACGCCGGCGGAAGGCCGCCATCCCGAGGACATCACGCTGGTGGCCGCGAGAACGATTGGTGGTAGATAGATGGTAAACGCCCGATGAGCGGTCTATGAGGGCTTGAAGTTCCGGGTGCTCCGCGCTGGCAGACAGATGGAGTGGGGCGGCGCGCGGGCCGACGCGCGGGCCGACGCGAGAGTCTCCAGACACCCAGTGGTCTGGTCTACGCTTCCGTCCCCTGCTAACCGAGAAAGATGCAGACGTGCACCTGACGTCAAGCTAAGCTGCCGTCGAGGGACGCGCTGGTACGACTCCGCGTGACCCAAGCCCTTATCAGTCCGAGCCCCCGCCTTCGCTGTCTCCCGGACCGGGCCAAGGGTCGAAGGAGAAGCCTTCCGACGGAACCCAGCGCTCGTGAGGTGGCCCCAGCTCGAAGACCTCCAGCCGGGAGGCCACCTCCCGGAGGCCGTGCTCCGGGAGGGTCTCCTCGATGAAAGGGAACACCCGCCGCTCTTCCAGGCGGATGTGCGCCTCCAGCTGCTCGCCCAGGTTGCGCAGCGTGTCCTGCCTGACCCCGTCCCGCTCGAGTTCGTCGCTGAGTTGCATGGCGAGGCCCCGTATCCGGGCGTGCTGGGCGAGCATCCGCAGCACGGGCCGCTCGCCGAGATCGCCTGCGTAACGCGCCAGCACCGGTAGGAGCACCTCCTCTTCCTTGCGGAAGTGGAGGCTGGTGTCCCTTCGCCAGAACTCGAGAAAATTCCGGGCGGCGTTCGTAGCGTTGGGCTCCTCTCCAGAGGCGGCCTTCTTGAGCCGCCGCGCGTTGACAAGCCCCTGGTGATGGTCGTCCGAAAACGGTCTGAGGCTGGGATGACGCTTCATGTGCCCTCCTTTCGGTGGGTTCCTTCCTCGCCTTCTCAAGTCTACGCGGCTCAGGGCATCCCCTCTGGCTCAGGGCCTCCCCTCTATGTGTGCGCTTTCGGAGGCTACGCGCCCCGCCTAGTGGTCGATGTGCAGCGTTCTTCGCCTACGGCGAACGGTGGGGTAGGTGAAGCCTTCCGAGGTGCTCACGGTCGCGCACAGAGCCCCTTTGGGTATGAACGCGAGCACCCCGGCAGATAGGGCGCGTTCCCCTCGGTCCTCCCCAACGATTCCGGACCCCGAAAATCCCACGACGATCACCTCGGCTCCATCGCTTACGTGTTCTTCGCCGCCCGGGGGAGCATGACCTCGGGCGCTCGCACTATCCTTGACAACCACCGATTCTGTAGTAACATACATACAGTATGAATATTAGTTTGAAACCGGCTGAGAGGTGGTGAGGTAGATGCTTTGGTATCTGTTAGCGATATTCGTCGTCAGCTTAATCTTCGGTGGTGCCCTCGAGATGGGCTCATACATCCGCGGCCTGGAAGAGGAGGAGAGGCGCGCGAAGGCGGAGTAACGGACGCGCCCTTACTCTTCGTGTGGGCGGTGGTGAGCCCGGCACCAGCCGGGCTCATCCTTGCCGCTTGCGTGGGCCATCGCGACGGGGCGCTCCGGAAGCACACTACGAGAAACCAGCGAACTCGAACTTGCGGGTCTCGAGGGACGATGTGGCGTACGTAGTGGATTAGGTGCCGCACGAGAAGCCGGCGGCACCGGATCGCTCCGTGGAGGAGTGCGCCACACGCCCCCAAGACCGGTTGGCGCTTACGGCTTCCCTCGGTGCTTGCCGGATGCTCCCAAAGCCCCAGGCCGACTCGGTGCTCGCGGCCATGCCCACGGCCAGCCCATCGCGCACGACGCCCCCATCGGTCCAACCCTTGACGTCGTCGGCCCCCGATAATAATATACATACATCGTGAATGTTAGTGACGAGGATGGGGGACGGCGCACGCAGGCCCAGAGGAGGGCGGCCACGAGGCGGGCCTTGCTCGACGCGGCACGTTCCATGTTCGCGGAGACGGGATACTATGGGACGGCGGCCGAGGAGATCGTGCGTCGCGCGGGGGTGACGCGCGGGGCGCTCTACCACCACTACGAGGACAAGAAGGACCTCTTCCGGGCCGTGGTCGACGAGATGGAGGGCGAGATAGACGAGGAGATCGAGGCCGCCGAACGCGCGCAGCCCGATCTCCCGGGGGCCGTGATGGCGGGGTACCGCGCCTTCGTCGACGCCGTCCTCGACCCGGAGATGAGGCGCACGTTCTTCCTCGACGGGCCCTCGGTGCTCGGATGGGAGTGGCGCGAGATAGACGCGCGCCACGCGGTGGGCAAGATCGAGGAGGGGCTCAAGGCGCTCATCGCGGAGGGCTTCGTGGAGCCGCAGCCGGTCGGGCCGCTCGCCCGCCTGATCAACGGTACGCTGCTGGAGGCGGCGTTTTTCGTGGCCGCCTCCGAGGACCCCGAGGCGGCGAGGGACGAGGTCTGGGGCGCCATGGAGCGCCTCGTGGGCGGCCTCCTGAAGCGCCGCTCTACCGCCCAGAAGTAGAACTAGGCGCGCCTCGCGCCGACAACCGCCGGGCCCGGGTCCCGGGGGACCTCGGCGGGGGTCGCCTTGCATAAGAATCGGACAAGTAAGGAGCAGAAAAGACATGCTGCAAACGATCTCGGTTGTGGGGGCGCTGGCGATACTGGGGGCTTACGCCGCCAGCCAGTTCGGCCTCGCGGACGCCTCGAAGCTCTCCTACCAGGCGGCGAACTTCCTCGGCTCCGCGGCGCTGACCGTCGTGGCGGTTGTGGACTGGCAGCTCGGGTTCATCCTGCTGGAAGGGGCGTGGGCGCTGATGAGCCTGTGGGGGATCGCCGCGATCCTCCGGGGCGCTCGGAGGCCGAGGGGCGGGGCCGCGAAACCGAGGTCCGCGAAGGCGAGGTCATCGAAGGGGGTGTTCGGAGGTGGTGTCTAAGGACGCCCTCTCTGGTGCGAAGATGTTGCGGTTCTCGGCGGCCCTCCTGCTCGTCGGGGGTCCCATCGTGGGGCTGCTCTTCGGCTCTTTGGAGATGGCGGCGCTGGCGTTCGGTTTCGGGGCGGTGCACCTGGGGCTGGGCCAGCTTTGGGCGAGCGAGGATCGTGGCGGGCGCTTCATCGGGATCGCGCTCGTGCTGGGCGGCGCTTCGACGGTGGTCGACACCGCGATATGGGTGCTCTCCTCGGCGGCTTCTTGATGGCGGGAGGAGGTGGGGAGGAGTCGGGGTGCGACAGAGTGGCCGAAGGACCGCGTGAGCCCTCTCGTTGCGAGGACCGTCGTTGCGAGGACTGTCGTTGCGAGCACCGTCGTTGCGCAAGCTGATGCCTGTGATGGCGAAGAAGCGGCGCCGGGCGGCCATCTCAGGGCGGGCGAAGTAGTCGTCCCGGAAGAACTGCAGGTCCCGTATGCCCCTCCTCGACGCCTCCCCCTTCTGATCCCGAAGCGGAGGTGCGCGCGACCGATTCGCGGGGGGTCGGCCTCCTCGTAGGCGTCGAGGCCGTAGCGGGAGAGCACCACCCTCGCCGCCGGGTAGCGTCCTACGAGGTCTTCCAGGCGCGTCTCGGGGGAGAAGTTCATCCTGAGGCTTCGGTCCCGAAACGCCGTCCCGCCACGGTGAGCAGGCACACCGCGTCGCTTACGGCCTCCACCGTGTGCCGCACCCCGGCATCGCACGTGAGCAGAGCCTCGGGTCCCGCCTCGACCGCCTCCTCACCCGCCTCAAAGAGGACGCGTCCCTCACTGACGCTCAAGCTGATGGGACCGGGGGCGACGTGCTCCTCGAGCCGGTCACCTGCCTTCATTACCAGCAGCACCACGTTCATGCCCTCGCCCTTGCGCAGCGTTATGGCGTTGCGCTTGCCCTCCCGCCAGGCCTTCTCGGCCCGCAGGCGGGCGACCTCCTCTTGCAGATCGAAGCTCTGGAGCGGACCGTGCAGCGGCCGCGTGGACTCGGGATGGGGGCGGGTCGGCATGTGTTTTCTCCTTCCTTCGGCCTGCCGGAGCAGACGGTGAACTACCCGAGTACACTATACCAGTACAAAATTAGTAATAGTTGTGTAAGGTGTGGAACCACGGGCTTCGGCGGGGCCGACGTCGTGAGGCAGGCGTGGATTGCCGAGCTGACGAGCACTGGATCCAGACGTCCGAGGCGACGTCTCCCTCGGGGTAGCGCACCTAGTAGGCTCGGACGCAAGGCTCGGACGCAGGCCCCGCCCGAGAGCCCCTTCCGCTCCCTAAGCGCCGACCCGCATCGCGTCGTGCCCGGTGGCCCCCGCGTGCCGGTATATTATTACAAAAACCGTGATAGTAAAAAACGACGGAGGAGGCTTGGGCGGAGCGACGGGAACGGGGCGGCGCCCGTGACGAAGCATTCGGGGAGCGCACCGAGGGAGCACACCGAGGGGGCGTGCGGCTTACCGATAGAAGGGGAGTGTGGTCGGCTGCTTAGCACCCTACACGAGATGGGGGTGCCGCTTGTGCGCCGCCGCTACGACCGTGGGGGCATGATCTACGACGGGGACGAGGCGGGAAGGGCACTCTACGTGCTCGCCGGGGGCGTGGCGAGGCTCGTCGTTAGCTACCCCGGTTACGCCGGCGGCAAGCGCGCCACCTTTCTGCTGCTCGGGCCCGGGGATGCCTTCGGCTATCCCCTGTTCTCCCGGGGTGGCCCCGGACGGGTCCCGGCGGGGGCGTTTACGGACTGTGAGGTGGTCAAGATCCCGAAGCCCTTCTTGGAGCGGGCGATGCGCTGGCGGCCGGAGGTGGCCCTGGAGGTTGCTGCGCTCCTGGAGCGCAGGCTGGTGGAGTACGAGGAGCTGGTGGCGTGCCTCCGGCCCCGCAGGACGGAGGTCCGGCTGGCGAGGGCGCTGCCGGTGTTGGCCCGGAAGTTCGGCAGGAGGGCCGGGGACGGCGTTGTGTCCATAGGGCTTAGGCTCACCCGCACCGACCTCGCGGAGATGACCGCCTCCACCCGCGAGTCGGTGACCGCCGCGGTGATCGGGCTGCGCGAGAAGGGGATCCTGACGTTGAAGGGAGGACGCGTCGTAATCCTTGACCCCGAGGGGCTGGCGGAGGTCGGCCGCCGGTGAGGGAGGCGTCGCGCGCCTCCGGGATAGCTTATCCGGGATGGCTTATCCGGGATGGCTTACCCTATACTCTAACGGTAACGGTTGAGCGGGCGCGGGGAAGGTCACCTGAGAGGAGCGTGGGACTTGAGGCTCGAGCTAACGAGCGAGGGACGCTACGGCTTGCGGGCCCTGGTCTACCTGGCCGGGACCGGGGAGATGGCGACCGCCGACACCATCTCCGCCAGGGCCCGGGTCCCCCGTCGCGTGCTGGCGCGCGTGCTGGCGAAGCTCTCGCGCGCCGGTTTGGTCGCAAGCCGGGGGGGGAGGGGCGGTGGCTCGCGGCTCGCCCGCCCGTCCGAGGAGATAACGCTAGGAGACGCTGTGGAGGCGCTCGAGGGGCCGTTCGAGGTAACCAGGTGCATCATGGAGGACAGGCTCTGTCTCGAGGGAGCGCCCTGCCCCATGCACGAGTCCTGGGAGGAGGGGCAGGAGACTATCCTGGATTACTTGGAGGCCCAGACGCTCTCGGAGTTCGTCTCGCAAACCGCCTCACAAGTCGGCCCTACCGCAGGTCAAGAGGAGGCGCGCGCCTAAGGATCCTTTTGCACTCGAGAGGGCTCCGCCGCGGGCCGCACCTCCAGGAGCCAGACGCAGCCCGCCGTCGCGAAGAGGGTCAGCAGGTGGGCCGGCGAAGACGCGGGGAGGTTCGCAAGGCTCATCCTCTCACCGACCCCGACCAGGTTAGCGATCACGTACGACGGCCGGGAGGCCGACACCCTGTGAGGCCTAAACCTCGGTGAACTTGTAGCCCACGCCGCGCACGGTCAGCACGTAGCGCGGGTTCTTGGGGTCGGACTCTATCTTCTCGCGTATGTTGCTGATCTGCATGTCCGCGGCGCGAGAGTCTCCCGAGAACTCGGTGCCCCACGCGGTCTCCATGATCTGCCCCCGGCCGTACACCCTCCCGGGGTGGGAGGCAAGGAGCAGGAGGATGTCGAACTGCGCGGCCGTGAGGTCCACGGGGGTCCCCTGAGCAACCACTTGGCGACGCGCCAGGTCGATCGCCAACCCCGGGAATTCCAGGCGCTCCTGCTTGGAGGAGGCCCTGGCGTCGATGCGCCGGCGCCTCAGGGTCGCGCGGACGCGGCTCACCAACTCCCGGTGGCTGAAAGGCTTGGTGATGTAGTCGTCTGCTCCGACCTCCAGCCCCACCACGACGCTCGTCTCGTCGTCGCGAGCGGTCAGCATGACCACGGGCACGTCGCTCGCCGAGGTCAGCTCCTTGCAGACGCTAATGCCGTCGATACCCGGGAGCATGACGTCCAGGATCACCAGGTCGAAAGGCCCCGAGCTGAAAAAGATCTCGAGCGCGCTCTCACCGTCGGCGACCGCCTCGACCTCCATCCCTTCCTCGACGAGCGCGTAGCCGACCATGTCCCGCATGGCGGCGTCGTCCTCCACGATGAGCACCCTAGGCATCGGGTTCGGCCTCCGGCAGCTGTATCCTCACGGAGGTTCCGACGCCCTTTTCGGAGTGGATCGACACCTCGCCGTCCATCTTCTCCACGAGATCCTTGCAGATCGGCAGGCCGAGACCGGTGCCACTGGAGGAACCCTTCCCGGTGTAGAAGCGTTCGAAGAGGTGGGGGAGGTCCCCCTCGGCTATGCCTCCTGCTTCGTCCTCGACGCTCAGCGATGCCCCGGATACACGCAGCCGCACCGTTTGGCCTGGGTCAGAATGCTGTATGGCGTTGGTGATGGGTATTAAGAGCGCCTGCTCCAGCAGCGCGGGGTCGGCGACGACCCGTGCCCCCGCCCCTTCGACACTCAGGCTGAGCCCGGCGCTCTCGGCCAGGGGTTTCGCCATCTCGGCCGCGGCATGGGCGACATCCGAGGGGTCCACCGGTTGCAGGTCCGGCTCTCGTGTGCCCCAGCCGACGCGGGCGAGCTTGAGGAGGGAGTCGGAGAGCCGGCTCATCCTCTCGGCCCCGGCGAGTATGTGCCCGAGGAAGCGGCGGCGGGCGATGGGATCGTCGTCGCCCTTGGTCACCAAGAGCTCCGCCGCGAGGGTGATCGCAGAGAGCGGGGTGCGAAGCTCGTGGGCCGCGCGGGCCAGAAACCTCTGCTGGGCCTCCTCCAGCCTTCGGCCTTCCGAGAGATCTTGGGCCACGATCAGCGCCCCGTCCCTGCCGCTATCGCCCAGGTTAGGTACGTGCTCGAGCTTGATCCGTAAGAAGGACTTTCCCCCCCGTACGCTGGCTTCCCCCCCCTCCCGCTTCCGGATGCAGCTGGAGACCGCCTCGCGCAGGTCGAAGTCCTTCCAGGGATTGGGGAGTTCCGTGTCGTCTTCGTCCATGCCGAGCATGGATCGCCCCGCAGGGTTGGCGAAGATTACCTTGCCCCGCGCGTCGGTCGCGACCACGCCCTCGGAGAGGCTGTTCAGGATCGCGCCGAGGGTGGCGTCCTTCCCCGCCAGCCGACCGAACGACTCCTCCAGGTTGGCCGCCATGGAGTTCAACGTCTTGGCAAGGCCACCCAACTCGTCGCCGAAGCCGGGCTCGATCCGGTGCGACAGATCGCCGCGCTCCATCAGACGGGCGCCCGAACTCAGACGCTCGACCCTCCTCGAGAGCGTCACTGCCAGCAAGAACATGAGGCCGCCGCCGATGAGGGAGGCGAGGACCGCGGCCTCTAGGCCGCTACGCAGGAACGGTTCGTAGACGACCGCCCCCCACTGCCTCGTTGCGAACACCACCCCCCCGACGAGTTCTCCACCGTACAGGATGGGGACTACCGCGACGTTGAGGTCCTCCTCCTTCTCGAAGGACCGCTCTCCGCTGGCGGCCTTGCGGAGCATCTCAGGGGGAGGCGAGAAAAGGCGCTCTCCCTCGCGGGCGACCACTTCTCCCTTGCGGTTGACGACCCGGATTTCGGCCCCTGGCGCGGTGGCGTATAGCTCAAGCGAGCGGCGCAGCGCGCCGGGGCGCTCGGTAGTCGGTGCCTGCGCGTCCGCGCCTATCTCCGGGAGGCCCAAGAGCTCCTGCCAGGCTTGGTGCTGCTCCCCGGTTATGGCGTCCGCAGTGGCGGCGGCCTGCGCCAGCGTAACGGCTTGCGTCCGCTTATCGAGTCGCTCTCTTGCGGCCGGTATCCCGTAGGCGAACACCAACGATACGGCTACGAGCACGATCAACACCGCGATCGGCGGCATCCACACCCGGAATCTAACGTTCACGTGAAGAAGTTTACCAACCGTCCCGTGAGATCGTCCCGCGAGAGCGTTCGCGAGACTGTTCGCGAGACCGTTCGGAGGCCGCTCCTCGGAGAGAGGTGCAATCGATTACGGTGGCGCGGCGAGCGAATCTACCAAATCCTTACGCGTTTCTTACGAGGGTTTACCCGGCGCTGAAGGTCGCCTGCGAGGATAACCGGTAGGTCTCATCCGCCCGCCTTTTGCGGCGGGGTTTTGAGGGCGAGATCGGAAAGGATCAGAAAATGGTGCACGACGATGCGACGAGGCAGTCTGGACGAACCTCCTCATTTTCTGATCGTGAGAAGGGGTGCCGCGGACACGGGAGTGGACACGGGCGTGGTGGTACTGAAACTCGCCCGGATAATGCAGCGGAGCCAGGGGTTGCCGCCGGTGAGCCTCTACAAGATCACAGGCGTGCACTTCGCGCACTACTTCGTCTTGGGCAGCAACCATCGCGTCTCTACCGGAGCGCTACACCAGTTGTTAAGGAGGAAGGCATGAATGAGGAAGTCGTGAGCGAATTCGTGAGCAAGATATTGCTGGCGACCGATGGGTCTCCAGAGGCCATTCGCGCGACGCGTATGGCGGTTACGCTGTCGAACGCGCTCGGCTCGGAGCTGCACGTCGTCCGCGTAGGGGGCGTGCCCAGCGCCTACTACGGTTACTCGGAGGCCGAGATGTTCGGTCGCGAGTATCAAGTTTTGCGTGCGCGTGAGGAGGAATACGTCCGCGAGAGGCTCGATGAGGAGGTGGAGAAGGTAAGGGCGATGGGCGGGGAGGTCGCCGGGTCGCACGCTGGGGCGGGCAGCGCTGACGCCGAGATCGTGCGGCTCGCCGAGGGGCTGGGCGCGGGGCTCGTGGTCCTCGGGAGCAGGGGCTTGGGACCCTTGAGGCGCGCCGTGATGGGGAGCGTCTCGAGCAGCGTCGTTCGCCACGCTAACGGCTCGGTCCTGGTGGTCAGGGGCGACGGACCCGAGTGGAACCACCTGCCGGGCAGGATCCTGTTGGCGTTCGACGGCTCGAAGGAGGCCTTTGGCGCGACCCAAGCCGCCGTGGAGATCTCAAAAGCCACCGGCTCGGAGCTGCAAATCGTTTACTGCCTGAATCTGGAACCGTGGCTGTCTTACCCGGGTCTCGTTATGCCGGACTTACGGAAGAAAACTCTCGAGGACCTCGAGGAGAGCAAGCGCAAGGCCCGGGCGTGGGTAGATGAGCAGGCGGAGCTCATAGAAGCTGCGGGGGCCAAAGTCGAGGGAGCGCATCTGGCCTACGGCAAGCCCGACGAGGCGATCGTCAAGCTCGGCGAGGAGCTGGAGGCCGGTCTGATCGTCACGGGCAGCCGGGGCCTGGGCGGCGTGAGGCGGGCGCTCATGGGCAGCGTCTCGGACTCGGTCGTGCGTCACGCCCACTGCCCCGTACTCGTGGTCAGGGGCGGAGATCGTCGGCAGCGCGCGGCGGAACGGGTGACTCTAGCGGGCGAGGGCGAGCCAGAACCGACGAGCATGGACCTTGCCTTCGCAGAAACGGCTCGGTCGAACGAAGGTTGGAGGTAGGGGCGCCCGTCCTGCCCGGGACACCCGCCCGGAACACCCGCCCGGAACACCGACGGCTGAAAGGGGCGGGTCCAAAAGGCCGTGAGCGCCTTGATGGACGGGTGACGGCGCGTCGAGAACGCGAGAAGAGAGGAGGTTCGACGTGGTAGAGCAACCCTGGTCCGTTATGGGGAGGATCCGTCACGGAATCGATCGGCGCTTGGAGGAATGGCGCAGGCAGGACGCCGCCCGCCAGGCCCGTGCCGAGGCCGACAGGGATGAGCTGTGGGCCGAGGCGGTCGAAAGAGAGAAGCTACTCGCCGAGGTCATGGGAGAGGAGCAAGCGCGGCGCGCCTCCCTCGGAGAGGTTTTACAGAGCAGCGACCCTTCGTTTTGCACTCCAAGGAGGCTTCCGAAGCGCTGGGAGCCTTCGCCCGCGAGAAACACCGCCTCGTGAGGGGAGTGAAATACTAGCATGGAAGGGAGCACGGAAGATGGACCGCGAAAACGACCGGGTGGTGGCGCGCACGGGGACCGCATTGCGCACCGACGTGACGGCGAACGGCTACGCTATGGTGGCCGACGAGCCGGTGAGCGTGGGGGGCACGGACTCAGGGCCCACGCCTTACGATTACCTGCTTGCCGCGCTCGGGTCGTGCACCGCGATAACCCTGCGCATGTACGCCGATCGCAAGGGTTGGCCGTTGGAGTCGGTCACGGTTCGCCTTAGCCACCAGAAGGTCCACGCTGGGGACTGCGCGGAATGCGAGACCAAGGACGGCCGGATCGACCGCATTGGTCTCAACATTGAGTTGGAGGGTCCGTTGGACGAACCGCAGCGCCGGCGGCTCCTTGAGATCGCTGAGAGGTGTCCGGTTCACCGGACACTGGAGTCAGAGGTGATGATGGAGACGAGTTTGGTAGGGACCGAGGACAGAGTCCTTGCGACTAGCCGCAACGGGAAGGTGATTTGAGCGTGAACGAAACGCAGTACCA
>Ga0126313_10001154_pt1 | contig 13689 bp, 17 predicted proteins | sample Plot105A_FD_89954 | JGI IMG/M metagenome (GOLD analysis project Ga0126313, IMG submission 89954) | Serpentine soil microbial communities from UC McLaughlin Reserve, CA, USA - Plot105A | ecosystem: Environmental > Terrestrial > Soil > Grasslands | place: USA: UC McLaughlin Reserve, Lake County...
GCGGCTCGCCCGCGCGCCACGGCGCCTCGAAGCCGAGCATCAGCGACGACGGGAACGGCCACGGCTGCGACGCGACATAGCGCGGGCTGCCGACCTCCACGCCGCTCTCCTCGGCGACCTCGCGTGCGACGGCCTCCTCGAGGCTCTCGCCCGGCTCGACGAAGCCCGCCAGCGCCGAGTAGCGCCGCGGCGGCCAGCTCGGGGCGCGACCGAGCAGCACGCGGTCGCCGTCGGTCACGAGCATGATCACGACGGGATCCGTGCGCGGGTGGTGGTGAGTGCCGCAGCGCGGGCAGATGCGCACGAGGCCCGCCTCGCCGACGTGCGAGTGCGCGCCGCAGGCGGAGCAGAAGCGGTGGCGGCGGTGCCAGTTGCACAGCGCCGCGACGTACGCGACGAGCCCGCCCTCGTCCTGCGGCAGCACGGCGACCGCCTCGCGCAGCGCCACCGGCCGCGGGCCCGGTGCCGGCGCGGGCGCCGAAGCGCCGCTGCCGCGGGGCCCGCCGGCGGCGATCAGCGGCGGCACCCGGTCGCCACCCGGCGACGGGGCGTCGAGGTCGAGGGCGAACAGCGGTCCGGTGGCGTCTATCCCGAGCAGGAACGGCTCCCGATCGCGGCCCCCGAGCGCGTCGGCGAGCGGCACGAGCGCGAGCCGGTCGCCGTCCATCACCACGCCGGCGTCCCCCGCGCACACGGCCCGGGCCGCGGGATCGGTGCGCTGGGCGGTGACCCAGCCGCGGTCGCGCCGTCGCGCATCGCCGGCGCGATCGAGCCGGGCCCCCGTGAACGCGTTGGCCGTGCTCACGCGAACGCGGGCACGACCTCGGCGGCGATCAGCTCGAGCGCCTCGACGTCGCGGTGGAGCAGGTGCTGCAGCATCACGCGCTCGACGCCGGCGGCCTCGTACTCGCGCAGCCGTGCGATCACCTCGTCCGGCGTCCCGGCGAGCCAGCTGCGCCGCTTCTCGCCGATGTCGACGCCGCCGTCCTGCCACTCGCCCAGCCGGCCGGCGCGGGCACGCAGGTCGTCCTCGTCGGCCCCGATCAGGAACGCGTGCATCATCGAGAACGTCAGCGTTGCCGGATCGCGGCCGGCCTGCTCGCACGCCGCGCGCACGCGTTCGCGCGCCGCGGCGGCGTCCTCGGGCGCGGGGTGGACGACGTTGTACTCGGCCGCGAACCGCGCGGCGAGCGCCGCGCCGCGCGGCCCCGCGGCACCGCCCATCAGGATCGGCAGCGGGTCCTGCACCGGCTTCGGCCGCGCGTCGAGTCGCTCGACCGACCAGTGCTCGCCCGCGAAGTCGAACCGCCCGTCGGCCCACGAGCCGCGGATGATCTCGAGTTGCTCGGCGAGCCGGTCCATGCGCGTCCGCAGCGGTGGGAACGGGAACCCGTAGGCGCGGTGCTCGGCCTCGAGCCAGCCGGTGCCGATGCCCAGCTCGACGCGCCCGCCCGAGATCCGGTCGGCCGTGACCGCGTTCTTGGCGAGCACCGAGGGATGGCGGAACGTCGCCGGCGAGACCAGCGTGCCGAGCCGCAGCTCCGACGTGATCGCGGCGAGCGCGCACAGCGTCCCCCACGCGTCGAGCGAGCCGCGCTCGCCGAACCCCTCGACGGACCCGTAGTGGTCGGAGCGGAACAGCGCCTCGAATCCGAGCCGCTCGCAGGCCTGCGCGATCGCGACCCAGTCGTCCCAGGTCACGTCCTCCTGGCCCTCGACCATCACGGCGAAGCGCACGGCCGGGGACGCTACAGGTCGGCCTGCGTGTGTGAGGATTGCGGCGATGGACGGCAGCTACGACGAGGTCTTCGCCGCCCCCGGGCAGCCGCGCGCGCTCGCGGGCGCGCTGGCGGAGCTCGGGCCGGATGCGCTCGCCGACGCCGCCGACATGATGCTGCGGATGCTGCGCGTCGCGCTGCCGGGCGCCGGGGACGGCGGCGACGCGCAGCACGCCCGCGACGGCCAGGCGCTCGCGCTGCTGCAGGCGGTCGGCGGCTTCCAGGCGTTCCGGCGCGCGGTCCCGGCGCCGCCGAACGCCGGCCCGGTCGGCCGCTTCCTGCTCTACGAGCGCGCCTACCCCGACTCCGTCGCCGCTTCGGTCCAGGCGCTGCACGACGCGCTCACGGAGGCCGACGCGAACTACCGCAACTCGGCCCCGGTGCTGCGGTTGGGCCGGCTGCAGGCCGACCTCGACTTCCGCTGGCGCGCGCTCGAGGGCCGGGCGGGCGACGTCGCGAAGACGCTCGGGCGCGTCCAGCACGAGCTCGCCCAGGTGGACGCCGACATCGCGCAGCGGTACTTCGGCGGTGCGTCGCCGCCGGTTCCTAGACTCGCGACTCCCTGATGCACTTCTCGATCCGCTACCTGACCGACTACCGCTACCGCGAGCCGGTCACCGACAACCTCAACGCGCTGCGCGTCAAGCCGGCGACGACCGCGCACCAGCGCGTCGACGACTTCGGCGTGCGCATCGAGCCCGAGACGCGGCTGCACCAGCACCTCGACTACTACGGCACGACGGTGATCGAGTTCGGGATCTCGAAGCCGCACGAGCAGCTCGCGATCGAGGTGCGCGCGCGCGTCGCCACCACGCCGCCAAGCGCGCCGCCGGCGACCAGCTGGGATCCGGTCGAGGACGCGAGCTACGCGGTCCAGGGCGGCGAGTACCGGCTCCCGTTCGGCGCCGAGCCCGACGCGGCGGCGATCGACGAGCTGGTCGGCGCCACGCGCGCCGCCACGCCCGCGGCCACGCTGCAGGCCGTCGCCGAGCTGATCCCCGAGCGCTTCGAGTACCGCACCGGCGTGACGTACGTCGGCTCGACCGTCGAGGACCTGCTCGACGCGGGCGCCGGCGTCTGCCAGGACTTCGCGCACCTCGCGCTGCTGCTGCTGCGCCGCCACGGCCTCGCCGCACGCTACGTCTCCGGCTACCTGTTCGCGCCCGACGGCGACTCCTCCGACTCGGCCGAGGTCGACACGCACGCCTGGGTCGAGGCGCTGCTCGCGACCGGCGACGGAGCGGAGCCGGCCTGGGTCGCCGCCGACCCGACCAACCGCAAGCTCGCCGGCGAGGACCACGTCAAGATCGGCCACGGCCGGCATTACTCGGACGTCCCTCCGATCAAGGGCGTCTACCGCGGCGGCGCGACCGCCGAGCTCGACGCCTCGGTGCGGATGACCCGGATCGACAACTCGCGTACCGCGCCGGCGGCTTAGGCGGAGCGCTGCCCGCTGTAGAGCACGACCGCGACGGCGGTCGCGAGGTTCAGGCTCGAGACGCCGGCGCGCATCGGGATCCGCAGGCGGAGCGAGGCACGCGCCGACAGCGCGCGGCTGATGCCGTGGCGCTCGCTGCCGAACGCGAGCAGCGCCGCGTCCGGCAGCTCGCCGAGCGGGTCGCCGGCGGGATCGAGCACGACGAGCGGTCGCGCGCCGAGCGCGTCGCGGTCCGCGCGGCCGACCGGCAGCGCGAAGTGCAGGCCGGCGGAGCCGCGCAGCGCGGCGGGGTCCCACGGGTCGCGCGGCCCGGTCACGAGGACGCCCGCCGCGCCGGCCGCGGCCGCGACGCGGACGACCGCGCCGACGTTGCCGAGATGGCGCGGGTCCTCGAGCAGCACGACGGGCGGACCGGCGGTCGCGCCCAGCACGGCGGCGACGTCGACGCGCGGCCGCCGCGCGACGGCGACCACGCCCGTGTGCGGCGAACGCGCGACCAGCGCTCCGAGCGGCCGCTCGACCACGCGGGCGGCGAGCGTCGCGCGCAGGTCCGGCGCGAGCGCGGCGGCGAGCCGGTCGAGCGCGGCCGCGTCGTCCGTCGCCGCCGCAGCCACCTCGGCGCCGAACCGCAGCGCGTGCTTGAGCGCGTGGAAGCCCTCGATCAGCACGAGCTCCGGGTCCGTGCGCGCGGCGGCGAAGCGCTCGGCGACCGGATCCGCCGTCACGTCACCAGCAGCAGCGCGGCGAGCAGCAGGCCCGTCACGCCGAGCGCGCCGCCGAGCGTGGCGATCAGCCAGCCGGGCGGGGTCGCCTCCTCTCCCCCGCTGAGCGCTTGGTCGACCGTCGCGTGGCGCCACCAGCCGGTCAGCGCCAGCGCCGCGCCGAGCAGCGCGAGCAGCGCTCCGAGGACGACGTAGGGCCACTTCGTCCCGTCGGTCACCTCGGGCACGAGCTTGCCGGTCGCCAGCGCCAGCCCCTCCACGCCGAGCGCCGTCCGCCACCAGGCGAGGAACGTTCGCTCGTTCGCGAGCCGCGTGCGGCGCGTCGCGTCGACTGCGCTGGCCGGAACCGTCATGGCGGCGAAGCATAGGCCGGCTGATCGCGTCGACCGGGTAATCGACAGGCATGCCCGAGACCGTCGACATCGCGCCCGTCGCCGCCGACCGGCTGCGCGAGGTGCTGAGCGAGGAGCAGCTGAGCGCGTTCGAGTCCGGCGCCGCGGCCGCCCGCGCGCTGCTCGACGGTCGCACGGTCTGGAACGTCAACTCGACCGCCAAGGGCGGCGGCGTGGTCGAGCTGCTGCGCCCACTGGTCGGCTACGCGCGCGGGATCGGCGTGGACTGCCGCTGGGCGGTGATCGGCGGGAGCCCCCAGTTCTTCGACGTCACCAAGCGGCTGCACAACCGCCTGCACGGCGCCGAGGGCGACGGCCGGCCGCTCGACGACGCGGCCCGCCGCATCTACGAGCAGACGCTGCGCGGCGAGGCGGAGGGGCTGGCCGCCCTGATCGGGGACGGCGACGTCGTGATCCTGCACGACCCGCAGACCGCGGGACTGGTCGAGCCGCTCCGCCGGACCGGCGCGAAGGTGATCTGGCGCTGCCACATCGGGCTCGACGAGCCGAACGACACGGCCCGCGGCGCCTGGGCCTTCCTGCATCCCTACGTCGCGTCCGCCGACGCGTACGTGTTCTCGCGCGCCGCGTTCGCCTGGGACCAGCTCGACTCCGAGCGGATCCACCTGATCGCGCCGTCGATCGACGCGTTCGCGCCGAAGAACCAGGACCTCGACGCGGACACGGTGCGCGCCGTCCTGCTGGCGAGCGGGATCGCGCGCGACGGCGGCCCGCCGGCGAGCGCCAGGTTCGCGCGCCAGGACGGCAGCCCGGGCCGCGTCGAGCGCCGCGCCGAGATCTACGAGGACGCGCCGCTGGACCCCGACGACCCGGTCGTCGCCCAGGTCTCGCGCTGGGACGAGCTGAAGGATCCGCTCGGCGTGATCCGCGGCTTCGCCGAGCACGTGCCGGGCGCGCACCTCGTCTACGCCGGACCGGCGGTGGCGGCGGTGGCGGACGACCCGGAGGGCGGGAAGGTCCTGCGGGCTGCGCTGCAGCTGCGCGAGCGGCTGCCGGGCGAGGCGCGCCGCCGCCTGCACCTCGCGTGCCTGCCGATGGACGACGCGGAGGAGAACGCGATCATCGTCAACGCGCTCCAGCGCCACGCGCGCGTGGTCGTGCAGAAGAGCCTGGCGGAGGGATTCGGGCTGACCGTCGCCGAGGCGATGTGGAAGGCCCGCCCCGTCGTCGCGTCGCGGATCGGCGGAATCCAGGACCAGATCGTCGACGGCCAGTGCGGCGTGCTGCTCGACGACCCGGCGGACCTGGCGGCGTTCGGCGCGGCGGTCACCGGGCTGCTCTCCGACCGGCAGCGCGCGGAGCGGATGGGCGCCGCCGCGCGCGAGCACGTGCGCAGCAACTTCCTCAGCTCGCGCAGCCTGCTCGACTATCTCGGCGTCGTGCGCGCCGTGGTGCAATGACCACGGCGACGCACGTGCGGCGCGCGCGCCGTACGCTCACCCGATGGCCTTCCAGCCCGACGACCTCCTGAGCGAAGCCGCGCTCCAAGCCGCGGTCGCCGCGCTTGCGGAGCGCAATCAGCACCATCTCGCGGACATGAACGAGGCCGAGCAGTCCGACGCGGTGGGGCACTGGCGCGAGCTCGCGATGACGGTGCTGACGGCCGCCCGCACCGCGGCCGGGCCCGAGCCGGGCGAGGGCGAGACCGCCGGCCGCGCCGCGATCGTGCTCGAGGACGCGGGCGGCGACGAGATCACCGTTCATGCGAGCTTCTACCCGCAGCTCGAGGACCTCGGCGGCGGCGAGGTGGCGGCGACGCCGGCGCAGGCCACGGCGCTCGAGCTGCTCGAGCAGCTGGCCGGCGACGGCGAGAAAGAGCCGGACGTCTGAGCGGAGTCAGCGCGCGGTCGGCGGCTTGCGTCCGAGCGCCTCGAACAGCGCCTCGTAGTCGGCGATCTCACAGCCGTTCGCGCGCCCGACGGTGACGTCGACCCGCTTGCCCTCGAGCGTCCCAGTGAGGTGGGCACGCTCAGGCCCGCCGTACTGAAGCGTGCAGGCCTGTGCGGGGTCGTCCGGCTTCACGACCCTGGCGAGCTGGTCGAGCGTGCGCTGCTCGCACGGATCGGCGGCTCCGCAACGGAGCTCGACGCTGATCGCTCCTGTCCCGGCGCCCGTCACCTCGACGTGCAGCTGCGTCGTCGCCGGCGGGGTCGCCGCCGGCCGCTCCTCGCCGGAGCCGCACGCCGCGACCGCCGTCGCGGCGAGCACGGCCGGCAGGAGCGCGGCGAGGCGTCGCATGCCCCTACTACGCACCGATCGCGCCCGCGTCACACTCTTGCGATGACCGCCGCCGACGTCGCCCGCGCGCTCGAGGCCGGACCGGCCACGCTCGACGCGCTGCACATGCGGCTCGGCGCGCCCCCGCGCGACCTGCTCGGCTGGGCCGTCGACGACGCGATCGCGCGTGGCTGGGCGCGCTCCTCGGCCGCGCCGGACTGCGGACCCGACGGGGTCTGCTCGACGTCCGCCCCGGCCGTCTTCACGCTCACGCCCGCGGGCCGGACGGCGGCGCGCCGAGCAGCCGCGTGATCGACAGCGCCGCCAGCAGCGTCATGCAGATCGCGGAGCCGACGCACCAGCTGCAGATCGCGTCCAGCCGCGCGACCTCGACGTAGGTCAGCCAGGCGGAGAACCCGAAGCCGGCGAGCGCGAGGAACGCCGTCGCCGTCCGCGCGCGCTCGTCCTCGCGCGCGAGCGACAACAGGATCGCGACGTAGCCCGCGAGCCCGAGCAGCGCGACGGGGGCGCCGCCCAGCTCGGCGTAGCGCGACTGCTGGACGGTCGCGCAGCCGTGCGCGACCGCGCAGACGGGCGTTCCGCCCGAGTAGTGCACGACGGTCAGGTAGGCGGCGATCGCCGCGCCGGCGAGGGCGACCACCGCCGACGCGGCGCGCAGCGGGCTCATCGGCGCAGCTCGGCGTCGAGCGCGGCGGCCAGCGAGCGCGCGTCGTGCGCGCCGCTCGCGAGCACGTGCGGCGCCCCGTCCCCGCGCGCGACGGTGAACGTCGGCGTCGCATCGATCCCGAGCCGCCGGGCGTCGGCGCTCGCGCGATCGAGCCGCTGCTGCGGGGCCGGGCCGTTCGCGGTTGCGAGCGCCGCGTCGGCGTCGACGCCGGCGGCGGCCGCGACGCGGCGGAGGAACCCGTCGGTCACGTAGCCGGAGTTCTCCGGCCCCTGCGCGGCGTAGAACGCCTCGAGGAACGGCCAGAGCCGCCCCTGGCGCGCGGCCCCGGCCGCGACGCGCGCCGCGCGCTCTGAGTCCGGGCCGATGAAGTGCAGCGTGCGCGCTTCCAGCTCGACCTTGCCGGTCCGGACATAGTCGCGCACGAGCGCCGGGAGCGTGTCGCGGGCGGTCGCGGCGCAGACGGGGCACTGCAGGTCGACGTACTCGGTGACCGTCAGCGGCGCGGCGCGGTCGCCGAGCACGCCGTTGCGCTCGGGGATGCCGCGGAACAGGTCGGCGGTCGCCGCCCGCGGGGCCGGCTTGCCGCCGGACGAGGACGCGATCGCCGCGACGGCGACGACGAGCGCGGCCACGCCGGCGGCCATCAGCAGCCGCAGCGTGCGCGCGCGCCGCGCGACGGCGGCCGCGTCGGCGTGCTCGGCGGCCAGCCGCTCGGCGCGGCGCCGCTCGCGCAGCTCGCGCTTGGTGGGAACGGGATCGGATGACATCGGCTCTCTCCAGGACTCGACAGGATTGCGCGCAGCCGCCGGGGAGCGGCGGGCGCGATCGGACGCGGTACGTCAGTCGAGTCGAGCCGGCGGCCCGCGCTCGCGCGTGACGAGCGCGAAGCGCACGGCGGGTTGCAGCGGTGGCCGCGCCGCCGGCTGCCGCGAGACCGGCGCGGCGATCCACGGTCGCGGCGCGCGCAGCGAGCGCACGAGCTCCGCGGCGGCGGGCGCGACGCGCAGCGCGAGCGCGAGCAGCGCGCCGGCGACCGCGCAGAACGCGAGCAGCTCGACCCAGCCGCCGCCGATGGCCCCGCCGTCGCCGAGCGCGCCGGCGAGCAGCGCCTGCCCGCCGCAGACGGCGGCGACGCCGGCGGTGCCGACCAGCCACAGCCGCAGGAACCCCGGCGCCCGGCCGGGGTGCAGCGCGCGGCCGCGAGCGACGCCGGCGATCGTGAGCGCCAGGCCGACGGCGTAGAGCACGAGCAGCACGCTGCCGGCGGCGCCCAGCCAGCCCTGCCCCGCGGCCTCGAGGCAGCTCTCGGCGCGCGGCCCGCAGGCGAGCGTCGCGCGCGCTCCGTCCACGGCTAGCGCGAGCAGCGGGACGAGCAGCAGTGCGCGGAGGGTGAGGGGCAGGCGGGCCATGAAACGCGGTCCAAGGCAATCATCGACCGCTCAAGCCCGGATCAACACCCCGGCAGGGGCGGCGCAACCGGGCTCCGCGCGGGCGCCGACCCGCTAGCCTCGCAGCCACGATGGCCGAGCAAGTCGCGCAGGTCGGGGACCTGGAGATCTGCTACGAGACTTTCGGCAGCGCCGACGACCCGGCGCTGCTGCTCGTGATGGGGCTCGGCACCCAGATGATCGCCTGGCCCGTCGGCTTCTGCCGGCAGCTGGCCGAGCGCGGGTTCCACGTGATCCGCTACGACAACCGCGACACCGGCCGCTCGACCCACTTGCGCCAGTACCGCGCGCCGACGACCAAGCAGCTGCTGCTGCGCGACAAGTCGGCAGCGAGGTACTCGCTCGCGGACATGGCCGCCGACGGCATCGGCCTGCTCGACCACCTCGGGATCGATCGCGCGCACGTCGCGGGCGCCTCGATGGGCGGGATGATCGCCCAGACGATGGCCGCCCGCCACCCCGACCGCGTGCTCTCGCTCGCGTCGATCATGTCCAACACCGGGCACCGCTGGAAGGGGATGCCCGGCCTGCGCGTGTACCCGGTCTTCCTCCGCCGCCCCGCCGCCAACCGCGAGGGCGCCGTCGAGTCGAGCGTGTCGGTGTTCAGGCTGATCGGCTCGCCCGGCTTCCCGTTCGACGAGGAGGAGACCCGCAAGGCGGCCGCGCTGAGCTACGAGCGCGGCTACGACCCGGCCGGGACCGGCCGGCAGCTCGCCGCGATCCTCGCGGCCGGGGACCGCGCGGCCGAGCTGCGCGGCATCTCGGCGCCGACGGTCGTCATCCACGGCAGCAAGGACCGGATGGTCAGGCCGTCGGGCGGGCGGGCGACTGCGGCGGCGATCCCGGGGGCACGGCTCGTCATGATCGAGGGCATGGGCCACGATCTGCCGCGCGGTGCGTGGGACCGGATCGTCGACACGATCGTGGCGAACGCGGAGCGCGCGAGCGCGTCAGCCCAGCCCGCCGCCGCGTAGTCCGATCGCCTCGCCGAACCCGTCCGATCGTCGGCAAGGGCGTACGATCCGCCCAGGTGCAGATGACTGCCGGCGAGTCGATCACCGTCGAGTGCCCGGAGTGCGGCGACCACTTCGAGGACTGGTGGCGGCCGTGCGCGAATCTCGAGGCCGACCCCGATCTCGCCGACCCCGGCTACCTCGACTGCGCCGCGACGGCGACCTGCCCGCACTGCGGCCATCTGATCCGGCTCGGCGTGCTGACCGCCGACGGCGGCGTGTTCCGCCGCCGCTGATTCGCGGGCGAGCGGCCGGGTGAGCGACGTGCAGGTCGAGATCATCGACGTGCAGGGGCCGCCCGCGTGGTGATGCGCCCCGGGAGCGAGCTGGCGGCGGAGGTGGCGATCGTGGGCGCCGGCATCCTCGGCCTGGCGGTCGCGCGTGAGCTCGCGCGCCGCGAGCCGGGACGACGCGTGGTGGTGCTCGAGCGCGAGGACCGCGTCGCGGCCCACCAGACCGGTCACAACTCCGGCGTCGCGCACGCCGGCATCTACTACGCGCCCGGCTCGCTGAAGGCGCGGCTGTGCGTTGCGGGGGTCCGCGAGCTGTCCGGGTACTGCGACGGGCGCGGGCTGCCGTACGAGCGCTGTGGCAAGGTGATCGTCGCGCTCGACGAAGGGCAGCTCCCGGCGCTCGACGAGCTGGAGCGGCGTGGCGCGGCGAACGGCGTGCCGGGGCTGCGGCGCGTTGACGCGTCGGGCCTGCGCTCGATCGAGCCGCACGCGGCCGGGATTGCCGCGCTCCACTCGCCCGAGACCGCGATCGTCGACTTCGCGGCGGTCGCGCGGGCGCTCGCCGACGAGGTGCGGGAGGCGGGCGGCGAGATCGTCACGGGCGCCGCGGTCGCGGGCGTCGACGTGCGCGCCGTGTCGGGCGGATCGAGCCGGGTTGCGGCGGACCCGGGGTCGAGCGGCGCGCCAGCCGCTGGATCCGGCGCGGCCGCGGCGGCCGCCTCGCGCCGGATCGTCCTGCGTCATGGGCAGGGCGAGGTGATCGCCGGCTCCGCCGTGTTCTGCGCGGGCGCGTGGTCGGATCGGCTGGCGGTGCTCGCCGGGGCGAGCCCGGATCCGCGGATCGTTCCGTTCCGCGGCGCGTACCTGCGCCTGGCGCCGCATCGCGCGGAGCTCGTGCGCGGCCTGATCTATCCGGTGCCCGATCCGCGGCTGCCGTTCCTCGGCGTTCACCTCACCCGCCACATCGGCGGCGACGTGCTGATCGGGCCGACGGCGCTGCTCGCGCCCGCGCGCGACGCGTACTCGCTGCGAGCGCTCCGCCGGCGCGACATCGGCGCCACGCTGCGCTGGCCGGGCACGTGGCGGATGGCGCGGCGCTGGTGGCGGACCGGCGCGACGGAGCTCGCCCACGCGCTCTCCCCGGCGACGCTCACCCGCGCCGCCGCGCGGTACGTGCCCGAGCTCGAGCCCGGCGATGCCGAGCCGGCCTGGGCGGGCGTGCGAGCCCAGGCGCTCGCGCGCGACGGCACCCTGGTCGACGACTTCGTCTTCTCGCACACCGAGCGGGCGCTGCACGTGCGCAACGCGCCGTCGCCGGGTGCGACGGCCGCATTTGCGATCGCCCGGTACGTGGCGGACGAGGCGGAGCGCCGGCTCTGAGGCGACGGCGCGAGCGCCGCCGGCGCTCCCGAGCCCACCCGCCTCCCTCGCCTCGAAGCCGCCGTTCCCGGCAACGCCGGCGCCCACCGCGCCCCCGTCTGGTTTGCTCGGCGCCGTGCCCCGACGCCCCGCAGCGATCGCCCGCCGACGCCGCAACGTGCTGCTCGCCGCGGTGGCGGCGTTCGCGGCCGGGATCACGCTCGGAGCTCTCTCGCACGGCGGGAACGACGACCTGGCGCCGCGGCCGGCCGGCGACGCTCCCACGCCGCGAGCCGGCGCGCGACCCGCTGCCGTCGACCGCCTCTCCCTGCCCCAGCAGGTCGGCCAGCTGATCGTGCTGCGCTTCGCCGGCACGACGGCACCGGACTACGTGACCGCGGCGTTGCGCGAGCGGCGCGCCGCCGGGGCGATCCTGTTCCGCGACAACGTCACGACCCCGGAGCAGCTGCGCGCGCTGACCGCCGGGCTGCGGCGGGCGGGCGGGCGTCCGCTCGTCGCCCTCGACCAGGAGGGCGGCGAGGTCCGGATCGTGCCGTGGGCGCCGCCGGCCGCCTCCCAGCCACAGCAGGCCGACGCCGGTTCGGTCCGCGCCGATGCGAACGCGGCGGCATCGGCGCTGCGCGCCGCCGGCGTCACGGTCAGCCTGGCGCCGGTCGGCGACGTCCCGAGCGTCGGCGGAGCTGCGCTCGGCGGCCGCGCGTTCTCGCGGGACTCCGACGCCGCAAGCGCGGCGGTCGCCGCCGCGGTGACCGGCTGGCGGGCGGGCGGCGTCGCGGCGACGGTGAAGCACTTCCCGGGCCTCGGCGGCGCGACCGTCAACACCGACGCCGCCCCGGCGACGGTGACGCGCACGCTTGCCCAGATCGAGGCGACCGACCTGCCGCCGTTCGAGGCGGCGATCCGCGCGGGCGTGCCGCTCGTGATGGTCGGGCACGCCCGTTACCCGGCGCTCGACCCGGACCGGATCGCGTCGCAGTCGCCGACGGTCGTCGAGCAGCTGCTGCGCCGCCGGCTCGGCTTCCGCGGCGTCACGGTCACGGACTCGATGGAGGCGCAGGCGTCGCTGGCGACCGGCCCGATCACGACCGCGTCCGAGCGGGCCGTGCGCGCGGGCGTCGACCTGCTGCTGCTCACGGGGCGCGGCTCCTACCGTCCCGTCTACCACCACCTGCTCGAGGTCGCGCGGCGATCGCCGCGGTTGCGCGCGCGCGTGCGCGCGTCGGCCGCACGGGTGCTCGCGCTGAAGGAGCGCGGCGCGCAGCCGCCGCCGTGACGGCCGTTCCGGCGCCTCCTCCATACTGGCCGCCGTGAGCGAGCGGACCCCCAACGTCGGCGTGACCTGCAACCTCGAGGTCGTCACCTACGGCCTCTGGACCGAGCCCGCGGCGATGGTGCCGCTGACGTACGTGCGGGCGATCGCCCGCGCCGGCGGGCGGCCGCTGCTGCTGGCGCCGACGCCGGCCGACCTCGCCGACCCGAAGGAGCTGGTCGACCTGCTCGACGGCGTGCTCGTCACGGGCGGCGCCGACGTCGACCCGTCGGCGTACGGCGAGTCGCCGCACCGCGAGACGGCCGCCGCCGGCGGCGAGCGCGACGCGTTCGAGCTGCTGCTCGTCCGCGCGGCGGCCCAGCGCGATCTCCCCTGCCTCGGCGTGTGCCGCGGCATGCAGGTGCTCAACGTCGCCTACGGCGGGGCGCTCGAGCAGCACCTGGCCGACCGGCTGGAGCAGGACATCCACCGCGGCGACAACGCCGACTTCGCGGATCACGCGGTCGAGGTCGAGCCGGAGAGCCTCGCCGCGGTCGCCGCCGGAGCCACGCGCGTCGCGGTCAAGAGCTATCACCACCAGGGCATCGCGCGCGTCGGCGCCGGCCTCCGCGTCACGGCACGCGCGGAGGGCGACGGCACCGTCGAGGCGATCGAGGACACCGACCGGCGCTTCATGCTCGGCGTGCTCTGGCACCCGGAGGAGGACGAGGCCGACCGCCTGATCGCGGCGTTCGTGCGCGAGTGCCGCGGATGACAGCGGAGGCCCCGATCGCTCGGGGCCTCCGGTCCCGGACGGGTGCCTCGGCTCAGCCGGTGAAGCGCGGCGCGATGACGCGCTGCGCGCAGCGCCGGAACGTCAGGCGCAGCGTGCGCGCCCGCGTGCCGCTCTCGGCCGCGAACCTGACGCGTGCGACCACGCGGTGGCGGCCGACGCCGTAGCGACCCGGCTTGACCCTGATCGAGTAGGTCGCGCGCGTGCCGCGGAACTTCTTGACCAGCCGGCCGTCGACGTAGAACGTCACCGACGCGATGCTGCGCCCGCGCACCCGAGCGCGGAACGTGTGCTCGACGCAGCCGCTCGGACCGAGA
>Ga0126313_10001156_pt1 | contig 13676 bp, 13 predicted proteins | sample Plot105A_FD_89954 | JGI IMG/M metagenome (GOLD analysis project Ga0126313, IMG submission 89954) | Serpentine soil microbial communities from UC McLaughlin Reserve, CA, USA - Plot105A | ecosystem: Environmental > Terrestrial > Soil > Grasslands | place: USA: UC McLaughlin Reserve, Lake County...
CAAGGGACCAGGGTGGTCGAGCCCACCGATGTCGGCATCCTCCACCGCGTCGGCTATCAGCGGCTCGTGCTGACGGCGTGCCACCCGCTCTACAGCGCGTCGGAGCGGATCGCAGCGTTCGCCAGGCTGGAGCGAATCCGCTCGGTCGCGCTCGGCGGGAGGCAGAGCTCAGGCTAGAAACCGGGGCGGCCCGGCCCTACGGCGACGTGCCGCCGCTTCCGCTACCGCCGTTCCCCTTGGTGGAGGTGGTGGTACTCGTGGTCGTGGACGTCGTCGACGTCGTGGTGGTGGTGCTCGTCGGCGGAGGCGTCGTCGTGCTGGTGCTCGTCGTGGTGGTGGGCGCCGTGGTCGGCGTTGTCGTCGTCGTGGTGGGCGCAGTGGTCGGGGTTACCGTCGCCCTCGTCGTGTCCTCGCTGCCGGTATCGGACGCGATGACCACGACCGCCGCGATCAGCCCGATCACGGCAGCCACGAGCACCGCGAGCGTCCACTTGACGCCCCGGCTCATCCCGCCGTTTGGCGGCTGCCCGGGCGGTGGCGGCGGCTCCGGCTGGCCCATGCGGCGGGTGGGGTCCTCGTGCATCGCGGGCGAGTGTACGGATCGGTCAGGTCGGGATGCGTCGGCCCAGCTAGCCCTCGCCACCCCCGCCTCCAGGCGGGGATGCCGGCCCGGGCTGGGTCACCGTCTGCGTCTCGGTCTCCGTCACGGTCTCGGCGGGCTTGCTCGACGTCTCGGTCACGGTGGTCGGCACGATTGCCGTCGAGACGCTCACCTCCGTCGAGGTCGATGTCGAGACGCTCTTCGTCGTCTCGGTGCGGGTGACCGTCTCCTTCTTGGGCCCGGCGGCCACGACGACCGCGACGGCGACACCGAGCCCGAGCGCCAGCGCCGAGAGGACGATCAGGGCGAGCTTCGTGCGATCGAAGCCGCCGCCTCCTCCCTCGTCGCCGTTCTCGTCATCCGGGGACGGCGGCACGAAGGGGCCCGGCGGCCCTCCACCCTCCGCAAGCACGCGGCGCGGGTCAGGAGGAGGCGGTGGCCCCTCAGCTGAGGACATCTCGCATCACGTTCATCGCGGTATCGACCTCGTCGTCGCCGATCACGAGCGGCGGCAGGAAGCGAAGCATGCCGGGGCCGGGAACGTTTATCACCAGGCCACCGTCCAGGGCTCGGCTGGCGGCCCCGCTCGCATCCAGCCCATCGGCCAGCGACACCCCGACCATCAGCCCCCGCCCACGAACCTCGGCAACGCCGTCGAGCTCATCGAGCAGCTCCATGAACCGGGTGCCGAGCTCGCGGGTCCGCCGCAGCAGCGCCGGGTCGTCGAGCACGCCCAGGGCCGCGAGCGCCGCCGCCGCCGGGATCGGCGCGCCGGCGAAGGTTGACCCATGGTCGCCGGGCTCGAAGACGTCGCCAACCTCGTCGGCGGCCACGCAGGCGCCCACCGGTAGACCGCCGCCGAGTGCCTTGGCCGCGGTCATCACGTGGGGGCGGACCGGGAGCTGCTGGAAGGCCCACAGCGACCCGGTGCGGCCCATGCCGGTCTGGATCTCGTCGAAGACGAGCAGCGCGCCGACCTCATCGCAGGCCCCGCGCGCGGCGAGGAGCACCTCGTCGCCGATGGGAAACACGCCGGCCTCGCCCTGGACGGGCTCGACCATCACGGCCGCCGTTCGCTCGCCGACAGCGGCGCGCAGGGCATCGGGATCGTCCCGCGGCACATCGACGAAGCCGGGCGGCAGGGGTCCGAAGAGGTCCTCGCGCGCCAGGCGCGGCGTGGCCGCGAGCGTGCCCAGCGAGCGGCCGTGAAAGGCCCCATCCAGGACCACGATCTCGGGATCCGCGATGCCGCGCCGGTGCGCGCGCTTGCGCGCGAGCTTGATCGCGCACTCATTGGCCTCGAGCCCCGAATTACACAGGAAGACCTTTCCGCCGAGGCTGGACTCCGCGAGGCGCTCGGCGAGGCGCATCGCCGGCTCCGTGTAATAGAGGTTCGACACGCCGGCCAGCCGTCCGGCCTGCTCGGTGATCGCCGCCACGATTGGCGGGTGGCAATGGCCGGCGTTGTGAACCGAGAGGCCGGCGAAGAAGTCCAGGTACTCCCGCCCGTCGGAGTCCCAGAGTCGCGCGCCGTCGCCCCGGACGAACTCGACCGGCGCCTTGACATACGTGGGCAGCACGTATCGAGCCTCCAACGCCTGTAGCTCGGCGAGGGTCACGGCACGATCTTCGTGCCGATGCCCGCGTCGGTGAACAGCTCGAGGAGCAGCGAGTGGGCCATCGATCCGTCGATGATGTGCGCCGAGGTGACGCCGCCGCGGATCGCCTCCACGCAGGCGCCGAGCTTCGGCCGCATGCCGCCGGACACGCCGTCCAGCGCGTTCTCGACCTGATCGACCTCGGCCATCGAGACGAGCGAGTCCGGGTCGTCGGGGTCGGCCAGCCACCCGGCGATGTCGGTGAGGAAGATCGCCTTGTGAGCGCTCAGCGCCGCCGCGACCTTGCCGGCGGCCGTGTCGGCGTTGACGTTGTAGGAGTTCCCCTCGCGGTCGGTCCCCGCCGAGGCGACCACGGGTATGTAGTCCTCGGCGATGTGATGGAGGACGTCGACCTCCACCCGCTCGACCTCGCCGACGAAGCCGACCCTCTCGGCGTCGGGATGCGGCCGGACCTCGAAGAGGGTCCCGTCCTCGCCCGACAGCCCGACCGCCGGCTGCCCGTGGCGGTTCAGGCGGCTCACGATGTCGGAGTTGACCTTTCCGAGGAGGACCATCTTGGCCACCTCGACGGTCGCCGGATCGGAGACCCGCACACCCTCCACAAACCGAACCTCCATGCCGAGCCGCTCCATGTAGCTCGTGATGTCGGGGCCGCCACCGTGCACGATCACGGGGTTCAGCCCCACGTACTTGAGGAGCACGACGTCGGTCGCGAAGCCCTCCTTGAGCTCCTCGTCGCGCATCGCGGCGCCGCCGTACTTGATCACGACGGTGCGGCCGTGGAACTCGCGGATGTACGGCAGCGCCTCCAGCAGCGTGCGGACGCTGGCCGCAGGATCGGCTGGGGCGCCCGTCCCGCCGGGCCCCGCCGGCCCCGGACGCGAAGCGGAGGAGCCGGCGGTCATGTCCTGTACTCCGAGTTGATTCGCACGTACTCCGCCGTCAGGTCCGAGAAGTAGATCTGCGCCGCGCCGTCGCCGCGCTCCAGGCGCAGCGCGATCTGGGCCTCCGGCGCATCCGACCCGAGCTCGTCGGCCTCGACCACCTCGGGACCGAGCTCCGGGAGCTGCGTCCCCGCGAGCGCCATTCCCGCGGCCTGCACGATCCGACCCCAGTTCGGGTCGCGCCCGTGAAGCGCCGCCTTCACCAGCGGCGAGTTGGCGATCACCCTGGCGACGCGCTCCGCTTCCTCGGCGGTCGCGGCACCGGTCACCTCGATCCGGCCAACCCGGGTCGCGCCCTCGCCGTCGGCGACGACGTCCAGGGCGAGCTGAAGGAGCACGGCCTCCAGGAGACCATCCGGCAGCGGCCGGCCCGCGGCTCCCGTCGCCTGGAGGAGCACGGTGTCGTTGGTGCTCATCTGGCCGTCGACGGTGATCCGCTCGAACGAGCCCGCGACGGCGTCGCGGAGGGTCTGGCTCGCGTCGGGGACGGCGGCGTCCGTCTGGACGATGCACAGCATCGTGGCTAGATCGGGCTCGATCATCCCCGCACCCTTCGCCTGGGCGGAGACGGTGACGCCTCCCGCGCGGACCGTGCAGAGCTTCGGCGCGGCGTCGGTCGTCATGATCGCCTCGGCAAAGCCCAGGCCCCCAGAGGCGTCGAGACGCGCCGCGGCGGCCGCAACACCGGCCTCGACCTGTCCCACCGGCAGCGGCACGCCAATCGTCCCCGTCTCGGCGACCGCGACCGCGCGCGGTTCGACGTCGAGCTCTCGGGCGGCGGCGTCGCGCATCGCGAGCGCGTCCCGATAGCCCTGCTCGCCGGTCGCGGCGTTCGCGTTACCCGAGTTGACCACGACCGCCCGGATCGCGCCCCGATCGCACTCGTCGCGGCACACCCGCACGGGGGCGGCGGCGGCTGCGTTTCGGGTCAGGAGCAACGCGGAATCGACCGCATCGGAGTCGCAGGCCAGCACCGCGACGTCGGTCTCGCCGCCGGCCTTGAGACCGCATGCCACCGCGCCCGCCCTGAACCCGGGGGCGAGCTGGGCCGGATCGATCTCCTCGACGCCCTCCGGCGCGTTCACCCAGCGCGAGCGGAAGAACGTGGCCGCCACAGCACTCACACCAACCCCTCCGTCTCATCGAAACCGAGCATGAGGTTCAGGTTCTGGATCGCCTGGCCCGCGGCGCCCTTCCAGAGGTTGTCAATCGCCGCGAAGGCCATCGCGCGGCCCGTCGGGCCGTCGACGGCAACGTGGATCCGGCAGAGATTCGTGTCCCGCACCTCGCGCACTCCCGGGGGCTCATCGACCATCTCGACGAAGGCCTCGCCGTCGTAGCGCTCGGCGTACAGGCGGCGCAGTTCTTCGGCATCCACGGCCCGCCTGGGCGCAACGAAGCAGCTCGCCATGAGCCCCTGGTCGAGGGGCACCAGGTGCGGCACGAACGTCACTGCGCCCACGTTGCCGAGCTCCTCGAGCTCTTGCACGATCTCCGGGCGGTGGCGGTGGCCCTCGACGCCGTACGGGGTGAAGTTCTCGTCCACCGAGACGAAGTGGAAGCGGTCTCCCGCGACCCGCCCGGCGCCCGAGACGCCCGACGCGGCGCTGATCACCACCTCCCCTACCAGCCCCGCCTCGGCCAGAGGTGCGAGCGCGAGGATCGCCGCTGTCGGATAGCAGCCGGGGTTGGCCACGAGCCGGGCCCCCCGGACCTGATCGCGATGGAGCTCGGTGAGTCCGTACACCGCCTCGCCCAGGAGCTCGGACGCTCCGTGGTCGCCGTAGGTCTCCTCGTAGACAGCCTGATCGTGGAGGCGAAAGTCGGCCGAGACGTCCACCACGGGGACGCCGTCCTGAACGAGGCGCGACACGATCTCCGCGGCGGCCCCATGAGGATAGGCCACGATCGCGGCGTCGAAATCTCCGGCTCGATCCGGATCCAGCTCGGTCAGCTCCACGGGCACGCGGTACCGCGGGTACAGGCGGTCGAGGCGCTCACCCGCATCCGTCCGCGCCGTGGCGGCGGCGAGCTCCAGCCTGGGGTGACGATGGACGAGGCTGGCGGCGAGCGCTCCGGCGAACCCCGACGCGCCCGCGACGATCACGCGTGCGTCACTCACGAAGGGATCCCCCGATCTCCGCCAGCGCCGCCCGGATCGCATCGCGGCGCTCGGCGACCTCGGCGTCGGTCAGCGTTCGGTCGGGCGCTCGAAACTCCAGGCGCAGGGCGAGGCTCTTTCTTCCCTCACCCACCTGCTCACCGCGGTAGAGGTCGAAGACGCGGGCGCTGCGAAGGAGCTCTCCCCCGCCCTCCATGACCGCCCGGCGCACGCGCGCGGCAGTCACCTCATCGTCCACGACGATCGCGAGGTCCTGGTAGACGGCGGGGTAGGTGGTGACGTCCTCGTAGGCCTCGCGGCCGAACGGCGACGCGGCCACCAGCTCAGCGAGCCCGATCTGAAAGCCGGCCGCGGACTCGATGTCCCACTCCCGGCAGACGAGCGGATGCAGCTCCCCTAGCCAGCCCGCCTCGAGACCCCCGACGATCACCTTCGCCGACCGGCCGGGGTGCAGGAAGGGCTGAGCATCAGCCTCGAGCTCGACATCGGCACCCAGCTGTCCCGCGAGCGCCTCGAGCGCGCCCTTGACCGCGAAGAAATCGGCCGGCCGCGCCTGGCTGTCCCAGCTCTGCGGCACCAGCGGCCCCACGGCCAGCGCGGCGACGCACTGCGGCTCGAACGCGGGCGCGGGCCGCTCGCCGGCGAAGGCGCCGCCAAGGACTCCGCCGGCCGGCGATTCGCCGCGCGCGAGGTAGGCGCGACCCGTCTCCGACAGGGCGACGCGGTCGGCTCCCCGCGCGAGGTTGTACTGGGCGACGTCGAGGAGCGAGCCGAGCAAGGTCGTCCGAAGCTCGGAGTGGTCCAGTGAAAGCGGGTTAGACACCCGGATCGGCGCTGTCCGTGGGTCGTCGCCCCCCAGGCGGAGCCGCGCGGGCAATCCTGGACCGGCCAGGCTCAGGGTGACGACGCCGTCGAAGCCGAGGTCCCGCATGACGTCCTCGGCCCGACGCCGCAGCGCCTGCTCGCGGGTGAGCCTGCCGCCCTGCCCCGTTGCCTGCGGCAGGGTCGCCGGCAGATGCTCGTCGTAGCCGTGGATGCGCCCAACCTCCTCGATCAGGTCGGCCTCGCGGCTGACGTCGTAGTAGCGGTGGACCGGTACCTCGGCGACGATGTCCCCGCCGTCACGCTTGACTCCAAAGCCCAGGCGATCCAGGTAGGTCACGCACTCGTCCGCCTCGATCCGCATCCCGAGGAGCGAGTCTGCCCGTCCCGCGCGGAGCCTCGGCCGGCGAGGCGGCGGTGGCTCGGCGGCCACATCGATGGTGTCCTCGACGAGCCTCGCACCGCACAGCTCCACCATGAGCCTCGAGGCGATCCGCTGGGCACGGATCGCCAGCTCCGGGTGAAGCTGCTTCTCGAACCGATTGGACGCCTCCGAGCGCAGGCCCAGCCGGCGCGAGGTTCGCAGGATGTTCACGCCGTTCCACGTCGCGACCTCAAGCAGCACGCGCGTCGTCGAGTCCGAGACCTCGGAGAGGGCGCCCCCCATGATCCCGGCGATTCCCGAGGGGCCGTTGCGATCGCACACGAGCACGGCCTGCGAGTCGAAGGTGCGCTCGACGCCGTCGAGCGTGGTCATCTTCTCCCCCTCGCTCGCCGTGCGGACGATCAGCGCCCCGTCGGGCACCTGGTCGAGGTCGAACGCGTGGAGCGGTTGGGCCGTCATCAGCATCACGTAGTTGGTGATGTCGACGACGTTGTTGATCGGACGCTGCCCGGCTGCGATCAGGCGCGCCTTCAGCCACAGCGGCGACGGCCCGATCGTCACGTCCATGAACACGCGTGCGGTGAAACGCGGGCAGAGCTCGGGCACCTCGACGGTTACGGAGGCGTAGTCGGTGGCGTCCCCTTCGCCGGTCGCCTGGGCGTCGTCCTCCCAGGGCGCCGGGGCCAATGGGGCACCGCTGAACGCGTGCACCTCGCGCGCCACGCCGTAGACGCCGAGGCAGTCGACGCGGTTGGAGTTGACCTCGAGCTCGAGCACGGACTCCGCGACCGGCAGGACGTCCGCGAGCGGCGTGCCCGGTTTGAGCTCGCCATCCAGAACGATGATCCCGTCGGCGTCTTCGCCCACTTCGAGCTCCGTCTCCGAGAGGATCATCCCGTTCGAGGTGACGCCGCGGAGCTTGGCCTGTCCCAGCGTTTGGCCGCCCGGCAGCGTCGCGCCCGGGAGCGCCACCGGGACGAGCTGGCCCGCGGCCACGTTCGGGGCCCCGCACACGATCGTTCTGGTGCCGTCCCCCGCCTCGACCTCGCAGACGCTGAGGCGATCGGCATTGGGGTGCGATGCGACGGAGACCACCCGGCCGACGACGAACCCCTCGGCGGATGGCGGCCCCACCTGGCTGATCCGCTCGACCTCGGTCGTGCGCAGCGCGATGAGCTCGGCGAGCTCCTCGGGCGCGAGTCCCGGATCGCAGTATTCGGTCAGCCAGCTGTAGGGAACCCTCAACGGAACTGCTCCAGGACCCGGATGTCGTTCTCGAAGAACTTGCGCAGGTCGGGGACGCCGTGCTTCAGCATCGCGATCCGCTCGATGCCCATGCCGAACGCGAATCCCTGCACCCGGTCGGGGTCGTAGCCGTTTGCCTCGACGAAGCCGTAGACGTTCGGGTCCACCATCCCGGACCCGAGGATCTCGATCCAGCCCGTTCCCTTGCAGATGGAGTCCCGGGAGCCGTCGGGAAGCTGGCCGGAGCCCCCGCAGCGAAAGCACGAGACGTCGGCCTCGACGCTCGGCTCCGTGAACGGGAAGAAGCCGGGGCGAAAGCGCGTGCCCCGCTCGGGCCCGAAGATGGCGCGAGCGAACTCGTCCAGGGTCCCCTTGAGGTCGGAGAGTGTGATCGTCTCCGATACCGCCAGCCCCTCGACCTGGTGGAAGATCGGGCTGTGCGTCGCGTCGAACGGATCGCTGCGGTAGCAGCGGCCCGGGACCACGATGAAGATCGGCGGGCCCTGGCTCTCCATCGAACGCACCTGCATGGGCGAGGTGTGGGTGCGGAGGACGACGTCCTCCGGCCCCGGCGGAAGCGCGGGGCCGTCCGCCTGCTCCCCCGGCAGCGCCGGCGCGGGCGCCAAGCGCAGGTCCGCGTCGAGGGTGGCCGGGTCGACGTAGAACGTGTCCTGCGCCATCCGCGCCGCATGTCCCGGCGGATGGTTCAGCGCCGTGAAGTTGTAGTAGTCGAGCTCGACCTCCGGCCCCTCCATGACCCGGTAGCCGAGTCCGCAGAAGACGTCCTCGATCTCGCGCATCGTGCGAATCAGGAGATTCCGTGAGCCCACCGGGACCGACGGCGTCCCAGGCAGGGTGACGTCAACCGCCTGGGCGGCCAGCCCCTGGTCGAGATGCTCCGCCTCGAGCTCTCCGCGGCGCCTCTCCAACAGCTCCTCGAGCGCCTGCCGGGCGGCATTCGCCGCCGAGCCCGCGGGGCCGCGCTCCTCCGGGGGAAGCTCGCCGATCCCCCGCAGGATCCGGGTCAGCTCCGCCTTGCGGCCCAGGTAGCGGACCCTGAGGTCCTCGAGCTCGGCCGCGTCACGAGTGGCCGTAACGGCCGCCTCGGCCTCCTTGCGGAGCTGCTCCACTTTTGCCTGGATCTCAGGCACGGTCGGCCATCCTATTCGCGACCTCGTACATGGCCACGGCGGCGGCGGTCGCGACGTTCAGCGAGTCCGGCGCTTCGCGGCGCATCGCGATCCGGACCGTCGCGTCAACCTGGGAATCGAGCCCAGCCGGCAGGCCCTCGCGCTCCGCCCCCAGGCACAGCACGAGGGGAGGGCTCGGCTCCACATCGCGCAGATCCGTTGGCGCGCGCTGCTCCAGAGCGAGCTTGAAGCCGTCGAGATCGGCCAGCTCCGCCGCGGCGGGCGGGCGCGCGAACACCGAGCCCATGCTCGCCCGCACCGCCTTCGGCGAGTACGGGTCGGCGCACCCAGGGCCGAGGACGACCGGGCCGTCGGCGAGCGCATGGGCCGTGCGGATGATCGTGCCCACGTTGCCCGGATCGCGGACCCCGTGCAGGTACACGCGCAGGTCGCCTCCCGGGTCGGCCCACCGCTGGCGATACACGCCGATGATGCGTGTGCCTGACCCGAGCTCGCTGACGCCGTCGAGCAGGTCGGGCTCGACGTCCTGGCCGGCGACGAGGACGAACTCGACCTCCGCCCCGGCGGCGTCGGCCGCCTGCACCAGATCCTCGCCCTCGGCGGCGAACAGACCCGTGCGCTCACGATGCTTGCGCTGGTGGAGCTTGCGAATCAGCTTCAGCTTCTCGTTGTGGGGACTGGTGATCATCCTCGGATCCTTGGAAACAAAAAAGGCGGCCTGCACCTGCAAGCCGCCCGGGAAGTGGAGATGGAGCCGTCGCGTCTACGCCGCGGTGGCCTCCCGGGCTAGCTCGGCAAATCGGCGGAACGCCTCGGGGTCGTGCACTGCGATGTCAGCCAGCATCTTGCGGTTTACCTCCACGCCGGCCTCGCTCAGCCCGTGGATGAGCTGCGAGTAGCTCATGCCCTCGCGGCGCGCGGCGGCGTTGATCCTTACGATCCACAGGCGCCGGAAGTCGCGCTTTTTGTTGCGCCGGTCGCGGTAGGCGTAGGCACCCGAGCGCATCACCTGCTCGTTGGCGAGCCGGTAGCTCGAGTGCTTACGTCCGAAGTAGCCCTTCGCCTCGTTCAGGACCTTCTTCTTGCGCCGCTTGCGGGCGACGGCGTTCGTTGCGCGGCTCATCTGACTAGTTGCCCTTTCCGGCCAGCAGCGTGCGCACCCGCTTCTTGTCGTGCGGAGCCACGTCGGTGGGCTTCGACATGCGCCGCTTGCGCTTTGGAGACTTCTTCTCCAGCATGTGGCTGGAGTTGGCGCGCCGACCGCGCAGCTTGCCGCCGGCGGTCTTGCGGAACCGCTTCTTGGCGCCCGAATGAGTCTTCATCTTCGGCACGAGACGGCTATTGAAGCAGGTGTGTGGGTGAGGAGCCGTCAGGCTCCGAAACTGGCTGGTGTCGTTGCGGTTGTGCCTAAGCGGCTGAGCGCTCGGCGTCGCCCTCGCTCGCCTTCGTGCGGGCCGGGGCGAGAAGCATGCTCATGTTGCGGCCCTCCTGGAGGGGCTCCTGCTCGATGACCGCCAGGTCCTCGATGTCCTCGTACAGGCGGCGAAGGAGCGTCCGCCCGCGCTCGGGATGCGCCTGCTCGCGGCCGCGAAACATGATCGTCACCTTGACCTTGTCGTGCTGGCGAAGGAAGCGCTCGACGTGGCCCTTCTTGGTCTCGTAGTCGTGGACGGCGATCTTCGGTCGCAGCTTGATCTCGCGGACGTTGATCTGCTGCTGGTGCTTGCGCGCGGCCTTGGCCTTCTGCTCCTGCTCGTAGCGGTACTTCGAGTAGTCCAGCAGGCGGACGACGGGTGGCCGCGCGTCGGGGGCGACCTCGACGAGGTCGAGGTCCTTTTCGGCGGCGCGTTCCATCGCCTGCTCGGTGGGGACGATTCCCACCTGGTTTCCCTCCTCGTCGATGAGCCTGACCTCGGAGACGCGGATTCGCTCGTTGATCCGCGTGGGGTCACGCTCGGGAGGCGACCGGTCGAAGCGCGGGTTCGCCACTAGAAGTGAGTTGAGGAGCGCGTCAAGCTAGCGATGCTCAGACGGGATAGAGAGAGGAGACGAGACGGCAGAGGGCACGGCGCTCAGCGGCGGCGCGTGGAATGGGTGCCCTTCATCGGAGGCCAGTATAGACGCCTAGTCCGCGGAGACCACGCGGTCGATCCTCGCCGCGAACTCCTCCACCGATTCCGTGCCCAGATCGCCGTCGGCGTGCGAGCGCACGGAGACCGCGTCGTCGGCCTGCTCTCGGTCCCCCACGACCAGCATGTACGGATGCTTGGCGACCTCCGCGTCGTGGATCTTCTTGCCGACGGACTCCGAGCGGTCGTCGACTCGGCACCGAACCCCGGCCTGCGCGAGGCGGTCGGCCACTCCGGCGGCGTAAGGGTTGTGGCGGTCGGCCACCGGGAGGATCGCCGCCTGCACGGGCGCCAGCCACACCGGGAATCGCCCGGCGTAGTGCTCCACGAGGATCCCGATGAAGCGCTCCATCGAGCCGAGCAGCGCCCGATGGATCATCACCGGCCGGTGGTCGGCGTTGTCGTCGCCCTGGTAGGTGAGATCGAAGCGCTCGGGCATGAAGAAGTCGATCTGGCAGGTGCCGCACTGCCACGAGCGGCCGAGCGCGTCGGTGATGTGGAAGTCGATCTTGGGGCCGTAGAACGTGCCCTCACCCGGGCTCACCTCGTAGTCGCGCCCCTGGCGCTCGAGCGCCTCGCGCAATGCTCCCTCTGCCTGCTCCCACTCCTCGTCCGAACCGATCGACTTGTCGGGGCGGGTGGACAGCTCGACGCGCACCTGGTCGAACCCGAACCGGGAATAGAGATCATCGATCGCGGAGCAGATCGCGTCGACCTCGTCGGGCACCTGCTCGAGCGTGCAGTAGACGTGCGCGTCGTCCTGGGTGAAGGAGCGGACGCGGAGCAGGCCATGGAGCACACCGTCGCGCTCGTTTCGTGAGACGAGCCCGAACTCGGCGAGCCGCAGGGGCAGATCGCGGTAGGAGTGGCGCTCGGACCCGTAGACGAGGCAGGCGCCGGGGCAGTTCATCGGCTTGAGCGCGAAGCGGCGGCCCTCGACCTCGGTGAAGAACATGTTCTCCGCGTAGTTGTCCCAGTGCCCTGAGCGGTGCCAAAGCTCCTCGTCCAGGACTTGCGGGGTCTTGATCTCCGAGTAGCCGCCCGCTGCGAGGTGTCGCCGTACCTCCCGTTCCACCAGACTCAGGAGAACGGTCCCATTAGGGAGCCAGAACGGCATCCCGGGCGCATCCGGTAGCAACGTGAACAGCCCGAGCTGCGGACCCAGTCGCCGGTGATCGCGGGCACGCGCCTGCTCGAGCCGCTCCAGGTGCTCGGCGAGTTCCTTATCCGAGAAGAAGGCGGTGCCGTAGATGCGGGTCAGCATCTGGCGTGTCTCGTCGCCACGCCAGTAGGCGCCGGCGACCGAGTTGAGCTTGAAGGCCTTTATCCGGCCGGTCGACGGGCCGTGCGGGCCCCGGCAGAGGTCGACGAACGGACCGTTGCGGTAGAGCGACACGGTCTCGGTGCCCTCGTCCCGCATCAGATCCTCGATCAGCTCCACCTTGTAGGGCTGCTCCTCGGCCTTGAACCGCTCGATTGCCTCGGCGGCGGATATCTCCGAGCGCTCGAACGGCTCGTCGGCCTCCACGTGGGCCGCCATCCGCTCCTCGATGCGCTCCAGGTCGGACTCCGATGGCCGGAACCCATCGGGAAACTCGAAGTCGTAGTAGAAGCCGTCCTGGATCGGCGGCCCGATCGACACCTTGGTTCCCGGCCACAGGTCGAGCACGGCGGTGGCGAGCACGTGGGCCGTGTCATGGCGCAGCACGTCGAGCGCATCCGGCCGTCCCGGCGTCACGATCTCGATGCGCCCACCGTCGTCGAGCGGCGCGGCCAGGTCGCGAACCTCGCCGTTCACCCGGACGGCCAGAGCATCCTTCGCGAGCCGCGGACCGATCGCCGCCGCCGCGTCGGCGCCGGTAGCGCCGTCGGAGAGCTCGAGCGACGAGTCATCGGGCAGCTTGACGGTGATAGGGGCCATGCGCGGCCATGCTATCCAGGCGTACGCCCATTCCCGGGCCCACTTTCCGGGACGAGGCAAGTAGGGGGCCGAGGGGCTCGATCCACGGCGATGGTCGGGTTTCGGCGATATAAGCGCCGGTTCTCGACAATCGCGACCGCGGGCAGCGACCGGCTGGGGCCGGCCCCTTATCGCCGTGCCCGCTCAGTCGTTCGCCGGGTCGGCCCGCGCCCCCACCGCGATGAGCGGGCATGGCCCGTTGCCCCGCGGGGCGGGATTGCGCGCCCACAACGTGTACGGGCCGGCGCGGCGCTCCAGGCGGAAGCCCGCGAACGGCGGCGATGACTGGCGCCGGGTGATCACGTGGGCGATGCCCCCGGGCGGGGGTCCTGGGACCGCGTCCAACGCATTCCCGGTCGACGCCGGCCGCTCGACCCCGACGCACACCCGCCCCCCGCGGAGCTCCCACACCACGTAATCACGCCCATGCTCGTTCTCGAGCACGTTGGCCGGGACGAGGACCAGGGTCGAGCCCTGTCGGAGCTCGGGTCGAAGCTCGGTGAGATCGGGAGAGTAGGTCGCCGGTCCCACCGGGCCGTTCACCAGCGCCAGGGTCGTGCTTGCTCCGGCGGCCGCGCAAAACCCGATTGCGAGCAGGGATCCCGCCAGGGACTCCCAGCGCAGGAGGACCCCGCTTGCGCCGGTGCGGGTACGGCCGACCGCACCGCGGATCATTCCCAGCTTGACGATCGGCTCCG
>Ga0126313_10001157_pt1 | contig 13669 bp, 8 predicted proteins | sample Plot105A_FD_89954 | JGI IMG/M metagenome (GOLD analysis project Ga0126313, IMG submission 89954) | Serpentine soil microbial communities from UC McLaughlin Reserve, CA, USA - Plot105A | ecosystem: Environmental > Terrestrial > Soil > Grasslands | place: USA: UC McLaughlin Reserve, Lake County...
GCGTGGTCGCCGCACAACAGGTAGCGCCCGCGGTCGAGCTGGAGACCGGCGACGCCGCGGTGGTCGTCGCCGTGCGGAGCGGTCTCGAGGGCGGCCGTCGGATGGTCGATCGTCGTCGGATCGTGGGCGAGCGCAGACACGTATCTCGCAGTCCAGCGCGCCAGTCTCAAGGCAAGCTTAAGAAGCCTGGGTCGGCACGGATTTCGTACGTCGTTCTTATGTTCGGCTGGGATCGTCCGGACACCAGACGAAGGAGGACGACGACATGGGTGGACGGCGGATTGCAGCGATCGCTCTGAGCGGCGCGATCGTCGCAGGCGGCACCGGCGTGGCGATCGCCGCGGTGGGCAAGGACGACGGCCGCAAGGCCGAGCAGGCGGTGCTCGACGACGCGGCCAAGCGGCTGGACGTCGCGCCCGACAAGCTGCGCGAGGCGCTCGCCGCCGCGCAGGACGCGCAGCTCGACCAGGCCGTCAAGGACGGCATGCTGACGCAGAAGCAGGCCGATGCGATGAAGGCCGCGCGCAAGCAGTCCGGGCGCGTGCTCGGGCCGCTCGGCGGTCCGGGCCTTCATGGCAAGCGCTTCGGTCCCGGCGGCGGACCGGCGTTCGGCATGCGCCACGAGCTGCTGGACGACATCGCCGAGGCGCTCGGCACGACGCCGGCCAAGCTCTTCGCCGCGCTGCGCGCCGGCACGTCGATCGGCGACGTCGCGAAGGCCAACGGCAAGTCGCTGGCCGAGGTGCGCAGCGCCGTCAAGGCGTCGGTCAAGACGCGCCTCGACAAGGCCGTCAAGGACGGCGACCTGACCCGGAAGCAGGCCGACGCGCTGCTCGCCCGCATCGACGAGAAGCTCGCGGCGATCGCGTCGGGCAAGGAGCTGAGGCTGCGCGGGCATCGCATGCGCCGCTTCCACGACGGACCGCCGCCGGGTGCGATCCGCCCCGGCGCGCTCATGCCGGGCGACGAGGCCGCGCCGCAGCCCATGCGGCCCCGGGGCGGCACCTACAGCTGACGGACGCGCAGGCACCGCCGGGCGGGGCAAGTCGCGCCCGTCCGGCGCAACGCGTCCTGCCCGCGGGACCCGGGCCGGCGGCGGAGCGTACCGTGAGCCGTCGCCGGCCCGGATGCACGCTCCTGCCGCGACGACCATGGACTATGCCGGGCTGGCAGCGGCGGCCGGCGACGAGCGTCCTCGGCGTCGCGCACGTACCGGCGCAGTTCCTCGTCATGCTGAAGGCGACCGCGGTCGACTGCCCGCGACACGCTTCACCACACAGGGGCCGGCACCGTGCCGGCCCCTTGCATGTGCCCGGAATGTGGATCAATGTCACGGCGCTCGGGTCTGGCTCCGGGCGACGTCCGATCAACACGACGCTCTGAGGGGGATTCATGAGACGGGTATTCCGAGCGGGACGCTACGCGAACGCGACGTCCACGCTGGCACTGGTCATCGCGCTCGGCGGTACGAGCTACGCCGCAGTCGCGCTGCCGAAGAACAGCGTCGGCAACAAGCAGCTCAAGACCAGCGCCGTTACCTCGAGCAAGGTCGAGGACAGGACGCTGCTCAGCAAGGACTTCAAGGCCGGCCAGCTTCCCGCCGGTCAGCGCGGCCTCGCCGGAGCACCCGGGCGCAAGGGAGACGCGGGCGCGCCAGGCGCGACGGGAGCTCCCGGCGTGAGCAGCTGGGAGCGTGTCCATAACGCCACGGGCGTCGTCAACGGCAATAGCTCGGTCGATGTGGAGATCTCGTGTCCGGCTGGGAAGAGGGTGCTCGGCGGCGGTGCGTATGCCCCTGGCCTCACGCTCGTGAGCAGCTTCCCCGGCAGCGACACCAGCTGGATCGTCGGGGTGCGAAACGCCACGGCGGGCGCTGCCGGCTTCCACTACTACGTGATCTGTGGCGTCGTGCAGTAGCGAACGTCGGTGCTGACGGACGGCACGACGCTAGAGCGTCTCGAGGTACGCCACGAGCGCCGCCTTCTCGTCCGCCGTGAGGCGCAGCGGGCCGCCGGTGATCGCGTTCTGGTCGTAGAAGTCGACGACCGCCTCGAGCGTGTCGAGCACGCCGTTGTGCATGTACGGCGCGGTGTTGCGCACGTCGCGCAGGTGCGGCGTGTTGAACCCCTGCGGCACGGCCGGCGAGCCGGGATCGTTGGCGGGCCCGCCGAGCTCCGCGTCGGCGCTCGTGTTCTGCGGCACGTCGGTGTCGTGGATCTGGTTGTCGGTGAACTGCGGCCCGCCGTGGCAGGCGATGCAGCCGCCCTTGCCGACGAAGACCTCCTCGCCCGCGAGCTCCTGCGCGGTCAGGCGACCCTGGTCGTGACGCGTGACCGGCGCCCGGATCGTCCGCAGGAAGGCGACGAGCGCCGCGACGTTCTCCGCGGTCGCGTCGCCGGCCTCGTTCTTGAAGTGCGTCGTGATCGCCGTCGCCGCCTGGGCCTCGAGCGTGTGGTTGCCGCCGACCCAGTTGTAAGGCGCCGTCAGCGCCACGTCCCACAGCGAGGGCGCGTCGCGCAGCCCGCGGAAGTCGCCCGGCTCGCGGGGGTGCGTGATGACGCCGAGCGTCGCGTTGACGCCGCCGCCGATGACGTGGCACGACGCGCAGCTCTCCCCCGGCTTGGCCATCGCCGAGCTGTCGAACAGCTTCTCGCCGCGGGCCTCGAGCTCGGCGCGCGGCAGTGCCACGGTCGCACGCTCGGTCGCGAGCAGGATCCGGTCGAGCTCGGACTTCGCGATCGAGCCGCCGTGCGGGTCGCGGACGATCGCCTCCGAGCTGCCGCCGCCGGCGACGAGCGTCAGCGCGAGCGCAGCACCGACGATCGCGGCGATCGCGAGCACAGCGATGCCGAGGCGCCTGCGCGCCGGCATCCGGCTGCCGGGGTCGGTCTCGTGCTCGCTCATCGCTTCCCTCCCAGCATTGATCGGCCGACCGCGTCGAGTTGTGAGCGCGAGCGCAGCGCGGCGGTGATGGCGACGACGCGGCGGCGCCCGTCCAGCCGGACCGTGACGTCGGCGTAGCGACCCTCGGCGTGCGCCACGACCAGTCGCCGCAGGCCCGTGCGCGGGTCGCGGCGCAGGCCCGGCACGTCGCGCTGCAGTTGTGCGAGCGTGCTGCCGACGGTGACACGGCTGCGGCTCGTGCGCAGCCGCGTGCCGCGCAGCGAGAACGCGCTGACCGTGCCCGCGCGGAAGCGCACGCTCAGCCCGCGGTCATAGGTCCAGCGCGCCGCGGCGGCGCCGCCGCGCAGCGGGGCGCCGAGGCAGTCGCGCAGCTGCGCGCGCGTCATGCCGAGGAGGAGGACACGCGGACGGCGCGTGCCCGCGGCCAGCCAGTGCCCCGCCCGGCATGCCGCCGAGCGTGCGGGCGCGGCCGGCGCCGGCGTGGGCTTGGGCGTGGCAGGCGGCGCCGGCCGCGCGCCGCCGATGCCCGTGCCGGTCGCCGGCACCGCGCCCGCGCCGGAACCCGGGGCGCCCGGCGGGGGCGGGCCGAAGTGGCTGACCGTCCGAAACGTGCCGGCGACCGTCGCGCCCGACCACGCCACCGTGCCCGTGCCCGTGGACGGCGCCGGGGCAGGCGGCGTGACGTGCCACGCCGCGCTGCCGCCGTTGATCGGCGCCGACAGCGCCGGACCGCCGGCGAGGTCGATCGAGACCTGGTCGGCGAGCGCCCCACCTGCCGCGGACGCCGTGCCGGCGAGCGAGCCGTCGGCCTGCACGGCAGCGGCCAGCGACGCGACGCGAAACGACAGCGGCGTGCGCGCGAACGGGCCACGCGGCTGGATTCGGACGACGTCGTCGGCGCGGATCGGATCGGCCGCGCTCGCTCCGCGCCAGTCGGCGCCCGCGATCGAGAACGCGCCGTCGGCGACCGGCACGTCGGCGCTCGCGACCGCGTTGCCGGTGCGCGAGACGGTCACCTGCACCGACGTCGTGTCGCGCAGCCGCAGGCCGCTGAGGCGGTCGAGGTCCGTGTCGGCCGCGTAGGCCGCCGGCAGGTCGAACGGGCGCAGCGGTCCCTCGGTCACGCCGCTGATCCGCGTGATGAGGTTCGCTCCGGTCTCCACGACCCACAGATTTCCCTGCGCGTCGGTCACCGGACCCTCGGTCAGGCCCCGGCGTGCCCAGCCCCGGAAGCGCAGGCCCTGCGTGTCGTCGGCCTCGAGCTGCTCGATCTGGTCGCCGTACTCGCCCGACCACCAGAAGCTGTTGGCGCGATCGACGGTGACGTCCGCGGGCGCGGCGGGGCTGCGGAAGGCGCTGCCGGGCAGGTCGATCTCGTGGAAGCCGGCGGTCGACTTCGGCGCGCCCGGCGTCGCGGGCACGGCGACCGCCGGGTCGAGCCACGCGACGGCGCCCAGCGAGGACTCGCTGAACCAGACGCGGTTGCGCCCGTCGACGGCGACGCTCAGCGGCAGCGCCGTGGTGACGACGCCGCCGGGCGCGATCGGATCGAAGACCTCCGCGCCGCGCGGGATGTCGTAGCGGTCCAGCCGCGCCGCCGACGAGGAGTACGGCCGCGTCGCGTCGGGCCGCAGCCGGCCGATCCGGTTCTCGAAGATCTGCGTGAACCAGACCGACCCGTCGGCGCCGAGATCGAGCGTCTCGGGTGCCAGGCAGCCGCAGGCGAAGTGGCTCTGCGTGATCTCGTGACCGGCCTCGTCGACGCGCAGGACGCCGAGCGACGCGAACGCCGTCTCGGTGAACCACAGCACGGTGTGGCCCTGCCCGTCGATCATGCTCTTGATGCGGGTCGGACGGCGGGTCGGCCGCTCGTTGGGGATCGGCGGGATCTCGGCGCGGCAGCGATCGCCGGTCGTCGGGCAGGGATCGAGCTCGAGGATTGTGATGCCGTCGGCGGTGCCGTCCCGGACCTTCGCCGGGTCGATGCGCGCGATCGCGTTGCCGCTGGCGAGCGTCGTCCAGACGATGCCGCGGGCGTCGACCGTGATGTCGGCGGGGCCCAGCGGCGCGACGGCCGAGGTGACCGAGTGCTTGCCGCCGGGCAGCGGGAACCTGTCGACGGCCGAGGCCGCGAGGCGCTCGGCCGGGCGAACGCGCGCGATCGTGTCGACGCCCGCGAGCGTCACCCAGACGTCGCCGGTCGGTCCCGGCGCGGCGTGCACCGGCATCGTGCTCGCGCCGAACTCGAGCGCCTCCTGCTTGTGGATGGTGCGGTCGAGCTCGATGTACGCGCTCGCCTGGTCACCGCTGTCGAGGTCGCCGAGCCAGAGCGCGAACGCGTCGCTCGCGGGGCTGATCGTGTACGTCCGCGACTCGCCGGGTCCGAGCGCCGCGGAGCCGCCGCCGAGTGTGCGCCTCGACCAGGAGAACGCGCCCCAGTCCGTCGCGCCGAAGATCCGCGAGCGCCCGTGCAGGTCCAGCGCGCCGATCGTGTGCTCGAAGCCGTCGCGGTTGACGACGCGCAGCGTGAGCGCGGCGCCCTGCACGAGCCGCATCGCATGGCGGCTCAGGTAGGCCTCGTTGTTCTGCAGCACGAGCGTGACGTCGGCCGCGGGATCGGACGGCACGCCGGCGGGCAGGTCGGTGCGCGAGCGCATGTCGCCGACGAGCGGGCGCAGGCTCGCCGCCTTCGCGGCGGCGGCGGCGACGTCGGCCGGATCCAGTGCGGTGAGCTCGCTGTGGATCTGCTTCTCGGGCGACGCGTCGGCGAGCCGTGCGATCGCCGCCGCCTTGTCGGTGCCCAGCGCCGACGTCGCCGCCGCGATGCGCGCGTCCGTGGCCGGCATGAGCGTCGCGGCGGCGGGATGGCCCTCCTGCAGGTTGGGGTCGAGGATGGCGCTCGTCCTGCCGGGCGGCGGCATCCTGACGACGATCTCCTGCACCGCCGAGCGGGCCATCTCCGGCGCGTCGGTCAGCCCGCGCTCGGTGAGGAAGCGGCTGATCTGGCGCGTCCCGGTGGGCAGGTTCGGCTCGATCGCGAGCGGCTGGATCGCCGAGTGCTGGCCGCCGATCGGGGTGGCGCCGTCAGCCAGCAGCGGCGTCGGGCCGAGCTGCCCGCCGACCGCGCTGCCGAGCGCGGCGACGCGGTAGCGGATCGCGTACGGCGCATCGGGATCGGCGAACCGCAGCAGCCACGCGTCGCTGATCGTGTGCTCGCCCCAGCGCACCTGCGTGACGTCCACGGTGGCGTTCGCCGCGACGTCCTTGATCTTCGCGGCGCTGTTCCAGTTCAGCAGCGGGATGCCGCTGTAGACCGCGCCGGCGACGGGGTCGCCCTCGAGGATGTCGAGCGCGAGCGCGCGTGCGGCGGTGGCCTGCTTGGCGGTCGTGGCCGCGGCGAGGCTGTCGAGAGCGTCGGCGAGATCGTCCTCCGGCGAGTCGGGCGAGCCGAGGAGCGCGGTTGCCGCAGGCTCGTCGGCCGGGTCGAACGGCCGGGTCAGCAGCGTGCCGAGCAGCGGCGCGCCGGCCACGTGCCCGAACCCCTTCACCGCGTCGTCACCGGGACCCGTGTTCGGAACGCCCGTGAACCCCTGCGCCGCCCCGGTCAGGACGATCGCGAGCAGCGCCGCCGCGGTCGCGAGTTTCGTCCCAGGGTGGTGTGACCGCAAGCGCATGGCCGTCGTCGAGGCGGCGACCGGATCCATCCGGTCGGCACGCGTGCGATCCATCCTGCGTCACGGCGTCGCGGGGCACATGACACGAGCGCGTCAACGCGCGTGCGAGTTCCCGCAACCGTGCGCTGAGGCGGTCAGGCGAGCGCGTGCTGCACGGCCCACCGCGTGAGCTCGGCGCGCCGGCGCAGGCCGGTCTTCTCGCGGATGCGCGTGAGGTGGTTGTGCACGGTGTGCGGGGAGATCTCCAGCGCCATGGCGATCTCGGCATCGGTCTTGCCCTGGACGACCTGGCGCAGGACGTCGAGCTCGCGATCGCCGAGCAGCGAGCGCACCCTGAGCTGGGCTCCGCGCCCGCCGCAGGCGTTGTCGTTGAGCAGCTTGCTCGCCACGGCCGGCGTGATGAACGATCCGCCGCCGTACGCGGTGATCACGGCTTCGCGCAGCGTCCTGCCGTCGACGCGCTTGGAGAGGTAGCCCACGGCGCCGGCCGCGAGCGCGGCGCGCAGCTCCTCGACCTGTTCGCTTGCCGTCATGACGATGAAGCGCAGCTCCGGCTGCTCCGGGACGAGCTGGAGCATGACGTCGATGCCGCCGAGATCGGGCATCCGCAGGTCGAGCACCATGACGTCGGGCCGCAGCCGGCGGCCGAGCTCGAGCGCCTCCTGCCCGTTGGCGCCCTGCCCGACGACCTCGATCGCCGGGTCCTGTGTCAGCGCGCGTGCGACGCCCTCGCTCACGAGCGGGAAGTCGTCGGCGATCACGACGCGGATCTTCATCGGGCTGTTGTTGTTGCGAGCGGTGATGTCATCTGTATCGGCGCGTCGTTGCGATCGACGCACTTGCTGCGGTCGTCACTGGACGACCCGAAGACGGACGGTGGACGTCTGTCCGAGCTGCGTGCGGCTGCGCCCCGGCGTGACGTGCACCTCGTACCTGCCCACCCTGAGCGCCGCGCGCAGCGCCCTGCTGTGCAACCGCACGCGATACAAGCCGCTTGCACTCGGCGCCCGCAGGCCCGACGAGATCAAGGTATACCCGGAGGCGGCGCGGCGATACACCTGAATTAGGACTATTTCCGTGCCCGGTCCGAGGCGCATGGCGAGGCGGATGCCGTGACGGGCCGCCCTGCGGCGCTTGATGCGCCGCGTCGTGGCGAGCGAGAGCAGCCTCGCCGGCGCTGCGCCCGGCCTCGCGACCGAGGCTATCGCGGGGCCGCCGAGCGGTGCCCCGACTCCCCGCGGGGCCAGCGCGGCGCCGGCGCCGGCCGCGGCGGGCACGATCGTGTACGCGAACGCCGCGACAGCACCCGCGTTGCCGGCCGCATCGGTCGCCTGCGCGGTGATCGTCTGCGTGCTCGAGACCGAGATCACGCCGCCGGTCTGCAGGCTCGCGGGCGTCGGTGGCGTGCCGTTGCGCGTGAAGCGGATCCGGTCGCCTGCGTCGCCCGTGCCGAGCGTGACGAACTGGCGCTCGGCGTATGTGCCCGGAGCGGGCGTGGCGACGATCGGCGCGGGCGCGACGACGTCCTTCGCGAGCGTGATCGTGTTCGGGCCCGCGGCGCCGTCGAAGGCCGCGGTGACGCTCAGCGTGCCGTCGGCGAGGCTCTCGAGCTGCGCGCGCGTGACGTCGACGGACCACGACTGCGATGCGGACGCGGGCGGGCCGAGCAGCATCCCGCTGAGCCGGTCGGCGGGGATCGGCACGACGAGCGGGTCGCGCCCGCCCGGGCCGTCGTCGAGCGTGACGATGACCTCCCGCACGCCCGCGGCCGCGACGCCGGAGACGATCAGGTCGCCGCTCGCGACGTTGACGAGGTGGTCGCTGACGGTGGTCGCCGCACTCGCCGGCGCGGGCCGCGAAGCCTCGCAGCCGAGCGCCGGCCCGCCGCCCGAGCCGACCCCCTCGACGAGCTGGGCGACCGGCGCAGGCGGCACCGGCGCGTGGCCGTAGCCGATCGCGTGGTCGCCGGCCAGGAGGCTGAAGCGGTCACCGCTGCCGCGGAAGATCCCGTAGCCGGGCGCGCGGTAGATCGCGCGCCAGCCGTCGCCGGCCGGATCGCCGAGGCGCATGATCGGCACGTTCGGCGCCGCGCGGGTCTTGCCGCCGTCGCCGCGCACCTCCGCCGAGTCGAGCGCCGACACCGCGATCGGAGCCCCGCTCGCGTAGCGCGCGCGGCCCTCCACGACGACGTCGTTCTCCTGCAAGGACGGATCGGCGGCGAGCTCCTCGGCGCTGGGCGAGTAGGCGCCGCGGGTGATCTCGATGTCGTCGACGTGGACGACGTCCCGGCCGCCGTCGCCGGTCACGACGATCGTGTCGCCGGGACGGACGTCCGGGGTGAAGTTCTCCCAGCAGTCGCCGGGCTGGGCGGCACCGACCGGTCCGTGGTTGACCTCCAGGCCGGGGCCCTCGACGGTCTGGACGGCCGGCGCGCCGGCGGCACCGACGACGTGCCCGCCGCGGACGACCTCCACGCGCACCGGCGAGCCGGGCGTGTAGCCGAAGACGCCCACGAAGTCGGTGTTGTGCACGAGCAGGACGCTCTTGCCCGTGCGGACGCTGTCGACCGCGCCGTCCTGCGCGTGCGCGGCGGCGGGGGCCGCGCCGAGCGCAGCAGCGGCGGTCAGCGCGGCGATGGTCTTCCTGAGCGATGCGGTGGGCATGAGGTTGCGTGCTTTCGTCGTGACACACCACCGCCCGGCGGGGACGCCGGGCGGTAGGTGATGCCAGGAGGGCGGTCGCGCTAGCGGCGGACCTTGAACGCCGCGCGCGAGCTCGTGCCGAGGGCCGACCGGCTGGCGCCGGGCGTGGCCTCGATCTCATAGCTGCCCGGCCTGAGGGCGACGCGCAGCGTCGGGTCCTGCAGGCGCACGCGGTACAGGCCGCTCGCCCTCGGAACGCGGAAGCGCTGGGCGAGCAGCGTCCTCGTCCCGTTGCGGTTCTTGCGGTACACGCGCAGGCGCACGACCTTCGTGCCCGGCTTGAGGCGCATGGCCACCCGCAGCCCGTTCCTGCGAGCGTTCCTGCGGCTCATCGACGTGCTCACCGTCAGGCTGCTGAGCGACAGCCGGGCCTTCGCGGCGCCCGCGCCCGCGGCGGCGGGAGCGCCGACCCCGGTCGTCACGGTCACGCCCACGCCGGCCGTGCCGCTGCCCGTCACCGGCGCCTGCGGCCGGGGCTGCGTGATGACGTAGCCGAGCGTCGTGACGGCGCTCGGGTTGCCGACCGCGTCGAAGGCGATCGCGCGCAGCGTCTGCGAGGCGGTCACGGGGATCGCGCCGCTCGCCAGGAGGCTCGTCGCCGTCGGCGCGCCGGCGTTGTTCGTGTAGCGGATCGTCGCCCCGTCCTCGCCGGACAGCGTGACGTTGCGCGCGCCCTCGTACGTGCCGGCCGGCGGGTTCGCCGTCGGCGCGCCGGGCGCGACCGTGTCCTTCGTCAGCGCGAGCGTCGTGATGCGCGCGCCGTCGATCGTGTCGAACGCGCTGCCGGGGAAGTCTGCCGCGATCGTCACGGTGCCGTCGGTGGCCGGGATGTCGGCCGGCGCGATCTGCGCGCGCCACGTTCGCGCGCCGGTGTTGACGCTGACCGTCGCCGGGACCTCCTCGCCGTCGACCGTGATCGCCACGTCGCCGGCGGCCGTGACGTCGCTCGCGGCGAGGCCGTTGACGACGAGCGGCTCGTCCTGGTTGGCGATCGTGATCGCGGTGCGGTCGGCGCCCTGGATCGAGTTGCGCTCGAACGGGATGTCCGTCGGGCAGCCGGCGGCTGCGCCGCCGCCGCCGATGCCGTCGACGATCTGGATCACCGCAGCGAGCGGGACGATCGGATGGCCGTAGCCGATCGCGTGCTCGCCGGTGAGGATCGCGTCGCGCTGGGCGGCGAGGCCGACGCCGTTGTCGTTGCGAAAGACGCCGTAGGCGGGCGTCGCCGGGTCGGCGGGATCGAGCTCGTACGTCGCGCGCCAGCGGTCGGTCGTGCCGGCGATGCGCTCGACCTTCGTGGCGGTCGCGCGGACGCGGGAGGCCGGGTTGCGGACCTCGCCGGAGTCGAGCACCGCGACCGGGATCGGGTTGCCGGCGCCGTCGCGCGCGATGCCCTCGACGACGACGTCCTCGCCGACGAGGCGCGGCGCGCGCAGGATGTCGATGTCGTCGACGACGATGCTGTCCTCGCCACCGGCGTGCGCCACGCGGATCGTGTCCCCGGGCAGCACGTCGGGGACCCGGTTCTCCCAGCAGTCGCCCGGGATCGGCTCGCCCGCGGGCCCGTGGTTGAGCTCCAGGCCACCGCCGTCGGGCGTGTCGGCGGCCGGCGCGGTGACGCTCGCGATGACGCCGCGGCCCGGACGCGCCACGCTGATCGTCAGCTCCTCGCCGACGGCGTAGCCGAAGGCGCCGATGAAGTCGATGTTGTGGGCCGAGAGGATCGTGTGGCCGGGGGCAACCGCCGCGCCCGCCGGTGCGGTCCCGAACGCGACGAGGCCGGTGACGCCGAGTGCGGCCAGCGTGGCCTTATGACGATGCTTCCCTGCGGGACGTGACACGCGGTACCCCCGATAGAACGTGATGTGCGCGCAGTGTGCGTCCGGCGGCCCGTGCTCCGTGAGGGCGCACCGCGCAGATCCGTGGTGCGTAATCGTGCAATCCGTGCTGGCGGGTCGGCGTGCGCGAGGCCCGGCGCCCGGCGAAGGTGCGAGTTCCTGCACATCGGTCCCGCAGGAGAAGGCCATGTGCGATCGGCGGCGCTCACCCACCATCCGCGGTGTGATCGCCACGTCTTCCATCTCCACGTCTGCGGCGCGTCCCGCGCGCCGGCTCGCCCTCGGTCTGACTGCCGCGCTGGCCTGCGTGCTGCCGGCGGCGAGCGCGTCCGCCGCCACGATCGCCGTACCCTCGGGCAGCGGCGTGACGCTCCCCACGGGCATCGCGCAGAGCGCGGACACGGCGTCGGTGTGGGTGTCCGACGAGCTGCTCGGCGTCTGCCGGGTCACGCTCGCCACGGCCGCTGCTCCCGCCGCCGTCGTGCCGTCGCCCTACTGCGCGCCCGAGGTGCACGCGGTGTCGGCGCCCGGCGAGCCCGAGCCCCCTGCGCGTCCGGGTCCGAGCGGCCCCGGCGCGATCGCCTACGACCCGGTCTCCACGAGCCTGTTCGTCGCCGAGGGCACCTCTGCCGGCTCGGGCGTCTGGCGCATGCAGCTCGACGCGACGGGGACCGCGATCCAGAGCGCCACGAAGATCGTCAACCTCGGCGCAAACCGCGTCACCGCAATCGCGCTGAGCCCCGCCGGCGACCTCGACTTCACCGCCAAGCAGGACGCCCTCGTGCGCCGCGTCACAGGCGCCTCGGCCGCGCTGCCGGGCACGCCGTGGACGGTCGTCGGCGCCGCCGCCAACACGGGCGTCGCGTCGCTGACGCACCTCGGCGACGCGCTGTACCTCGCCGACGGCGGCGAGGTCACGCGCATCGCGACGCCCGGCGCGGGCAACACGAACGCCGTCGCGGTGGCCGGGTTCGGCGCGGGCGCGCCGAGCGCCGTGGCCGCCGACGCGAGCCGCGGGCTCGTGTTCGCCGGCACCGCGCTGCCGAGCACCGCCGACCGCGTCGAGGTGCTCACGCCCGGCGGGACGGTCGAGACGTACTCCAGCGGCTTCGCCGGCATCACCGCGCTGACCGTGAGCCCGGACGGCACGCTCTACATCGCCGACGACCCCGCCGCGGCGGCCGGTCATCCCGAGTCGGCGCAGCAGGGTCGCGTCCACGTCGAGGCGATGCATGCGACGGGCCTCCCGCAGGTGACCTTCACCGCCCAGCCCGATCCCTACAGCGCGATGACGACGGCCACGTTCGCCTACGCGTCGAGCGCCGGCGCCGAGTTCTCCTGCCGCTTGGACGACGGCGCCTGGAGCGTCTGCGGGCCCAGCTCGACGTTCACCCGCCTGAGCGACGGCACGCACGTCTTCGAGGCGCGTGCGGCGACGCCGGGCGGCACGGCCGGACCTGTCACGCGCGGCTCCTTCGTCGTCGACACCCAGGCCCCCGAGCCGGTCCAGGTCGACAACCCCGACGCGGACCGCTCGATCACCGCCACCTCGCTGCGGCTGCGCTTCTCGACCAACGAGCAGTTCGTGCGCTACGGCTGCACGTTCGACGGCACGCCGATCTGGGCCTGCGACTCGCCCAGCGACCTGCGCGGCCTCGCCCTCGGCGGGCACGAGGTCGTCATCACCGCGACCGACCTCGCCGGCAACACGAGCCGGCCGACGACGTGGCGCTTCACGCGCACGCTCGCGCCCGACCCGCCGGCCGTCGTCGGGGCCGCCGCCGCCGCTGCCACGACGCAGCCCGGCGCCGCTGCTCCCGTCGCGCCGGCGAAGGGCAGCTCGGCAGCGCCGGCCTGCAGGACGGCGCGGGCGCCGCGCGGCAGCGGCCGCTACAGGTTCACCGGGCGCACGCTCACCGTGTCGCTGACCGCTCCGCGCCTCGCGCGCTTCGCGAAGCTCACGCTGCGCAGGCGCGGCGCGCGCGGCCCCGTGCTGGCGGTAGCCAGGCTGCGCGTCAGCGCCGGCAGGGTCACGCGCCTGCGCGAGAAGCTCTTGATCGACCACGCGACGCTCCTGCGTTCGGGCCGCTACCGCCTGACGGTCGCATTCGGCACCTGTGCCACGACCCTCGGCGCTGCCGGCGAGCTGACGCAGGCCCGCGCCACGAAGGCCAAGAACCGGACGCAGAAGGGAATCTGATGAGCGCCACCCCCACGCCCCTGCCGCGAGGCTCGTCCGCCGTGCGCCCGCGCGCATGGAGCCTCGTCGTCGTCGCCGTCGTCTTCGGCACCCTCGCGCTCGCCGTCGCCGGCAGCGTGATCGCGGCCGGCATCATCGCCACCGGCGAGACCCACACGACGCTCGCGCCGCCGGTCCTCAAGGGCCCGTTCGGCACCGCGCAGGACATCCCGACGAGCTTCGGCGTCGTCGCCGTCGAGCACGCCGCGAAGCTCAGCGGCACGACCGCCAAGCAGACCGGCGGCGTGACGCACGGCATCTCAGGCTTCGTCGCGCCCGACAAGGTCCTCGTCCAGGCGTCGGTCACGCTCA
>Ga0126313_10001159_pt1 | contig 13656 bp, 12 predicted proteins | sample Plot105A_FD_89954 | JGI IMG/M metagenome (GOLD analysis project Ga0126313, IMG submission 89954) | Serpentine soil microbial communities from UC McLaughlin Reserve, CA, USA - Plot105A | ecosystem: Environmental > Terrestrial > Soil > Grasslands | place: USA: UC McLaughlin Reserve, Lake County...
CGGTGCGCTGAGGGTCGGGTTCGCCGCCCACGCCGCCGGGGAAGCGAGCACCGAGATCTTCCGCCGCTTCGCCGAGGAGCACCCGGCGATCGAGGTCGAGCTCGTGGAGTCGCCGACCCTCGAGGGACTCCAGCGGCTCGTCGCCGACCACGAGGCCGACCTGTCGTTCGCCTGGCTGCCGATCCTGCACGACGAGCTCGAGCACGAGATCGTCTTCTCGGAGCCCAAGTCGGTTGTGATGCACCCCGATCACCGCCTGGCGGGGCAGAACGAGGTGCGGCCGGAGGAATTGGAGGCGGAGCCGATCGTCTCGTCGTGGGAGCACTACTCGCCGGCGACGCTCACGTACTGGCTGGCGCCGTTTCGGACGGAGCGAACCGCGATCGACCTGCACGCGACGAGCGTCGACGAGTGCCTCGCGCTCGTCGCGCGCGGCCTCGCCGTCTACGTGGTGCCCGAGTCGGCGCAGCGCTTCTACGGGCGGCCGAACGTCGTCTACCGGCCGCTCACGGCTGTCGAGCCCGCGAGCGTCGCGCTCGTCTGGCACCGGGAGACGCGGAATGCGGCGGTCGCCTCCTTCGTCGAGGTGACGCGCGAGGTCGTGGGGATTCAGAAGCCGGCGCGATAGATCCCGCCCGCAATCGGTATTTCACTTCGGGCGTGGCGGCCGCTACGGTCGAGGCAGATCGCGCATACGCCCCGGCGGCTGAGCCACGGGGGCGGCGCGAGAAGCAACGGAAGGAGGAACCATGGCTGCCACCAGCCACACGACCGCGCGCGGTCCGCGGAACCTCGCTGCGCGCATGGGCCGCTGGAGCGCCGGCCACCGCAAGCTGGCGATTCTCGGCTGGCTCGCGTTCGTCCTCGCGGCGCTCGTCCTCGGCGGCGCGACCGGGACCAAGACCCTCGGCGACGCGGACTCGCAACCCGGCGAGGCCGGACGCGCGGCGAAGCTCTACGCCTCGGCTGGGCTCGACAGCGGCGACCCGGAGAGCGTGCTCGTGGAGAGCCGCACGCTGCGGGCGAGCGACCCGAAGTTCGTCGCGACCGTGCGAGAGGTCGAGCGCGCACTCGCGCGGCAGCCGGGCGTCGGCGACCTGCGCTCGCCGTACCGCCGCGGAGGCCGCGGCCGGATCTCCGAGGATGAGCACTCGGTGCTGATCGGCTTCCGCCTTGGCGCCCGGCCCGATCCTCGCGGCTCTGTCAGCTTCGAGTCCGTGCTCGACGCGGTCGACCGCGCTTCGCGGGCACATCCCGGCTTCTACATCGGCGAGTACGGCGACGCGAGCGTCGACAAGGCGATCGCGGACACGAACGGCCGCGACTTCCACCGCGCGGAGCTGCTCTCGATCCCGCTCTCGCTGGCGATCCTGTTGCTCGCGTTCGGCGCGATCGTCGCGGCCTTCGTTCCGGTGCTGCTGGCGCTGACCGCGGTCGCAGCGGCGATCGGGCTGCTGGCCTTCCCGAGCCAGATCTGGCCCTCCGCCGACGACGCCGCCAACTCGGTCATCCTCCTGATCGGCCTCGCCGTCGGCGTTGACTACTCGCTCTTCTACATCCGGCGCGAGCGGGAGGAGCGTGCCCGTGGGAACGGCTCCGAGGCGGCGCTGACGGCCGCCGCCGCGACCTCCGGCCGCGCCGTCCTGCTCTCCGGCCTCACGGTGCTGATCGCGATGGCCGGGATGTTCGTCACCGGGAACAAGGAGCTCACCTCCGTCGGCGTCGGGGCGATGCTGGTCGTCGCGACCGCGGTCCTCGGCTCGCTGACCGTCCTTCCCGCGCTCCTGTCGCTGCTCGGCGACCGGATCGAGCGCGGCCGCCTGCCGCTTCTCGGGCGAGGCCGCGGCCGACCGTCCGCGCTCATGGGCCGCGTCGTCGACCGGGTGCTACGCAGGCCCGCTGTCTCGCTCCTGCTCGGCGGCGGCGTCTTGATCCTCCTCGCGGTCCCGGCCTTCGCGCTGCACACGAACAACGCGGGCGAGACCGCCCTGCCGCGAGGGCTCGAGATCACGGAGACGCACAAGCGGATCGAGCGTGCCTTCCCCGGCGGTGGCCGGCCCGCCTACGTCGTGATCAGGGCCCGCGACGTCACCGCGCCGCCCGTGCGGAGGGCGTTCGCGGAGCTTCGCCGCCGGGCGCTGGCCTCGGGGGAGCTCCGCAACCCGGTCACGGTCAGTGCGAGCGACGACCACAGCGTGGCGGCGATCTCGATCGGCCTCGTCGGCTCGGGGACCGATGCCCGCTCCGAGCATGCTCTCGGGCTGCTGCGGACGAAGCTCGTCCCGGGAACCCTGGGCGCCGTGCCCGGTGTAGAGGCACACGTGGGCGGGCTGACGGCCGAGTCGAAGGACTTCAACGACCAGCTGAAGCGGCGGGCGCCGCTCGTGTTCGCGTTCGTGCTCGGGCTGGCGTTCCTGTTCCTGCTCTGGGCGTTCCGCTCGGTGGTGGTGGCCGCGAAGGCAATCGTCCTGAACCTGCTCTCCGTCGGCGCCGCGTACGGGCTGCTCGTCGCGGTCTTCCAGTGGGGCTGGGGTGAGTCGCTGCTGAACTTCGAGTCGACGGGCGGCGTCACCTCGTGGCTGCCGCTCTTCCTGTTCGTCGTCCTCTTCGGCCTCTCGATGGACTACCACGTTTTCATCCTCACGCGCGTGCGCGAGGCGGTCGACCGAGGGTTCCCCACGGAGACGGCGGTGTCGCAGGCGATCAGCACGACGGCCGGCACAGTCACCAGCGCCGCGGTGGTGATGGTCGGCGTCTTCGCGGTATTCGCGACGCTGTCCCAGATCGAGCTCAAGCAGCTCGGCGTCGGCCTGGCCTCGGCGATCCTGATCGACGCAACGATCGTGCGGGTGGTCGTGCTCCCGGCGGCGATGAAGCTCCTCGGCCGCTGGAACTGGTACCTGCCGCGGTGGCTCGACTGGCTGCCGCGCCGGTCCGAGCTGCCCTGCGCGCCGGCGGCGGCCGAGGCGTGAGGCGCTGGCGGTGGACACTCGCGGCGACCGCGATGGGCATGGCCGTCTTCGCCCTCTCGGTCGCCCACGGCGAGGGCTGACGATGCTCTGGCTGCCCGCCGTGATGCTTGGCGCGTCGTGGCCGCGGGGCACGTGGCGTCGCTGCAAAAGGCGCCTGTGAGCAGCCGCGGGATCCTGCTCGCGGCACTGGCTGCCGTGCTCGCGAGCTCATGCGGCCGGCGCAGCTACGGCGCCGGCCGCGCGCCAGATCCCGCCGGCCCCGCATGCGAGCCTGCACGGGCTGATCGCCTACAGCACGCCCGGCGCGGACATCTGGGTGATGCGCGCCGACGGCAGCCACCGTCGGCGGCTTACCCGCTCCGGGCGCGGTGTCGACTTCGACCCCGACTTCTCCCCGGACGGCCAGCGCATCGTCTTCCGCAGCTCGCGCGGGCGGTACGCGCCCGACCGCTACAGCATCGGTCTCGAGGCGATCCGCGTCGTGGACGTCCACACTCGGCGCCAGCGGCAGATCCAGCCGTACACCGGCGGCCTGTTCCCGGCATGGTCGCCGGACGGGGAGGCGATCGCCTTCAGCGGCCTGCACCCCGTCGGCAAGCCGGTCGACACGATCCAGCTGATGCGGCCCGACGGCAGCGGCCTCGTCGACCTCGGCATGCCGGGCGAAGTTGCCACGTGGTCGCCCGACGGGAAGAGGATCGCGTTCGCGTCCCATCCCGGCGACGGCAACTGGGCCGTCTGGGCGATGCGGCGCGACGGGAGCGAGCGCCGGCACCTGACGCACCCCGTGCTGCGGCCGCCGGCCGGCGCCCACGGCGACGCGCCCGCCGACTGGTCACCCGACGGCTCGCGGATCCTCTACAGCTCGGAGATTCGAGGCGACCGCGAGCTGTTCGTGATGAACGCGGACGGGTCGGGAAAGCGCCGCGTCACCCGCTGGCGCGGCGGTGACAGCCCGCAGGCGTGGCTGCCGGACGGGTGCATCGTCTTCGCGCACTACCGCGGCTCGGAGGCGCTGCCGCGCTGGTACCTGATCAGGCCCGACGGCACGCGCCTCCGCTCGCTCCCGCACCTCTACGGCGCGGGCGACCCGCTCGACTGGCTCGTCCGCCGCTAGGCCGGCTCGTTCGGGTCCTCGTCGCTCGCCAGCTCGACCGAGCGCTCGAGCGTCTGCTGGAGGTGGCGCCGCTGGATCGGCAGGACCCACTCGACCAGCTGCTGCAGGCCCGGCACCTGGGCACGCTCGTTCATGGTGCCCACGACCTGCCAGTGGCCGACCTCGCCGGCCTCGGCCATGGTGAGGAACTCGAAGCCGTCGAGGGCGTCCGCGTCGCTGCCGAGGTACGTCGACATCATCTCGCTCGCCTCCTGCTTCGTCTCACGCGCCTTCTCGAGGATCGCCGTCTTCATGCCCTCGAGCTCGGAGGCGACCTCGCTCGTGCGCTCCTCGGTCTCCTTGGCCTCCTGCGCCATCCTCTGCAGCGTCTGGCTCAGGTCCTCGTGGTTGCCTTCCTGCTGGACGAGCTTCTCGACCTTCCGCGTCGCGTCTCGCGCAGCCATCGCCAGGCCCAGGACTTCGCCGATCTTGCTCTCGAGTGCCGTCAGCTCTGCCATCGCTTCCTCCCCTCGTCGCTTGTCCCGCGGCGGCTACCCGGCCGGGCCGGAAACGATGCGTACGGCGCGGGCGATTCGTGCGGTCGCCCTGGCGGAGAGCCTCCCCGCGGGCAGCTCGACCACGAACGCGGTCGTGCCGCGGAAGGTCGTGTTCGACCAGCCGGTCGCGGTGCCCGAGAGGCCCGGGATGTAGCCGGTGCGCAGACCGGCGAGGCGGGCGAACCGGCGCTGGAGGCCGAGGTTCCCACGCGTGAGCACGACCATGTTCAGGTGCTGGTGGAACCAGATCGTGACCGTCGGCCGGACGCGCCGGATCAGGCGCATCAGCGCGCGCGTCTCGGGCTCGGATGCGGGCCGCGGCCCCGAGTAGTACGTGCCGCCGAGCCGCCGCCAGCGGTGCGGGAAGTTGCGGTTCAGGTCGACGCCGTGCGCGTTGCCGCGCGTGCCGACAGCGTGTCCGTCGGGGTTCGCGTCGGGAACGAGCCAGAGGGCGACGCCGTCGAGCGGGCCCAGCCGCCGCAGCCGGTTCACCACCGCAATGCCGGCGCACTCGTTCCCGTGGACGCACCCGACCACCAGAACCCTGCGCGAGGCTGACGGGTCGCCGAGCTCGTACGCGACGATCCGGCGCCCCTGCACCGAATGGCCGACGAGGTGCGCCGCAGCCGCAACCGCGAAGACGGCGACGAGGGCGAGCAGCCGCATCAGCACGTATCCTCACGCCTCGCTTGACGGTCGTGGGTCTCCTCCGCTTCGTCCTCTCCGCCGTGCTGCTCGTCGCCGCGGCCGGGAAGGCACGCGCCGGTGCATCGGCGCGCACCGCGCTCCGGTCGTACGGGATCGAGAACGCGCGCCTGCGCGCGCTCGCGTGGGGCGCCGCGATCGCTGCGGAGGCAGGGCTCGCGGTTGCGGTGGCGATCGAGGTCGATGCCGCGTACGCCGCCGCCGCGCTCCTGTTCGTCTTCGCGCTCGCGCAGTTCGTCGCGATCGCACGCGGCCGGGCGGGCGCGCCGTGCGGCTGCTTCGGCGGGCGCTCGCGGCTCGGCTGGGGAAGCGTGACGCGAACGGCGCTGCTCGCGGCCGCCTTCCTCGCGCTGCCCCTACTCCCCGACACGACGCCGTCGACGGAGGGGTGGCTCGGGATCGGTCTCGGCGTCGCGCTCGTCGGCATCGCGGCGCTGGCCATCGGGCTGCTCGCCCTCGCACGCGAGCTCGGCGAGCTGCGGCTCGCGGTGGCGCCGCAGGCGGCGCTCTCGATCGACCACGAGGGGCCCGAGCTCGGCGGCCGCGTCGGCTTGATCGACCGGTTCGAGGCGCGAGCGTCGCTCGCCGTCGCCGTGTTCACCTCGCCGAACTGCTCCCTCTGCGCGGCGCTCGAGGCCTCGCTGGGGCTGCTCGCGAACGACCCAGGGGTCGAGCTGCAGCTCTTCGACGAGGAGGCCGACGCCGATGCGTGGGCCGCGTTGGCCGTCCCGGGGAGCCCCTACGCCGTTGTCCTCGCGCCCGACGGCGAGGTGCTCGCGAAGGGGACCTTCAACTCGCTCTACCAGCTCGAGAGCCTGCTGGCGCACGCGACCCGGCCAGTCGGTGCTTAGAGCACCTTTCACAGCGAAGCCTTATGTCCTGGGGCCGTCACTGTGAAAGGCGCTCTTAGCGAGAACATCGCCGGCAAGAGCTCGAGGCGCGGCTTCCTCGCCCGCACGGGACGGCTGCTCGTGGCGGTCGCGGGCGGGGGCTTCGTGCTCGATGCGCTGCGGGCCCAAAAGGCGGAGGCCTACCACTTCTGCGGCCACATCTTCACGACCGGCTCCTGCCAGCACCCGGTCGGGCTGCCGCGGATCGACGCGAAGGGCTTCCCGCTCCGGGCCGCCGACGGCAAGCCGGTAGACGACCTCGGCCGCGCGGTCGACAAGCTCGGTCGCCCGCTGGACGCGAAGGGCGTGCTGCTGCGCGATCCCGACGGGAACCCGCTCCCGCCCGCACCGCGCACGCGCGTCTGCACGCGCGCCGGCCGCGAGTTCGGCTTCCGCCCGCGGGTCGACGGCGCCTGGTACCGCTGCTGTGGCGGGCGCATCCGCAAGCTCGTCGACTGCTGCGGCTACGTCCGCGACCGGATCAACGGCGACGCCGCGCTGACCGGCTACTGCTACAGCGGCCGCCGCGTGTTCTGCGTCATGTACTACGACACGAAGATCAAGTGCTGACCGCGGCGCTCGCGTTGACCGGATTGCTGGTCGGGCTCGCAGGCGCCTGGTCGCCCTGAAGCCTCTCGATGGTCGGCACCGTGAGTGCCGCACGTCATCGCGGGAGAGCGGGAGCGGCATTCGCGGTCGGGCTCGCGCTCGGCGCGGCGGCCGTCTTCATGGCGCTGGCCGCCTTCGGAGCGGCTGTCGGCGGCCGCGGGGTTCTGATCGCGGCGCTCGTGATCGGCGCCGCTGCCGTGGTCAGCGACGCGCTGGGCCTGCGCGTGCGGCCGCAGATCCACCTCCAAGTGCCCGAGCCGTGGCGGCGGACGATGCCGCTCGAGCGGGCCCTCTTCCTTTACGGCCTGCTGCTCGGCACGGGCCTGACGACGTACGTTCCGGCGACCGCGGCGTGGGCGCTGCCCGTGCTCAGCCTCGCGCTGGAAAGCCTCGCCGCGGCCGTCGCGATCGCGGCGGGATTCGCGGCCGGTCGTGCGCTGCTTGTCCTCGCCCTCGCGGCACGAGGGGGCGAGACGGTGCTCGCCGAGCGGCCGCAGGGGCTGCGCCTGCTGCGCGTCCTGGCGGCGGCATCGCTGCTGTGCGCGCTCGTCGCGGGCCGCGTCGAGGCGGCCGGGACCGTGGCGGCCAACGCGAGCGACCCGAGCGTGACCGGCACCGATCTCGCGTGGCAGCAGCCGGGCGTCGGCGGGTTCCTGCGCCGCCCCGGCACCGCGGCCCAGCAGCTTCCCGGCGACAACCCGGCCGTCGGCGCGACGTTCGTCGCATGGCACGTCGGGCCGACGGTGACCGTGGCCGACCGCGCGACGCTCGCGCCGGTGCTCGAGGACACGATCCCGGGCGTGCAGAAGCTCGCGGTCTCGCGCAGCTGGCTCGCCTACCGCACGCCGACGGAGATCCACGTCCGCCCCGTGACCGAGACCCGCCCCGGGACGACGGTCGTGAAGGTGAGCCAGCCGGCGACGCTCGGGCGCCCGGCGCTCGGCGTCGACCTCGTCGCCTTCCACCGCGCCGGCCGCAACTCGAGCTGGATCACGGCCGTGAACGCCGTCTCCGGGAGACGGCTGGCCCTCCGCTTCTCGCGCGACGACCAGCTCCTCAACCCGTCGCTGCTCGGCGGCCAGCTGCTGTACGTGCGCTCGTCGCGCTGCTCCCAGCAGCTGCTCCTCGGCCGCGCGCGTGGCGGCCGCGACCGCGTGCTGTACACGATCGGCCCGCTCGCTGGGCAGGACGCCGGCCACGAGCGCCGCCACACGCGCCAGGGCGAGCACATCCCGTGCCCGCACCGCCCGCGGCCCACGGCGAAGATGCTCTGGACGACGGCGCTCTCGCCGACCACGGCCTACGTGACGGTGCTGAAGCCCGCGCCCGGCGGACGCACGTTTCCCACTTTGCTCGCCGTGGCACGCGGGTGAGGCGTAATCTCGCTGGATGCCGATCATCTCGAGGGGCTTCCGGGGGCGCCGGCAGGACGGGCCGCCCGACCGCGTCCCGCCCGGGCAGTACCTGACGGACGACTTCCCCGTGCTCTCGGCCGGGCCGACACCGCACACGCCGCTGGAGGAGTGGACATTCACCATCGAGGGCGGCTCCGAGCCGGTGCGCTGGACCTGGGAGGAGTTCCGCAGCCTGCCGAGCGAGGAAGCCACGGTCGACATCCACTGCGTCACGAAGTGGTCGAAGCTCGACACCGCGTGGGAGGGCGTCTCCGTCGACACGCTGCTGGACGCGGTCGAGCACGACAAGGACTACGCGCTCGCCTTCTGCGACGGCGGCTATACGACGAACCTCCCGCTCGAGGACCTGACGGGCGGCAGGGCCTGGGTCGCGTACGCCTACGACGGCGAGCCGCTCGAGCCGGAGCACGGCGGGCCGGCGCGGCTGCTCGTTCCGCACCTCTACTTCTGGAAGAGCGCGAAGTGGGTCCGCGGGCTCCAGCTGCTCGACGAAGACGAGCCCGGCTTCTGGGAGCAGAACGGCTATCACATTCGGGGCGACCCTTGGCTCGAGCAACGATATTGGGGCGACTGACGTGGCTCGCGGCGACGGTGGCCGCGACGCGTGAGGAGACGCCGCGCGTGCGGACGCTTGGATTGGAGGTGGACGGCTGGGACAGCCACCGCGCCGGCCAGCACCTCGACGTGCGGCTGACCGCCGAGGACGGCTATCAGGCGCAGCGCTCGTACTCGATCGCGTCGGCGCCCGCCGATCCGCTCGAGATCACGGTGGAGCGCCTGGATGACGGCGAGGTGTCGCCGTACCTGGTCGACGACGTCGGCGACGGCGACGCGTTCGAGGTGCGAGGCCCGATCGGCGGCTACTTCGTCTGGGACGGCGACGAGCCCGAGCCGGTGCTGCTCGTCGCCGGCGGGTCGGGCGTCGTGCCGCTGATGGCGATGGCGCGGCACCGAGCACGGGTCGGTGCGACGGCACCGATGCGGCTGCTCTACTCCTCGCGCACCTGGGACGACGTGATCTACCGCGACGAGCTCGAGTCGCTTGGGATCGAGGTCGTGCATACGCTGACGCGCGGGCAGCCGCCGGGCTGGACCGGCTACACGCGGCGCATCGACGACGATCTGCTGCGCGAGGTGGCGTTCCCGGCGTCGGACGGGCCGCGGGTGTACGTCTGCGGCTCGACCCGGTTCGTGGACGCAGCGGCGGACGGGTTGGTGCGCCTCGGCTACTACCCGCGCTCGATTCGGACCGAGCGCTTTGGAGCCACCGGCTGATGGAGTCGCGGGTTCTCGACGGGAACGCGGCCGGCGGGTTGCTGCTCGAGCTCTTCGGGGTCGAGCTGACGGCGGCGCCCTGCGTGTGCAGCGGCTGCGGCGCCCGCGAGGAGATCGCGCGGCTGGACGTCTACGTGGACTGCCCGGGCGTCGTCATCCGCTGCCGCCACTGTCACAACGTGATGCTCACCATCGTCCGCGGGCCCGAGCGGACGTGGGTCGACTTGCGCGGGACCCGCGGGCTGGAGCTCTGAATGCGGCGGCGGCTGGAGCGGGCGTTTCTAGGCGTCCTGATGAGCGTCGTCGCCTTTGTGGTCGAGCGCCGCCTCGTGAAAGCCTTGTCCCGCAAGCGTTAAAACCGGTGTCAGACACCGGGTTTAGTCAAGGCGTCCTGCGCCACGAACGTGTGACGATCGTTCCACAGGTCAGATCCGGCGGCGGATCAGGTCCCAGAGCAGGACGAGGGCGAGCACGCCGCCGACGACCCCGAGGGTGATCGGGATCCAGCGAGCTACGTCCGGCGCGGCGGCGGTGGAGCCGCAGGCCACGAGCGCCGAGCCGGCCGTGATCGCGAGCGCGAGTTGCCGCGCGACGATGCGGATCGTGCGCTCCAACGGCGTGATCCCGCGGATGTCCACCTGCAGCCGCTGGCCCGGCCGCGCACCGCTGATGCGCTCGAACGACTCGATCAGCCGCTCGCCGCGCACCTTCAGCTTCTGCACGTCGTAGAAGAGCCGCTTCGGGTCGGCGCCCGCCTGGGCGCGCGTGACCAGGTTCTTGACCAGGAAGCGGCCGACGACGGAGAACGGGTCCAGCTCCGGATCGAGCTCCGTCGCCGCGAGCTGCATCTGGGCAAGGGCCTTCCCGGTGAGGACGAGCGGTGCCGGCAGCCGGACGCCGTGCTGCGTCGAGGTGTGCGCGATCTCCTGCATCAGCGGCCCCAGCGAGATCTCGCCGAGCGACGCGTGCCGGTAGCGGCGCAGGAGCTCCGTGAGGTCTGCCTCGAGCCCCACGGCATCGGCGTCTTCCGCCTCCGGGCCGGCCATGATCAGCACGACCTCGGTCAGGAACGGGACGTCCTCCTGCCAGAAAGCGAGCAGCAGCAGGAGCAGCTGGCCGCGCATCTCCGGCGAAAGCTCGCCGACCATGCCGAAGTCGAGGAAGAAGATCCGCCCGTCGGCCCACAGCATGTTCCCCGGGTGCGGGTCGGCATGGAAGAACCCCTCGACGAGGATCTGGCGGTAGTAGCACTCGAGCAGCTGCCGCGCCGCCTCCGCGCGCTCGGGCCCCTGCGGGATCTCGCGAACCGGGACGCCGGGGATCTCCTCGAGCACCAGCAGCCGGCTCGTCGAGAGCTCCTCGTAGACCCGCGGCGCATCGAGTCGCGGAAACGCGGTCAGCGCCGAGCGTAGGCGCTCGACGTTCTGGGCCTCGAGCCGGAAGTCGAGCTCACGCCGGAGCGAGTCGGAGAGGTGCTCGATCGCCGCCGGCAGGTCGACGATCTTGCGCAGCGCCTGTCGGTTCGCCGTCTTGCTCGCGAAGAGCTCGAGCAGGCTGAGGTCGCGCACGATGTCGTGCTCCGCGGTCGGGCGCTGCACCTTCACGACCACGCGCTCGCCGCTGTCCAGCACTGCGCGGTGCACCTGCCCGATCGTCCCCGCCGCCAGCGGCTCCGGCTCGATCGAGGCGAACACGTCCTCCCAGGGCACGCCGAGCTCCTGCTCCATCACGACGACGACCTCGTGCTCGCCGAGCGGCGTGACGCGGTCCTGGAGCGCGGCCAGCTCGGCGACGGCCTCCGGCGGGATCAGGTCGGGCCGCGTGGAGAGGATCTGGCCGAGCTTCGCGAACGTCGGGCCGAGCTCCTCCAGCGCTTCGCGCAGCCGGCGCGCGCGGAGCTCCGGCGGGTCGTCTTCCCGGCGCGACTCGTTGAAGCCGTACTTGCCGAGAACGGTCGCGATCCGCGCCGCACGCCCCAGCAGCCGCTGGTCGGCAGCCGCGCTCACACGTCCCTTCCGAACGTGGCCGTTCCGGCCGCGCCGGGGGACTGTCCCCCGTCATGGCCGAACGGGACGGGGCTCAGGTGCAACGAAACCGTGACTCTTCGTCCACAGCACATCTCATGCATCCTCGCGGTGGGTCTGGACGATGACGACGGTGCACGGCGCGTTGTGGGAGACCCGGTTCGGCACGTTGCGCAGCAGGAACTCGCGCCGGCCGCTCATGCCGACGCTGCCGACCACGAGCACGTCGACGTTCTCGCGCCTCGCCGCCTCGACGATCGCCTCCGCCGGGTCGTCCCCCGAGACGACGGCCGCCCTCCCACGCGCGACGTCCAGCCCGGCGACGTACTCCTCGAGGTCCCGCACCGCGTCCGCGCGCGCGCCGTTCCCGCCGACGAGCACGCGCAGCACGAGCAGTTCCGCCTCGTACCTCCCGGCCATCTCCACCGCGAATCGCACGGCGCGCTCCGCCGTCTCGGAGCGGTCGGTCGCGACCATCACCAGCCGCACGGCCTCGTCGGGCGCCTTCCGCCGTAGCCGCATCAGGCCTCGCCGCCGAGCGCCGGCGGGAGCTCGGTTCGCGAGCCGATCCCGAGCTTGCGGTAGACGTTGCTGAGGTGCACCTCGACGGTCTTCGTCGTCACGAACAGCGCCTGCGCGATGTCCTTGTTCGAGAGGCCCTCCGCCGCGAACTTCGCGACGCGCTTCTCGCTTGCCGTCAGCGACTCGACGCCGGAGAGCAGCAACCGCCGCGGCCTGGCGCCGGTCGCCGCGAGCTCCGCCTCCGCCTGCTTGACGAGCGGCTGCGACCCCGAGCGGACGGCAAAGTCGAGCCCTTCCCTCAGCAGCTCCCGGGCCTCGGCCCGCGAGTTGGCCCGGCGTAGCGCCGCGCCGAGCTCGACCAGCGTCCGCGCCCGCTCGAGCTGCGCCGACGACTCCCGCAGGACGGCCAGCGACTCGCGCAGCGTCTCGATTCCCTCCTTGCCGCCCTCGGCCATGCCCTGCACGCGCAGCGCCACGCCGATCGGCCGCGGCGCACCCCACGAGCGCGCGACCTCGACCTCTTTGCGCGCCAGCTCCAGCGCCTCCTCGCGCCGTTCGAGCGCAAGCAGCGCCAGGGCGAGGTGCGAGCGCCACGCCACGACGGCGGGGTTGGAGATCTGGAAGGCCTCCATGCAGGTGCCGAGCCGGTCGAAGTCCGCCGCCGCGCCTGCGAAGTCGCGCCGCGCGTAGCGCACCCAGCCGCGCGCGCCGAGGAAGAAGATCAGGTGGCCGCTCTGCGCAACGTCCTCCGGCAGGCCGAGCTGCGCGAGCGACTCCTCCGCCTCGTCGATCTCGCCGCGGTTGGTCAGGACGTCGGCGAGGTACGAGCGGAAGTAGATCGCGCCCTGCTGGCTCGGGAGGTAGCTGACCAGCTCGTCCGACTCCCGCAGGTCCTGGATCGCGCCCTCGAGGTCGCCGCGCTGGGCGAGCGCGAGGCCGCGGAAGCAGAGCAGGTTCGAGAGCGTGACCAGCTCGCCGCGCTTCTTCGCAGCCTCCATCAGCGCCTCGAAGAAGCGGTCGAGGTCGTCGTCGAGCTCCGCGAACATCAGCGCCGTGACCGCGCAAGAGATCGCGACCGACGGCACGCTCTCGATCAGCGCGTCGATCATCCTCGGCTCCGCCAGCTCGGCGACCCGGGCGCGGTTGAACCCGCGGCGCGCGTCGAAGTACCGCAGCGTCGCGACCATCACGGCCCGTCCGACGTCGCCGACCAGCGAGCCCTCGTCGACGCGCGCGAGCCGTTCCTTGGAGATCTCGATCACGTCCGAATCGAAGCCGGCCGAGTTGATCAGCTCGGCCTCGAGGAGCTGGCACAGCTCGGGCTCTCCGCCTTCTTCACCCTCCAGCCGCTCGATTGCCTGCTTGAACACCCTCGCCGCCTCGGGCCCGCGGTTGAGGCGGAAGAGCGACCGGCCGAGCTCGAGCGCGAGACGAGCGTGACGCAGCGGCTCGTCCGTGGCCGCGAGCGCCTCGTGCAGGTGCTGCGCCGCGGCGGAGACGTCGACGCGCTGCTCGGCGAGCCCCAGCTCGAGCACCGTGTCCACGTCTCCGCCGCGGCGCAGCACCTGCACGAGGCGCTCGCGGCCACGGA
>Ga0126313_10001160_pt1 | contig 13654 bp, 12 predicted proteins | sample Plot105A_FD_89954 | JGI IMG/M metagenome (GOLD analysis project Ga0126313, IMG submission 89954) | Serpentine soil microbial communities from UC McLaughlin Reserve, CA, USA - Plot105A | ecosystem: Environmental > Terrestrial > Soil > Grasslands | place: USA: UC McLaughlin Reserve, Lake County...
CAGGCTAGGCGGCGGCTGTCAGGGCTGCGCGATGGCCACGGTCACGCTCAGCCAGGGGATCGAGACGGCCATCATCCAGGCCGTGCCGGAGATCACGAGCGTGGTCGACGTAACCGACCACCAAAGCGGCACCAACCCCTACTTCGAGGCCGAGAAGAAGTAGCCTCGAGACTCGAGCGGCAGGCCAGCGGAGCTTCAAGGAGTATCCGTCTGTCCCGGGCGGCGACGGCCGGCAGAGCGACCGCCCGTCCCATCGCGGCTGGGCGCGCACGACGTCGAACTCCACCTCGAGCGCCCAGCCTTCCCCACCAGGGACGGAGCGACCGGACGGAGCATGGGTCGTTGACCTGCGGCGCCGCGCCTGGCTCCCCAAGCACCTCCTCCCCGACCAGCGGGCTGTCCAACCCGGCTGGCGACCACGCGCGCACGCAGGCGGTTCCGTCTTAGGGTGGGCGAGCGCTCCTGGCGCGACTCCGTTCCCGACGGCATCATGCTATGTGTCGCTTCGACGACGGCGGCGTGTTCAACTACCAGTTCAGCGGGAGCCAGGTCAGCAAGCTCGACTACTTCCATCCGCGCCCCGCCGGGCACGCGACACTGGCGTCCGTGACCTGGCAGCGCTCTTGGTAGCCGGCGCTCTGACGGCTCGCTCTAGCTTCACACGATTGCAAGCTGTAGGCAGCGCACAGGCACCCCGGCGGTAGCAACCGGCCATTGGCGAGCCGCTCGCGCATCCTCGCTCTCATGGTCAGGGCTGTCGTGCCGAGCGGAGGCGTAGGCGAATTGCGTCTGGCCCTCAGGCCGCTAGAAGCTCTGGCGAGAGCGCCGGCCCGCAGGAGGCCAGGTCATCGGCGAGACGCATCGCGGGCTCTTGCTCCCAGCGGTGGCTCTCGACGAGTTTCCGGCAGAGACGCTCGATGTCCACGAGCGCCGTGCGCGCCGCGTCGTCCGCAACGGGGTCGTGCGTGAAGATCAGCTGGTCGGCAGCCTCTCGAATGCTCTCCTGCTCGTCGGCAAATAGCTTGCTCGCGCCAACTTCGCGGAGGGTTCTGGTCACGCGTTGGTAGGCACGTGCACGTTCAGGTGTCACGGGGGCAGTTCTCGCTCGGGGCCGGTCCACCCTGATCATGCCCGACAGCAGGACGCGCCACCTTGTGCTCCTGGCTAAAGATTCGCGCGGGCGCTTATACGAGCTGGCGCTTATACGACCTGGTCAGGGCTCTGCCCCAACAGTCTCCAGCGTCGGTGGAGCAGACCGCGTAGCTTCGGCCCAGTGCTCTGGGTGCAGGCGCCGCAGGGTAGGCCCGATCGGGCGACGCTCGCGAACCGGCTCGCTGTGCGGACGAAGCTGCAGCGGGGCTGACGCCCACATGTGTAGTTGCCACGTTCGTCTCGGGCTACAGCAGCTGGCGGTCGCGCAGCGTCGTCCGCACCCGTCGCCGGCGCCACGGCTTCGCTTCGTCGAGCTCCCTGAGTGCCTGGCATGCGTCCCATTCGCGCTGTCTGCTCATTCTCAGGGACTCGGTGGCTAGTTCGAGTTGCCTGCGCAGCTGCGCGAGGGTTTCGCGCAGGCGCTCCAGCTCGGAGCGCTCTTCGTCATGGAGCTCGACGCCCCAGTCCCACGCCTTATCGGTCTGCGCCATGGCCGGTGGTTCGCGGTCCGCCGCCCAGCTCCTGCTCGAAAAGTTCCCGTCTGCTCGCGTCGAATCGACGCGCGTCCGAGGCGGTGCATCCGTCGGCCAGGAACCGGTCGACCAGGAACGCGCGGGTTGGCTCGTCGCGCTCGGCGACGAGCACGGATCGTGGCCACCGCACCCGCATGGTCGACGTGAGGGTGCGAGGGGACGCAGGCATCGAGCGTCAGGCCGCGACCCTCGCGGCAGGCTCGCAAGCGTGTCGTCGCGGCCGGCGGCCGGAAGAAGGCGGGCGCCTGAAGGGGAGCAGTCGTCCGATGATGGCGCGGCTGGTGGCTCAGGGCAAGCCGTCAGGCAGCGGTCAGGATGGCGCGAGCTGGGTGCTCAGGTGGGCCCGCGGCAGTGCGGTGGGAGCCGTGGGCGTTGGGACGGAGAGTCCGAGGGATGTTCGGGGGCTGGCTCCCGTCAAGGGTCTGCTATCGCTTCGAGCGCAGAGCAATCACCAGACGCCCCCCAGAAGGCGTTCTCGTCAGCGCCGAATCCGATCGCCGCGAGCGCCAAGAGCAATAGCGCCCAGCTTCCTGGCCGCTCGGAGCACGCAACGCGCTCACCCGTGGGCGTGATGTTCTGGTTGAGGCGGAAAAGTTCGTCGGGTCATACTTGTTCTTGAGCGACACGAGTTGTTCGTATTTCGCCGTTCCGTAGGCGGATCTCACCCGCTGGTCGCCCTCGACGCCCAGGAAGTTCACGTACACGGCGTCGCTCGCGTAGGGCTACATGGCCTCCCAGAGGGCTTTGCGGTCCATCCGATGTTCTCGGCGGGATCGGGCCAGGTGGAAGTCACGAGGAAGTTGAGCTCCACCCGCGGTGGCCGAACGCGGTCGCGTCTGGATCGACGCGGCTGACGGCACCGACGCCGTGCTCGATGATCACCAGCGTGCCTGGTGAAGGGACGCTCGCGAATCGCGCGAGGATCGTGTCGATGCCGCCGTCGCCGAGGCTCCGCAAGAAGCTTGACTTCCAGTAGTGGCGCGGGCCAGGCGGGAAGAGCGCGTCCGGCATGTGCTGCGCTACGGCGTACGGCATGGGCTCGACCAGGTCGACGAGAGGAGCTCGAAAGTGCCGCAGCGGCCGCACGACCTCCTCGCCTCTTCGACCGGACCGGCGTGACGACCATGATGCAGACGGGTACCCCGATGATCCAGCCAGCTGAGAGAGGAACGACGCAACCCCGCCTTTGCGGGGCTTTCGTAAGTAGGGGGCGGAGGCCGTTGTGGATGAAGGCGAGCCAAGGACGATGTGCGGCGCCGTCAGGCCGCCTTCAGCAGGCCCGCCTCCCGCGCCCATTCGACGGTCCGCCGCACCGTCTCGCGCGGGTCGGTGTAGCGCAGGCCAAGCTCCCGCTCGGCGCGGGAGCCGTCGTAGCGATGGCCGTGCAGCAGCGTCCGCACCATCTCGCGGCAGACCGGCGGGTGGCGGCGCGTCAGGCGGAACGCACCCTCCACGACTGCCGCGGCGGCGCGGGCGAGCGTTCGCGGCACGAGCCATGGCCGGCGCTCGAGGCCCGCGACGTCCGCGGCGAGCGCGAGCGCCTCGGTTAGCGTGAGCGCCATGCCGCTGAGCAGGTAGCGCTCGCCGGCGACGCCCCGCTCCGCGGCGAGCAGGTGTCCCTTGGCGCAGTCGGCGATGTCAACGAGGCTTATGTTCGTCTGCACGAACACCTTCAGCCGACCGTCGAGGAACGCGAGCACGAACCGCCCGGTCCCGCCGGTGCGGCCGGGTCCCTGCACCGACGACGGGTTCACACACACGACGTCGAGGCCGGCCTCCTTCGCCGCCGAGAGCACTGCCCGTTCACCTTCCGTCTTCGAGCGCTCGTAGGTCGAGAGGTACCACCCGCGGTGGGGGGAGTCCTCGCTGCCCAGCCTTCCTTGAGGCTCGCCCACCGTCGCGGCCGACGACGTCTGCACGAGCCGGCGGACGCCGGCTCGGGCAGCCGCGTGGACCGCCGACACGGCGCCGTCGACGTTCGTCCTCATCATCGGCCGCGGGTCGTCGACGCACAGCATGTTGATCCCGGCGGCGTTGAAGGCCAGCTCGCAGCCATCCATCCCGCGCGCCAACGCCTCGGTGTCCAGCAGGTCGCCGCGGACCGGCCGCGTCCCACGCTCCCGCAGTGCGGCCTCGGACGCGCCCGAGCGCGCAAGCGCCATGACCTCGTCGCCTCGGTCCAGGAGCCGCTCCAGCACGGCGCCGCCGACGACGCCGGTGGCGCCCGTGAGGAAGACGCGGGTCACGAGCCGGACAGCGCGTCCCGGAAGCGACTCAAGTAGTCGGCGGCCGACCAGACGGTGACGACGGTCGCGAGTATCAGCACCCACTCGTCGAGCCAGGCGCCGGCGATCTTCACGTCGGGGCGCAGCATCACAAGCGCGATCGCCGCGAACTGCACGGTGGCCTTCCACTTGCCAAGCAGCGACGGCTCCAGGTGGCGGCCGTGCGTGGCGACCGCGGCGCGCAGGCCGAGCAGCACGAGCTCGCGGCCGATGATCACGAGCGCCAGCCAGGGGGAGGCGCGATCCACGGCCACCAGAGCGAGCAGCCCGGCGGTGACCAGGAGCTTGTCGGCCGTGGTGTCGAGGAACGACCCGAGCGCTGAGGCCACAGCCCAGCGGCGCGCCAGTCGACCGTCGAACCAGTCCGTGGCCGCCGCGAGCGCGAACAAGATCGCGGCAGCAGTGTAGTCGCCGCCGAGGACGAGTCCCATGACGATCGGCGCGACCACGATGCGCGCGCCGGTCCCGACCGCGAGCAGCCACGCACGACCGCCCCAACTGGGGCCGTGGGTCCGCGCCGCCGGCTGCGCCACTGCTCCCTCGACCCTGCTCATGCCCGGCACCGCCACGACACCCGAGCCCTGCTCAAGCCGGGACGAGTGCGCTCGGAGTCGGGCAAGGTGGCGATGCGCCCAGTGTATTCCCGGCCAAACGTCGCAGCCCGAGGGGGGAGCTCCGCGGCGCGGCTGACTCCACGTGGCCAAGGCCGTCGACCGTCGCAAGGAGGTGTCGGTGAGGACGAGAGACGGCGGCTACCGGGTCGGCGCCAGCTCGCGGTCAGGGGCCTTCGGAGCCGGCAGCTCGCTGTTGGGATCGACCCCGTCGAAGAAGCCCTGGACACGCTCGATCATGGTGCGCGGATCCTCGTCGGGCGGGATCGGCTCACCGAAGCAGATCTCGACACGATGGCGCCGCAGGAGCATTCCGCGCCTCAGGCGCTTCGGCCACGCCGTCCCGGGCGGCATTGCCTCGCGCGTGCCGCTCAGACGGATCGGCACGACGGGCAGGCGGTGCCGGTCGGCCAGCACGGCGGCGCCTCGGCGCATGCGCCGCGCGCGTCGCTCGGTGTTCCGCGTGCCCTCGGGATAGAGGAGAAGGTTCCAGCCCTGGCCGAGGAGCCGGTCGAGGTGGTCCGTCGCACCCTCGCTCATGCCTCCCCCCTTGCGCTGGACGGGCACCGTATTGAAGAACAGCGAGACGAGCGCCGCTACCAGCCTGTTGCGGTAGAAGTAGTCGGCAGCGGCGGCCACCGCGGTCCGCCTGCGGAGCTTTCGCGGCAGCGCTCCGAGGATGATGGGCGTGTCGATGTGGCTCGTGTGGTTGGCGACCAGGATGCACGGTCCCTCGAGCTGCGCCAGCTTCTCGCGGCCCGTCGCGCGGCGGCGCGTGTAGTACTCAATCAGAGGCTCGAGCACGAACTGGAGCAGCAGCTCGCGAAGGAGCCGCGCAAACCAGGAACGAGCCCAGGGCTGGTCGAGCTGCGCAACCGCCTTGCGCACGTCTCGGCTGCGCGTCGCCATGCGCTGGCGAACTGTTCGCTTGCGCCGGAACCACGCCATGCGTCCGCTATCCCCGTATCACCACATTTGTTACATGAACCTCGAGGAGTTGGGCGGCTACCTGCTGCCAGGGTCGCTGGACTTGGGCCCGAACCCCAGCGACCAGCGACTAGCGATCGCTTCTGGGGTGATTTGTGCTGATGCGAGTCGGACGTGATCTGCCGGAAGCTCGACATCGACGAGCCCTGCCGCACGCCCGAGACGTTCCACTGCCCCACACGGCTTACTACTCGGCGGCGGCCGCGGCATGAGGAGGAGCGGTGAGTGAGACCAGTAACACGAAGCCCGAAACCGCCGAGAGCGAGACGCGGCGCCTGCGCGTGTACCGTTTCAAGCGCGGCGACGGCGGCGAGTACTTCGACGGGTTCGACGTGCCCGTCGGTTCGCGCACCATCCTGCTCGACGCGCTTCGCCGGATCCAGCGCGATCGCGACCCCTCGCTGGCACTACGCCACTCGTGCATGCACACGTCGTGCGGCACCTGGGGCGTGCAGGTCGACGGCCGGCGAGGAGCTGGCGTGCGTCTGCTCGCTCCGGGACCACGGCGAGGAGATCACGGGCCCGCCGCCCTGGCATCGGCTGAGCGGCTGCTCGAGGAGCCGCGCGGGGCCGACTGCGAAGACGTCTTGGCCTGGGCAGCAGGGGCTCCACGTCTTCGGAGGCACCTGATGAACGTCATCGACATCCCCCAGACGGATCGCACCGCCCAGAGCTACCGGCGCGGACGCTCGGCGCGCGTGTGCCCTGGACCGCCGGCAGCGGCCTGGCGCTGGTGGTGCTCGCAACCGCGCACATGGTCGCGCAGCACTTCGTCGTCAATCAGACCGGCGGACTGCGGACTGACGCGCAGGTGCTGGACTACGTCGCCAACCCGGCCCGCTTCATCATCGAGTGCGGCTTCCTGTTCGTGGTGACGATCCACGCCATGCTCGGCGTGAGGAGCATCCCGCTCGACTTCGATCCCGGGCCGCGCGCCCTCCCCTGATCGACCGCGGCCTGTGGGTACTGGGCACAGCGACGGTGGCTTGGGGGCTCGTCCCTCTTGACCACGCTCGCGCTCCGCGCGTAACCAGCAGCAGACGGCCTCACAGCAGGGCGGCGGCGAGCTCTCGCGCCTCGTCGGGACGCTCGATCGCGAGGGCGTGCTCCGCGGCGGCCCGCGCGGCCGGGAGTGCGACCGACCGCAGCGCGGCCTTCACCTCGGGGACTAAAGCTGGCGCCAGGCTCAGCCGGCGGACGCCGAGCCCCGCCAGCAGCACGGCGGCTGGCGGGTCCGCCGCCAGCTCGCCGCATACTCCCACCACCGCGCCATCCCGGCGGGCGCTGTCGACGGTCTCGCGCACGAGCCGCAGCACGGACGGCTGGGGCCCCTCGAGCAGTGCCGCAACCTTCTCGTTGCCGCGCTCGGCAGCCATCGTGTACTGCGTCAGATCGTTCGTGCCGATCGAGAGGAAGTCGACGTGCGGTGCGAACTGCTCCGAGAGCAGCGCCGCGGCCGGCACCTCCACCATGATCCCGACCTCGACCGCGGTGTCGATGCCCGTTGCGGCGCGGGCGGCGTCGAGCGCCGCGAGCGCGGCGCGCAGCTCGTCGACGGTCGCAACCATGGGGAACATCAGCTTGAGCGGGTGCTCGGCGGCCACCCGGAGCACGGCCCGCAGCTGCGACCCGAGGAGCTCCGGCTCGGCCAGGGACAGCCGGATCCCGCGCCGCCCCAAGAATGGGTTGTGCTCGTGCGGCTGCGGGAGCGAGGGAAGGGGCTTGTCCGCTCCGACATCGAGCGTGCGCACCGTCAGCGGGCGCCCGTCAAGCGCGCGCGCGACCTCCCGCAGCGCGCTCGCCTGATCGTCCTCCGATGGCAGCTCGGGACCGTCGAGGAACATAAACTCGGTACGCAGCAGGCCCACCCCCTCCGCGCCGAGCTCGACGGCGAGCGCGGCGTCGCGGGGCCCGTCCAGGTTGGCGAGCACCTCCACGAGCTGTCCGTCCTGGGTGACGGCGGGCTCGTGCGCGTGCTCCCGCGCCGCCGCACGGCGGGCCTCGGCGTCCGCGACCCGCGCGCGGGCGGCCTCCTCGGCGTCCGCGCCGGGGCTCACCAGGAGCTCTCCGCGGTCGCCGTCCAGCACGAGGGGCGTGCCCTCCGGAAGCGTCAGCAGCTCCTCGCCGATCCCCACCACCGCGGGCAGGCCGAGGGCGCGCGCCAGGATGGCGGCGTGCGCGGTGGCGGTCCCGTGCGCTGTGGCGACGGCCCGCACAAGCGCCGGGTCGAGCCCGGCGGCGTCCGCCGGCGTCAGCTCGGCGGCGATAACGATCCCCTCACGTTGAGGCGAGGGCTGGCCCGCATCACCCACGATCGCCGCGACGACGCGGCGTCCGACGTCCTCCACGTCGATGGCCCGCTCGCGCAGGAGCGGATCGTCCAGCGTCCGGTACGCCTCCGCCGCCTCGTGAGCCGCGTCGTACCAGGCCCGCTCGGCGGTCGTTCCGGCCTCGATCGCGGCCATGGCCGGAGCGAGCAGCGCCTCGTCGTCGAGTAGGGCCACGTGGGCAGAGAAGATCGCGGCCTCGTCCTCGGCGCCGCGCGCCTCGAGGCGAGAGGCGTCGCGCTCGATCGCTTGCCGGGCGCCGGCGCGTCCCGCCTCCAGGCGCCGGCGCTCGGCCGCGGCTTCCGCCGGCTCGCGCTCGGGCGGCGGCTCGCCGCCTTGGCCCAGATGCCGGGCGGGCGCGATCGCCACGCCCGCGGCGGCCGGGATGCCGTGGAGCACGGCGCCCGCAGGGGGCGGTCCGGCCACGGCGTTCGTATCCGCCCTGGCCGGCTCGCCCGCGGGCGCCCGGGCGGGCGCCGGTGCCACGCCCTCCCCGAAGCCATCGCGGGCCAGCGCGTCGAGTGCGTCGAGCGCCTCGGCCGCCTGCGGCCCGCTGGCGGTGGCCACGAGCTCGTCGCCGAGACGCGCACCGAGCGTCATCAGCCCCGTCAGGCTGCGGGCGCCGACCGGGCCCGGGCCGCCGGCCTTCGCAAGCCGCAGCTCGGCGTCGAAGCGGGCGGCCAGCTCCACCACTCGTGCCGCCGGGCGGGCGTGCAGCCCGATCGCATTCAGCACCCGCAGACGCGCCTCGAGCAGGTCCTCCGCCGGCTCGGCGGGCCGCTCCGCACCCGGTGCGGCGGGCTCCTCTTCCACGCTGAGCTGCGAGGCCTTCATCCGGAGCGCGCCGCGCGCCTCGGCCCGGACCTCCTCCAGCGACCCACCGGCGCGGGCGGCGGCGGCCGCCGCGACCGCGCCCTCAACGATCGGGGCCTCGCTGAGCACCACGCGCCCCGCGTCCACGTCGAGCAGCTCGGTGGCCATCTCGGCGCTCATGAGCGCGCTGCCCAGGTCCATCAGCACGAGCACGCCGCCGTCCGACATGGCGCGCTCGATCGCGCCGCGCACACGCTCGGCGTCGGTGCCGATCGACCCGTCGTCGAGGCCTCCCGCCGCCTCGATCCTCACCTCGGCGCCGCCCATCTCACGCGCCAGCTCAACCACGCCCTCGGCCAGCTGGGCGGTGTGCGAGACGACGACTAGGCCGACCATCTAAAGGCCGTAGGCGCGGTGCAGCAACTCGATCGGATGCACCGAGGGAGCCTCCGTGGCGTGCTCGATCTGCCAGCGGCAGGTCTCGCTGTCGCACGCCACGAGGTCCGCTCGCGAGTCCCGTATCTGCCGGAAGAGGTCGGCGCCCGTGGCCATGGCGATGTCGTACTTCTCGCGCTTGAGGCCGTAGGTCCCGGCGATCCCGCAACACCGGGCGTCCAGCTCCTGCACCTCGAGCCCCGGCACGAGCGCGAGAAGGTCGAGCGCCGGCTTGCCGATCCAGTGGCCCTGCTGCTGGCAGGGCGCGTGGTAAGCGACCGTCTCCTCGACCGGCCGCATATCTGTTTTCAGCTCACCGCGGTCGTGCTGCTCGAGGAGCAGCTCGCAGACGTCGTACGTGCGCTCGCTGACGAACTTCAGGTCGGGATCGGCCGCGAGCCCCAGGATCTCTCGGGCCTCGCGCTTCAGCATCAGCGTGCAGCTGGTGGCGTTGCCGACGATAAGCGCGCCGTCGCGGGCATGGGGGGCGAGCGCCCGGGCCAGCCGCAACACGTACTTGCGGGCGTCGTCGAACAGCCCGTTCGACTGCAGCGGCAGGCCGCAGCAGCCCTGCTTCGGAATCTCCACCTGGAAGCCGTTGTGCTCGAGCACCGCGACGGTCTTCTCGCCCACGTCGGGCTCGTAGTACTCGGTGCCGCAGCCGTGGAAGTAGATGACCTTGCGGACGCGGCGCGGGCTCTCGTGCCGCCGGGCCCAGGATCGGAACGTGCGGCCCGCGAACTGCGGGACGGGGGCGTCGCGGTGCACGCCAATCACACGCTCCATGACGGTGCGTAGCGGCCGCGAGCGCAGCGACGCGTTGGCGAGCCGCGCCACCGGCGTGCCGACTCGCCCTAAGACCGTCGGCCGAGTGATGACCCGGTCGCGCAGCGGGACGCCGCGCTGCTGCTTCACCCTCTGACGGGCCAGGGCGTTGATCTCCGCGATCTTCACCCCCTGTGGACACACCTGCGTGCAGATCCCGCAGCCCGAGCAGTAGTCGACCGACCACTCCACGGAGGGTTCGTCGTCGACGCGGTAGCGCTCCGCCTGAGGCCCCACGTACTTCGGCCCCGGGAAGAGCGGCGTGACGTTCGACACCGGGCAGGCGGTCTCGCAGATCGTGCACTTGACACAGTGGTCGAGCGACCCGCGCAGCAGCTCGTGGAGCACCTCGGTCATGCCGCCGCCGCCAGCCCTTCCTCGGCGCGCACGACCTCCGCCGCCCGGTGACCGCTCGCAAGCGAGATGCCCTCGCCCGAGCCCTCGCGCCACGGCTCGGCGCCGGGCAGCGCGGCGCCCGCAACCAGCACGTTCTCGGACCCCTCCGCTCGCTGGGCGCCGTCAACCGCGATACCGGCTCGGGCCATGGGCTGGTCGCCGAAGTAGTCCGCACTGAACCGCGGCTCGCCGGGACCGGGCGCGCCGCGGACGGGCAGGCCGAGAACCGACTCGCGCACCACCCAGTCGGATCCGAGCGCGAGCGCCCCCGAGGCGAACCCGCCAGTCGCCAGCACCACCCAGCGCGCCGCGTAAGTCGTGTCGCGTCCGGACGTGTGGGCGTGGAGGGCGGTCACCCGGTCGCCCTCGCGCTCGGCGCCCACGACCTCGGCGCCCATCACGATCCGCCCCCCCGCGGCACGCACGGCGGCTCGCAACGCTTCGAACACCCGCATGCCGGGGACGGACGGCGGGGGTGTCGGGATCTCGAAGACCGGCCGCCCGAGCAGGCTCTCGAGATCCGACCAGGCTGCATGCGGGTCGCGCACCCCCAGCACCGCCGGCAGCGCCACACGCTCGCCCTCGCGGAGCTGGGCCCGCAGACGCTCGGCGAACGCCCGCCGGACGGCTGGATCCTCGAACCGGCGCGCGAGCCCGAGGGCGTTCTCGTCCGGGCGGTCCGCCTCGAACGGCAGCTCGACGCCGCGGGCCTCGACACCCGAGCGGGCGATGTTGGCGGCGCACAGCGAAGCGTGGAAGTCGCGCAGCGGCCGCAGCCCGACCGCGCAGACGGGCTGCGCCGCCCGGACGTCTCCGGCCGCCATCGTCTCCGGCACGAGGGCGGAGGGCCGCGCCGCCCCGACGGCGGTCGGGAGCAGGTGGTTGCGCTCGAGGCTCCCCACGTAGCGGTAGCCCGGCTGCGGCCCGCGCTCGATCCGCTCGGCGAACCATTCGAGGGCCGCGCCGATCGACTCGACCCCCACGAGCGCGTACGGATGCTCGGGCCGCGCTGCCACGAACGCGGGGAGCGCGTCCGCCGGCGCCTCGACCCGGTCGGGGTCGTAGCCCAGGACGTCGACCGTGCCGGCCGCCAGATGGGTCGATCCGACCCCCTTGGCGAGCACGCAGGCCCGCGCCCCGCTCTCTGCGAGGCGGGCGGCCGCGGTTAGGCCCGCCACCCCGGCCCCGACGACCACGGCGTCGTAGTGGAGCGTCGGTCTCATCGGCTCAGATGCCCCACGTCGAGCACCCCCTGGAAGATCCAGTCGTCGAGCCGGGCCTGCCGCAGCTGGTCGCCGTAGAGGATCGGCCACACGCCCTTCCAGCGTTCCTGTAGGAAGCGAAGCAGGGCCTCGTTCGCCTGCTCGACGCCCATCCCGTCGAGCCCGTGCATGATGCCGGTCGCCCGGTACGTGCAGAAGCCGCCCTGGCACGGGCCCATGCCGAGGCGCAGCACGCGGCGGAAGTCGCCGAGGTCGTCGGTCCCGCGCCGGCGCAGCGACTCCTCGAGCTTGCGGCGGGTGATCAGCTCGCACTCGCACACCAGCTGGTCGTCGTTCAGCTTCGACTCGCGCCGGGCGAGCCGCTCGCTGATCATGTAGTGCCCCCCGTCCTCCGAGCCGGGCAGGCGCGCCGTGGCGGTTTTGCACGGCCGCTCCTCGGCGAGCTGGCGGCACACCGCGTCCACCGTCTCCTCGGCCATCAACCTGAAGGTCGTGAGCTTGCCGCCTGTGATCGTCACGAAGCCGTCCACGCCGTCGCGCTCGGAGTGGTCGAGCAGCGTGTGCGCGCGGGTGACGTCGCGCGTGTCCGCCACGTCGTCCTTCGTGTCCTGGAAGAGCGGGCGGACACCGGTCCACACCCGCAGCGCGCGGGCCTGCCGGAAGCCCGGGACGAGCATCTCGCCGTCGTCGAGCATCGCGTCAACCTCGTCCTGGGCGACGGTGTGGTCGTCCGGGTCGTCCGTATGGACGTCGGTCGTTCCCATAACGCTGACCGTGCGGATCGGGACGATGATGTCGCCGTCCGTCGGCATCTGGCAGCGATTCACCACGGTGTTCACCAGGCGGTGGTTCATCGCGATCATGATTCCGCGCCCGGGGAGTACCTTGACCCCCTCGATCCCGGCGAGGTCGGCGATCCTCCCGGCCCACGCCCCCGTCGCGTTCACGGTCACGCGGGCCTCGACGTCGAGCTCCTCGCCGGTGCGCGTGTCACGCAGGCGCGCCCCTTCGACCCGGTCTCCGGTGCGGCGGATATCGACCGCGGCGTGGTAGGGGAGGATTCGGGCGCCGCCCCGCTCGTGGGCGCCGCGGGCGAGCGCCCAGACCGTCTTCCAGGCGTCGATGCTGGCGTCGGGCACGCGGAACGCGCGCGAGATGCCGGGGTGGAGCCGGGGCTCCTCGCGCAGCACCTCGGCCGGGTCGACCTCGTCGCAGTCCACGTCCGTCGCGCGGCAGCCCTCCGCGAAGCGGTCGCCGTACTCGGGGTCGTCCGAGGGCGTCGTGACGAACAGGCCGCCCGTGTCCTCGATGCAGTCGGCGGCGATCTCGCGCAGGATGCGGTTCTCAGCGATGCACTCCTCCGCCGCCTTGGGGTCCTTGACCACGTAGCGGCCGCCGGAGTGGAGCAGGCCGTGGAAGCGGCCGCTCGTCCCCTCGCAGAGGTCGAGGCGGTCGGCGAGGACCACGTGGAAGCCGCGCAGCGCGGCGTCCCAGGCGACCCCGGCGCCCGTAGCGCCGCCGCCGATCACGAGGACGTCGGTGGATAGCGCGTCCATCTCCGTCAGCCTACTGGCGCGCCGGGCCGGGCGGCGTCCGCCGCCCGGCCCGTGGCCGCTATCAGTCGAGCCAGTCGAAGGTCCGCTCGACGGCCTTCTTCCAGTAGCTGTAGGCCTCGTTGCGGGCGGCTTCGTCCATCTGCGGCTCCCAGCGCTTGTCCTCCACCCAGTTCTCACGCAGGTCCTCGACCTCGGCCCAGAATCCGGTCGCCAGTCCCGCCGCGTAGGCGGCGCCGAGCGAGGTGGTCTCGGCGACCTTGGGACGGATCACCGGGACGCCGAGGATGTCCGCCTGGAACTGCATGAGCGTCTCGTTGACGACCATCCCGCCGTCGACCTTAAGCGACTCGAGCTCCACACCCGAGTCCGCGTTCATGGCGTCGGCCACCTCGCGGCTCTGGAACGCGGTGGACTCGAGCGCGGCCCGGGCAATGTGCCCGTTGTTGACGAAGCGAGTGAGGCCGGCGACCACGCCGCGGGCGTTCGCCTTCCAGTACGGCGCGAACAGCCC
>Ga0126313_10001161_pt1 | contig 13653 bp, 15 predicted proteins | sample Plot105A_FD_89954 | JGI IMG/M metagenome (GOLD analysis project Ga0126313, IMG submission 89954) | Serpentine soil microbial communities from UC McLaughlin Reserve, CA, USA - Plot105A | ecosystem: Environmental > Terrestrial > Soil > Grasslands | place: USA: UC McLaughlin Reserve, Lake County...
AATCGCTGGTGGCAGACGAAGACGGGCCCGCTCATCGATGCCGGAGCGTTCGTGGCGGGACTCGAGTACGTGTCGGGCGTCGAGGCCGAGGTCGTCGGCAAGCCGAGCCGCGCGTACTTCGAGGCGGCGCTCTCGGAGCTCGGCGCCGAGCCCGCCGACTCGGTGATGGTCGGAGACGACGTCGACTCGGACGTCGGGGGCGCAAAGGCCGTAGGCCTGCGCGGGGTCCTCGTCCGAACCGGGAAGTTCACCGAGGAGGCGCTCGCGGCTGCCGATCCGAAGCCGGATGGGGTGCTCGACTCGATCGGCGACCTCCCGGAGTGGCTCGTGTGAGGATGGGCGTCGACCTGGTCGAGATCGATCGGATCGAGCGCGCGCTCGGACGGGACGGGTTCCGCGAGCGCTGCTTCACCGAGGCCGAGCGGGCGTACTGCGACTCGAGGCCCAACCCCGCGCAGCACTACGCGGCGCGCTTCGCCGGCAAGGAAGCGGTCGGCAAGGCGCTCGGCTGCGGCGTCCGCTTCACGTGGCGCGAGATCGAGATCGCCGGGCGGCCGAAGCCGGACGTCACCCTCTCCGGCTGGACGAGAGCGTTCGCCGAGCGGACGAAGGCCGGCGCGATCGAGCTTTCGATGACCCATTCGAAGGGCCTCGCCGCGGCCGTGTGCGCGGTCGCCGATGTGGACTGAGCCGCTCTACACGGCTGCAGAGATGCGGCGCGCCGAGGAGAGCTACGACGGGCCGACGCTCGACCTGATGGAGCGTGCCGGGACCGCGGTTGCCGACGTCGTCTTGACGCGCTATCCCGACGCCGCGCGCGTCTCGGTGTGGTGCGGAACCGGCGCGAACGGCGGCGACGGGTTCGTCGTCGCCCGGCGGCTTCGCCAGGCCGGCCGGGAGGTCGAGATCGTCCTCCACGGGTCCGAGAGCGACGCGGCCGGCGACGCAGCCGAGAACCTTCGCCGGGCGAAGGAGCTCGGCATCCGCTTCGCCGAGACGGGGCGCTCGGCCGACGTCCTCGTCGACGCGCTGTTCGGGACCGGCTTTCGCGGTGCGCCGCGCAGAGAGGCCGCCGACGCGATCGACGAGGTGAACGCGATCGGTCGGCCGATCGTCGCCGTCGACATCCCGTCCGGCGTGAACGCGTCGACGGGCGAGGTAGGGGGGAAGGCCGTCCGAGCCGCGCACACCGTGACGTTCGCGGGCGCGAAGGTCGGTCTCCTCGTCGCCCCCGGACGCTTCCACGCCGGCGAGGTCGAGATCGTCGACATCGGGGTCGAGCCGATCGAGACCCGGCACCGTCGAGTCACTGCGAAAGCGCTCGGGCGCGTTCCCGCGCGCGGACCGGCCGATAACAAGTACACGGCTGGGTCGGTCCTCGTCGTCGGCGGGTCGACCGGCTTCACCGGCGCGCCGTCGTTGGCCGCCGAGAGCGCGCTTCGCGCCGGGGCGGGGATCGTGTGGGTCTGCGTGCCCGAGCCCACGCGGCTCGTCTTCGAGCTGCGGCTGCTCGAGGCGATGACGCGCCCCTGCCCTGCCGACGAGGACGGCCGCCTCACACCCGACGCAGTGGAGCCCATCCTCGCGGCCGCCGAGAAGGCGAAGGCCGTCGCGCTCGGGCCGGGACTCGGCCGAAGCGAAGGGACGCGCGAGCTCGTCCGCACGCTGCTCGACCGCCTGGAGCTCCCGGTGGTGCTCGACGCGGACGGCCTCTGGGCGCTCGCCGGCAGCCTCGAGTGGGTCTTCTCGCGCGAGGCGCCGACCGTGTTGACGCCGCACGCCGGCGAGCTCGGCCGCCTGCTCGGCAGCGAATCGGAGTGGGTCGACGCCCACCGGCTCGACGCCGTCTCGGGTGCGGCCGACGACGTCGGTGCGGTCGTGCTCCTCAAGGGCGCCGACAGCCTCGTGGCCGCGCCCGGCAAGGGAGTCCTCGTCTGCGACCTGGGGAACCCCGGGCTCGCGACCGCGGGGACGGGCGACGTGCTGACGGGAATCGTCGCCGCGTTCATGTCGAAGGGGATGGACGGCGTGTCCGCCGCCTCCGCCGCCGCGGCAGCCGGCGGGATCGCCGCTGAGATCGCAGCCGGCCGCCACGGAGCGCAGGGACTCATCGCGCGCGACGTCGTCGCGGCGCTCTCGCTCGCGGTCTCGGGCCGCCGCGCTCCCTAGGATCGACGCCGTGTCCCGCTCGGAGATCACGGTCGACCTGCGCGCGCTCGCCCGGAACGTCGGTCGCCTGCGCGCGGTCGCGGCGCCCGCGGAGGTCTGGGCGGTGGTGAAGGCGGACGCGTACGGCCACGGCGCCGCCGACGTCGCTCCGGCCGCAGTCCGGGCGGGCGCGCGCGGGCTCTGCGTCGTGACGGCCCGGGAAGGAGCGGCTCTCCGCCAGCTCGTCCCGCGCGGGACGCGGATCCTGGTCATGGGCCCGACGGATGACGACGACCTCGAGCTGGTTCGGGCGTCCGACCTTGAGGTTGCCGTGCACGAGCCGGACGCAGGCGCGGGCCTCCGCCGCCATCTGAAGATCGATACGGGGATGGGACGCTTCGGCATGCGGCCCGAGGCCGCGCTCGCGGCTTCAAGAGACGGCGTCGTCGGCGTGATGAGCCACCTGGCGACGGCCGACGAGCCGGACGACTCCTTCGCCCGCGAACAGGTCGCGCAGTTCGGCGACGTCGCCGACCGTTTCGCGGGCGCCGTCCGCCATGTCGCAAACTCGGCCGCCGCCCTACGTCTCCCGGAGGCTCGGTTCGACGCGGTGCGAACCGGGATCGCCGTCTACGGCCTCTCACCCTTCGAAGGCGACCCCGCCGACGACGGGCTCGAGCCCGTGCTCTCGTGGCGGAGCCACGTGGCTCAGACGAAGACGCTCGGTCCGGGGGAGAGCACGGGCTACGGCAGGCGCTTCGTCGCCGAGCGCCCGACGCGGATAGGGCTCGTCCCGGTCGGCTACGCGGACGGCTTTCGGCGCGGGCTCACCGGCACGGAGGTTCTCGTCGACGGCACGCGTCGCCGCGTGCTCGGCACGATCTCGATGGATTCCCTCGCGGTCGAGCTCGAGGACGAGCCCGCGGGCGCGCCCGTGACCCTGCTCGGCGACGGCATCCGGGCGGAGGAGCACGCACGCGTCCTCGGCACGATCAACTACGAGATCACGACCGGGATCCGCGCCGACGGGGATCGGACCGACCGCTGTGTCCGAGACTGACCCCCTGATCGAGGCCGCCGTCGCGGGCGCCGAGGCGTACGTCGTCGGTGGTGCGGTGCGCGACCGTCTCCTCGGCCGCCGCGTGCTCGACATCGACGTCGCGTGCCCCGATCCGGTCGCCGCTGCACGTCGCTACGCGGTCGCCTCGGGCGGTGCTGTGTTCCCGCTCTCCGAGCGTCACGGCGCGTGGCGCGTCGCGCTCGCGGACGGCCGCACGGTGGATTTCACACCGCTTCCTGACGGCATCGAGGCGGACCTCGCGACGCGCGACTTCACCGTGAACGCCGTCGCTGTGCCGGTCGGAGGCTGCGACCCGGTCGACCCGCACGGCGGGCAGGTGGACCTCGACGCCCGCCGCCTCCGCGCCGTGTCGCCCTCGGTGTTCGAGGCCGACCCGCTTCGGCTCCTCCGCGCCGTCCGGCTCGAGGACGAGCTCGGCTTTCGGCTCGACCAGGAGACGGAGGCCCTCCTTCGGCGCTCCGCGGCGCGCGTCGGTGACCCGGCTGGCGAGCGGATCCTCGCCGAGCTCGAGCGCCTTTCCGCCGACGGATACCGTCGGCTCGACGAGGTCGGTCTGCTGGCCGGGCTCGGCGGCTCGCTCGAGCGGCTGCGCCCCGTGGACCCGCCGCTTCTGCTCGTGCTCGTCTTCGGGCGGGAGCTCGAGCGGCTGCCGATCTCGAACGACCTTCGGCGGCTGACCAGGCGCGTTCTCGCGGCCGAGCCCCCCTCCGACGACTCACCGCGGGCGATCCACCGCTTTCGCGTCGCCACCGAGCCGTACGCGCTCGATGCGCTCGGTTACCTCGGCCGGGAGGATCTCGCCGCCGCGGTCGAGGCTGCGCGCAGTGCCGAGCCGCCCGAGCCGCTCCTGCGCGGAGGCGAGCTCGGGCTCGAGCCGGGCCCGGAGATCGGCCGCCTGCTGGCGCGGGTCGCCGAGGAGCGTGCCGCAGGCACGATCGCCACACGCGAGGAGGCTCTCGAGCTCGTCCGGCGCGAGCGGGGCGGCTGATGGAGGACGCCGCAAGGGAGCGCTTCCGGGCGAGCGCGGAGGCGATGGCCGCCCGCACGCTCTGGTCGGTGGAGCAGATCGCGCCGCGCCTGCGCGACTTCGCTCACCTCCGCGGCGACGAGCGCGCACTCGACGCCGGAACGGGGACGGGCACGTTCGCCCTCGCCCTGGCGGCCTCCGTGCGTGAGGTCGTCGGGCTCGATCCCGTGTCCGAGCTCCTCGCCCACGCGCAGCGGCTCGCCGCCGGCCGTCCAAACGTGCGCTTCGTCGAGGGCGACGCGAGCGCGCTCCCCTTCCCGGACGGCTCGTTCGACGTCGTCACCTGCGCGCGGACGCTCCACCACGTCGCGCGGCCCGGGCCCCTGCTCGCCGAGCTCGGACGGGTGACCACGTCGGACGGGACCGTCGTCGTCGTCGACCAGCTCGCGGCGGCCGATCCGTCCGATGCGGCCCGTCACGACGCGATCGAGCGCCTGCGCGACCCGTCGCACCAGCGGACGCTCGCCGAGGAGGAGATCGGCTCCCTCCTCAAGGCTGCGGGCCTCACCGTCGAGGCTCTCGAGACCAAGGACGAGGACCGGGAGCTCGACTCGTTCCTCGACCTCGCCGCCTGCACGGGCCCGGCGCGGGACGCGGCGGTCGGCGAGGTCGCGCGGCTCGTCTCGGCCGGCGAGGACGCCGGCATCGCGCTCCGCCGGGCCGGCGGCGGCTACGCGATGACCGTGCCTGTCGGCTGGTTTAGAGCTCGTTTCAAAACGAAGCCTTGAGCCGTCCGGCGAAGCATCATTTCGAATCGACCTCAGGCGCGTCAGGCCGCGCGCCACTTGATCGTGCAGCCCACCGGCGGCGTCTCCGCAACCGCGGGCAGGCGCCCGGCGAGCGCCGCCTCGAGCGCGTGGCGCAGGTACGGCTCGGCGCGGTTCGGGTCCGCGTAGTCCGAGTCCGGGGCGCCGTGGTAGACGAGCCGGTGCTCGTAGTCGAAGACGAAGACCTCGGGCGTCCGACCTGCGCCGTAGGCGGCCGCCACCTCCTGAGTGTCGTCCCGGACGAACGGGAACGAAAACCGCTTCTCCTTGGCGCGCATCCGCATGTCCTCGAACGAGTCGCCGACGTGGTCGTTCGCGTTCACGACCACGAAGCCGGCTCGCCCGTCGACCTCCCGCGCGACGTCGTTCAGGCGGTCCTCCCACGCCATGACGTACGGGCAGTGGCAGCACGAGAAGACGACGACCGCCGGCATTTCGTCGTAGTCGGCGAGGGAATGGTCGCGGCCGTCGACACCCGGGAGCGAGAACGGCGGAGCCGGGTCTCCGGGCGCGAGACGGGCCACGGCGGCCATGCTACCCGGCCGATGCCTCTGCTCTACGACGCCGTCGCGGCCGGGATGTGGGTGTACACGAACGCGGCGTTCCGCGTAGGCGTGCTCGGCCGCGAGAACTATCGGGCCCGGGCGGGCACCCTCCTCGCGATCACGCACCGTCGCGAGACAGACGTGCCGCTGGTCTGTCCGCCGCTCGTCTACTCCGGCGGCTTGCACCGAAGCCGTTCGCGGCGGATGAGCTTCGCCGCGCGCCAGGATCTCTTCGAGCCTGGGTTCTTCGCCGTCTTTCCGGGCAAAGTTCCGACGGTCGTCCGCCGGGCGCTGTGGCGCCTCGACATCGCCGAGTACCTGCACTCGCTGACGTTGTTCCCGATCCGGAGCGCGTCGCTGATTCGGCTCGTCGACGTCGTGCGGGCGCTTCCCGATCTCGGGCTCGAAGCGTTGCCGGAAAACGTCGGGGCTCCGCTCCGGGAGCGCGCGCGGAGGCTCGGGCTTCCCGCGCCCCGCCGCGCAGGCGACGTCGACCGCGGAGAGTACGCGGATCTCCTCTGGCGTACGTACGATCGCGAGGAGCTGGGTAGGACGGAGCTCGAGCCGGCCTGGCGGCGTCACCAGGGCGCAGCGACGCGCGACTTCCGCGACCTCGTCGAGGTGATGAAGCGCGGCGCACTCCTCCAGTTCTTCCCGGAGGGACGACCCTCTCCCGACGGCGACATCGGGCCGATCATGCGCGGAACGCTCGCGCTCATCCGCCGCGGCCGCCCCGCGCGCGTCCAGCCGATCGGCATCGCCTACGACCCGCTTGTGCGCGGCCGGACGCTCGCGCTCGTCTCGTTCGGGGCGCAGTACGCGCCTGACCCGGAGGATGCCGAGGGGCCTCTCCTTGCGGCGCTTCGCCTCGCGGTCCCGCTCACCGCGGGCCAGGTGGTCGCCGACCGGCTCGCCCGAGGTGAGGAACCGGCGCCAGCCGATCTCACGGAGGCCTTGGAGGCGGCGCGCGAGGAGCACCGTGCGATCGACCCGGCGCTCGCCGACCCCGCCCGACGCGACCGCCGGCTTGCGGAGGCCGTCGCCGCCGCGGCCCGATCCGACCCTGCGGTGCTCGGGTTCCTCGCCCGCGAGTACCGGAGCGCGCGCGCGCTCGAGCCCGAGCGCTCCTAGGTGCTCTCGATCGTCTCGGGCCGGCTCCGGCTGCGGAAGACGCGCGGGAGCGCGGGGCGGACGAGAAGCGCGCCGAGCAGCGTCACGGGCAGGACGGTGAGCGCGTGCATCGTCAGCACGTACGCCGTCGCGGTGTGCTCGGGGACGTCGATTCCCTTCGCGGCGACGAGCGTTAGGTAGTCGAAGCTCCCGAGTCCGGCCGCGGTGGCGGGTACCGCGAGCGCGAGGTTCCCGATCCCTTCGAGCAGGAAGTAGCCGCCCGCGCCGAGGTCGAGGTGGTACGCGCGCCCGACGAGCGCGTACATGGCGACGTCGGCGAGCCACATCGCGATCGAGGTCGCGAAGACGGCGACGACGCGGCGCCGTCCGGTGAAGCCGCCGAGGCCCTCGACGAAGTGAGCGGCCGCCCGCGTGACTCGCGTGTGCCAGCGCTGTGGCAGGCGACGCGTGGCCCGCCACGCGACCCTCTCGGCGCGGTCGGGGTCGCGGGCGGCGAGCCAGACCAGGACGACGCCGAGCGCGGTTCCCGCCGAGAGCGCGATTCCGGTCAGGAGGAGCGCGCCGCTTTGCCCGAGGAGAAGCGCGCCGAGCACAATCCAGGCCGCGAGCACGACGCCGTCGAGGAGTCGCTCGGCGAAGAGGGTTCCTGCGGTGACGAAGACGGGGATGCGGCCGATCTCCCGGAGCGACTCGATGCGAAGGAGATCGCCGCCGCGGGCGGGGAGGAGGTTGTTCGCGCCCCGGCCGACAGAGACCGTCGCGAAGAGGCTGCGGTACCGGAGCGAATACCCCGCCCCCTCGAGGAGGTAGCGCCAGCGGAGGGCCATAACACCGACGTTGACGAACACGAGCCCGAGCGCGCCGAGCATCGTCCAGCCGGGCAGGCCGCGGATCTGGCGCCAGGCCTGACCGAGGTCGACCTCGCGGAGGAAGAGGACGAGGAATACGGCTGTCGCGGCCGTTCCGATCGCGAGCCGCGTGAGGTTCCGACGCCAGTTCACGACGCCAAAGTATCTCGAACGCGGCCGGACGGGCAGACTCCTCGCGTGCGGCAACGCCTCACGAACGCCAGGCGCTTCTCCGGGCGCCGCGAGGTCGCGCTCGGACTAGGCGCATATGCCCTCTATCTCGGCGTCCGCGCGCTCGTCGTGCGGGAGGACGCTCGGCGGCGGGCGCGACGGAATGCCGAGCGGATCGTGGCGCTCGAGCGGCGCCTCGGGCTCCACGTCGAGCCGGCGCTCCAGCGGGCGATGCTCTCACGGACGCGGCTCCTGGCGGGCCTGAACGTCGGCTACGCCGTGTTCAACTTCGGGCTGACGATCGGCTGGCTCATGCGGCTCTTCTTCACCCGCCGCCCCGAGTTTCACCGGCTCCGCCGTGGCGCGCTGCTGACGTTCCTCGGCGCCCAGCCGATCTTCCTCGCCTTCCCGACGGCGCCGCCCCGGACGCTCGAGGGCTTCGTCGACACGATCTACGAGGTCAGCCGCGTCGACCTCGACTCCGGCCTCGTCGCGAAGCTCTACAACCCGGTCGCGGCGATGCCGTCGATCCACGTCGCGTTCGCGGTCGTCACGGCGTCGGGCCTGGCGGAGACGAGCGACTCCGCACTCGTCCGCCGGCTCGCGCCTGCCTACCCGCCCATCGTCGCGTTCACCGTCTTCGCGACGGCGAACCACTACGTCCTCGACGGCGTCGCCGGCGCAGCGCTCGCCCGCGTTGCGCTCCGGGTGGCCCGCTAGGCCACCTTTTCGAGCACCGGCGAGCTCTCGCGCTCCTCGAGCAGGTCGAGGACGGCCGCCTCGGTCGGGCGCTGCGCCTTCGGGCCGGCCAGCGAGTCGACCTCGCCGAGCTCCTCGACCGCGCCGCCGATCGTGAGGCCGTCCGCGTAGCGGTCGAAGACGCGCGGGTCGATGTACGAGGCGCGGCAGACCGCAGGCGTGTTCCCAAGGTAGTGGGCGACCTCCTGGATCGCGCGCTTCACCGCGCGCTTGCGAGCGGTCGGGGTGCCGGCGGCGCGGCCCGAGACCGCGAGCCCGACGGCGGCGAGGACGGTCGCGTTCCAGGTGCGGAAGTCCTTCGCCGAGAAGTCGCCTGCCGTATGCTCCTTGACGTAGGCGTTGATGTCGTCCGACCGCACGTCGGTCCAGGCGCGTCCGTCGCGGTAGGCGAGCAGCTCGTCGCCGCCCGAGCGTCGGCGCTTCAGATCCCGGACGACCTCGTAGACATCGGGGTCGACGATCGACTGGAAGTGCTGCTTGCCGCCCTTCGCCTCGTAGTCGAAGGTCAGGACGCCGTCGTCGCCGAGCGTGACGTGGTCCTTGCGCATGGTCGCGAGCCCGTAGGTGCCGTTCTGCTCGGCGTAATCCTCGCCGCCGATCCGGAAGAACCCGCGGTCGAGGAGGCGGACGGCGCCGGCGAGCACGCGGTCGCGCGGCAGGCCGTCGAGCTCCAGATGCTCGGTCGCGACGGAACGGAGGCGGGGAAGCGCCCGCGCGAAGTCGAGCATCTCCTCGAACTTCTCCGCGTCACGCCGGTCGCGCCACTTGTCGTGGTAGCGGTACTGGCGGCGCCCTGCCGCGTCCGTCCCGATCGCCTGGATGTGCCCGTTCGGATATGGGCAGATCCAGACGTCCTGCCAGGCGGGCGGGATCGCGAGCTCGCGGATGCGCTCGAGGACGGCGGGATCCTCGATCCGGGCGCCGTCCTCGTCGAGGTACTCGAAGCCGGTCCCCCGGCCTCGCCGCCGAATTCCCGGGCCGGAGCAGTCTGCTCGTCGGAGTCGTGGCACGCGCGCGACATTCCCGGCCGCGGTCGCGCCCAACCCTCCCAGTTCACTCGTCGAGGAAGACCGCGGCCGTGGCGGTGAAGCCGTGAAGGAACGAGCGCCCGCCCACGGGCCCGATCTCGCCGCCGCAGAAGAAGCCGGCAACCCCACCCCCGTCGAGGGCGCGCGTCAGGGCCCGCGCGTCATGGTCCGCAACGCCGAACATCCCGCGCCCGCGTCCGTTGCACGTGAAGAGGAGGGCGCCGGCGGGCGTCGTTCCGGAGAGCGCTCCGTCGAGCACCTCTCGCAGGTCCTCGTCGGCCGCGGCCGCGTCCCGGACGTGGAAGCGAAGCGTCTGCCCGACGCGAACCAGCTCGCCGACCGCGAGCGCTCCGGATTCCTCGTCGAGCCCGAGGAGCCCGCGCATCAGGTAGTCGCCGCGCTCGTAGGACGGCTTGTTCTCGTCGATCACGAGCCCGGCGAGCAACCCCTGGGCCGCTTGGTGCCGGCGCTCCACGGGCAACGCCTCGAGCTCGTCGCGAAGCCGCTCGACCGCCGGCGCGCCGGCGAGCTCGTGGACGACGTTCCCCTCGGCGTTCGTCACGACCGCGTCGCGGCCGATCGGCGCGCAGCCCTGCGAGACCACCGTTCGCACGGCCACGTGCCGAAGGACCGCGCCCGCGGCGCCGCCCTCGTGCTCGTTCCCGTCGACCACGAAGGTCTGGGCCTCTTCGGTTCCGCCCGCGACCGCGAGCCCGCCGACGACCGGGACCTCCGGGTACTCTTCGTTCAGGCGCCCGAGGAGCGGCGGGGTGGGAAAGCTGTAGGGGTCGGCGAGGAGGGTCAGGAGCGCGGCGCCGTCGAGCTCGGGAAACCCGACGATCCCGACACCCTCGTCGGTGTCGATCGCCCACGCATGGAACGGCTCGACGTCCGCCCCCGGCAGCGACGCGGCCCAGACGGAGACCGCTGGGCCGGTCTCCACCTCCGTCGTTCCGCCGACGACGCCTTGCGCGACGCACGCGACGAGATGGGTCGGCGCGAGCACGTCGTCCACCGCCTCGGCCGCGTCGCCCCCCGTCCGCCCGTGGTCCGGGGAGAGGAACGCGAACGCCAGATCGACCGAAGCCCCGCCGAGAGCGCTCGACGCCTCGAGAGCGGCCTCGCGGCCGCCGACGTGAGCCTCGCCCGCGGTCGAGAGTCCTGCCGCGACGCGGGTCACCGGCGCCCCCTTCGGTGCGCCGCCAGGCGGGCCATCGCTCGCGGTGCGATCGCCGCCGCGAGGGCCGCTGCACGCCAGCCTGCCGGGACGAACGTCTCGGTACGGCCGTTCTCGACCGCGCGGACCACAGCGTCGGCGACGTGCTCGGGCGACACGACGACCCGGCGGCCGAGCGGGCTCGCCAGGAGGTCGCGCTGTGGGAATCCGTCCGTCTCGACCGGGCCCGGGAGGATCGTGTGGACGCGGATCCCGCGTCGCAGAAGCTCGGCGGCCGCGTTTCGGCTGAACGCGATCTGCGCGTGCTTCGATGCCGCGTACGGCCCGCTCGGGCCGTACGCAACGGTCCCGGCGACCGAGACGACGTTCACGACGTGCGCAGGCGCGCCGTGCTCGAGCAGCGGCAGGAACGCGCGTGTGGCCCAGATGCTTCCCAGGTAGTTCGTCCGCGTCACCTCGTCGATCCGCTCGGCGGGAAGGTCGAAGAACGTGCCGCGGGCGGGGATGCCCGCGTTGTTGACGAGCAGGCCCATGGCCTCGTAGCGCTCGCCGACGCGGCTTGCGACGGCGTCCACGGCGTCGCGATCGCCGACGTCGCAGACCTCGGCGTCGGCTCCGAGCTCGTCGGCCGCCGCCTCCAGGCGGTCGCGTCCCCGGGCGAGAAGGACGCAGCGCCACCCGACGCGGCTCAGGCGCTCGGCGACCGCCTTTCCGATTCCGCTCGATCCTCCGGTGACGACCGCGACGCGAATACGGAGAGGGTAGTCACGTTGATCTCGACGGTGTCCTCGATCGGCACCGCGTAGCCCCCGGCGAGGGCGATGCAGACCGGGATCCCGGCCGCGGCGAGCGTGTCGCGGACGAGCCGGTCGCGTTCGGCGAGGCCGCCCTTCGTCAGCGCGAGCCGGCCCAGGCGATCGTCGGCAAAGGGGTCGGCGCCGGCGAGATAGAAGCAGAGCTCGGGCCGGGAGCGGGAGACGGCGCGGGGGAGGAGCCTCCGCAAGCCGTCGAGATACTCGTCGTCCCCGGCACCGTCGGCAAGGTCGAGCTCGACGTCGCCGGGAACCCGCCTGGACGGGTAGTTCCGAAAGCCCGTTCACGGAGAACGTGAACGCGTCGGCGTCCGCGGCCAGCGACGCGTGCGTGCCGTCGCCCTGGTGGACATCGAGGTCGACGATGAGGACGCGCCGGACGAGCCCGCCGCGCCGGAGCGTCCGGAGGGCGACCACGACGTCGTTGAAGACACAGAAGCCGCGCCCCGCGTCGCGGAAGGCGTGGTGCGTGCCCCCGCCGACGTTCGCTCCCACGCCGTTTCGAAGCGCAGCCTCGCCCGCAAGAATCGTCGCGCCCACGGAGCGCCGCGAGCGCTCGACGAGCTCGGGCGACCACGGGAGGCCGAGGGCGAGGATCTCGCGCCGCTCGAGCTCGCCAGTCTCGACGCGGCGGATCCAGCCGTCCGAGTGTCCGAGCGCGAGCTCCTCGCGAGTCGCCGCGCGCGTCGGCCGGACGTCGAGGCCTGCCGCCTCGGCCCCCTGCCGGACGAGCCGGTACTTCGCGAGCGGAAAGCGGTGGCCCGCAGGGAGTGGATAGCTGTAGACGTCGTGCGCGAAGGCCTGCACGGCGCGACCCTACGGCGGTGAGCCGTAGCCGGGGACGGCGTCAGGCCGAGCCGTCGACCAGCCGGAGATGCTCGCGGCCGCCTTGGGCGAAGAGTTGCTGGCTTCGGGCGACGAACTGGGCGAAGTCTTCCTCACGCCGGGCGAGCCGCTCCTCGAGATCGGCGAGCCGCTGGCCCGTGGTCTCCATCTCGTCCTCGCGCAGGTCCATGTCAACTTCGATCCGCGCCGAGCGCTCGTGCAGCTCCTCCTCGCGCTCCTCGAGCTCGCACTCGGCTGCCTCGACGGCGGCGCGTCTCTTCTCGATCGACTCGTCCGCGGCGATCCGCCGCTCCACGGCAGCGAGCTCGGCGAGGCGTTCGTCGACCTCCTGCGCGCGCGTCGCGAGCTCGGCGTGGAAGGCGGCACGCTCGACCTCGGCTTCCCGCAACGCGCGTACCTCGCCGCGGAGGCGCACTAGCTCGTCGTTCGGCGGCGCCGGCGCCGTGGGGCGGGCCCCGACCTGGGCGCGAAGCTCGGCGATCTCGATCGTCAGCTCCTCGATGCGCCGGCTCCGCCGTTCGAGCTCCACGCGCGCGGCGGTGAGCTCGGTGCGAAGGGCGTCCGCCGACTCGCTCCCGGGCTCCCAGGAGACATGCTCGAGCTGCTCGGCGAGCCCGTCGGAGCGCCGGTCGCCTTCATGGGCCGCGAACTCCCGCAGCTCGAGCCTCGCCAGCGCCGCAGCCAGCTCGTCACGCCTGGCATCAGCCAGGTCGCCAAGCAAGTCCGCGCTGGCGCGGACGAAGTAGTTCTCGAGGCGCTCTCGGAACCTGAACATCGTCTCACCGGATTGAGACACGGTGGAGCCGCCTGGTCGTCCCCCTTTCGGCAGGCGTCGGTCTCTAGACTCCCCGGCCGTGGCTGGAGCCTTCGACGGCAAGCGCGGCCTCGTCCTCGGCGTCGCCAACCGGCGCTCGATCGCCTGGGCGATCGCCCAGCGCCTCGCGGCCGGCGGCGCGCAGCTCGCGTTCACCTACCAGGGCGAGCGCATCGAGAAGTCCGTGCGCGACCTCGCGGAGACGGTCTCGAGCCCGCTCGTCTGCGAGTGCGACGTCCGCTCGGACGAGAGCCTCGACGCGACGTTCGGCCGGGTGGCCGAGACGTTCGGCGGCGAGCTCGACCTGCTCGTCCACTCGGTCGCGTTCGCGGACGCGCGCGACCTCGAGGGCCGCTTCACCGACACGCCGCGCGACCGCTTCTGGGTCGCGCTGGACGTCTCGGCCTACTCCCTCGTCGCGTGCGCCCGCGCGGCCGAGCCGCTGATGGAGGCGGCCGGTGGGGGCTCGATCCTCACGATGACGTACCTCGGCGGCGTG
>Ga0126313_10001162_pt1 | contig 13637 bp, 18 predicted proteins | sample Plot105A_FD_89954 | JGI IMG/M metagenome (GOLD analysis project Ga0126313, IMG submission 89954) | Serpentine soil microbial communities from UC McLaughlin Reserve, CA, USA - Plot105A | ecosystem: Environmental > Terrestrial > Soil > Grasslands | place: USA: UC McLaughlin Reserve, Lake County...
GCCGATGTAGTCCAGGTACCAGTGCGGCGGCTCGTGCGGGTGGTGGCGGTCGAGCGCCCGCAGCACGGCCAGCCCGCGCCGCGGCGCGCGGCCGAACACCTCGAGCCGCGCGCGGGCGACCGAGAGCTCCTCGCGCAGGCGGAACGGGTACGCGCCCGGGGCGACCCACAGCGCCGCGGCGGTCAGATCCTCCGCGACCCAGATCGAGCCGGACGCCGCATAGAGCGGGATCGAAGCCTCGAAGTGACGCAGCAGCTGCGCCGGCCGGCGCGCCTCGTCGTCGAGCAGGAAGCGCATCACGGGGTCGCTGGCGAACGCGGCCGCCAGGGTGGCCGCGATCGCCCCGTGGTCGGATCGGCTCGCCGGCCGCACGCGCATCGCGGCCGGCGACGCTAGCCGATCATCGTCGCGTAGCTCAGCTCGCCCGGTACAGCAGCCAGGCGTCGCGCATGCGTTGGACCTGGCCGGCGGTGAACTCCGTGTAGCTGCCCGTCTCGCCCTGGTCGTAGCGGCCCGCGTAGGTCGCCGACGTGCCCGGCACCGACTCCCAGTCGACGACCACGCCGTCCAGGTTCGTGTTGCCGGGCTTCGTCGTGATGTCCGGCAGGTACGCCCAGCCGAGGTAATCGCCGGCGGTCGTCGAGTACCAGTTGAGCGCGTTGTCGCCGCCCTGCTTGAGGGCGGTCTTCATCTTCTGCTCGTCGGCCCCGCCCGGGTTCGCGTAGAACCACGGGGGGTTGCTCGTGCGCGTGATGCCCGCCAGCTTGAAGCTGAAGCCGGTGGCCGCGCCGCCCTCGCCCCCGGCGCAGGTGTTGTTGAGGACCGCGATCTGGCCGGCGATCTGCGCGTCGGTCACGGCGCCGATCGCGCCGTCGGTGACGACGTGGAAGTACACCGGGATCGTGGCCTTGAAGTTCCGGCGCGCCTTGCCCTTCGCGCTCGCGGGCATGTCCGCGTGCGTCTGCGACAGGTCCGGCTCGCGCACGACGCCGCCGCGGCCGGCCAGCGCGTTCCCGCCCGTGACCGAGCCGCCGAACACCCGCGCGTCCGCGGTCGCCATCGGATCGCAGAACGCCGCCTGCGACGCGGCCGTCGCGTGCACGCCCGCACCGGCTGAATGCGCAGCACTGTAAAGCCGGCAGGCCAGGCCGATCGGTCAGTTTTCGATCGCGTCGGTTTCCGGAGAGTTCATAGCGATGTCCGCCATCGGGGAGAGCTTGCTGCAGCTATGGCCGACGACCCAGGCAAGACGAATGGAGCAGAGGGCCGCGAGGCCGATGGGGAGCGCTATCGCGCCGCCGCCGAGGCGGCGCTCGACCAGCTCGACTGGTGCATCGCCTACCTCCACAGCATCAGGAAGTCGCCGATCGCCACCGCTCTCGCCCGCAACCAATCGCAGATCCGAAAGCAGCTGACATGACCACCGACCTCCGCGAGAACTCGATCACCGACGTCCTGAGCGATCTGTCGCAGGAGTCGGTGGGCCTGATCCGCGAGGAGCTGCGTCTCGTGGTGGCGGATTTCGCGGCCCAGGGCCGCGAGCTGGGAACGAGCGCCGGGTTCCTCGGCGGAGCGGCGGTGCTGGGCGTCGGAGCGTTCGGTGCGCTCACCGCCGGGCTGATCGCCGCGCTGGGACGCCGTCCAGCACGGGGAGGCCTGCTGGTGGCGGCCCTCTACGGGGCGGGCGCGGCCGGAATGGCGGACGCCGGCATCAAGCGCCTCGGGCAAGTGGCGCCCGAGCTCGTCGCGACGATCCAGCGCGACGTCAAGGCGACCGCCAAGGGAGCGAGCCGCTCGGCGTCCGGCACGCCGTCCCGCGACTCCGCGACGAAGGCGGCCCCGCGGAAGCCGAAGGCCAACGGCGCGCGGCGCAAGTCTGCCTCCGGCGGCGCGCGCCGCAAGGCGGCCGCGAAGGCCCCGGTCAACGACGAAACCGCGCCGTAGCGCGGTTTCGTGAGGCACCCCCCAAGGATCCCTCACACCCTCACGCGCCTCCGGGCCATTGCCGCGAGGAGGGCCACGCACGCCACGATCGCCGTTGCTCCCGCCGCCGTTGACGCCGTCGAGCGCGAGACGTCGACGCCGGCGGCCAGGTACACCGCCAGGCTCGCGGGGATCCCGGCCCCCACCACCACCAGGATCGCGAGGAGCCGCGGGACGAAGACCTCCGGCTCGACGGGCCGGCGCCCGTGCTCGTCGATCGACCAGTACGCGAGCTCGCCGGTGAGGAGGAGGCCGCTGCCGTAGATCACCGTGCCGATCGACAGGCCGCCGTGGGGTATCACGTGCAGCGCGCCGAGCACCAGCAGCGCGCTCGGGATCGCCGCGGGCCGCCTCATGGACAGACCCAGGCCCAGGAGCAGGATCGCGGCGCCCGCACCGGCCAGGACCGCCGCGCGGCCATCGGCGTCGAGCGCGGCCGCGGCGCCGAGGCCCGCAGCCACTGCGAGCGCCCCGGCAGCGGTCGCTACACGCGCGGGACGGCTCGTGCGTGCCGCCGGGACGCGATCACCTCCTCGATCACGAGGTCGAGATCGGTATGCGGGCGATCCCACCGCGCAACCGGCACGCCGAGGCGCTCGAAGCGTGCGCGCAGCGCCTCGCGCTGGAGCCGCCAGAGTCGCAGCGGCAGCTCGTGGGAGCCGGCATCGTCCAGAGCCAACGGCGAGATCTCGATCACGGCAAGGTCGTAGCCGCGGGCACGGAGATCGAGCAGCGCGCCGAGCCCACGCTCGTCGAGCAATGGGCTCAGCCCGAGCACGAGGGCTCGCGCCGGCAGCAGGTGGCCCGGCACGTGCGTGATGTCCGTCCACCTGAAGCTGGGCTTGACGTGACTCTCGAGCAGCGCGTCGACGATCCGATACAGCTGCCTGGTCCCGGGGCTCCCTGCCAGCCAGCTCACGACCCCGCCGAAGCTCACGAGCGCGACGCGGTCGCGCCGCGTCAGATACCTCGAGGCGAGCGCCGCGGCCGCGTGGACCGCCGCATCGAGCGTTCCGGCCTCCGCGCGCTCGGCCTCGGCGAAGGTGTCGAGGAACAGCACGACGTCGGCGCTGTGCTCCGGATGGTGCACGTTCACGTAGGGGACGCCGCGCCGGGCGCTCGCGCGCCAGTTGATGCTGCGCACGCGGTCGCCGGGAACGAGTGGGCGCAGGTCCGCGAACTCGATGCCCTCGCCGCGCTCGCGGGACACCTGACTGCCGAGCACGGGCCGGTTGCGCAGCGGCGCGACGAGCCTCTGCAGGCGATCGACACGCGGGTAGGCGCGGAGCTCCTGGGTCCCGCCGAGCGTACGCTCGAGCGTGAAGGCGCCGAGCCGGTCGTGCGCGCGGACGGCGACCGGACCGACCACGTGGAGACCCCAGCGCTCGACGGTCAGCTCGAACGCGACGCCCCGATGCTCGCCGGCGGGCACCCAGCACTCGAGCGAGCTCGTACGCGTCGGCAAGCGCTCGGTCTGCGGCGGACCAACCCCGACGCGGGCGGCGGCCCCGCGGTTGTGGACGGTGAGCGTCGCGCGCACGCTCTCGCCCTCCAGGACGCGCTCGCGCTCCAGCTCCACGCGTCCGTCGAGCGCGAGCGGCGCGCCCGTGAAGGCGGCGCCGAGGAGCACCACGAACGGCGTGGCGAGCACCGCGAGGTCGGGGCGGCCGAACGCGAGCGCCCCGATGAGCGCGGTCGCCGCGAGCGCGGTGTAGACGCGCAGGCGCGGCGAGAGCGTCATCGTCAGTCGAGGACGCGGACCGGCGGCACCGGGCAGCTGTCGAGGCAGTCGCGCACCACGTCCTCCGCGGCGACCCGCTGGATCCAGAGCTCCGGACGCAGCATGACCCTGTGCGCCAACGCCGGGACAGCGACGCGCTTGATGTCGTCGGGGGTCACGAAGTCGCGACCCTCCAGCGCCGCCGTTGCCCGTCCCAGCTTGAGCAGCGCGAGCGTGCCGCGAGGACTCGATCCCAAGTGCACCTGAGGACTCTCGCGCGTCGCGGTGACGAGGTCGACGGCGTATTCGAGGATCGCGGTGTCCGCATGGACCCGTTCGACCGCCCGCTGCATCGCCAGCAGCTCGTCGCGCTCGACGAGCGTCCGCAGCTCCACCTCGTCCTGGCCGCGGTCGAGGCGGCGCGCGAGCAGGTCGAGCTCCGCGTCGCGGTCCGGGTAGCCCACGCTGATCCGCAGCAGGAAGCGGTCGAGCTGCGCCTCGGGCAGCGGATATGTCCCCTCGTACTCGATCGGGTTCTGGGTGGCCAGGACGAGGAACGGACGCTCGAGCTGTCGAGTGCCGTCCTCGCCGGTCACCTGGCGTTCCTGCATCGCCTCCAGCAGCGCCGCCTGGGTCTTCGGGGGAGCGCGATTGATCTCGTCGCCGAGCAGGATGTTCGTGAAGATCGGCCCGGGCTGGAAGCGCAGGTCCCCAGTGCGCTGGTCGTAGATCGACGACCCCGTCACGTCGGACGGCATCAGGTCCGGCGTGAACTGCACCCGGGCGAAGCGCAGACCGGTCACGGAGGCGAAGGACCGCGCGATCAGCGTCTTGGCGAGGCCCGGGTTGTCCTGGATCAGCACATGCCCGTCCGCGAGCAGGCCGAGCAGCACCAGCTCCAGCGCGTCGCGCTTGCCCACGACCGCGAGCTCGACCTCGTCGAGGATCTGGGCGGCGCGTCCGGCGAGCTCGGAGAGCCCGCTCACAGCGCCTCGAGGGCATCGAGGATCTCCTCGAGCCGGCGGGCAGGGAGCCCGGGGGTGTCACGACGCCCCGGCGCCGGCCGGTCGGGGCGCACGAGCTCCCAGGCCACCGGCCCGAGCAGGCGCCGCACCTCCCCCGCGTCCCGGTCGAGCGTGAGGCCCCGCTGGGCGAGGCGGGCCTCGGCGATCTCGACGAGCACCGGCCGCAGGCGCGTGTGGGCGCTCGAGCCGCTCTCGCCCGACCACGCGACGATGCGCTCGAGCCGCACGAACTGGGCCGGCCGCGGATCGAGCTTGATGCGCGCGCTCTTGTGATCGTCGAGCCCGCCGCCGCGCGCCGGCAGCCTGGCGAGTGCGGCCGCGCCGGCCCCCGCCCCCGTGGCTGCGACGAGGATGAAGAGCGCTTCGGTGGCAACGCTCATTTCCGGGCCCACCGTCTCCTCGCGCGAGCAGGCACAGTGCGATGACCCTATCCGCATAATGCGGGCTCGGGGGCTTTATGCTCGACTGCTGCGATGCAGGCGAACGGCGTCCGAACCGCTGCCCTCGTGCTGGCGCTGACGGCGCTCATCAGCGCCGCGGCCATCGCCGGCAGCGAGCCGATGCGCCGCTTCGACCCTGTGGAGCCCCCCGCGAGCCGCGGAGAGCTCGTGGACATCGGGGCCATCACGTCGGGCTTCCCGGTCCCGGGCGCCTTGCCCCCGGAGGTCTACCCCCGGGAGGGGTGGGGGCTGGATACCGGACCGGACCTGACCTGGTTGCTGGTTCTCATGGCGGCGGCCGGCCTCGTCGGGCTGCTCGCCGCGGCCGTCGTGCTCGTGCCGCGACTCCTGCGCTGGCGCCCACGCCGGCCTCGCCTGAGGTGGAGGGGGCTGCGGCGCCGGCGCCGCGGCGAGCTGCCGACTCCGGAGCCCCCCGTCGACGAGCCGTCGCCCGCGGATGCCGAGGCCGGCGGAGAGATGGCGCGGCGAGCGCTCGACTCGGCGCTGGTCGCCCTGCGCGAGCCGGCTGACCCGCGCGGAGCGGTGATCGACGCATACGCGCGGATGGAGGAGGTCCTCGCGTCGCGAGAGCTCCCCCGGGGTGCCCCGGAGGCGCCGCGCGAGTACCTCGAGCGGGTGCTGCGCGATCAGGGCATGCCGGAACGCTCGCTGACGACCCTGACCGAGCTGTTCGAGGAGGCGCGGTTCAGCCTGCATCCGATACTGCCGTCGACGTCCGACCGGGCACGCCGCGAGCTGGAGAGCGCCCGGGACGCCCTCCCGTGAGGCCGCCGAGGGCCGCGAGGCGCGGTTCAACGAGCTAGGCCCGGCGCGAGCCGGGCCTAGCTCGTCCTATCGGTCGCCTCGTGAGCGACCGGTCCTACTTCGCTGCTACTTGACGCCCTGCGTGGAGTTGACCGGCATGCCGGCGCAAGCCTGCGCCGCGACCTTGCCGCCGCCCAGCGCCTTGACGTACTGGCCGTGGTTCTTCACGGACTCAGTGCCAGGCGTGGTCGTCGTCGCAGACGTGATGTCCGGCGTCGAAATCATCATCTGGATGTCGTTGGCAGGCCAAGTGCCCTCGGTGTCGACGTCAACCGAGACGTTGTACGCCGCGTCCGTCACCTTGAACGTCGCGCCGCCACCGACAGGCAGGGTCTTGAAGCTGACGCGCGTCTTGTCAGCGTTGAACGAGCCGGTGACCGTCTCGGCCCAGGCGAATGCGCCGCCGTTGTCCGTCGTGTTGCTGGTACCGCTGAACGAGCCGTCAGCGTTGACGATGACGGTGAAGTCGTGCTTCCACACGTTGTTGAACTGGTTCTCCGTGTCCTTCGGCTGGAGCGCCGTAAACGTCGCGGTCGTGACCGTCGTGCTGACCGGGACCGACGCCTCGCAGCGCGGCACGTCCGCCGAGGCGGCGGACGGGATGATGGCAAGCATGGCGACAGCCATGCCTGCGATGAGGAGCTTACGCATTGCGTACTTGTCTTTCTTTGGGCGTGCCAACGTTATTGGCGGTACGCCAACAAAGACACCATTGGCGAAGAGTCGTTACGCGGGCAGCCGACAACTACGGGTGTGTCGGGGCCGCCCGCAGGAAGTCCGCGACGGCCTACCCAGGCGCCTCGGGACCGAGTCACGGACCGCCGTGTCCCGCGGGCGTGAGACGCCCGGCGCGAGTCAACTACCAGGTGAGAAATGCCCCCGCCAGGAATCGAACCTGGAACCTTCGGATTAAGAGTCCGCTGCTCTGCCAGTTGAGCTACAAGGGCGCGGGTGCCCAATGGTAGCCAAGGCGTCCTGCCCCGGCTACTTCTCCTTCTTGGGCGTGGGCGTCGGCGTGGCCGAGCCCTGCTGCTGCTGGAGCTGCTGGGCGACCGCCTGCTGCTTGGCCTGGTCCAGCGAGTCCTTGAGCGTGTTGCGCTCGTCCTTGGGCGCGCGTTCGAGCGCCTCGTTGCGGGCGAGGTCGCCCTTGCGGGTCTGGCCCGCCTGGTAGGCGTAGATCGCCAGCGTCGCGTAGGTGTTCGCGGACGGTCTCGCCTCGGTGATGATCTCCTGCGCGGCCGCGGCGTCCGCGGGGCGGTTGAGGCCCGTCTGGTCGAAGGCGCGCACCATCAGGCCGGCCACGCGGTCGTCGGGCTTCTTCGGCTCGAGCGCGAGGTACTTCTCCCACGCGTCGGCGGCCTGCGTGAGCTTCGCCTTGCCCGCCTCGGTGTAGGTGGCCGTGTTGGGGTCGAAGTTGTCGCCGATGCCGGCGCTCTGCACGCGGGCGCGGGCGAGCGCGGCCCAGGCCGCGGCGTCCTGCGGGTTCGTCCGGGTGCGCGTGACGGCGTCCTTCTCGGCCTTGTCGAAGCGCTCGGAGCCGGTGTCGCCACCGGAGGAGCCGGTGATCGCGTCGACGAGGCCGCCCTGCATCGCGCCGCCGCCTCCGATGCCGAAGAGCACGAGGCCGCCGCCCATGAGCAGCGCGAGCGTGATGTAGACGATCTTGACGGTGCGGCGGCGGCCGCGGCCTCTCAGGTCGAACAGCATGGAATCTTGGTCAGTGGTCCCGGTCTGGATGGAGCTCGATGTCGCCCGAGGTGGCCTCCTCTGCCTCCTCGCGGGCCCGGGCGCGCGCGGCGCGCCGGTCGAGCAGCGATGCGAAGAGGATAGAGGCCTCATAGAGGACCCACAGCGGGGCGGCCAGGATCAGCATCGTCACCGGGTCCTGGCCCGGCAGCAGCGCCGCGATGATCGCGATGATCACGATCGCGTAGCGGCGGCCCTTGCGCAGCTGCTGCGGAGTGATCACGCCGAGCCGCGTGGCGGCCAGGATGCCGACCGGGATCTGGAACAGCCCGCCCATCGCGATCAGCACGAGGATCTCGAACGAGTAGAAGTCCCTCGCCTGCAGGAGGATGTCGAAGGAGTCGTCGTTGAAGTTCTGCAGGAAGCTGATCGCCGGCGGCAGCACCAGGTAATAGGCGAACACCACGCCCGCGATGAACAGGAACGGCACGGCGAGCAGCAGCGGCAGCGCCACCTCGCGCTCGCGCGGCGAGAACGCCGGCAGCAGGAACGCATAAGCCTGGAAGAGGAGCAGCGGCATCGCCAACAACAGCGCCGCGTACGCCGCGACCTTGAAGGTGGCCGTGAACGGCTCGCCGACCCCGGTGGTGATCGGCCGCTTCCCCGCGCGCGGCGGCGTCGCCTCCGCGGTGACGCGCGCGTCCCGCGCGAGCTCCTCGAACATCGCCCGCGTGTCGGACTTCAGCCCATCGTCTGCCGCGAGCGCGGCGTAGGCCGCCGCCTGCTTGAGGTAGAGCGCCTTCTGCTTCTGCTGGAAGTTCGCCGCGCGCTCGAACGGATCCTGGCTTCCGGACTGGAAGGCCGTCTTCGTGAGCGGCCGGTTCATGATCTCCAGCAACGTGCCGTTCTGCCAGAAGGCGAAGCCGAAGCAGACCAAGAACGCCACCAGGCACAGGATCAGCCGCGTGCGCAGCTCGTCGAGGTGCTCGACGAGGCTCAGGCGGTCGTCGTAGTTGACCGGCCTCAGCGCGGCGCGGGCCATGCGTGGATCCGGTCCTGCGCTCGGCTAGGGCCGCCGGTCGTGGACGACCTGGCCCTCGAGCGGGGCCTGCTCGCCCTCCGGACGGCCGAGGGCTGCCTCGGTCTCCCGGCGGTTCTCGGCCTCCGCGGCCTCCGCAGCCTCGTCGTCGTCATCGCGTCCGCCCTTGCCCGAGATGGAGTCCTTGAACTCGCGCATGCCGGAGCCGAGCTGCTTGCCGAGCCCCGGAAGGCGCTTGGGGCCGAAGATAAGGAGCACGATCACCAGGACGATGATCAGCTCCGTTGGTCCGATGTTGGGCACCGCGAAACCTCGCTGGTCGTTGGCCGTTGAGGACCCCAACGAAGGGTAGCGCCCGCGACATGCACGGATGTACGAGTCAAGGATCTTTCCAGGGCGCCGATCAGGAGGGCAGCAAGCCACTCCCTCTTGAGAGCATGAGTTACTCCGATCCCAACAGCCAGCACGTCCGTCGCGTCGTCCTTCCATCCGGCCGGGCGATCGAGGTCGTGTACTTCGAGAACCTCGCCGAGGCCGCCGCCACCGAGCCGCTTCCGACCCGCGAGCGCACCGGCACCGGCGACCTGCACGTCTGCCCAGACTGCGACCGCGAGCTCGTCTTCCCCGTCGAGTGGTCCGAGGTCTCCCCGACGCACTGGGAGGTCCTCCTGCGCTGCCCGAACTGCGAGTGGAACGACCTCGGCGTCTTCGACCAGCCCACCGTCGACCGCTTCGACGACGAGCTCGACCGCGGCACCGAGGCGCTCATGCGCGATCTCAAGCGCCTCACCCAGGCGAACATGGAGGACGAGATCGACCGCTTCGTCAGCGCGCTGGGCGCCGACGCGATCCTCCCGGAAGACTTCTAGCCGCCCGGCTAGCTGTAGCGGTCGACGACCCCGTCGGCCACCAGCTCGAGCGCTCCCTGCTGGGCCTCCGGGAGTGCCGGCAGGGCGGCCTTGGCCGCCTCGACCATCTCCAGCGCCTCCGCCCGCGCGGCCTCCAGGGCGCCCGTGGCGGCGATCGCGTCGCACACCCGCTCCGCCTGCTGAGGCGTGCGCACGCCGCGCAGGTCGACCTCCGCGAGCTCCGGGTCGCGGTCGCGCGCGAGGATCAGGGGCAGCGTGACCGTGCCGTCGAGCAGGTCGGTGCCGCGGTGCTTGCCCGTCCGCTCGGCGGGCCCCGAGACGTCGAGCACGTCGTCGAGCAGCTGGAAGGCGAGCCCGATCGAGCGGCCGAAGCGGCCCAGCACGTCCGGGTCCCCGGCGCCGCCGAGCGCGCCCAGCCGGCAGGCGGCCTCGAACAGCCGCGCTGTCTTGAGGTCGCAGCGGCGGTCGTAGCGCTCGCGCGTGATCGTGGCGTCCCAGGCGTCCTCGCGCTGGAGCAGCTCCCCCTGCGCGAGCGCCGACGAGGCGTCGGAGAGGATCCGCACCGCCTCCGCGCTGCCGCCGCCGGCCAGCTCCGCGAACGCGCGCGAGAACAGCAGGTCGCCGGTCGCGGTCGCCATCGCGCGGCCCGCCGTGGCCACGACGGTCGGCCGGCCACGCCGCAGCGGCGCCGCGTCGAGCACGTCGTCGTGCACGAGCGTCGCGGAGTGCACGAGCTCCACCGCGACGGCCGCCCGCAGCACCGCGGCCGGGTCGCGCGGCTCGGGTCCCGCCGCCACGAAGACCAGCAGCGGACGGAGCCGCTTGCCGCCCGCCGCGATCGTCGAGCCCGCGTGCTCGGCCAGCACCGCGCCATGCGAGCGCGCGAGCTCCGCGAGCCGCGCCTCGAGGCGCTCCATCAGCTCCGGGACGTGCGCGCCGCCCGCCTCGATCACCGCGGCGACCGACTCGGCGCTGGCCATCAGGCAGCCCTCGTCCCGGAGTGCAGGGCGATGATCCCGCCCGCGGTCAGGATCCAGCGGACGTCGACGAGGCCCGCGGCCGCCAGCTCTCCGCCCAGCGCCTGCGGGCCGGGGAAGCGCCTCACCGAGCTCGGCAGGTACGTGTACGCCTCGGGCTCCTTCGCGAGCTTGCCCAGCATCGGCACGATCCTGTCGAACCAGAGCGAGAAGAACGTCGACAGCGGCGGCTTCTGCGGCGTCGTGATCTCGAGCACCACGACGCGCCCGCCGGGCCGCACCACGCGCGCCATCTCGCGCAGCCCCTGCGGAAGGTCGGAGAAGTTGCGTGCCCCGAAGCCGACCGTGGCCGCGTCGAAGGAGGCGTCCGGGTAGGGCAGCGCGAGCGCGTTGCCCTGCTCCCACGTGAGCCCCGGCGCTTTGCGCCGCGCGACGTCGAGCATGCCCTCGGAGAAGTCCGAGCCGACCACGTCGGCCCCGCGCGAGGCCAGCTCGATCGCGAGGTCGCCGGTGCCGGTGGCGACGTCGAGCGCCCGCGAGCCGGGCCCCACGCGCGCCAGGTCGGCCGCGCGCTCGCGCCAGCGGTGGTGCAGCCCCGCCGTCATGACGGAGTTCATGAGGTCGTACGGGCCGGCGATGCGGTCGAACATCGCGCGGACCTGCCCCTCCTCGAGGGTGCCGCTGCGGGCGCCGGCGCTCATGCGCGGGCTACTGCTCGCCGGGGTTGCTGTCGTCGCCCTTGAGCTGTGACAGGAACGCGACCAGGTCCCGCTTCTTCTCCGGGTCGAGCTCCCGGTAGGAGGGCATCGGCGCCGTCGGGTTCTCGAGCGTGCGCTGGATCGCGCCGGGCAACAGCTTGTCGCCGATGTCGCTCAGCTCCGGGCCCGGACCGTCGTTGCCGTTCTCGCCGATCTTGTGGCAGGCGAGGCAGCCGGATTGGGCCACGATCAGCTTGCCGGGCTCGTACTGCGCGGCGACCTTCATGTCGATCTCGTTCGGTGAGCCGGCCGAGGCGCCGAGGTAGGTCAGGTAGCCCATCGCGCAGATCACGAACAGCGCCGTGACCATCGCGATCGGGCGCCGCTCGGGCCGCCGCTCCGGGCCGCGGTCGATGAACGGCACCAGCAGCATCAGGATCATCAGGATCGTCGGGACCCCGATGGTGGCCAGCGGCACGAGCAGCGCGGGCTTGATCACGCGCAGGAGCTCGAACAGGAAGAAGAAGTACCACTCCGGCCGCGGCACGTAGGTGGTCGTCGTCGGGTCGGCCTTCGGGCCCAGCTCGGCGCCGAAGAGGATCGACATCCCGATGATCGACGCCAGCACGACGCACGCCATGATCGAGTCCTTGGCGACCGCGTAGGGGAAGAACGGCTTCCCCTGCGCCTTCAGGAGCGAGTACTCCCGGAGGTAGAGCTCCTTCTCGCTGTGCTTCATCTCACACGCGGTCCTGCTTGTCGCGGCCGTCGCCATTGGCCTTCAGCCACGGCGGCGCGGTCGTGCCGAGCTTGGTGACGAGGTACAGGTGCGCGCCGATCAGCGCGATCAGCGCGCCGGGGATCAGCAGCATGTGGATCGCGTAGAAGCGCGACAGCGTGGTCGCGCCGAACTCCGCCCCTCCGCGCAGGAAGTCGGACAGGTACGGCCCGACCACCGGGCCCGTGCCGTTGATGTTCACGCCCACGATCGTCGCCCAGTAGGAGCGCTGGTCGAACGGGAGCAGGTAGCCCGTGAATGACATCACCATCGTGAGGATCAGCAGCACGCCGCCGATCACCCAGTTGAGCTCGCGCGGGTACTTGTAGGCGCCGAAGAAGAACACCCTGGCCATGTGCAGGAAGACCAGGATCACCATCACCGACGAGCCCCACTTGTGCATGCCGCGCACGAACTCGCCGAGGAACACCTCGTTGGTGATGTACCGCACCGACTCGTAGGCGCCGCCAGCCGCGTCGGGCCGGTAGTACATCGCCAGGAACACGCCCGTGACGGCCTGCGAGAGGAAGGCGAACAGCGTCGCCGAGCCCAGCGTGTAGAACCAGTTCGTGCCCTTGGGCACCTTGCGGAACAGCACCCAGCGCAGGCCGCCGGCCAGCGAGGTGCGCTCGTCGACCCAGTCGACGGCGGAGATGCCGGCCTCCTTGACCTGCTCGACGGGGCCGGGGCGCCGGTCTTCGGCGGGGCTCTGCGGGCGGCCCTGGAGGGCGTTGGGAAGCGGCGGGGCCGGGAGCTTGGGCAGCTTCATGTCGAGGTCCTAGTTGGGCAGCTTGGGGGTCGAGAAGCGGCCGGGGTACATGTACTGACCGATGCCGTCCAGCGCCTGGCCGGGATCGCGGTAGCTCGGGAAGCGGCGGAACTCGGAGTTGACCGAGTAGCGCGGCCCGACCTGGACCTGACCGTCCTGGACGCGCACGTAGAAGTGGTCGAGCGGGCGCACCGGCGGGCCGCCCGAGACGCCGCCGTCGAAGTTGTAGACGCCGCCGTGGCACGGGCAGATGAACTTCTTCGAGGCCTCGACGAAGCGCACCGGGCAGCCGAGGTGCATGCAGCGCGTGGAGATCGCGATGAACTCGGCGGTCGTGCCCGCGGGCATCGGGTCGGGGTTCGGCGGCTGGTCCTCGGCGTTGCGCTTGCGCATGTACACCGTGGTCTTGCCGGTCTGCCCGACCCCCGTCACCTCGGTCACGACCTTCGGCACGTAGGTGTCGCTCGGGAAGTCGTCGACCGAGCCCACCGTCTCCCACTGGACCTCGGGCCGCTCGAAGATCGCCGAGCCGGCCGCGAAGCCGAGCGCGGGCAGCGCGAATGCCGTGACGGCCACGGCGCCGGCGCCGTGCGCCGTCAGCGTCATGAAGCGCCGCCGCGTGACGGTCTCGCCCTCGAACGCGCCCGCGACGTCGCGGTCGGCGGTGTACTTGGACTTCGGCGTCTTGCGGGGGTCAGGCACGAACGTGGGTTCCGGTCGGAGAGGGACGGCGAACAATATCGACCGAGGGACGGCCGGGCAGCTTAGTCGGCACCCTGCAGCGCGGACGTGGCGCGGGCCCACGCGGCGTCCGCCCTGGCCGGGTCC
>Ga0126313_10001163_pt1 | contig 13634 bp, 14 predicted proteins | sample Plot105A_FD_89954 | JGI IMG/M metagenome (GOLD analysis project Ga0126313, IMG submission 89954) | Serpentine soil microbial communities from UC McLaughlin Reserve, CA, USA - Plot105A | ecosystem: Environmental > Terrestrial > Soil > Grasslands | place: USA: UC McLaughlin Reserve, Lake County...
CGCGGGCGGCGTCGCGCCCGGCGGCCGGCTGGTCCTGGGTGTCGACCGTGCTGGAGATCCCGGCGTAGCCGGACCGGGGGCCGCCGCCGCAGCCGGCCAGGAGCATGGCCAGCAGCAGCAGAGCAAGGGCCACCGCGGTGGCCGGCCGCCGGGACCTGCTCCTGGTCATCTCATGGGTGGTCGAGGTGGCCGGCCGTGCCGCCACCGCCGGTCTTGGAGCCGCCGGCCGGCATGGCCTCGGCCATCACCTTCTGGATGGCGTCGACCAGCACGTTGGCCACGCCCACCATCTGCTGGTAGCCCTCGTCCTGGGACTGCTGGGCCCGGGTGTAGTCCTTGGCGGCGTAGGCGTCGACCTGATCAATCAGGTGGGCGTCGTGGGCGGTGATGGCCTCGGTCAGCGGCTCGGTGGTGAGCACGTTGCGGACGACGTCGCTGAAGAAGAGGGCGAGCCGCTCGGCGAACCCGTCCAGGTTCTCCTTGGCCACCGTCTTGGCCGCCTCGTCCTTGTCGGCGACCGCGGTCGTGTAGGCCATCAGCCCCTCGACGTGGTTGGCCCAGGCCCGCTGGAACTCGGCCGCCTTCTGGGGGCCGACGATCCCCGCCATCGCCTTGGTCAGGGTGGCCGTGTTGGCGTTGAGCTGGGTGGCCGCGGCCTGGAACTCGGGCGAGCCGGCGAAGGTGGCCCGCTGGGCGTCAACGATCAGCTCCATGTGCTCGCCCAGCAGCATGGCGAAGGCCGACCGGAGCTGCTGGGGGGCGGCGTCCAGGCCGGCCGCCTCCTTGGCCGGCAGGCTGGCCTTGGCCAGGGTGGTCCCGGCTTCGTAGGTGCGCTCGTAGCTGTCGCGCTCCAGCTTGTAGGCCCGCCTGTAGTCCTTGGCGGCGTAGGCGTCGGCCTGGTCCATCAGCTCGGTCACGCGCGCCTGGGCGGACCTGGTGGCCTCGGCCGCCTGGACCCGGCCGCCGCTGGCCGAGTCGAGCCAGGCGCCCCAGTCCCTGCAGCTCTCGAGCAGGGCGGTCCGTGCCTCCTGGGTGCCGGCGCTGTTGCCGGTGGCGGTGCCGGCGGCGTAGGCGGCCAGGTCGTCGGTGTAGCCCTTCCAGAGCTGCTGGAACCGGTCGGCCTGGGCGCCGTCGAAGGTGACTCCGACCGCCTGGTGCAGGGCGTCGGTGTTGGCGGCCTGCGAGCTCTGGACGACCTGTTGCAGGTCGGGGGTCCTGTCGACCTCGCTGCGGGCCAGCCGCATGGCCAGCAGGGCGTGCTGTCCGAGCAGCTGCTCGAACCGGCCCCGCACCTCCCGGGGGGTGGCGTCGGGGGCCAGGGCGGTCGGTGTGGTGGTGTGGTGGTGGGCGGTGGTGGCCGTGGCCGCCGCCGGTGTGGGGGCGTCGTTCCCCCCGCTGGCGGTGCAGCCGGCCGCCGCCACGGCGGCGACGGTGACCAGAGCCGTCAGACCAGCTCGAACTCGCACGATGCCCCTCCCATGAAACTCGGCTAGTTCTAGCTGCAGGCCAGTATGGGAAGGTCGGCGCGTCTTCGCATCGTCTGTTCTGACGAGCTCGGCGTGCCATCCGGCGCCGAACGGCGACCTCGGCCCGGGTCTGGGGGTCGGCCATGGGCCTATCCTCGGGATATGGCATCCGACCAGCTGTCGCCGACCGAGCATCGCTAGCACGTCGGGCATGACGGCCACGGCGGGCACGGCGACCACGCGGCCCGGTTCCGGGACCAGGCCGTGGCCGGCGCCCTTGCTTGGGCCGGCATCACCCTGGTCCCGGCCGTTGGTGCCATCCTGATGAGCGCCTCCACCACCGTCGTCGCCCTCAACGCCCAGCTCCTGCGCCGCCTCGACCTCCAGCAGAGGAGATGATCGCCATGACCGGCACGGCGCCCGGCTCCGGTGGCGTGAGCGCCGTCACCATGGAGGAGCTGGCCCTGGCGGCCCGCAACCACGGCATGCCGCTGGAGGCCCTGCGCTACGACCTCACCCCCGTCGGCCTGCACTACCTGCTGATCCACTTCGACATCCCCGAGGCCGACGAGCGCACCTGGCGGCTCGAGCTCGGCGGGCGGGTGGCCGCGCCCCGCACCCTGACCATGGAGGAGCTGCGACGCCGGCCGGAGGTGACCGTGCCGGTGACCATGGAGTGCGCCGGCAACGGCCGGGCCCGGCTGGACCCGCGGCCGATCAGCCAGCCGTGGCTGGAGGAGGCGGTCGGGACGGCCGAGTGGACGGGCACGCCGTTGCGGCCCCTGCTCGAGGAGGCCGGGATCGGCCCCGGGGCCGTCGAGGTCCTGTTCGCCGGCGCCGACCGGGGCGTCCAGGGCGGCCTGGAGCAGGACTACGAGCGCAGCCTGCCGCTGGAGGAGGCGATGCGCGAGGAGGTCCTGCTCGCCTGGGGAGTCAACGGCCGGCCGCTGCCGCCCCAGCACGGCTACCCGCTGCGGCTGGTCGTGCCCGGCTGGTACGGCATGACCTCGGTCAAGTGGCTGCGCCGGATCAGCGTGCTCACCGAGCCGTTCGGCGGCTACCAGCAGACCGGCAGCTACCTGATCCACACCTCCGAGGACGACCCGGGCACGCCCGTGACCCGCATCCAGCCACGCTCGCTGCTGGTGCCACCCGGCATCCCCTCCTTCGAGTCCCGGGAACGGTTCTGCCCCCCCGGCCGCCACCTGCTGACCGGCCGCGCCTGGTCGGGCCTGGCCCCGGTGGCCGCCGTCGAGGTCAGCACCGACGGCGGCCGCAGCTGGCGGACGGCCCGGCTGGACGGCCAGCCGTCACCCTGGGCCTGGGCCGGCTGGTCGTTCGCCTGGGAGGCGACCCCCGGCACCTACGAGCTCTGCTCCCGGGCCACCGACGCCGCCGGAAACACCCAGCCCACCGAGCCGCCCTGGAACACCGGCGGCTACGCCAACAACGCCGTCCAGCGGGTCCCGGTCACCGTCCACCAGCTCATGGCCCAGCCCGGCGCCCCCGGGCCGGGGGCGTGACCGTCGCACGGCCGCTGTAGATTCCCGGTGACGATGGACCGACACCCAGGCGACGTGCCACCGGCGGCGGCTGCCGTGCCGCGGCGGCTGCTGGAGACCGGGCGCGGCAGCCGCTCGGGGTCGTTCGGGGCCGCCGAGTGGCTGCTGCTGGCCAGCATCGCCACCATCTGGGGGTCGTCGTTCCTGTTCATCGACATCGGGCTCAAGGCGCTCGAGCCGGGCGTGATCGCGGTCGCCCGGGTGGCCCTGGGCGTGGCCGCCCTGGCGCTGTTCCCGGCGGCGCGGCGCCCGCTCGGCCGCGAGGACCGCACCCGGGTCGCCCTCCTCGGGGTGATCTGGGCCGGGCTGCCGCTGATCCTGTTCCCGGTGGCCCAGCAGTGGATCGACTCCTCGGTGGCCGGCATGCTCAACGGGGCGGTGCCGCTGGCCGGGGCCGCCTGGGCCGTCCTGCTGCTGCGCCGCCCCCTGCCCCGCGTCCAGGCCGTCGGGCTGCTGGTCGGGTTCGCCGGCGTGCTGGCCATCTCCTGGCCCGAGCTCCAGGGGTCGCGGGCCACCATGCTCGGGACCAGCCTGGTCGTGCTGGCCGTCCTCTGCTACGGGCTGGCCGTCAACCTGGCCGTGCCCCTCCAGCAGCGCCACGGCGCCCTGCCGGTGCTGCTCCGGGCCCAGCTCGCCGCCCTGGTCCTGCTGCTCCCGTTCGGGCTCTGGGGCCTGCGCGGCTCGGACTTCGCCTGGGGACCGGTGCTGGCCATGCTGCCCCTCGGCATCCTCGGCACCGGGCTGGCCTTCGTCCTGATGACCAACCTGGTCGGCCGCGTCGGCGGCCCCCGCGGGGCCGTGGCCACCTACTTCATCCCGGTGGTGGCCATCGTCCTCGGCGTGGTCGTGCTGGGCGAGCGCGTGGCCCCGGCCGCCATTGCCGGCACCGCCCTGGTGGTCGCCGGGGCCTGGCTGACCTCCCGCCGCGAGGCCGGACCGGCAGGGCCGCCGCTGACTCGCCGGCCGCGGCCCTAGACTGCAGGTGATGCCGCCGACGCGGACCTGGGGAGGACCGACGTGGCCAGGATGATCAGCTCCTATGTCCGTGACGACTGGTACACCGCCGGCGACGAGGGGGCGACCGTGGTCGACGCCTCCACCGGGGGGCCGGTGGCGCGGGTGTCGAGCGCCGGCGTCGACCTGGCCGGGATGGTCGAGCACGCCCGCACGGTCGGTGGGCCGGGGCTGCGGGAGCTGACCTTCCACCAGCGGGCGGCCGCCCTCAAGCGGCTGGCGGCCTTCCTGCGCGAGCGCCGCGACGGGCTGTACGAGCTGTCGGCCCGCAGCGGGGCCACCGCCGGCGACGCCGGGGTCGACGTCGACGGGGGCATCGGCGCCCTGTTCGTCTATGCCAGCAAGGGTCGCCGCGAGCTGCCCAACGACGTCCTGTACGTCGACGGGCCCCCGGAGCCCCTGGGCCGGGGCGGGACCTTCGTCGGCCAGCACGTCCACACCTCCCGGCCCGGCGTGGCCGTGCTCGTCAACGCCTTCAACTTCCCGGTCTGGGGGATGCTGGAGAAGCTGGCCCCGGCCGTGCTCGCCGGCATGCCGGTGATCGTCAAGCCGGCCAGCCAGACCGCGTACGTCGCCGAGCTGGCCTTCCGGCACATGGTCGAGTCGCAGGCGCTGCCGCCAGGGTCGATCCAGCTGCTGTGCGGCGCCGTCGGGGACCTGTTCGACCACCTCACCGGGCAGGACACCATCGCCTTCACCGGCTCGGCGGCCACCGCGCACAAGCTCCGCTGCCATCCGGCGGTGGTCCGCGAGTCGGTCAGGTTCAACGCCGAGGCCGACTCGCTCAACTGCTCGATCCTGGGCCCCGACGCCGCCCCCGGCACCGAGGAGTTCCAGCTGTTCGTCACCGAGGTGGTGCGCGAGCTGACCCAGAAGACCGGGCAGAAGTGCACCGCCATCCGGCGCTCGCTGGTCCCGGCCGACCACGTCGGGGCGGTGGTGGACGCCCTCGGCGACCGGCTGGCCGAGGTCCGGGTGGGCGACCCGCGCGACCAGGCCACCACCATGGGACCCCTGGTCAGCCGCGACCAGCTGGCCGAGGTCGGCCGGGCGGTCGACCGGCTCGGCCGCGGCGCCGAGGTCGCCGTGGGCGGCCCCGGCCGGCCGGAGCTGGCCTCGGGCGACCCCGAGCGGGGCGCCTTCTGTGCCCCCACGGTGCTGGTGGCCACCTCGCCGAGGGCCCCGGAGCTGCACACGGTGGAGGCGTTCGGGCCGGTCACCTCGGTCATCGGCTACCGGGGGGCGGCCGACGCGGTGGGGCTGGCCGCCCTGGGGCGGGGCAGCCTGGTCGGGTCGGTGGTCACCGCCGACCCGGGCTTCGCCCGCCAGGTCGTCCTCGGCGTCGCCCCCTGGCACGGCCGCCTGCTGGTGCTGGACCGGCACGACGCCGCCGAGTCCACCGGGCACGGCGCCCCGCTGCCGCACCTGGTCCACGGCGGCCCCGGCCGGGCCGGCGGCGGCGAGGAGCTGGGCGGGATCCGGGCCGTCCTGCACCACATGCAGGTCACCAGCATCTCGGCCTCACCGGCCACGGTCACCGCCGTCACCGGCCGCTGGACGGCGGGTGCCCCCACGACCAGCGGCCCCGTCCACCCGTTCCGCCGCCACTTCGAGGAGCTGGCGATCGGGGAGACCCTGCACACCGCCGCCCGCACCGTGACCCTGGAGGACATCGAACGCTTCGCCGACCTGTCCGGCGACCGCTTCTACGCCCACATGGACGAGGCGGCGGCCAAGGCCAACCCGTTCTTCGACGGCCGCGTGGCCCACGGCTACTTCGTGGTCTCGGCCGCCGCCGGGCTCTTCGTGGACCCCGACCCCGGCCCCTGCCTGGCCAACTACGGCCTGGAGCGGCTGCGGTTCGCCAGGCCCGTGTACCCCGGCGACACGCTGCGGGTGGCGCTCACCTGCAAGCAGAAGTCGGCCCGGGAGGGCGAGGACTACGGCGAGGTCCGCTGGGACGTCGTTGTCAGCAACCAGGACGGCGACAAGGTGGCCACCTACGACGTCCTCACCCTGGTGGCGTGCCGGCCGCGGTAGGCGGTCACGCCCACCAGCAGCCCTCCGGCCGCCAGCAGGCCGAGGGCCAGCCCGGCCAGGGCGGGCGCCCGGGCCGGCCCGGTGAACGGCAGCGGGCAGGCGCCGGGGATGGTCAGCTCGGAGAAGGCGAACGGCTTGGCGGCGCCGGGCTGGGTGACCGTCATGCGGACGGTGGAGACCCCGGTGAGCGGCACCTTGGCCTTGAGGGCCATGGTGCCCTCCGCGCTGGAGGTGACGGTCGAGCTGTGCAGGGTCGCGCCGGTGGCCGCGTTCACGAACTGCAGCTCCAGCTTGGCGCTCTCGGGCAGCTTGAACCCGGTGGCCTGCAGGGTCCCGCAGCCGACCAGGGACAGGTCGACGTGCAGGTGGTCGGGTCCCTGCTGGGCGGCTGCCGGGTCGGCCCCAGCAGCCCCACCAGCAGCACGGCGGCCGCGACCGGAGGGAGCCTGAGCCAACGACGCATCTGCCTTCCTTCCAACGGGGGTGGGGTTCTCAGCTGCTCTTCAACAGGTGGAGGACGACCTCGTCCACGTCCAGGTAGCCGCCCGGCGGCAGGTCGCGGGCCATGATCTCCAGGGCCAGCCGCGACCCGGCCGAGTTGGCGACGTGGATGGCCCCGAACTGGCGCCAGCCGGCGCGCTCGACCGTCCAGCCGAGGGTGTTGGAGCCGGGCACGGGCCGGCCGTCGCGGTACTCGCGCACGCCGATGGTCACGGTGGTGCCGGGCGCGGACGGCCGCACCCAGGCGTTGGTGTGGTAGCGGCCCCCCAGCTTGGTGACGGTGACGTCGGGGACGGTGATCCCGACCGGGCCGCCGGTGGTGGGGTCGGCCAGGACACGCAGCGCCCACTCGCCCGAGGTCGCGTCGTTCGATCTCGTCAGCCGGGCGCCGCCGAGCGGCTGCCACCCCCCCGAGCCGTCCTCGAAGCCGGCGTTGGGCAGCAGGTTCTTGGGCTCGCCCCCGGGCGCCTGGGCGACCGTGCTGTCCGGGGCGGCTCCGGTCGTGGAGGTCCCGGCGTCGCCCGGGTGGGACGCGGCCGCCGACAGGTCGGCCGGGTTCTGGTCGGGCCCCGACGACGTCCCCACCCAGGCGGCCGCGGTGAGGACGAGCAGCAGCGCCAGGCCCACACCGGTCCAGAGCTGCCACCGTCGGCGAAGGGGGAGTGGGTCCGCGAGATGGCGGGGGGGCCGGTTCATGTCGGCCCCAGAGTTTGGATGCAGCGGCCGCGGCATGCAACTGCGCAAACTTGACGATTTCATCCGTTCCTTGCCCCTTGTCACGCCGGCGGCGAGGTGGTAGCACTCAGCCGTCCAATTCGAGGAGCGGACGATGCGTGCGACTCTCGCGATGCTGGCGTTGTTCGTCGCCTTGGCCCTTGGCGGGTGCGGCGGCTCCGACGAGCCGGCCGCCGGGGGCGGCGGCGACCACCGGCGCGCCGGCGGGTGGCGGCGGCACACGCGCGACCACGGAGCAGGTGGTGCTCGAGGACGGCCGCCATCTCGTGCTCATCAAGACGGTCGACCCGGGCCAGCGGACGGTCACCTTCGACCTGCTCCAGTGGTTCGAAGGCGAGGCCGCCGCCAAGGCGGCCGCCGAGGACGGCGAGGAGTCGCCCCCGCCCAACGACTACTACATCCGCAACGTCAACCCCAGACTGCGCACCCTGCCGGTGGCGGCCGACGCCCCGATCACGGTGAGCTCCCTCGCCTCCAGCGCCAACCCGACCAAGGACACCCCGGTCACGCTGGCCCAGCTCGCCGGCTACTTCCCGACCAATGTCGCCGACCCGTTCTGGATCACCGTCGAGCGGGGCCAGGTCACCGGGATCGCCCAGCAGCACCTCCCCTAACCAGTCCCGGCGCCTTCCCGGCCCGGAGGGCTCGGGCGTGCTCGGCACGGCCGGCGGCCAGGAACGGGGCGGCGCCCATGCGCTCGTGGGCCTGCATGGCCGCCGGGAAGTGGGCCGCCGCCGCGTCCCAGCGGGACAGGGTCGCGGCCAGCAGGCCCAGGTGCTGGGATGCCGACCCGAGGGTGCCGAGGGGCAGCCTGGCCACGATGACGTTCCGGTCGGCATAGGGCAGCAGGTCGTACAGCCGCGCGGCACGTCGCCGGTCGCCAAGGGCCGAGCAGGCGATGGCCAGGATGGCCAGGTGGTACAGGTACAGGTGGTTGCGGGGCAGGCCGGCGAACTCATCGGCCGCCAGCCGCTCGACGTGCTCGCGGGCCTCGTCACGGCGGCCGGCCTCGCACAGCAGCACGGCCAGGGTCGCCCGCCAGCCGAGGTTGGCCGGGAACCGGTCGACGAACCGGCGGAGGGTCGCCTCCAGCTCGGGCAGCCGCCCCTGCTGCCACCTGAGCCCGACCAGCACGATCGTGTGGTAGATGACGACCAGCGGGTCGTGGGGCCCGCCGTCCCAGGGCCAGCGCCTCGGCGGCCAGCCGCTCGGCCTCGTCCAGGCGGCCGGCCAGCAGCTCCTGCCCGGCCCGGAACAGCGGCACGTGCCAGGCGAAGTGGAGCTGCCCCAGGGCCTGGGCGGCCCGGTCGTCGTCCTCCAGGCCGCGTCCCAGGGCGGCCAGGTCACCCTGCTCCAGCTGGTTGGCCAGCAGGAAGCCGCGGCCTCGCAGGGCCATCACCCGGTCGCCGGCGGCCTCGGCCAGCTGCACCACCTCGGTGGCCACGGCCAGGCGTTCCCGGAGGTTGTCGGGCCCCCAGGTGGCCATGTGGTGCTCGTAGAGCACGGCCGCCAGCGAGACAGGGTCGCCCATCCGCCTGGCCCCCTCCGCCGCCCGCCGGTAGTGGGCCCGGGCCTCCTTCGGGCTCGCCGGCGGCCATCCGGGCCGCGGCCAGCTCCAGCAGCAGCTCGCAGCGTTCGGCCTCGACGGGCCGGGCCTGGAGCTCCTGGGCGCGCAGCGCCCGCTGGTAGTGACCGGCGGCCTCCTCGTAGGCCAGGACCTTCATCGCCCGGTCGCCGGCCTGCCTGGCGAAGGCGACGGCCTGGTCGGCCTGGCCCGGACGGGCCGCCTGGGAGAAGTGATGGGCCAGCTCGGCCAGGTAGCCTTCGAAGTCGTCACCGCGGAGCTCGACCAGGGCCGCGCCCACCCGGTCGTGCAGCTGCCGCCGTTCCCGGGACGGCAGCTCCCCGTACAGCGCCTCGCGGACCAGGGCGTGCGCGAACCGGAACCGGCCCGGCCGGCCGGCCACCAGCCGGGCGTCCATGGCCTCCTCCAGGGAGTCGAGGACCTCGTCGGGTGGCAGGCCGGTGACGCCGGCGACCACGTCGAGGTCGAAGTCGCGGCCCTGGACCGACGCCGCGGCCAGGCCGGTGTCGGCGGCGTCCGAGAGCCGCCGCGGCGGTCCGTGGGGGTAGGAGAGGCCGCTTGCGGGGTAGTACCAGGCCGACGGCGCTCGCCGCGAGCGCGCTTTCCGAGAGGAGCGAAGGGTGCCAGAAGGAGAACCTTGTCCGTACTGTGCGTATCTCGCGCCCAATCCGGAGGAGCTCCGCGCCCACCTCCAACACCTGCACCCCGAGGTCGAGCCGGAGCCGGACTGGTGGGACCCCGACGCCGTGCCGCCCCCGGTACTGTTCTGACCGGCGCCCTCCCCGGAGGAAAACCTCCAGGCGAAGACGGGTGGTAGCCGCGTTCCGGGCGGCTCCCTGACCTCATAGCGTGACCTCCCGAGCTGCACCAGGGAGGTCGCACATGATCGAGGCACAGGGCCTCAGCAAACACTATGGCGCCACCGACGCCGTCCAATCCCTCACCTTCAACGTGAGGTCGAGCATGGTGACGGGCTTCCTCGGCCCCAACGGGTCGGGCAAGTCCACCACCATGCGCCTCATCCTCGGCCTCGACACCCCCGACGCCGGCCACGTGCGGATCGGCGGCCGCCGCTACCGCGACCTGCGCTGGCCCCTGCGCGAGGTCGGGGCGCTGCTGGAGACCCGGGCGGTCCACCCCGGCCGCAGCGCCCGCGCCCACCTGCGGGCGCTGGCCGCCAGCAACGCCATCCCGCGGTCCCGGGTCGAGGAGGTGCTGGGGCTGGTCGGCCTGGCCGAGGCCGCCGGCCGGCGGGCCGGCGGCTTCTCGCTCGGCATGGCCCAGCGGCTCGGCATCGCCGCCGCCCTCCTCGGCGACCCGCAGGTGCTGCTGCTGGACGAGCCGGTCAACGGCCTGGACCCCGAGGGGATCCGCTGGGTCCGTGACCTGCTGCGGTCCCTGGCCGCCGAGGGCCGCACGGTGTTCGTCTCCAGCCACCTGATCGGCGAGATCGCCCGCACCGCCGACCACGTCCTGGTCATCGGCCGCGGCCGGCTGCTGGCCGACACCTCGGTCGCCGAGCTGGCGGCGCGCTCGGCCTCGCTGGAGGCGTCGTTCCTGGAGCTGACCGCCGCAAGCGCCGACCACCGGGCGACGAAGGCGAGGACCTCATGACCGCCTCCACCACCACCACCTCCGGGGTCACCCGGGACCGGGTCCGCTTCCCCCAGGCGGCCCGGATGGAATGGATCAAGCTGCGCAGCCTGCGCTCCACCTGGTGGGTGCTGGCCCTGACCGTGGCCGGCGCCGTCGCCATCGCCGTGGCCGTCGGCGTCAACACCGAGGACGCGGCCGCCGACCTGACCAACAACGCCCTCGCCGGCATCTCCCTCGGCCTGCTCCTGGTCGGCGTCCTGGGGGTGCTGGCCATGACCGGCGAGTACACCTCGGGGACGATCCGGGCCACCCTGGCCGCGGTCCCCAACCGGCCGCTGGTCCTGGCGGCCAAGGCGGCCGTGTTCGGCGCGGTCGCCCTGGCCGCCGGGGAGGCGGCAGCGTTCATCGCCTTCGCCGCCGGCGGGGCCGCCCTGCCGCCGGCCGTGCCCGCGCCCACCCTCGGCCAGCCGGGCGTGCTCCGGGCGGTGGTGCTGGGCGGGGCCGGCTACTGCCTGATCGGGCTGCTCGGCGTCGGGCTCGGCGCCGTCGTCCGCCACACCCCGGCCGCCATCGCCGTGCTCGTCGGCGGCGTCTACGTCCTGGCCCAGCTGGTGGCCGGGTTCGCCACCTGGGTCATGCCCTACCTGCCGATCGCCATCGTGGCCAACTCCCTCAGCGTGGTCCGGCCGGCCGGCGACGACCAGGTCCAGTTCCTGTCGCCCTGGGCCGGCCTGGGCATGCTGTCGGTGTACGCCGCCGTGACCCTCGCCGCCGGCGCCTTCCTGCTGGCCAGGCGGGACGCCTGAGCGGGACAATGCCCCCATGGCCAGGACGGGCCAGATGACGGAGTCGACCGGATCCCCACCGCAGCGCCGGCCGACGGGCGCCCGGGCGGCCGCGGCCGCCCGGGCGGTGCTGCCGGCGCCGTTCGGCCGCCGGGCCCGCCTGGAGCTGCTGTTCTGCCTGGCCGGCATCCCCCTCGGGCTCTGCCTGCCGCTGGTCCCGTACGTCATCTCCGGGCCCGCCCTGGCCGTGGCCCTGCTCTCCCCCGAGCACGACTCCACCTGGGTGGCCGCGGCGGCCGCCATCCCCGCCGGGCTGGTGCTCGTCCTGCTGGCCACCCGCATCGCCCGCCGCCTGGGCGCGGTCCATCGCGGCCTGGCCGCGCGGCTGCTCGGCGAGCGGGTCGACCCGCCGCCGCCACGCCCCGGCCGGGGCGCGGTCGGCTGGGCCGGGGCCGGGCTGCGCGACGGCCCCGGCTGGCGGGCGGCGGCCTACCAGGTGCTGAAGCTGCCGCTGGCCGTGCTGGAGGCCTACGCCGCCTTCCTGTGGGTGGCCGGCCTGGCCGACCTCACCTACCCGTTCTGGTGGGGCCTGTTCCGCAACCACCCGCCGGGGGTGACCCTGGACCCGGTGACGGCGGCCAGCCCGTTCCCCGGCCGCGGGTTCCCGGTCGCCACCTTCGCCGGTACCTTCGCCGCCCTGGCCGTCGGCGTGGCCATGGTGCTGGCCGCCCCCTGGGTGACCCGGGCGGTGGTCTCGGTCGACCGGCGGCTGCTGCGGGCCCTGCTCGGCCCGGGCCGGCTGGCTCAGCGGGTCCGCGACCTGGAGCAGACCCGGGCCCTGGCCGTCGACGACGCCGCCGCGCGGCTGCGCCAGGTCGAGCGCGACCTGCACGACGGCGCCCAGATCCGGCTGGCCACCATGGCCATGCACCTGGGCATGGCCATGGAGAAGCTGGAGGACGAGGGCGGCCAGGCGGAGGTGCGGCAGGCCCGCGAGCTGGTCGACGAGGCCCACCGGGCGGCCAAGGACGCCCTGGCCGAGCTGCGCGACCTGGTCAGGGGCATCCACCCTCCGGTGCTCGACAACGGCCTGGCCGACGCGCTGGCCACCCTGGCCGCCGGCAGCGGCATCCCGGTCGAGCTGACCTGCGACCTGCCGCGGCGGCCCACCCCGGCGATCGAGACCATCGCCTACTTCTGCGCCGCCGAGCTGCTGGCCAACGCGGCCAAGCACAGCGCCGCCACCAGGGTCACCATCCGGTGCGCCGAGCGCGACGGGACGCTGGTGCTGACGGTCGGCGACGACGGCACCGGCGGCGCCGACCCGGCCGCCGGCAGCGGCCTGGCCGGGCTCGCCCAGCGGGCCCGGACCGTCGACGGGCGCCTGAAGATCGCCAGCCCGCCCGGCGGGCCGACCACGGTCACCGCGGTCCTGCCGCTGCGGGCATGAGCCCGCCGACCGGCGCCGGCGGCGGCCCGCTGCGGGTGGTGATCGCCGAGGACGCCGCCCTGTTCCGCGAGGGCCTCGTCCGGCTGCTCACCGAGCGCGGCCACCGGGTGGTCGCCGCCGTGGCCGACGGCCAGGCGCTGCTGGACGCGGTGGCCGCCGACCGGCCCGACGTGGCCGTGGTCGACATCCGCATGCCGCCCACCCACAGCGACGAGGGGCTGCGGGCCGCCCTCGAGCTGCGCCGCGACCACCCCGGCACCGGGGTGCTGGTGTTCTCCCAGTACATCGAGACCAGGTACGCGGCCCGGCTGCTGGAGCCCAACGCCGCCGGCGTCGGCTACCTGCTCAAGGACCGGGTGGCCGACGTGCGCGAGTTCGTCGACGCCCTGGCCCGGGTGGCCGCCGGCGGCACCGCCCTCGACCCCGAGGTGGTCGGCCAGCTCCTGGGGGCCAGCCGCAACGCCGACGACCTGGCCGCCCTCACCCCGCGTGAGCGCGAGGTCCTGGCCCTGATGGCCGAGGGCCGCTCCAACGCCGGCATCGCGAACGCCCTGGTCGTGTCGGTCGGGGTGGTGGAGAAGCACGTGGCCAGCGTCTTCGGCAAGCTGCGGTTGCCGCCCGACGAGGGCGACAACCGCAGGGTGCTGGCCGTGCTCCGCTTCCTCGGGTCCTGACCGCCCGTGCTCAGGTGGTCGGGGTCTCCCGCTTGACCGCCTCGGGTTCGATGTCGGCGACGTGGGTGGTGCCGTAGCCCTCGCGCTCGGGGTGGCCGTGCTCGCCCCGGGTCATCGCGAACTCCTCCTCGGGCGACAGGACCAGGCGGTGCCGGCCGGCCACGGCGAAGTAGACGATGCCGAGCAGGAAGTAGATCAGGGTCCCGTACACGCCCGGGCGGTAGTC
>Ga0126313_10001164_pt1 | contig 13634 bp, 16 predicted proteins | sample Plot105A_FD_89954 | JGI IMG/M metagenome (GOLD analysis project Ga0126313, IMG submission 89954) | Serpentine soil microbial communities from UC McLaughlin Reserve, CA, USA - Plot105A | ecosystem: Environmental > Terrestrial > Soil > Grasslands | place: USA: UC McLaughlin Reserve, Lake County...
ACGAACTCGTGTCCGAGGACGATGCCGGGTTGAGCGCGGTCGTGTTCACCGGCGGCGATGTGCAGATCGCTGCCGCAAACTCCCGCGTAGGCGACGTCGACAGCTGCCCAGCCCGGGCGGGATCGCGGCACCGGAACTGGCCGGACGGCGACGATGCCATCGCCTTCCCAGACCAGTGCGTTCTGTCGAGTCATCGCCGGCTCAGATCCTTGTCGCGACCGACGAGCCGATCGCTCATGTGCCGAACCCAGTTGGCCACGGGGACAGTCTCCCAATCGGCCTAACGCCTACCGGCCGCCACCCCGCAACACGGGCATAATGAAGGACGTATCAACCACCGCTGCCGCATCTCCTCTTGTTATGGGCAAGAGAAGGTTCCGGAACCATATCGGCGCGGCGATGACATCGTTCGCGGTCATTGCTGCGCTCTCTGCGTGCGCCAATCCGACGTCGAACCAGGACGTGGTCCCGCTTCCCGAGCCAGAGACGTCCGCGCCTGCTACCGGCCAGCCTGAGATCACACCCGAGGAGCCAGTTGGCACCTCAAAGCCATCGGTGTCGCTGCCCCAACTCCCAGTCGGTGGACAAGGAACCTTTGTCGATGACGAGCAAAGCCTGCAATGCGCGAACGTCAGCTGGATCGTGCAGGAGGACGCCGCTCAACTCCAGGACGGCATCCGGATCGCGGTCGACGGGTTCAGGCTGGACGTGCACACCTTCCAGATCACTGGCTCGGGCTGTGAGGACGAGGGCCCGACATGTATCGGTTACACCTTCACCTCTCAAAGTGGCAATCCGGCCTGCTCATTAGCCGTCTTGACCAGGCGGCCGTTGTCAGTGGCTCCAAAGAATCTCCGGCTCGAGATCGCGGGGACGATCCAGTGTGTCGATGTCGGCCTGTCGACCTGCCAAGCCTTCGTCGAGGCTGCCCGCAAGGACAGCGGCAGCATCGAACTGGACATCCCTTCGGTCGATACGCCCGAGACTCCAACTTCCGATACTCAATCGAGTGGCGATCATACTGACGAGCCGGCCGATGGCGAGTCGACACCGACCAGCGGTGAGTCGCCAACTTCCGGGGAGGCCACCTCAAGCGAGACGGCTCAAACCTTCCTATGACCAAGTGATGAGCGAATCTGATCAGCAGACCGAGGACCGGGTCAGCCGGTTCGGAAAGTGGCTGAGCTTAGGGGGAAGCATCATCGCCCCAGCGACGCTCATCACCACGCTGCTGTTCTACTTCGGGTACGTCTCGTCGAGGGCCCAGTACGACTATTTCGGCGTCGACGTCGACACAATCGGGCTTACCACCCAGGACTACGTGATGCGTAGTCCGCAGCCGCTGCTGGTGCCTCTGCTGGTCCTCACACTTCTCGGCGGAGGCTTCCTCGCAGCACATGTCGCGGCCAGGCGTCATGCTGCGGCCAATCCTTCGTTCCGAGCAGTTGCCAAACGCATGGTCGTCGGTGGACTGATTTTGCTGGCAGTCGGCGTGGCTCTCCTGTTCAGTTACGCCGCTATCGGCGACTGGGGTTACTACCCGCTCGTGACGCCGCTCATCCTTGCCGTGGGTGCAGCGTCCACTGCGTACGGCCTCTCGACCATTCGCTGGATGGACCGCCGATCGCGGCACAATCCACCGGATTCCGGATTCGCCGGCCTAGCCGTCGTTGTCTCACTTTGGATCACCGTGGCGGCGAGCCTGTTTTGGGCAACGGCAACCGTCGCTCAGTTGTCCGGACGTGGGTTGGCGAAAGAGCAGGCACAGGACCTCAGCGAACTGCCGAGCGTCATAGTTGACAGCAAGGAGCGGCTGTTTCTCCCAGCCGGTGTGGGCGTGGAGGAACGCGACCTCACCGGTAAGGGCGACGGCGAGACCTTCCGATACCGTTATTGGAACCTGCGACTGCTGATTCACGGCAAAGACCGGATGTTCCTGGTGCCGACGGCCTGGCATGCGAACAACACCACGTTGGTCATGCCGCTCAACGGCGACGTTCGAGTTCAGTTCCAGTTTCGAAATGACCCGCCATAGTCGTCGGTGCCAGCCTTCAGCCGGAGAGTGGCGTGTGCTGGCTCACTGAGAAGACGGCTCCCTCCGGGTCGACTATCCGCGCGTCCCGCGTCCAATCCGAATCAGTCGTCGCGATCACAGTTGCGCCGAGACGCTCAGCGACCGAAGCGGAGTTGTCGCGGTCGGCGACCGTGAAGGTTACGTGCCAGTGCGGTTGTTCTCCGTCTGACGCTGGGATCAACCAGCCGAATGCGTCGGCGAAGCCAGGGGGCACGGAGTCACCGGACTGGCGCTCGTGGATCCCTGGGTCAGACGTCGCGTCCACGTGGTCGCCATATCCCGGCTCGCAGATCATCGTTGCGAATCCCAGGTCGTCGAATCTCCAGCCGAACACACGAGCATAGAAGTCGGTCGACGCTGCCGGGTCAGCAGTGTGCAGGTCGCTGAAGTTCCAGCCGCCGGGCGTGTTGGCCACCTGTGCGCCGAGTCGCTTCCTGGCCTGCCACAAACGAAAAGGAACCCCGGTGGTATCGATGCAGGACGCAGCTCGGCCGGCCTCGCCGACCTCGGAAGGTGGCTCTGCGATGCGACCACCGGCGAATTCGATCCGGGCAGCTGCCTGATCGATGTCTCTCACGGAGATGTAGGTGTTCCAGGCAGAAGAATGTGCGGCCAACTCTGTCGTTCCCGTCGGTCGACCAATACCGGCCGCATCCCGCCCGTCACGCTGAGCGATGAGGTAGCGCTGCCGGCTGATTGCCTCGGACGTCTCGCTGAAGGTCCAACCGAAGATCGCAGCATAAAAGTCGGCGGCGGCGTCCTGATCGATCACTTCAATATCCACCCAACAGGTGACTCCCTCGGGATAGGTCCTTGGCTTGTTCAACTGCGCCACCGATTTCCCTCCTGACCAGTCCGCCGAAGGTCAGTATCGTCGGCCTGAACCGCCCCCATTCGGCACTGAATTCACGATCGGTCGCGATATATCGTTGACGTATCGACTCTATTGACACGAAGAGGTGATCGTGATGGGTGGAGCGTACGCGGCCCAGGCGCCCTGGGCACCGTGGCTGAAGTGGGCACTCGAATGTGTTGGCGATCGTGGTCGGACTGCTGACGACTGGTTCGCAATGATGACGGGCAGGCACGGCAGCCAACGCAAGCAAGGCCAATTCGGAGGTTGGGGGATGTTTGGCGCTCAGCCTCCATTTGGTCCGCCCTGGTTCGGCGGGGGAGGTTGGCGTCCGCCCAAGGCCCGCAGGGGTGACGTCCGATCCGCGATCCTCGCGGTACTGGCGGAGCGCCCGATGAACGGCTACCAGATCATCCAGGAGATTGCCGAACGCAGCGGCGGTGCTTGGAAGCCCAGTCCAGGCTCCATCTATCCGACCCTCCAGCAGCTCGAGGACGAAGGACTCGTCCGTGCAGACGAGGAAAGTGGGCGACGTACGTTCACATTGACCGATGAAGGCCGGTCTTATGTAGATCAGCACCCCGATGAGGCTGGTTCTATTTGGCAGGGTTTGGCAGACTCGAGTGAAGACGACAACGCCTTCAAACCGCTGATCGGCCAGGTTGCGTCGGCGGTGTGGCAGATCGTGGCCATGGGCACCCCGGAGCAGCAGGCGAAGGGCCGCGAGGCGCTGATCGATCTTCGGCGAAAGCTGTATGGAATCCTGGCCGAGGACGATACGGAGGCATAGCATGACCAATCAATCCAGCTGGCAGTCCCGGCGCACAGTTGCCCGCCAGGTGTGGGTGTGGCCGCCACCGCGTGTCGGGCAACCGAGCTGGGGGGATAAGCCCGAAGTCCGGATCGGGGACGCCGAACGGGATCGCGCGGTCGCCGAGCTCGGCGATCACTTTGCGGCAGGCAGGTTGACCCGTGAAGAGTTCGACGAGCGTATCGATCAAGCGATGCAAGCCCGTTTCGATCGTGATCTGCGGTCGCTGTTCACCGACCTACCGGTCAGCGCAGATGCAGAGCCCCGGCCGGCCTCGATGCCGGGCTGGCGGATGGGCCTTGGCATGGCGGTTCCGCTGCTGTTCTGGCTGTTGCCATTACTTCTTGTTGCCAGTGTGATCTTGGCTATCGCGCTGAGTGCACCATGGTTGTTCTGGGGGCTGCTCTGGCTGTTTATCGTCACCCGGTTCTGGGCACGTCGATTCTCGACAGGCCCGCACGGCGGTTGCGGTTCGAGGTCGCGACGGAACGTGGAGTGGCTTTAATCGGCTTCCGAAGCCTGTGGATGATCAAATCCCGCGAAGCGCGGGTGCACCGTGATGCCCTTTCCGCCGAGCATCGTCGCCTTCTGCTCCAGCAGTGCTATGGCCTTGTCGCTGATTGATCCGTAGACCTCGATCTGCCGAAGCGTGACCATGTCGGCCAGCCTGCGGAACTCCGTTCGGCCTATCTCTAGGTGAAGCTCGAGCGACGCGGAATCGGGATGGACTGCCACAACCGTCATCCGACCGGCTTCGTCGTCAAAGTGGAAGCCATAGGAGATGAGCTGTGCTTCCTCCGACTCGATAACCTCGACGAGCCGGCGGATGCCGGCTCTGAGGTCATCTGCGCGTCCCTCACGAATGTCGGAACGATCGATGTAGACGATTAGACCCGATCCGCCAGGGCCCTGGTCGTCGCCCATGTCTCCACGTTACGCCGCCGGTGACTATGGGTCATGGTCACGACGCGATCAACCACTTCTAACGCCTCAGGTCGGTCAGGCCTCGACTTCGTCTGAGGGCGCTTCTGCGGGTACCTCACCGGCCGGTGACTCTGCGGCAGCGACCTCATCCGGGACTGGCTCAGGGGGCCGTCGGGTTGTGATCATGTAGGCGGCGCCTCCGATGGTGGTGGCAAGGCCGGCGATCGCCATCCAGCGCCGGTTCAGCACATCACGCAGCGCGTGGTCGAAGGACAACCTTCCAGGGCCAGCTACTGCCAAGGACGTACCGACGACCGCGTACGTTGCTGGCAGTTCGTACCCGCCGGCGGTGTTGAAGAACCCGTTGGGCGCGTGCGTGGTAGCGGCAACGATCATGTTCCCGGTCACCGCCGCGCCCGCCGCGGGAGTGGCCAGTCCAAGCGCCAGGCACGTCCCGCCCCCGAATTCCGCCATGCCAGAGAGCATGGCGTTCCGTTTGCCGCCGCCTGCGAACCCCAATGAGTCCATGAACTGGCCCGTTCCGTCCGGGCCGTAACCACCGAACCATCCGAATAGCTTCTGCGCTCCATGCGCAGCGACAGCGGCCCCGACACCGAGCCGCAATAGGAGCAGTCCCGCATCCAACCACTTGCCCGTCATGGTTTTCCTCCCCGAGGTTGATCATCCTGAGTGTGGTTTTGCCGGCACAATGTTCTGGGTGAGCGCAAGCCTAGCCAGGTCGGCCCGCCAGAGGGCGGGGGGTGTCACTGGTTCTCGAGCGGAACCCTGAGTGCCGCGAGACCTTTCCGGGCGTCGTAGCCTACCGTTGAGCTTTCACAGCCGCAGCCCGTGGCCTGAGTATTAACTTCGCCTTGTCCTTCTGGAAGCGTTCGGCAATCCACTCGACGAGGAAGTAGAGCCCTCCAACGGCGATCGCGAAAAGGCATGGAAAAGGCACGAACGCAAGCGCCAGGCCGGAAACCAAGCCGAGTCGCCACCGCCGAGTCCAAATCCAACACAAGATCAGTGGCAGCAGGATGGCGGCGCTCGCCAACAATAGAGGGATCGTCCAGCCGGCGTTCTCGCTGACAATCGCGTAGATCAACCCGATAGGCCATGAAAGGCCAAGCATGCCAAAGAAAACGATCCAAAGCACAACGGCGGTCATCCCCAGAAAACCGCCCTTGAAGACGGTGCGCAAAGCGACTGCTCCCCACATCACCCAGCGCCGGATAAAGGGAACCCAGCTGTAATGCAGCGCCTCCCGGAAAATCGTGTCTGCCTGCTCTGAGGTCACGCGTTCCGGGTCATTTGGCAAGTCGTCCTCTGTGCGCACTAGGTGAGCCTGAAGGTGATCATGAAGCAGCGCGGCCAGAGTGTGACGGCCGTACCGGGGCACCAACCAGGTCAGGAACCCCGGCACCGAAGCGAGGTCGCTGACGTCTTCTTCTGGCACATCGAAGCGACGTCCCTTGTCGACGTACTTAAAGGGCTCGCGCAGCTTAAACGTTGCCGGGCCTACTTGACGCACGACGACCTCAGCAGACCTATTGCTGTGCTTTTTGCTGAATCTACCGGTCCACTCATCGGGCTTTTCGTTCGACGGCTCACCGATATAGATGCGATAGAGACGATTAATCCCCTCGCGGATAAGGTCCGGCTGGGTACGACCGGTTTCTGCAACCAATTTTGCCAACTTGGCAGCGGCTGGTTCTCCTATCTCGTTAGTCCTTCCGTCCGTCGAGCGAAGATCATTTCCAGCCTCGGTCATAATCTGGACTGAATTGCCAGGGTTGCCATATCTAGATAATGCAGTATCGCACTGGCCCCGTCCAGTGATATCGCCGAGCGTATTTGGATCGAACTCAGCGCACCGCCGATATTTTTGGGCGGCATCACTTCACGGGCTCGTACGCCTCTCCGTCAGGGCTGGCGATGACCACGGTGTAGCCGTCGGGATCCCGGATCCAGATCTCCCGATGCCCAGGACCGTTGCCCTGACCCTCCGGCGGGTTCCGGTGCGTTGGCAGCACCACGGGTGCATTCAGTTGTTGGGCCCTGAGCACCACTTCGTCGAACTCGGCCACTTCACCGAACCAGAGCAGGACGCCGTTGCCGACGTCACGATCGGGGTCACCGATTCGTCCGTGGTGATGTTCGGTGTCCCTCTGGTGAAGTTGCAGGACGAGAGTTCCATCTGAGAGCAGCCGGTCGTACTCCGGACCGCCATGATCACTGCGAAAGCCGAGGAGCTGCGAGTACCAGCGGCTAGAAGCCTCGACGTCGCCCACAGCGATCATGGTCTGCGGCTGCGCGGAGCGAGCCGGCGCGACAATTCCAATTCGGTTGCCCGCGGGGTCATCTACCTCTACAAGCCAGCGTTCGCCGCCGTCCAGTTGTGGAGGTCGGTGCACCTTGCCACCGCTGGCTTCCACCTGTTGTTGGGCGGCCCCAAGATTGTCGGCCCAGATCCACACCATCGCTCCAGCGGCAGCAGCAGGCGAGAGATCGGTCGTCAACTGGCCTATCATTCCGGGCGCTTCGAAGCTCCCTTGATCAATGTCAATTGACCATCCGAAGACCTTCTCGTAGAACGCCGCGGAAGCTTCCAGGTCCCGGGCTGGAAGCTGCAGATACCCGATCTGCCCGTGCAGCAAATGTCGTTCGCTTGAGCCCTGTTCATTTTGACTCACGTCCGGATCCTCCTCGGATTTGTCAGGACGATTGGGGGCCGGCAGTCTTAGGCAAGCAGTCGATGCACCGAGCCCGCGAACCAGCGTTGGTACTGCTCTTGGCTCCAATTGCGGTGCCGGGTGAGCCGATCGAACACGGCCGGGTCCATCAGGATCCACATCGTGTCGATTGCCTCCTGTTTGCTGCACCCATGCCGAAGGCGCACCCTCCGGATGAGTGTCTCCACAAGCCATTCGGCGGTCTGCGCCCGTTGGGTGATCATTTCCGTTGACAGCCGGGCGAGCTCTGGGTCGATCGACGACCCTTCCAAGACAGCCAGGACGAGTCCGGCAGACCGGGCCTGCGCCGCTCCTATCACGCCGGCCACGATCGAGAGGAACTCCTCGGCTGTCGGCGCGGCCATGGCCGCTTCGGTCCAGTCGCGATCGAGAACGGCCACGGATTCGTCGTCGCCGGCGATGGCGACGTCGATGGCCGCTTTCAGCACCCGTGACTTCGTCCCGAACAACAACTCCACGGTTGGCACGGAGACACCTGCTTCGGCTGCAATTCCCCGGATGGTCGTACCGGCATAGCCGTGGGCGAGGAATTGGCTGGCGGCGGCCCCAAGGATCCGCCGACGGGTCTGGCGTGCCTGCTGCTCCCGATAGCTTGATCGATAACGACGAGGCGCCCGCTGAGCAGTGCTTGTCACGCCAATAGTATTCAATATGGCTATGCCATAGTCCATATGCAGTTCGGGTCACGGGGCGAGCCAGAACTGGTGCTCCAGACGAGGAATCCTTTCTGCGGTATCGAGGTAGCGGCTCTTCGCCGGCAGCAAAGGCCCACCATGACAGGAACAAACGTCCACGTTCGAAACGTCCTCCTACAGTGGCGGCCATGAAGGGGCGCTGGTTGATCGTGCTAGCCACGGCTGTCGCCATCGTCCTGACATCACTGGTAATCAAGGCGCGGCCCCCCGCCCAATCAGACGTGTCGGCGCTCGAGCTGGCAGAGCGTGTGCAGGCTTCGGGACCCGTGCCGTGGTCAGGTTTCATCGAGACGGCCGGCACGTTGGACGTGCCCGACAACGACTCGTTCGCGAACCTCGCTCAGCTGCTGGGTGAAACCAATGATCTGCGGGTCTGGTGGCGCAGCGCCGACGACTGGCGCGTCGACCGCATCCGAAGTACGGGTGAGACAGACCTATTCCGACAGGGCAATGTGTCAATCCGGTGGGTGTTCGAGTCGGAGACGGCCACGATCTCGCCGGCCTCGGATATCCGGTTGCCGGACGCTTCTGACCTGCTGCCTCCGACTCTGGGCCGATCGATGCTGCAGGGTGCACGCAGTGAGGAGCTGACCCGGCTGCCTTCCCGGCGGGTGGCAGGTGTCGACGCACCGGGGCTCCGGCTCGTTCCGAATCAGACAGCCACCACCATCGCTCACGTCGACATCTGGGTCCAGCCCCAAACCGGGCTTGCGCTTCAGGTGGAGCTGTACGGGGCCGGCGACCATCGCCCCGTTCTCACGACGACGTTGCGCGAACTCACACCGGGCCCACCTCCGGCCGAGCTCACCAGGTTCGCCAGACCACCCGGTGTGCAGGTCAATTACGATCAATCGGTCGATGTTGCCGCAGCAGCGAACGCTTTTGCTCCAGGCGACCTGCCAGACTCACTCGCCGGCCTCGACTCCCGTAGCGGCGAGGATCCATCAGCGGTCGGTATTTACGGGCGTGGCCCAACGACGCTGATCGCGATGCCGCTCCGCCGAGGAATCGCCGGTCCGTTGAGTGCACGACTCCGCGACAGTGCAAGTGCGCAGGAGACTGAAATCGGAACGATCTCCCACGTCGGTCCGGTAGGTGTTCTTGTCACGTCCCGACGCGGGAACGGGATCCGTTTCCTGCTTGCTGGCACGGTGACGCCCGCAACGCTGCAACTGGCTGCAATTGACTTGATGGCGCGGCCATGACGGAAAAGGCGAGATCGAATGGGCAGGTGATTCGTACCCGCGCTCTGACCAAACGCTACAAAGACCTGCGAGCGGTCGACGCAATCGATCTTGAGGTAGCCGAGGGCGATGTTTACGGCTTTCTCGGCGCGAACGGCTCCGGAAAGACGACGACTGTCCGGATGCTGCTTGGGCTCGTTCTGCCAACATCGGGCGAGACCGAGATACTCGGCAAGCCGATGCCAGCGGCTCGCCGGGCTGTGCTGCCCAACATCGGCGCCCTGGTTGAAGCCCCCGGCTCGTATCCACACTTGTCCGGCCGAGCCAACCTCGCCCTGCTCGATGCCACCGGGGCTGATCGCAGCAGCCCTCAGGAGCGTCGAGCACGGATAGGGCATGTGCTGGAGCAGGTGGGCCTCGACCCTGCCGACCGCCGGCCAACTCGGGCGTACTCGCTGGGCATGCGCCAACGGCTAGGCCTGGCCGCTGCGCTTATGCGCCGCCCCCAGCTGCTCGTGCTGGACGAGCCGACAAACGGCTTGGATCCGCAAGGCATCCAGGAAATTCGACGGCTGTTGCTCGAACTCAACCGGCAGGGGACGACGATCTTCTTGTCTAGCCACCTGCTCGCCGAGGTGGAGCAGATGTGCACCCGCGTCGGGGTTCTCGACCGTGGCCGTCTGGTGGTGCAGGAGCGGCTCGACCTCCTATTGCGGCCAACAGGTCTGGTGGAGGTTCGCACGCCGGACTCCTTCCGATGTGCGTCCCTGCTGGGAGACGCCGTCGTTCTTGTCGAAGGCGAGCGTCTTCTGGTCAGGTCCGATGACCCTGCCGAACTGAACGCCCATCTGGTCGGTCACGGCGTGCGGGTAGTGGAGGTCGGCTTCCACCGTCGGGGGCTCGAGGCCGTTGTCCTGGAGGCAGGAGCTCGATCATGATCGCGGTCGAGCTGATCAAGATGCTCATCCGTCCGCGCACCTGGATGATCATTGGAATGCTCGTCGCTCTGCCGACCCTGGTCGCGGTGCTGCTGGCTGTGACCGAACTCGGTCCAAGACCGGGCACCGGCCCGCCGTTCCTGTCCGCCGTTTTGAGCGACGGCACACTGTTCCCGCTCGCCGCTCTAGGCGTGGTGCTACCGCTCTTCCTGCCCATTGCGGTTGCCGTCCTGGGCGGTGACGCCATCGCGGGGGAGAGCCAGACCGGAACCCTTCGATATCTGTTGGTGCGGCCCGTCGGGCGCACATCGCTGCTACTGGCCAAGCTGGTGACCGTGGTGGCGTTCGTGCTGCTCGCCGTCCTTGTGGTTGCCGGGGTTTCCTACCTTGAGGGCCGGCTGCTGCTTGGTACGGCACCGGCAACCGGAACTGTCAGCCTGAGCGGGTCCACCCTCACTCAGCAAGATCTCGGCTGGCGTACAACCCTCGCATTGGGGTACGTGGTGATCTGCATGCTCGGCGTCGCGGCGGTTGCCTTGTTCCTCTCTACGGTCACGACCTCCTCGATCGCGGCCGCCCTGGGCACGGTCGGCGTGCTCATTGCGTCGACCGTGCTGCTCGGGCTGGATGCCGCCGCCGCCTTGCATCCATACTTACCGACGCGTTACTGGCTGGCGTTCGTCGACTTGTTCCGTGACCCGATCATGTGGCGCGATGTCCAGCGTGGGCTGGTCGTGCAGCTCAGTTACCTGGTCGTTTTCACGCTTGCCGCCTGGGCCAGCTTCACCACCAAAGACATCACCGACTGACTACTGCTGCTCGCGCGGGAGATCGTCCGAAGTCCGGGTCGTTGTTGGCCAAGCGTGTTCACCCTGCTCATGCACTCACCGGAGGACGATCTCTCCACCGACGCTTGCGCGAATTAGCAAGCCACATTGTTGGGGGCGCGCGGCGGGTCCACACCCAGTACCGAGTCGAGTGTGGCAAGGACCACCGGGTCGCTGACCAGGTCGCCGTGCGTGGCGGTTGAGGTCGGGCAGACCTCTTGGACGACCAGATTCAGGGCACCATCAAGCGCGGCCGAATCCACCGGTGTAACCACGCGGTCCACCGTGGTGCGGAGGGTCACCCAGAGCGCTGGATCCGGCGTTTCGTCTCCGGCGTTGAGGCGACGCAGGAGGTCGCTGTCTGGCGACAACTGCTGACATGCCTCAGGGCAGCCGCCCGCAAGTCCAGCTCCCAGGGCGGCCTGGCTCGTGCCGTGGTGCGGCGAGCCGATCGTGAACACCCGACGAGCAACGTCAGTGCCGCCGTCCTCTCGGACCCACAGCCGAGCGACCACACCACCAGCAGAGAATCCCACCACATCGACCGACGCCGCGTTCGTGTCGCGCCGTACCCGTTCCGCCGTGACGGCTAGGTGCCTGGCTTGTGCCCGAAGATCGCCGGTCCCATCCCCGATCGGTTCTACAGACACTGCCATCCGACCGGCCGAACGCAACGCCGCCACCAGAGGCTGAACCGAACTGGCTGTGCCGCCGTAGCCCGGCACCACGAGGACCGGACCGGGCTGTGATTGGGGCGGTCCAGCGGAGATCGACCTAGAGCGGACTACCGATGTCACCACTGTTGCGATGATCAACAGCAGGACAAGCAGGGCGGCGGCCAGGACGACGCGTCGTCGCTGCGGCGACAGGGCGTCGAGGAGCATCACGAAAGTCCGAGGTTCAGGGCGAGGCCGGCATGATCAGACGGCCACAGACCGGTACGGAGTTCGCGGTCGGCCAACTCATCGCCGGTGACATCACCGTTGCTGATGGTCACGTCAGTATCTTTCGCCGGCCTGGCAAGCACCAGGTCCAGGCGGCGAGTGAACCCGTCAGGCGTCGGATCATTGACCAACTCACCAAGTCCGGAGGTGTAGCCGGTGCCAGCAGACTCCGGTTGCTGCAGCCATAGGTCGGCGAAACGGTCGGTGTTGGTCAATATCTGATATGTCGTCAAAGGTGCTGCCACCTCAGCGGGTGCGCCGCCACTGCTCTCGGGGTCGGCGTTGCAGTCACAGACGATGAGCGTTGTCTGCGTCGCAAGTCCCGCCAACGCTTGAAGCAGCTCATCGGCTTGAGCAGCCGCAACGTCACCGTTCTGCGACTCCAGGTGCGTGCTGACAAATCGGAGACCGTAATTGCCCTTCGTCACCTCAACCCACGCATAGCCACGAACGAAGCTGAACGGCACACCCGCAAGATCAACAGGTAGCTCGTGGCGGTAGTGCGCTCCGCCACTTTCCGCGACCTGAATTCCGCTGCCCTGCCGAAGCAAGATGACGTCGCGCACTGTCAGTCGGACGTCCTGGGTATCCCTAGCCGTCCCGGCATAGGGGTTACCGGTGAAGGCCGGCGCCTCAACATCGGACTCCTCTTGGATCTTGAGGACTTCGTACCCGGCTCCTCGTTGACTCAAGTCGGCTAACAGAGTCGCCAAGAAGTCATAGTCGACCTCCGTGGCGTTGGGCTTTCCGAGCTGGTCCAGCTGCATCTCCCCGTGGCGCCACAGTGCCACCTCCTGGAGCCCGACGAGGTCGGGCTGAGCGGCAGCGATCTCCTCGGCAAGCAACTTGCTGCGCACCCCAAAGTTCGTGCGCTCGACGATCTTCCGCAACTCATGGTTGGCGTGCCCGAGCGCAAGGATTGCCTCCTGACCGTTCCGGCCTTCGGCGGCTCGCAGCGGCCGGGTGATATCCGCCCCGATGTAGATGTTGCGCGTCATCACCGTTACCGCCTGGTGTTCAGACCTCGCCTGTGCGCGGAGGATCAGGACGGCGATCGTTACGACGCAGAGCAGGGTGAGGACGGCGGCGAGCCACACCGCTGGTCGGTTCAGCTTTCGCCGCATCTCACCGTTGTAGCGTCGGGAAGGGCCGGAGCAAAGGCCAGATTTCGGCAAAGAACCGAGTCAAGCTGAGATTGTCCGCCAGGGAGGAGCAACGAATGTCAATGAGCATGCCCGAGCCCGGGGCGGCGCATGCTGTCCTTCCTCCAACTCCGGTGGCCTCGGTGAGAGCGCAGATTCTGGCTACCGAGCATTGGAGCTTGTTGGCCACTCGGAGCATGACTTGGTCGGAGGTGATGAGCCGAATCGTTGTTCACCTCACGGTGCTCTCTGCAGGGCTGGTTGTGCTCGCTTTGCTCGCCCAGGCACATGGATTCGGAAGGACGTTCCAGGTGCTCTCCATCGGGTTGGCGGCTGCTGCCTTGGTGCTCGGCACCCTAACCGGGTTTAGGGTGTACAACGCCAGTGATGACGATGCCGCGATGCTGATCGGAATGAATCGGCTTCGAAACGCATACGTCGATCTGGATCCCGGCATGGAGCCGTACCTTGTGACATCCCGTTACGACG
>Ga0126313_10001165_pt1 | contig 13633 bp, 14 predicted proteins | sample Plot105A_FD_89954 | JGI IMG/M metagenome (GOLD analysis project Ga0126313, IMG submission 89954) | Serpentine soil microbial communities from UC McLaughlin Reserve, CA, USA - Plot105A | ecosystem: Environmental > Terrestrial > Soil > Grasslands | place: USA: UC McLaughlin Reserve, Lake County...
GGACCGCCAGCGCGAGCGCCCCGACGGCTCCTACACCGTCCAGCTGCTCGACGACCCGCCGTTCATCGGCGAGAAGGTGATGGAGGAGGCGGAGGAGGTCTCGCGCGCGGCGCGCGAGGAGACCGACGACCGCGTCGACGAGGAGGCGGCCGACGTCCTCTACCACCTCACCGTGCTGTTGCGCAGCCGCGGCCGCGATCTGGCGGACGCCGAGGAGGTCCTGCTTGGCCGTCGCCGCTGACGCAGCCGCCCCGGCCGTCCGGCCGAGCCTGGATGAGGCGCGCGAGCTCGCGCGCGACTTCAACCTCATCCCGCTGCGTCACACCTTCATCGCCGACACCGAGACCCCCGTCTCGGCGTTCCTGAAGCTCCGCGGGCGCAATCCGGAGACCCCCGGCTTCCTCCTGGAGTCCGCCGAGCAGGGGCAGCGCATGGGCCGCTACTCGTTCATCGGCGTGCGCCCGCGCAAGGTCGTGCGCTGGTCGCTGGGCGACGATGGCGACCCGTACGCGATCGCCGAGGACGAGGTCAAGCGCTACCGCCAGGCTCCGCTGACCGACGGGCCGCCGTTCGCGGGCGGCGCGGTCGGGCTGTTCGGCTACGACCTCGTGCGCACCGTGGAGCCGCTCGGCGAGCCGAACCCGGACGTCATCGGCGTGCCCGACATGGCGCTCATGCTGAGCGACATCCTGGTCGTCTTCGACCACCTCCTCCACACGCTCACCATCATCGTGAACGCGTATCCCGAGGACGGCATCGAGGAGAGCTACGCCGACGCGCTGGCGACGATCGACAAGGCCCGGCGCCTGCTCGCCGGCCCGGTGCCCGACTTCGGGATCAGGGACACGTCCCCACCCACCCCGCGCGCGCAGTTCGAGTCGAACATGCCGCGCGAGCAGTTCGAGGCGATGGTCTCGCGCATCGTCGAGTACGCGCACGCGGGCGACATCTTCCAGGTCGTCCCCTCGCAGCGCTGGTCGGCGGACCTGGGCATCCAACCGTTCAGCGTCTACCGCGGGCTGCGCACGGTGAACCCGAGCCCGTACATGTACTACCTGGACTTCGGCGACTTCCACATCGCCGGCGCCAGCCCCGAGCCGCTGCTGACCGTCAGCGGCCGCCGCGCCGCCACGCGGCCGATCGCCGGCACGCGCCCGCGCGGCGCGACGCCCGAGGACGACGCGCGGATCGCCGACGACCTGCTCGCCGACCCCAAGGAGCGCGCGGAGCACGTGATGCTCGTCGACCTGGGGCGCAACGACCTGGGCCGCGTCTGCGAGTACGGGACGGTCAGGGTCGACACGTTCATGGGCGTGGAGACCTACTCGCACGTCATGCACATCGTCTCCAACGTCTCGGGCACGCTGCGCGGGGACGGCGGCGCGATGGACGCGCTGCGCTCGATCCTCCCCGCGGGGACGCTGTCGGGGGCCCCGAAGGTGCGCGCGATGCAGATCATCGACGAGCTCGAGCCCGTGAAGCGCGGCGGGTACGGCGGCGCGATCGGCTGGCTGTCCTACGCCGGCGACCTCGACACGTGCATCCACATCCGCACCGTCGTGGTCAAGGACGGTGTCGCCCACGTGCAGGCCGGCGGCGGCACGGTCGCCGACGCCAAGCCCGACTACGAGTACGAGGAGTCGGTCGCCAAGGCCCGCGGGGTGCTCAAGGCGATCGAGCTCGCGGTGGCCCAGCCCGACTGGCCATGAGGGTCCTCGTCGTCGACAACTACGACAGCTTCACCTACAACCTCGTCCAGTACCTGGGCGAGCTCGGCGCGGACATCGAGGTCGTCCGCAACGACCAGGCCGACCCCGACCGGCTGCTCGAGCGGGCGTACGAGCGCGTCGTGGTCTCGCCCGGCCCGTGCACGCCGAACGAGGCCGGCATCAGCCTCGTCGTCACGCGCCGCTTCCCCGAGGCCGGCGTGCCCACCCTCGGCGTCTGCCTGGGGCATCAGGCGATGGGCCAGGCGTTCGGCGCAACCGTCAGGACCCACGACCCGGTCCACGGGAAGACCACCGAGATCACCCACGACGGCAAGGGCATCTACGCCGGCCTGCCCAACCCGCTGACGGTCGGGCGCTACCACTCGCTCGTGGTCTCGCCCGAGGGCCTGCCCGACGAGCTCGAGGCCACGGCCCACGGCGGCGGCGTGCTCATGGGCATCCGCCACCGGCGCCTGCCCGCCGAGGGCGTCCAGTTCCACCCCGAATCCGTGCTGACGGAGGCCGGGCAGCGGCTCCTGCGGAACTTCGTCTCCTAGCTTGCCCAACCCCCTCCTGACCGACGCGATCGACGCGCTGGCCTCCGGCCGCGATCTGACGACCGACGAGGCTGCGGCCGTGCTGCTCGAGGTCATGCGCGGTGACGCCTCTGAAATCGAGATCGCCGCATTCCTCATCGGCCTGCGTGCCAAGGGGGAGACCGTCGACGAGCTCGCCGGGCTGGCCCGCACCATGCGCGAGCTCGCGACGCCGGTTGTGATCGGCCCGCCCACCCATGACGACCTCCTCGACACCGCCGGCACCGGCGGCGGGCGCCCGACGTTCAACGTCTCCACCACCGCCGCGCTGATCGCCGCCGCGGCCGGCTGCCCGGTGGCCAAGCACGGGAACCGCAGCGCCACCGGCCTGTCGGGGTCGGCCGACGTCCTCGAGGCGCTCGGCGCCCGCATCGACCTGAGTCCCGACGCCGTCGCCGCATGCATCCGCGACGTCGGCTTCGGGTTCATGTTCGCTCCCGCCCACCACCAGGCCACGCGCTTCGTCGTCCCCGTGCGCAAGGAGCTCGGCGTGCGCACGATCTTCAACTTCCTCGGGCCGCTGACCAACCCGGCGGGGGCTACGCGGCAGCTCATCGGCGTCTCCGACGACCGCTACCTTGACGTGATGGCGGGAGCGCTCGCGCGCCTGGGGGCGCAGAGGGCACTGGTAGTGTCCAGCCGCGACGGTCTGGACGAGATGAGCACGTCCGCATCCACCCAGGTGGTCGAGGTGTCGGGGGAGGGCCACGTCGAGCGCTACGACGTCGCCGCGGCCGACGTCGGCCTCGCGTCCGCCGAGCCCGACGCGATCGAGGGCGGGCCGCCCGAGCGCAACGCCGCCATCGCGCGCGCCATCTTCGCCGGCCAGGCCGGTCCCGAGCGCGACCTCGCCCTCCTCAACGCCGGGGCCGCCATCTACGCCGGCGGCAGAGCCGACACGCTCGCCCACGGCGTGCGGGTGGCCACCGAGGCGGTTGACGGGGGGGCGGCGGCGGACACGCTCGATCGGTACGTCGCCCGCACCAGGGTCCTGGCCCCGGTCGCATGAGCGTCCTGGACCGCATCGTCGAGTCCACCCGCGCCGACGTCGAGCAGCGCCGCCGCGAGGTACCGGTGGCCCAGCTCGAGCAGGCGCTCGCGCGCCGCGGCGAGGATCGGCCGTTCTCGGAGGCCCTGATCGGGCCGGGCCTGTCGCTGATCGCCGAGTACAAGCGGCGCTCGCCCTCCGGCGGGCTGCTGCGCAAGGGCGACGGCGTGGCCGACGTGGTCTCCGCCTACGAGCGCGCCGGCGCCGCCGCGCTCTCGGTCCTGACCGAGCACCACCACTTCGCCGGTTCCCTCGAGGACCTGCGCGAGGCGCGCGCCGCCTCGACCCTGCCGATCCTGCGCAAGGACTTCGTGGTGGATCCCTACCAGGTCTACGAGTCGGCCGCCGTGGGCGCCGACGCCCTGCTGCTCATCGTCGCCGCCCTGGACCCCCACGACCTCGAGCGCCTCTACGGCGAGGCTCGCGCCCTCGACCTCGACGTGCTCGTCGAGGTGCACTCCGAGCGCGAGCTCGACCAGGCGCTCGAGATCGACGCCGACGTCCTCGGCATCAACAACCGCAATCTCGCCGACCTGCACGTCGATCTCGAGACCACGCTCGAGCTGCTGGCGCACGTTCCGGCGGGCAAGACCGTGGTGTCGGAGTCCGGCTACTCGACGCGCGACCAGCTCGACGAGCTCGACCGGGTGGGGGTGGACGCGGTGCTCGTGGGCGAGACCCTGATGCGGGCTCAGGACGTGGAGGCCGCCTGCCGGGAGCTCACCGGGGTATCCGAGTAGCCGCCCGCCAATTACGCCCGGCGCCGTTCCGGCCTGCGGCCGGAAGCCGACCGGGCGGACTGGCTTTTCTTATTTTGGCTTGAGCGTGCGCGCCCACACTCACCCTCGATGTCCCAAGTCAAGCGCGCCTCGCTCCTCGGCTTCGTCTCCGCCCTCGTCGGTGGGGCCGTAGTCGCCCTCCTCGTCGTCGGCTTCGACCTCGTCGGCAGCGACAAGACCAAGACCGTCGTGCAGCAGGCGCCGATCAAGGCCAACGCCGAGGGCACGTCCCGCGGCCTGACCGCGCGCGACATCTACAAGCGCGACGCCCCCGGCGTCGTCTACATCCGGGCCGAGATCGTGCAGCAGACGCAGTCGCCGTTCGACTTCGGCCCCACGACCCAGCGCGGCGTGGCCACCGGCTCGGGCTTCGTCATCGACAAGCAGGGCAACATCCTCACCAACGCCCACGTGGTCGAGGGCGCCTCCAAGATCACGGTCTCGCTGGGCAACAAGGAGACGGTCCCGGCGCGCGTGGCCGGCCGCGACGTCTCCAATGACCTCGCGCTGGTCAAGGTCGATCCGAAGGGCCTGAACCTCAAGCCGCTCGCCCTCGGCGACGCCGGCAGCGTCCAGGTCGGCGACCCCACGATCGCGATCGGCAACCCGTTCGGCCTCGATCGGACGCTGACGACCGGAGTCGTCTCCGCCCTGCAGCGCAAGATCCAAGCGCCCAACGGCTTCACGATCTCCAACGTCATCCAGACCGACGCCGCGATCAACCCCGGCAACTCGGGCGGGCCCCTGCTCGACGCGGCCGGGCGCGTGATCGGAATCAACTCCCAGATCGAGACCGGCGGCAACGGGAGCGGCAACGTCGGCATCGGCTTCGCCGTCCCCATCGACACGGCCAAGAAGGTCCTGCCCCAGCTCGAAAAGGGCAACGTCGAACGCGGCTTCCTCGGCATCACCGGCGCCACGATCAAGCCGTCGATGAACCTGGCCGTCAAGCAGGGCGTCATCGTGCAGTCGGTCGACCCGGGCAGCGGCGCCGACAAGGCGGGCATCCAGGGCTCCCAGTCGACCTCGCCCGATCAGCCCTCGACCGGCGGCGACATCATCACCAAGGTCAACGGCAAGACGATCACCGGGATCGGCCAGCTGCGCTCGGCGGTCGCGAACAAGAAGCCCGGCGACAAGGTGACCCTGACCGTCCTGCACGGCGGCCAGACCAAGGACGTGACCGTGACGCTCGGCGCCTCGCCGACGACGGTCACCTCCGATCCGAGCGGCGGGAACAACCCCCAACCCATCCCGTAGCCGGCCCTAAGCCATTCTCGCCGCCCCTGGCTAGGTCCTCGGCGCTCGCCGTGCTTAGCACGGCTTCACACCTGCGTCCCGAGCCATGAACGGCGAGCTATGGCTTAGAACATTCTCGCCGCCCCTGGCTGGGTCCTCGGCGCTCGCCGTGCTTAGGACGGCTTCACACCTGCGTCCCAAGCCATGACCGGCGAGCTCTGGCTTAGACCGGCCCCTACGATGGGGCCATGGCTCGGGTAAAGGTCTGCGGCCTGACGAACCTCGACGACGCCGCGCGCGCCGTCGACCTCGGCGCGTGGGCGCTGGGAATGGTGTTCTGGCCGCACTCGCCGCGCCGCTGCCCGCACGACGAGGCGGCGCGGATCGCCGCGGCGATGCGGCGCCGGGCCGAGCTGGTGGGCGTGTTCGTCGACGCCCACCTCGACACCGTCGTGCGCGCCGCCGACGAGCTCTCGCTGACCATGCTCCAGCTCCACGGCGACGAGGGGCCGAGCTACTGCGCCGAGGCGGCGCGGCGCACCGGCTGCAAGATCATCAAGGCCGCCAACGTGCGGACCCAGGCCGACCTGCGTGCGCTGCAGCCCTACCACACCGACTTCCACCTCCTCGACTCGGGATCACCCGCGGTGCCGGGCGGGACCGGCACGACGTGGGACTGGTCGCTGGTCGATGCCGTCCCCGTAAACGGCGTGCCGGTCATCGCGTCAGGCGGCCTGACGCCCGACAACGTCGCCGACGCCGTCCACGCCGTGCACCCGTACGCGGTCGACACGGCCAGTGGCACCGAATCCGCGCCCGGCCGCAAGGACCCGGCCAGGCTCGAGGCGTTCTTCGCGGCGGTCGCCGGCGTCTCCCCGGTGACGACGCCGTGACGACGGTCGAGCACCGCTTCGGCCCCTACGGGGGCCAGTACGTGCCCGAGACCCTGATGCCGGCGCTCGCCGAGCTCGAGCGGGAGTGGCTCGCCGCACGCGAGGACCCGGCGTTCGGCGACGAGCTCGCCGGCCTCCTGCGCGACTACGCGGGCCGGCCGACGCCGCTGTACCGGGCGCGGCGGCTGTCCGAGGCTGCCGGCGCACCCGTGTTCTTCAAGCGCGAGGACCTGCTCCACACCGGCGCGCACAAGCTCAACAACGCGCTCGGCCAGTCCCTGCTCGCCAAGCGGATGGGCAAGACCCGCGTGATCGCCGAGACCGGCGCCGGCCAGCACGGCGTCGCCACGGCGACGGCCTGCGCGCTCCTGGGCATCGAGTGCGTCGTCTACATGGGCACTGAGGACATGCGCCGCCAGCTGCCCAACGTCGAGCGGATGGGGCTGCTCGGCGCGACGGTCGCGCCGGTGGAGGCGGGCACGCGAACCCTCAAGGAGGCGACCTCCGCCGCGATCCGCGACTGGGTGGCCAACGTGGCGACGACGCACTACGTGATCGGCTCCGCGGTCGGGCCGGCGCCGTATCCGTCGCTGGTGCGCGACCTGCAGCGGGTGATCGGCGACGAGGCGCGCGAGGAGCTCCTGCGCCGCGAGGGCTGCCTCCCCGACCGCGTGATCGCGTGCGTCGGCGGCGGGTCGAACGCCATGGGCACGTTCACCGCCTTCCTCGACGACGCCGACGTCGAGATCGTCGGCGTCGAGGCCGGCGGCGAGGGGCTGGACAGCGGGCGCCACGGCGCGCCGCTGACCGCGGGCGGGCGGCCCGGCGTGCTCCACGGCGCGATGTCGGCGGTGCTCCAGGATGCCGACGGCCAGATCCTCGAGGCCCACTCGATCTCCGCCGGCCTCGACTACCCCGGCACCGGCCCGCAGCTCGCGGCGCTGCGCGACGCCGGCCGCGTGCGCTTCGAGGCGGTGACCGACGCCGAGGCGCTCCGCGCATTCCGCGATACGGCGCGGCTCGACGGGATCATCCCCGCGCTCGAGACGGCGCACGCCATCGCCTGGCTCCTCGCCAACCCGCCCGCCGGCGGCGATGCACTGCAGCTCGTCTGCCTGTCGGGACGGGGGGACAAGGACCTCGCCGAGGTCCTCGCCGCGGAATGACCGACCGCATAGCCGCCGCCTTCGCGGCCAACGGGAAGCGTGCGGCGCTCATGCCCTACCTCATGGGCGGCTTTCCCGACCTCGCCACCTCGCGCCGCATCGGCGAGGCCTACGCCGAGGCCGGCGCGGACCTGGTCGAGCTCGGCGTGCCTTTCTCGGACCCGCTCGCCGACGGCCCCGCCATCCATGCCGCGGCGACGGCGGCGCTGCGCGCCGGCGCGACGGTCGAGGGCGTGCTCGAGGTCGGGCGCGCGCTGGCCGAGCGGCTCCCGGTCGCGGTCATGTGCTACGCGAATCCGATCGTCGCCCGCGGCGCGCGACCGTTCGCGCGGGCGCTGGCCGAGGCCGGCATCGCCGGCCTGATCGTCCCCGACCTGCCGGCCGAGGAGGCCGCCGACGTCCGGGCGGGATGCAACGAGCACGGCGTCGCCCTGATCCCGCTCATCGCGCCGACGACCCCCGACGACCGCCTGAAGGCGATCGGAGCGAGCGCGCGAGGCTTCCTCTACACCGTCTCCCTGACGGGCACGACCGGCGAGCGCACCCAGCTCGCGGAGGACCTGCCGCAGGTCATCGACCGAGCAAAGCGAGCGACGACGGTGCCGGTGGCGGTCGGGTTCGGCATCGCGACGCCCGAGCAGGCAAGCCAGGCGGCCAGCGCCGGAGCCGATGGCGTGATCGTCGGATCGAGGCTGGTGCGGGAAGCGGCGGAGGCCAAGAACCCGCCGGAAGCGGTGAAGCGGCTGGTGGAAGACCTGGCCGCCGGCCTAATGCCTAATGCCCAACGCCCAACGCCCAACGCCTAAACTCCCGCGCACCCATGGGCCTCGTCGCCGCCACAGCCACCGGCCTGATCATCTGGGTGATCCTCTGGGCGATCGGCCTGAAGGCCTTCGATGCCTTCCTGATCGTCCTGCTGATCGTGCTTCTCACCGCCGTCGGGCGGAGCCTGACGGCGTACCTCCCGGGCCGGCGTTCCTGACCCTTCGCCGCCCTCGCCGGGCCGCTCGCCAACGTTGAACCGCGATTAACCCTGCTGGCGCCAGCGACAAGTTGCTGCATACAATCGCCGGTCGGTGCAGGTGAGCTGTGCGTCTATCCCCTTTCTGAGGAGGGAATCATCTTGAAGGTACGACGGTTTGCAGCCGGCGCTTCCCTGCTCGGCGCCACGGCGGTGTTGATCTCCGCCTGCGGCTCGAGCGACAACGGCGGCGGCGGCGGTGGCGGCTCTTGCGTGTCGGGCAACACGCTGACGATCTACTCCAGCCTGCCGTTCGACCCGACCGACCGGCAGCAGTCGACCGACGTGGTCAACGGCGAGAAGATGGCGCTGCAGAAGGCGGGCAACAAGGTCGGCAAGTACACGATCAAGTACGTGTCGCTGGACGACTCGACGCCCTCGGCGGGCAAGTGGGAGGCCGGCAAGGTCTCGTCCAACGCCCGCGAGGCAGCCCAGAACAAGGCGACCATCGTCTACCTCGGCGAGTTCAACTCGGGTGCGACGGCCGTGTCCCTGCCGATCCTCAACCGTTCGGGGATCCTGCAGATCAGCCCCTCGAACACGGCGGTCGGCCTGACCAAGAAGTCGGCTGACCCGGCCGAGCCGGACAAGTACTACCCGACCGGCAAGCGCACCTACGGGCGCGTCGTCCCGGCGGACAACATCCAGGCCGCCGCGCAGGTGACCTACATGAAGGATCAGGGCGTGAAGAAGGTCTACGTCCTGGACGACAAGGAGGTCTACGGCAAGGGCGTGGCCGACGCGCTCGCGGCCGACGCCAAGAAGGCCGGCCTCCAGGTGGTGGGCGACGAGGGCATCGACCCCAAGGCGGCCAACTACCGGTCGCTGGGCGCGAAGATGAAGTCGGCGGGCGCCGACGCGTTCTTCTTCGGCGGCATCACCGCGAACAACGCGGTGCAGCTGTGGGGCGACGTGTTCGCCGCAAACCCGGGCATCAAGGGCTTCGGGCCCGACGGGGTTGCGGAGGCGTCATTCACCGGCAAGATCCCGGAGTCGTCGCAGCCGAACACGTTCATCACCAACCCGACCCTGCCGGAGCAGCTCTACCCGCCGGCGGCCAAGACGTTCTTCGGGGACTTCAAGGCCAAGTACGGCAACGACCCCGAGCCGTACGCGATCTACGGCTACGAGGCCATGAACGCGGCGCTCGAGGCGATCAAGAACGCCGGCGACAAGGGCAACTGCCGCGAGGACGTGATCAAGGGGTTCTACAACATCAAGAACCGCACGTCCGTCCTCGGGACGTACTCGATCGATGCCGACGGTGACACCACGATCACCGACTACGGCGGAAACACGATCAAGAGCGGCAAGCTCGTTTTCGACAGGGTCATCAAGGCCCAGACCCCGAGCAGCTAGTCGCGCAGTCGAAGGGCCGGGGGGCGACTACCACTTCGCCCCCCGGCCCGTAGACTCCGAGCCGCACAGGCAGCCAGCCGAGCGGAGGAGATCGTTTGGAGGCAGCAGCCCTACCCCAGCCCAAGCCACCGATGGGCCGCCGGGTCGCGACGGCGCTGTGGCAGAATATCCTCTGGATCGGGCTGAGCGCGTGGGTCCTGTACTACCTCGTCCAGTCCCCGACCGAGACCCTCGGGGACATCAAGACCGGCTTCTCCAACGGCACGATCTGGGCGCTCATCGCCCTCGGCTACACGCTGGTCTACGGGATCATCGAGCTGATCAACTTCGCCCACGGCGAGGTGTTCATGATCGGCTCGTTCGTCGCGGTGTCGATCTGGGCCTGGCTGGGGATCAGCTCGAGGTCGTCGACGCTGGTGATCATCGCGGGCATCGGCGGCGTGCTGGTGGTGAGCATGCTCGCGTCAGGCTCGCTGAACGTGATGATCGAGCGGGTGGCGTACCGACCATTGCGCAACGCGCCCAAGCTGGCGCCGCTGATCACCGCGATCGGGATGTCGTTCATCCTCCAGAACGTGGGCTCGCTGTGGTACGGCCTGCCCCAGCAGGTGCCCGACCTGATCGGCTCGCAGCGGACGCTGTTCAGCCTTCTCGGCGTCGACGTCGTCCGCTCGGACGTCTTCGCCATCGCGGTCACGCTGCCACTGCTGTTCGCGCTGATCTTCTTCATCGGCCAGACGCGCTACGGCAAGGCCATGCGCGCGACCGCGCAGGATCCGGACGCCGCCCGCCTGATGGGCATCAACGTCGACCGGACGATCGCGCTGACCTTCCTCATCGGCGGGCTGCTGGCGGGCGCGGCCGGGCTGATCTACGCGCTCTACAACGGCACGGTCCGCTTCAACCAGGGCTTCACCGCCGGCCTCATCGCCTTCACCGCCGCGGTCATGGGCGGCATCGGCAACCTCAAGGGCGCGGTCGCCGGGGGATTGATCATCGGCGTGGTCCAGTCGATCTCCGACGACCAGTACGGCCAGCAGTGGACCGAGGCCGTGGTGTTCGCGATCCTGATCATGATCATGGTCTTCCGACCCGAGGGCCTGTTCGGCGAGGAGGTGCGGCCCGGATGAGCGGCGCGAAGTCCGGCGCGGCCGCGCTGCGGTCGGGGTTCGGCAGCACCCGCGACCTCCTGCCGCGCTGGGCGTGGATCCTCATCTTCCTCGCGCTCGCGCTCCTCTTCCCCTACGTGGTGCCGGAGATCCTCTCGGGCGGGTCCGGCGACGACCTGCTCGACGCCTCGGTCAACACCCTCGGCTACGTGATCATGGCCCTGGGCCTGAACATCGTCGTCGGGTTCGCCGGGCTGCTCGACCTCGGCTACGTCGCCTTCTACGCCTTCGGCGCCTTCGTCGTCGGGTGGCTCGGCTCGGGCCAGTTCGAGGGCGTCAATCTCGACTTCATCACCGACGTCCCCTCGACGCTGCCGGGCATCCACGTCAACTTCGTGGTGATCGTGATCGTCGCGGCGGCGTTCACCGGGATCTGGGGGGTGATCCTGGGCGCTCCCACTCTGCGCCTGCGGGGCGACTACCTGGCCATCGTGACGCTGGCCTTCGGCGAGATCGTGCCGCGTGTGTTCGAGAACTGGGAGTACGTGTCGAACGGGCGCCAGGGCATCACCCCGATCGACCGCGTCTACTTCCCCGGAGTCGGCGAGCTCAACTACCCGATCGAGCTGGAGGGCATCTACTACGTCGGCCTGGCGATGGTGCTGATCACGCTGTTCGTCAACATTCGCATGCGGGACTCCCGCCTCGGGCGAGCGTGGATCGCCGTCCGCGAGGACGAGGTCGCCGCCGCGGCGATGGGGGTCAACCTCGTGCGCACGAAGCTGTGGGCCTACGCGGTGGGCGCCGCCTTCGGCGGATTTGCCGGCGCGTTCCTGGGCGCGTACCGCAACACCGTCAACGTCGACCAGTTCGAGTTCGGCTTCTCCGTCTTCATCCTCTGCATGATCATCGTGGGCGGCATGGGCAACGTGGCCGGCGTGATCCTCGGCGCGATCGCGCTGTCGATGCTCGACCGCTTCGTGCTGCCCCAGCTCAACGACATCCCGGACAAGATCGGACTGAGCTTCGACCTCACCGCGGTCAACTTCGGCATCTTCGGGTTCTTCCTGCTCGTGATGATGGTGCTGCGGCCCGAAGGCTTCATTCCGTCGACCAGGCGACGACTCGAGCTCCACTCGGGCGATGAGGTAGGGGATGCGGCCGCCGACCGCTCGGCCGAGGTCGCGCCCGGCGAGGCCCTGTACGAGGCGAGGCATTGAGCGCCGACGGGAACGGCACCCTTCTTGAGGCAAGCCACGTCACCAAGACGTTCGGCGGCCTCGTGGCGGTCAACGACGTCTCGTTCACGGTGCCGCGGGGGGCGATCGTCTCGATCATCGGGCCCAACGGCGCCGGCAAGACGACATTCTTCAACATGCTGACCGGCCTGTACAAGCCCACGACGGGGCAGGTCAGCTTCGAGGGGCGCAACATCACCGGCAAGCCGCCGCACGAGATCACGCACGCCGGCATCGCCCGGACGTTCCAGAACATCAAGCTGTTCAGGACCATGACCGCGGTCGAGAACGTCCAGGTCGGCATGCAGTCGCGCCTGAAGTCCGGCGTCGTGGCGTCGATCCTCCACTGGCCCACCCAGCGGCGCGAGGAGAAGATGACGATCGACAAGGCGCGCGAGCTGCTCGACTTCGTCGGCCTGCGGCGCCACTACGAGCTGTCCGCCAACTTGCCCTACGGGGACCAGCGTCGCCTCGAGATCGCCCGCGCCCTGGGCTCCGACCCCAAGCTCCTGCTCCTCGACGAGCCCACGGCGGGCATGAACGCACAGGAGTCCGAGGAGCTGCGCGGGCTGATGGAGACGCTGCGCGTCGAACGCGGGGTCAGCGTCCTGCTCATCGAGCACGACATGCGGGTGGTCATGAACGTCTCGGACCACATCACCGTGCTCGACTACGGCGAGAAGATCGCCGAGGGCAAGCCCGAGGAAGTCCGCACGGACAAGAGCGTCATCGAGGCCTACCTGGGGAGCCAGGCGTGATCCTCGAGGTCGACGAGATCCACACCTTCTACGGCTCGATCGAGGCGCTCAAGGGCATCTCGATCGAGGTCAAGGAGCGCGAGATCGTCACCCTGATCGGCTCCAACGGCGCCGGCAAGTCGACCACGTTGCGCACCATCTCCGGGCTCAACGCGCCGAAGACCGGCAAGGTCGTCTACGACGGCAAGGACATCACCGGCAAGCCCGCGCACGAGGTGGCGTCCATGGGCATCGCGCAGGCGCCCGAGGGCCGCCGAATCTTCCCCCGCCTGACGGTCAGGGAGAACCTCGACATGGGCGCGTTCCTGCGCTCCAACCGGCCGGAGATCGAGCGCGACCGCCAGCGCGTCTACGAGCTGTTCCCGCGCCTGAAGGAGCGCGAGAACCAGAAGGGCGGGACGATGTCGGGCGGCGAGCAGCAGATGCTCGCCATGGGTCGCGCGATGATGGCGAACCCGAAGATGCTGTTGCTCGACGAGCCGTCGCTCGGGCTGGCGCCCGTCGTGGTCGACCGGATCTACGAGACGATCCGCGAGATCAACGCCCAAGGGGTGACGATCCTGCTCGTCGAGCAGAACGCCAACTACGCGCTCGACGTCTCCGCCCGCGGCTACGTGCTGGAGACCGGGAAGGTCGCCATCACCGACGACTCGACCGCGCTGCGCTCCAACGAGGACGTGCAGAAGGCCTACCTCGGGACATGACCGTCTTCGTCCCC
>Ga0126313_10001166_pt1 | contig 13633 bp, 10 predicted proteins | sample Plot105A_FD_89954 | JGI IMG/M metagenome (GOLD analysis project Ga0126313, IMG submission 89954) | Serpentine soil microbial communities from UC McLaughlin Reserve, CA, USA - Plot105A | ecosystem: Environmental > Terrestrial > Soil > Grasslands | place: USA: UC McLaughlin Reserve, Lake County...
GGGGCGGTCCCGCCGCTACCACGACGCCAACGACCTCCCGACCGCCCTGGCGCCCCTGTGGGGGCTGTGCCCCCCGGACGACCCGCAGTGGTCGGCCACGATGCGCTTCGCCCTCGACCCGGCCAACCCGGGCTGGTCGCCGGGGCGCTGGGGCGGCCTCGGCTCGGCCCACACCCCTGGCACCTGGCCGCTGGGGGACATCCAGGAATGGGTGGCCGCGAGCCTGCTGGGCGCCACCGGCCGCGCCGAGCGGGCGCTCGACCGCCTCCTGGCCGTGGCCGCGCCCGATGGCCTGCTCCCCGAGACCTACGACTCGGCCACCGGCCGATGGCTGGCCCGTCCCTGGTTCGCCTGGCCGGCCGCGACCCTGGCCGCCCTTGCCCTCGGCGCCTGGACCACCGGCGGGGGCGGGGCTCGCGCTGCTGATCCTGCGCAGCCGCGGTGACGGGCGGCCGGCGGCTCCGTCAGTGCCCCGGAAGCCGCAGGACCAGGGCGTCGCCCTGGCCGCCGCCGCCGCACAGGGTGGCGGCGCCGAACTCGACCTGGCGCCGTCGCAGCTCGTGGACGAGGGTCACCAGCATGCGGGCGCCGGTGGAGCCGAGGGCGTGGCCCAGGGCGACCGAGCCGCCGTTGACGTTCACGACCGACTCGTCGGCCCCGAGCATGCGGGTGGCGTGCAGGGCGACCGCGGCGAAGGCCTCGTTGATCTCGACCAGGCCGAGGTCCTGGATGTCCTTGCCGGCCTTCTTGAGGGCCTTCTCCAGGGCGATCGCGGGGACGGTGTGGAGGTAGGCGAACCGCTCCGCGCACATGCCGTGGGCGACGATCTCGGCGAGCGGCTCCAGCCCGAGCGTCTCGGCGCGGGCGGCGCTCATGACCACGAGGGCGGCCGCCCCGTCCGACAGCTGGGAGGCGTTGCCGGCGGTGATGGTGCCGTCCGGGGTGAACGCGGGGGGCAGCGCCGCCAGGGCCTCGGCGGTGGTCCCGGGGCGGATGCCCTCGTCGCGGTCGACCGCGGTGGCCCCACCCTTGGTCGGGACCTCGACGGCGACGACCTCGTCGGCGAACCGCCCGGACGCCCAGGCCGCGGCGGCGCGCCGGTGGGAGCGGGCGGCCCAGGCGTCCTGCTCCGGGCGGGTGACGCCCAGGTCGGCGTTGACCTCGTCGGAGGACTGGCCCATGTGCTGGCCGGTGAAGGTCGACCACAGCCCGTCGTGGATCATCGTGTCCACCAGCTCGGCCGGTCCCATGCGGGCGCCCCAGCGGGCCCGGGGCGCGACGTAGGGGGCGTTGGTCATCGACTCCATCCCGCCGGCGACCGCGACCTCGAGCTCGCCGGCCCGGATCAGCTGGTCGGCCAGGGCCACCGCGGTCAGGCTGGACAGGCACACCTTGTTGAGGGTGATGGCCGGCACCTCCATCGGGATGCCGGCGGCGATCGCCGCCTGGCGGGCGGTGATCTGGCCGGTCCCGGCCTGGAGCACCTGGCCCATGAGCACGTAGTCGACCTCGGCGGGGGACACCCGGGCCCGGGCCAGCGCCTCGGCGATGGCGACCGCGCCCAGCTGGACGGCCGAGCGTGACCGCAACGCCGAGCCGAACCGGCCGACCGGCGTCCTGACCGCGGCGACGATCACCGAGCGTGTCATGTCTCGACCCATCCTCCGGTCGAGTCTACGCTGAGGCGCCGGCAGCCAAGCCTGACACGAGAGGCGAGCGCCGATGACGACCGCCACGTCCCTGCTGGTCATCGGGGCCGGTCCCTATGCGCTGTCGACCGCCGCCCTGGCCCGCGAGCACGGCATCGATACCGTCACGGTCGGCCGGCCGATGGGCTTCTGGCGGCGGCACATGCCCACCGGCATGCTGCTGCGCTCTGGGCCCGACTGGCACCTGGACGCCAGCGGGGTCCACACCCTGGAGGCGTACCTCGAGGAACGGGCCATCGACCCGGCCGATGTCGACCCCCTGCCCATCGGGCTGTTCCTCGACTACGCGGAGTGGTTCCGGCAGGCCAAGGGGATCGGTGTCCGCGAGGACCTGGTGGTCGACCTCACCAGGCCCGACGACCGCTTCGAGGCCGTGCTGGAGAGCGGGGAGCGCATCGCCGCCGACGCCGTGGTCGCCGCGCCCGGGATCCGCAACTTCACCAACCTGCCGGCCTGGGCCGGCTCGGTCCCGGCCGAGCGGGCGGCCCACACCTGCGACCTGGTGCGGTTCGAGGACCTGTCGGGCGCCCGGGTCCTGATCGTGGGCGGCCGGCAGAGCGCCTATGAGTGGGCGGCGCTGCTGCTCGAGCACGGCGCCGCCCGCATCGACCTGGTCCACCGCCACGACGTGCCGCGGTTCGAGCGGGTGAGCTGGAAGTTCGTCGATGCCTACATGGAGACGACGCTGCGGGTCCCGGGCTGGTGGCGGAGCCTGCCCAAGGCCGAGCAGGACGCGATCACTCGGCGGTTCTGGGAGGTCGGCCGGCTGACGCTGGAGTACTGGCTCACCCCCAGGCTGGCCAGCCCGGCGATCCAGCGCTGGCCCGGGACCGAGGTGGTCCGGGCCGGGCCGACCGCCGCCGGCGACCTGACGGTCCGGCTCTCCAACGGCGACGACCTCCGCGTGGACCAGGTGATCTTCGCCTGCGGCTACCGAGCCGACCTGGCCCGGGTTCCCTACCTCGCCGGCGTGCTCGACCGGGTCGAGGTGGCCGACGGGTTCCCCGTGCTGGACGAGGCGTTCGGCGCGAGCCTGCCGGGCCTGTACCTGCCGGGGTTCGCGGCCACCAGGGACTTCGGCCCCTTCTTCGGCTTCGTCAAGGGCACCTCGGCCGCGGCCACGCTGATCGTCGACGACCGCCTGGCCCGGGCCTGAGGGTGAGCCGTCCGGCTCAGGCCGTGGGGGCGAGCCTGGCCTGCTGGCGGGAACGGCGGCGGCGGGCTCGCCAGCTTCCGGCGGCGGCGCCGAGGACCCCCAGGGGGATGGCCCAGAGGGCCAGGAAGATCAGGAGCCACCAGACGGCGTCGCCCAGGTTGGCGCCGACCCCCATCGGGCCGGCCCCGTCCAGGACCGCTCCCCGGCCGACCTGGTCCCAGTGCAGCGCCTCGGCCAGCCAGGCGGTGATGAGCAGGGGCGCGGCCAGCGCGACGGCCCAGGCGCAGGCCCACAGGCCCGCGCGGAGCGACCGGCCCACCGCGGCGGCCAGCGCCGATCCTGGCAGGATCACCAGCAGGGGCCCGTTGAACAGATATCCCATCATCCCGTGGCTGCCCGGATCGCGATCGGGCTGGACCAGCCGCGCGTCCAGCAGGAAGCCCCCCACCAGGGCGACGGCCATGGCGATGCCGAACCAGCGGGCCTTCGGGTCGGGCCGCAACCAGCGTGGCGGGCGCAGCGCCAGCCCCAGGCAGCCGGCCAGCGCGACCGCCAGGACCATCGCCGTCACCGGCGGCAGGCTCACCGCGACCGCATGGCCCGCCCGGTCATAGGAGGGATGCTCGGCCAGGTAGTAGACGGTGATTCCAAGGCAGGCGGCCACGCCCGCCAGCGCCAGCCCGGTGAGGGCCGGGCCCGGCGCGGTCCAGCCGAGCCGGCGCCACCGTGCCACCGCCAGGGTCGCCAGCCCGCCCAGCAGCCCCACGAACGTCAGCGCGAACACCCGTCCCGCGGGCAGGGCGGCGCCGGTCACCAGCGCGGCCGCGGCGACCGCGGCGACGGCCAGGGCCACGGCGACGCCCACGGCCGCGCGGTTGCCGCCCGGGAAGGCCGCCGCGCGGGCGCAGCCGGCGGCGAACCGCCACCGCGGCGCGCCGCCCTCCGCCTGGGCCAGCTCGGCCGCCATGGCCGCCCCCCACTCGCGGCGGTCGGCGGGCAGCGCCGCCCTCGCCACCGCCAGCAGCCACCCCGGGCCGTCCATCCCCGACAGCCCGGGGCCGGCCTGCCGCCACCAGGCCCGCCACAGCAGCCAGGCCGCCAGCATCGCGGGCGTGCCGAACACCGCCGTCCAGATGGCGATGTCGACCACGACGTTGGTCGGGGGTGGCTCCGCGTCGCGGGCCAGGTCGGCCCACAGGCAGGCGAAGGGCGTGGCCGCGACCGCGACCGCGGCCAGCCCGCCGACGAGGCCCAGGCGCCGGGTGCGGTTCATGTGCCCTCCAGCCGTGGTCGCCGCCTGAGCCGGCCGGTAGCCCGGGCCGGCGTGGGCCGCGCCGGCGGCTCGGCCGCCAGCCTGCCGGCCAGGACCCGGCCGGGACCGGTGAGCCGGTAGAGGTGACGTGGCAGGCGGTCGGCCGGCACGTCGGACTCCCAGGCGGTCTCCAGCAGCCCGCGGTCGGCCAGCTGCATCAGCGCCGGGTACAGGCTGCCGGCCCTGAGGTCGAGCCGCTGGCATGGCTCGTAGCCGTACCGCCAGGCGGCCGGTTCCTCCACCAGGGCGAGGACCACCGCGCTGGCCTGCTCGGACGGTCGCCGGAAGGAGATCATGGCAAAAGTCTATATACCTAGAGTTATAGGGTCAAGTCGCTCCGCGTGACGACCATCACGACCGGCCTGTGACCCCCGGCACGGTCACCGGCGCCGCCCCGGGCGCAAGCTCTGCCGAGGGATCGACGCGGACGGGGGCGGTGGCGCATGCCCGACGGGACAGAACTCCAGGACCAGGCCCCAGAGCAGTACGACCTCGGCGTGCTGTTCGTCCATGGGATCGGCGACCAGCAGCAGAACAGCACCCTGGCCCGGTTCGGAGGGTCGCTGCAGCGGTGGCTGGGCCGGTGGCTCGACCCGGACGGGGCGCCGGGGGCGGACCGGATCGCCCCGCAGCCGACGGTCGAGGTGACGGCGGTGCAGCGGCGCACCGGCGACCCCGACACCCCGGCGCACGCCAGCCTGCTGGTCGGGCGGCCCGGGGAGCCAGCGGCGGCGCGGCAGCGGTGGCTGCTGGCCGAGGGGTGGTGGGCGGCCGAGGTCTCGCCGCCGACCTTCAAGGCGTTCGTCCGCTGGGTGCTGCCGATCCTTCCCTGGGTGGCGGCCGAGTACGCCGTGGCCGCGGCCCGGCGGCGCGAGGGCGAGCGGGTCGATCCCTCCCCGACCGTGCGCACCCGGCCCCAGAGCTGGTTCGAGCGGCAGCTGGAGCGGCTCTCCCTGGCCGGCTTGGTGTGGCTGCTCAGCCCGGTGCTGGCCCTCCTGGCCATGCTGGGATGCTCGGCCCTGGCCGTGGCGCAGCGGGTCCCGGTGATCGGCAAGCGCGTCAGCGCCCTGGCCACCGGCCTGGTGAAGGGCGTCGGAGACGCCTACCTGTTCGCCTACGACGGCCTCGCCCGGGCGGCGATGCTGCAACGCATCCGCCGCAACCTCGACTGGCTGGACGACGGCGAGCGCCGCTGCCGCAGGCTGGCCATCGTGGCCCACTCGCAGGGGGCCGCCCTCTGCCACGACCTGCTGCGGTCGGGCGCCCTGCGCCGCGACGACCCCGTGGACCTGCTCGTCACGGTGGGCTCGGGGGTGCAGCGACTGAACACGCTGCGGGAGCTCCACTACGACGCCAAGCTGCGCTCGCTCGGCTGGAAGAGCATCGCCGGGCTGGTCGCCCTGGTCGCGGGGCTGTTCCTGCTCCTCAGCGGCCTCGGCCTGCCCGGCCTGGCCGGGGTGGGGGCCAGGCTCGGCGGCCTGGCCATCCTGGCCGGCTGCCTGATCGCCGGCCCCACCGAGTCGCCGTGGCGGCCCCTCGGCCAGGCCCTCGGCCACCTCGGCGCCGCCATCGTGCTCGCCGCCGGGCTGGCCACCGGCGGTGGGTCGGGGTGGCGCCTGGTGGCCAGCGCCGTGGCCATGTGGCTGGGTGTCTGGCTGTACAAGCGGGCCGCCCGGCACGTCCTCGAGCAGGTCAAGCAGGAGCCGCGGCTGGCCCTGTCGGACCGGGCGGTGCGGCGCTGGGTCGACTTCTACTCGACCGCCGACCCGGTCCCGAACGGGCCGCTGAAGACCTGGACGGGCGAGGACCAGCCGCCGCCGCCGCCTGCGGTGCACCCGACCGCCTGCTGCGTCTACAACCTGCGCTCGGTCCAGGCCGACCACTCCTATTACCCGGACAACACCGACGAGTTCGTCTCCCAGCTGGCCTCCGAGCTCACCGCCGCCAGCGGCCTGTCCAGCGAGCGGGAGCCGCTGGTCACCGAGGAGCGGCTGCGGCACGCCCGGGCCCGGCGCCGCTGTCGCACCTCGTGCCGCAGCAACGCCCGCAACCTGCTGCTGGCGGCCGGGCTGCTGGGCGCGGTCGGGGTCAGCGTCCCGGCGGGCGGCGGTGGTGGCTGGGCCGGCCTGGGCGCCGACCTCGGCGTGGGCGCCGAGGTCCCGTACGGCCCGCTCGGGCAGCTCGCCCACTGGGCGCAGCAGTGGCTGGCCAAGCTGCCCGTGGTCGGCGGCCTGGTCGAGCGGCTGGAGCTGCCGTCGTTCGCCGGCATCCTGCTGGCCACGCTGGTGGTGGCGGCCTCGGCGATGCTGCTGGGCCGGCTGTGGTCGGTCTGGGACAGCAACGACGTCGACCGGTTCTTCCTGCCCGCCGAGCGGCTCGGCCGCTGGCGGACCAACTGGCCGCCCTGGGCCTTCCTGGCGCTGACCGGGTTCCTGGTGCTGGGGATCATGGCCACGGTGACCGCCTACGCCGGCGGCGCCTGGCTCCTGCTCGTTCCCCTGGCCGGCAGCCTGCTCCTGACCGCGGCCCTGGTCTGGGTCCGCTGGAGGACCTGCCTGGACGAGCGCGACGACCGGCGCCCGGCCGTCGCGGCCCGCCCGCAACTGGACAGCGCCAAGGCCGGCTGACGACACACAGCGGAGGCGGACATGGAAGCATCCGAGCAGCGACCCGACGGACCACCACGCGAGTTCGCCGACTTCTTCCGCCCGCCCTGGTGGCCGAGGATCGGCGCGGCCCCGCCTCGTCGCTTGGGCACGGCCTTCGCCTTCCGGGGCGATGCCATCTCCCACGGGAACGACCCGTACCACAGCATCACCCCCAGCGGGATGGGCCAGCCCTACCTGGTCCTGATGGCGCTGGCCTCGGACCTGTCACTTCCGGCGGGGGAGACCGCCGCCAGCCTGCAGGCGAACCTGGTCTCCAAGCTGGGGCCGCGACCGCCGCAGCCGCCGTTCCCCAACAACACCGCCAACGGGTTCTGGTGGGAGGCGACCTACCAGCAGGTGTCGTTCGACTTCGACGTCGACCCGGCCGTGGTGACGCTCCCGAGCCCGATGGCGACCTACTTCCGGCCCGCCCAGCCCAAGCGCATCCAGGCGGCCGGCGTCACCTACCCGGTCACCTTCCCGGCGACCGAGACGCTGAGCCTGAAGGGCGACGCCGGCTTCACCGCCACGGTGAGCTTCGCGGCCGGATCGGCCACCCTGGCCCAGGTGGTGACCACGATCAACGCCGCGGTGGCGGCCGCCGGCGCCGGGCAGCCACCCCTGCGGGCCAGCGCCAGCGGCGGGCAGCTGCTGCTGGAGACGACCCGGGCGGCCGCCAACGCGGTCCTCGACGTCACCGGCGGCAGCGCCGTCAACCGGCTCGGCCTGGCCGTGCCGCCCGCGGTCGTCACCCCCGGCCTCAACGCCGTCAACGGGTTCATGCGCACCTTCACCGACGCCCTGCAAGCGCGGGTGCAGGGCATGTCCAAGGCCGCCGCCCTGGCCTACCTCTCCCAGTACGCCGGGGTGATCGTGGCCTTCGCCGGGCCCAGCACCCTGCTGCGGGCGTCGGCGACCCTCGGCGGCGAGCGCGTCGACGTGCTGCTGCCCGGCGACGCGTCGGCGACCCAGTTCAGCCTCTCCCTGGTGCGGATCACCACCGGCGACCCCTTCGAGGTGTTCGTTCACGAGATCGGGCACAACCTTGGCCTGCCCGACCTCTACCAGGAGCCGGGCGCCCCGGTCGCCGCCGGGACGGAGCTGGACCGCTGGGACATCATGGCCGACTCGTCCGCCGCCCGGCACCCCACGTCCTGGAGCAAGGCCTACCGGTCGCGCGACCCGGTCACGAACAGCGCCCCCTGGATGCCGGGAACCGACCTGGCCCGGGTCATGCCGCCGCCCGGGTCGGGCAACCGGCGGGTGCAGCTGCTGATCGCCCCGCTGGAGAGCCCGCTGCCGGCCACCAACCCCTTCGCCGCGCAGTACCCGGGGGCCCAGTGGTGCCACGGGGCCCGGCTGGAGCTGGAGCCGAACCGCTCCCTCTACATCGAGAACCGCCAACGCGGCCCGTACTCGTCAGCGATCTTCGGGAACGTGAGCTACAGCCGCGGCCTGCCCGGCCAAGGCGTCATCGTCACCGACGCGGTCAACTCGACCACCGGGCTGCCGGTGTACCGCAAGGAGGTGGTGCTGCTCACCCCGGTCACCGACCCCCTCGACAACTCGGGCGAGCAGCGCACGGTGCTGGTGCTCACCCCGACCAACAGCATCCGGGTCGAGCTGCTCGAGGAGGTCGGCGCCTTCCCCAGCGTCTACCTGGTCGAGGCCAACTGGGGCCAGGGCCCGTACTTCGACTACCGGATCCGCGACTGGAGCCCGCCGCCGTGGGAGTCGCCCGACATCTGGATCGACACCAGGGTCGACAACGACTGGGACGTCTACCGGCACGCGGACGCCGCCGCCAACCCCGGCGTCCCCGGCAACCCCGTGCTCAACGGCGACCGCTCCCGGGTCGGCTGGACGTCCCGCGTCTACGCCCGGGTGTGGAACGACGGTGACATCGCCCGGTCGAACGTCCGGGTCCGCTTCCAGATCGTGGTCCCGGCGGGCATGGGTCCGAACCCAGGCTTCGACATCGGCGACACCACCATCAACCTGCCCGCCGGCGGCTCAGCCCTGGCCATGGTGCCCTGGACGCCGCAGACGGCCAACAACGGCCATGTCTGCATCCGGGCGATGGTGGACTGGGAGCAGGGGGAGCTCAACGCCAACAACAATATGGCCCAGGAGAACGTCACCGACTGGTGGCTCCAGGGATCGCCGCCATTCGACCCGGTCGAGTTTCCCTTCCAGGTGACCAACCCGCTGCCCCGGCGGGCGCAGGTCCGCATGCGCGCCCGCGGCCTGTTCCCGGGCTGGTTCCTGGACGTCGACCCGGTGGAGTTCTGGCTCGAGCCGGGCGAGACCATCCTCGGCATTGCCCGGATCCGCGCCGACGCCAGCGTGCCGGTGGAGGACCCGCGGGACAACCCCGCGCCGATGGTGACCCTGGAGGCCCTGGCCGACCAGGGCGACACCTGGGTCCCCTTCGGCGGCATCTCCGGCACCGCCCACCCGGTGCACCGCGCCTACCTGGACGTCGAGGTGAGCGAGCTCGAGCGCGAGCTCCAGGTGACGGGGCGCGCCCGGACGGATGTCGACGTCATCCGCGGCGCCAACGTGTCGTTCCGCCTGCTGGCCGACGACGGCCGCCGCGAGCTCGACCTCCGTCAGATCACGACCGACGGCTCCGGCGAGTTCCGCGAGCAGCTCCGCCTCGAGGAGGGCTCCGACCGCCCGGGGTTCCTCGAAGTGGTCCTCGCACCTACCCCCTGCACCGGCCCGGCCGATGCCGGCCCCATCCGGCTGCGCTGATCCGCAGGACGGTCCGCAGCCCTTGCTGGCTCGCGCTAGCGAACCACCCGGCGGCGAGGTCCAGCCCGACCACGCCACACTGCCCTCATGGGCCAGCGTGGGAACGATCTCGGCGCCCGTGCCGGTCGGGACCACCTGGACGACGCTGAAGTTCCTCGTTGCGCCGTCAAGACGATGCCAATATCGCCGTTGTCATGCGGACCTGTTATATCGACGGCGGGAGCGCGCCGGGGGCATGGGCTGTCGCTCCCATCGAGATGAGGAGCGTGGCATGACCGTGCGGAGCCCGGGTCAGGCGGACGACCAGAAGCGAGCGGCGGGACCGGCGCACCCGCTGCAGCGGCTGGGGGCGGACGAGATCCGGCGGGCCAGGGACGCGCTGGTCGGCCAGGGGCTGGTGGGGGAGCGCACCTAGTTCGCCTACCTGGGGCTGGAGGAGCCGCCCAAGGACGAGGTGCTGGCCTTCCGGCCGGGGGACCCGGTGGAGCGGCGGGCGCGGGCGATCCTGCTCGACACGGCCACCGGGGACGCCCGGGACGTGGTGGTGTCGATCACCCGGGGCGAGGTCGAGTCGTCGCTGGCGCTCGACCCGGTCCGCGACGGGCAGCCGCCGATCATGCTCGAGGACCTGGTCGCGGTGGACGAGATCGTCAAGGCCGATCCCGGCTGGCGGGCGGCCATGGCGCGGCGCGGCGTCACCCAGCTCGACCTGGTGCGGCCGTGCCCGCTGTCGGCGGGGGCGTTCGGGATCCAGGGCGAGGAGGGGCGGCGGATGCTGCGGGTGCTGTCGTTCGTGCAGCACCACGAGAAGGACCATCCCTGGGCCCATCCGGTGGACGGGCTGGTCGCCTACGTGGACCTGATCGAGCGGCGCGTCCTGCACCTGATCGACCAGGAGCTGCTGGCGATCCCCGAGGAGGAGGGCAACTTCGACGACCCGGCCCAGGTCGGGCCGGCGCGGACCTCGCTCAAGCCCATCCACATCAGCCAGCCGGAGGGGCCCAGCTTCACCCTCGACGGCGACGAGGTGGCCTGGGAGGGGTGGCGGCTGCGGATCGGCTTCGACGCCCGCGAGGGGCTGACCCTGCACCAGCTCTCGCTGTGGGACCGGCCGGTCGTCTACCGCGCGTCCATCGCCGAGATGATGGTCCCCTACGCCGACCCGGGGCCGGCCCGGTTCTGGCAGAACTACTTCGACGCCGGCGAGTACCTGCTCGGCCAGCAGGTCGTCTCCCTGATGCTGGGCTGCGACTGCCTGGGGGAGATCCACTACCTCGACGCCGTCCTGCCCGGCGGGGACGGCGAGCCTCGCGAGGTGCCCAACGCCATCTGCCTGCACGAAGAGGACGTCGGGGTGGCCTGGAAGCACAACGACCTGTTCACCGGCTCCGCCGAGACCCGCCGCATGCGGCGGCTGGTCATCTCGAGCTTCGTGGCCATCGGCAACTACGACTACGGCTTCTTCTGGCACCTGTACCTCGACGGCCGCATCGAGCTGGAGATCAAGGCCACCGGGGTGGTGTTCACCTCGGCGTATGTCGAGGGGAGCCGCTGGGCCACCCAGGTCGCGCCCGGCCTCGGCGCCCCTTACCACCAGCACCTGTTCAGCGCCCGGCTGGACATGACCGTCGACGGGGTCGACAACGCCGTCGACGAGGTGGAGCTGGAGCGGGTCCCGGTGGGGCCCGGCAACCAGCACGGCAACGCCTTCACCCGGCGGGTCACGCGGCTGGCCCGCGAGTCCGAGGCCGCCAGGACCGCGGACGCGTCGGTGGGGCGGGCCTGGCAGGTGGTCAACCCGACCCGGACCAACCGGCTCGGCCAGCCGGTGGCCTACCTCCTCGACCCGCAGCCGGCGCCGCTGCTGGCCGCCGACGCCGGCGCCGCCATCAGCGGCCGGGCCGCCTTCGCCACCCGGCATCTCTGGGTGACGCGCTACGACCCGGCCGAGCGGTATGCCGCCGGCGACCTGCCCAACCAGCATCCAGGCGGGGCCGGGCTGCCCACCTACGTGGCCGCCGACCGCGACCTCGACGGCCAGGACATCGTCCTCTGGCACACCTTCGGGATGACCCACTTCCCCCGGCCCGAGGACTGGCCGGTGATGCCCGTCGCCACCTGCGGCTTCAGCCTGCGACCGGTCGGCTTCTTCGACCGCAGCCCCGTCCTCGACCTGCCCAGGTGACCGGCGCCCGACCCCGCTGATCCGCCAGCAATTCAAGGAGCTGGCGGGCGGGCTCGAGACATCTGAGAATGGACGAGCGCGCCGTACCTCCATCAGAGACGCCTGACAGGCCCCGGCTGGCCCGCCGCAGCCTCCAGCCCGGCATCGTGGCCGCGCTCGTGGCCCTGCTCCCGCCGGCCCTGCTGGCCAGGCTGACCACGGCCCGGGCCCAGGACTCGGTTCGCGACGAGGTCACCCTGCGGCTGCGGGTGACGACCAACATGTCGGCCTCGCTGCTGGCCGAGCAGATGGCCGGCCCGCTTCGACCGGGCCGAGATCACCCGGGAGCTGCAGGCGCTGATGGCCGCCCGGCGGGGGATCGCCGCCACCGCCCTGCTCGACCTCGACGGCATCCTGTCGACTCCCCGGTGGCCCAGGAGCTGGTCGGCACCGACTTCAGCGAGCGGAACTACTACCGGGGGCTGCGGGCCAGGGGCGACACCTACGTGCGCGCCGTCGGGCGGCCGCGGGCGATCCTGCTGCTCTCGGTGCGGCTGGACGCGGTCCAGCCGCTGGCCGATACCGTGGCCGCCGTCCAGGGGGTCAACCTCTGGGTCACCGACCAGCGCGGCGGGCTGCTGGCCGCGCCCGGCGGCCGCCCGCCCGGGCTCAAGGCGGCGGCCGGCGAGCCCATCGGGCGGGCCGCGGCCCTGCCCGCCGGGCAGGCCGGCGACATCGACCTGGGCGGCCAGCCCAGCCCGGTCGTCCACCGCCGGGTCGACCGGTCGGCTGGACGGTGTTCGCGGCCCTGCTGTTCATGCCCTTCGACCGCCTGGGGGCCGAGCAGACCGACGTGCAGGGCACCGGCCTGGGCCTGGCCCTGTCCCGGGGCCTGATGGAGGCGATGGGCGGCACCCTCACCGCCACCAGCGTGGTCGGCGAGGGCACCACCTTCACCCTCGACCTGGCGCTGGCCGACGAGCCGGTCGACGAGCGCGACGAGCCCGCGGCCGAGCCGCTGGCCCGCGGCCGGGCGGGGACGCCGAGCACCATCCTGTACGTCGAGGACAACCCGTCCAACCTGCGCCTGGTCGAGCGGGTGCTGGCCCGGCGGGGGCGGCCGAGTACCTGACCAAGCCGCTGGACGTGCCCCGGTTCCTGGACGTGATCGACGGGATCCTGGTCGCCGCCCGCCCCTAGGGCGGCCCGGTCCGCTACCCGACCGGCCGGTCGACCCCCTGGACGGCCACCAGGTTCAGGCGCGCCGCCCCGGCGCGCAGCTCCCTGGCCTGCCGGTACTGCTCGGAGTCGTACCAGCGGCGGGCCGCCGCCAGGTCCTCGAACTCCAGGACGACCAGGCGCGGCGGCTGCCAGTCGCCCTCGAGCACGTCCTGCTCGCCGCCGCGGACCAGGTAGCGGCCGCCGTGGGCGGTGACGGCGGTGGACGCGGCGCTCTTGTACTGCTCGTACCGCTCGGGGTCGCTGACGTCGGTCTCGACGATGACGTAGGCGGGCATGGCGGCAATCTACGCCCGCGCCCCGGCCGCCGGCCAGCCGCCGGGTGTGACGACCGGCACAGCCGGGCGGTGACCGGGGTCACTGACCCGCTGGGGTCGGCTGGCTAAGGTCGGTCAATTGCGCCACAGCCGCAGCGACGATCGGCTTCGCCATGGCCTCCTCGACGCCCACCCGCAGCCCGGGCGGTAGGCTCCGTCCGCGCCGGCCGCTGGCGCCCTTCTTCCTAGCGCCAGTCGGCGGTGACGCCGGCGGCGCTGACCGCCCGCCGCAGGCAGGCCAGGCAGCGGGCCCGGGTCGGCCCGATGCTGCCCACCGGCATGTCGAGGATCTGGCTCACCTCGGCGTAGCTGAGGTTGTCGTCGGCCAGCA
>Ga0126313_10001167_pt1 | contig 13631 bp, 17 predicted proteins | sample Plot105A_FD_89954 | JGI IMG/M metagenome (GOLD analysis project Ga0126313, IMG submission 89954) | Serpentine soil microbial communities from UC McLaughlin Reserve, CA, USA - Plot105A | ecosystem: Environmental > Terrestrial > Soil > Grasslands | place: USA: UC McLaughlin Reserve, Lake County...
AGCGCCGCGCGTCGGGGTTGGTCGCGCAGGCGACCGCGCCCGTGGAGACCTCGATCACGATCGCGCTGGGCGCGTCGACGGGGCAGCGCGGCGGGCGCTCGGCGGCACCCGCGGCGGCGGGGAGGAGCGCGACGGCGAACAGCGCGAGCGCCGGCGCGCGGAGCGCGTTCACTGCGGGATCTTGATCCGCTGCCCGGGCGCGAGCAGCTGCGGATCGAGGTCGGGGTTGGCCTCCTCGAGCTGCTCGAGCGAGACGCCGGTCTTCTCCGCGATCCCCGACGGGGTGTCGCCGGGCTTGACGACATAGACCTTGCGCTTGCGCTTGGTCTCCTTCTTCGGCGTCGCCGTCGCGGTGGCGCGCGGCTGCTGGGTGGTGGCGGGCTCCTCCCCGCCTCCGTCCCCGCCACCGAGGATCGAGAACAGCGCGAAAGCCACGGCCACCAGCGCGAGCGGGGCCAGGAACCGCGCGGGGCTTCGACCGGCCATCGCGGGCAAGGATAGCGGCGGCCCGGACGGCTCCGAGCCGCTTGCTAGGCGAGGTTCCAGGCGGTCTCGCGGAGCCGCTCGGCCTCCGCTCGCGCGGCGTCGGCGGGGTCGCCGCCGCGGGCCTCCGCGGCGTTGGCGATCGAGCGCGAGGCGGTCACGAGCCCGGCCGCCCGGCCCGGCGAGAAGGCGGGCGCGAGCGCGGCGACGTCGCCGCCCTGGGCGCCGATGCCGGGCAGCAGGAACGGGGTGCGCGGCATCAGCTCGCGCATGCGCGCGAGGTGCTCGGGGGCGGTGGCGCCGGTGACCGCGCCGATGTCGGCCAGCGGCTCGCCCTGACCGAGCTCGGCGGTCATGCGCGCGAGCCGCTCCCACAGCGGGCGGCCGTCGGCGAGCTCGAGGTCGAGCACGTCGGCGGCGCCCGGGTTGGAGGTGCGCACGAGCAGGAACGCGCCGGCGCCGCGGGCGCGGCCGCCGGCGATCAGCGGCTCGAGCGCGTCGCGGCCCATCAGCGGGTTGGCGGTGATCGCGTCGGCGGCGAGGCCGGGCGAGGGGCCGGTGAGCGCGCGCGAGTAGGCGGCGGCGGTGCTCGGGACGTCGCCGCGCTTGGCGTCGGCGATCACGAGCAGGCCGGCGGCGCGGGCCTGCGCGCAGACCTGCTCGAGGGCGAGCCAGCCAGGAAACCCGAGTTGCTCGAAGAAGGCCAGCTGCGGCTTGGCCGCGACGCAGGCGGGGGCGGCGGCGTCGATCAGCGCGAGCGAGTGGGCGAGGACCGCCGCAGCCGTCTCGAAGCGGGCGGGGTCGGGCGTGGGCGGCGCGGGCGGGGACCCGCCGGCGAGGTCGCGGGCCGCGTGGTCGGTCGCGGTGAGCGAGGAGACGAGCAGGGCGCGCGCCTCGGCGGCGCGCTCGGAGGCGGCGGGCCAGAGGCGGGCCGGGTCGGGATCGACGCCGACGACGACCTGCGACCGCCGCGCCTCGACGGCGGCCGCGAGCCGCTCGCCGAAGGGGGCGACGTCGGGGGGCGGCGGCGATGCAGCGCGGCCGCCCCCCTCGGTCACGGATCCGCGGTCTACTTGACGGCCTTCTTGAGGCCGGAGCCCGCGGTGAAGCGCGGGACCTTGCTGGCAGCGATGGTCATCGACTCGCCGGTGCGCGGGTTGCGACCCTCGCGGGCGCCGCGCTCGGCGACGTGGAACTTGCCGAAGCCAGTGAACGAGACCTCGTCACCACTCGCCAGCGTCCGCTCGATCGTGCCGAGAACCGCGTCGACCGCCGTACCCGCGTCCTTCTTGCTGAGGCCACTCGCAGAAGCGACCTGATCAACGAAGTCCGACTTCGTCATGACTCCTCCTTGTCCCCTTGACGGGATTGACTTCGGCGCGAAGCTAACAGCGGCGCCGGACGCGCCAAGCGGCATCGTGCCGAAAAACCCGCACTTTGCGGAAAAACCGATGCCTGATTCAGGCCCGATTCAGGTGCTCGAACCGCGCTGCGCCGCGGAAATCAGCTCTTCGGCGGCCTCGATCAGGGCCTTCGCGACGGGGTCCTCGTCGCTGTCGAGCGCCCGCGGCTGGCCGGTCCGGTCGCGGACCACGACCCGTACGGCGCGGGCCTCGCGGCGGCGTGCGAGCGTGGCCGCAACGGCCGCGGAGACGCCGCCCGGGTTGCGCGCGCCGGCGGCTCCGCTGCGGCGGGGAAGGCGCGGCATCAGGCGGCCTCCGTGCGGGCGGGCCCTTCGTCCGCGAGCTCGCCGAGGACGACCTTGAGGTCGTAGCGGATCAGCGCGGGCAGGGCGTAGCGACCGCAGACGGCGACGACGGCGTGGCGGTCACCGCGCGCGGCGTGGATCGCGCCTCCGGCGACGGCGACCTCGATCTCCGCGGCGTCGGGCGCCGCGGCGAGCAGCCGCGCGGCGGCGGCCGCGAGCTCGCGCCGCCCGGCGAGAGGTTCCCCCTCCGGGGTCAGCACCACGGCCTCCCGGATGTCGGCGGACAGCTCGCGCAGGTAGCCGACGGCCAGCTCCGGGGTCAGCCCGGGGCCCGCGCCCGTCATCGGGGGGTCGCCGGCCGCGCCGGCGAGGTGCTCGCTGCAGAGGTGACGGCAGGGGTCATCGGCCCTTCGCGAGAATACCCACCCGTGCCGCTCCCGAAGATCGCGTGGTCCGTCACGGTCGCCATCTGCGTCATCGCCGCCCTGATCCTGCTCCTGTCGGGCTACGTGGGCTACGCGGGCGTCGTGTTCGCGGTCGCGCTGGCGGCGGCGATCAACCTGCGCTGACGCTCCGCGGGGCGGCCGGCAACGGCGCTGGGGAGGGGAGCGAGGGAGCCGCCCTCACCTCCCTACCCAGAGCCGTTGCCGTGAGCCCTCGGAACGGGCAGCGCCTCGTCCCCGATCGGGTCCTCGCGCACCCGGTCCTCGGGCTCGAGGTGGATCAGGACGTCCGCGCCGCGCAGGCCGGCGGCGATCCGGTCCTGGAGGCTGTGGGCGATCGCGTGGGCGTCCTCGAGCGTCGTGCCGGCGCGGAACTGCACGTGCAGGTCGATGTAGCGGCGGGCGCCGGCCCGGCGCGTGCGGAGCTGGTGGTAGCCGACGACCTCACCGCCGGGGAAGTCCTCGATCGCGGAGTGGATCGCGGCGCGCTCCTCCGGCGGGAGGGCCTCGTCGACGAGCATGCGCCAGGAACGCGCGACGAGTCGCAGGCCGGTGACCACGATCGCCACGGCGATCACGAGCGCGACGATCGGGTCGACCCATTGCCAGCCCGTCCAGTGCACGAGCGCGAGCCCGACGAGCACGCCGAGCGAGGTGTAGGCGTCGGTGCGCAGGTGCGCGGCGTCGCCCTCCAGGGCGGCCGAGTCCGTGTCGGCGGCGCGTCGGTAGAGCCAGGCCGACACGAGCAGGTTGACCAGCGAGGCGAAGCCGATGACCGCGATGCCGAAGCCGAGCGACTCGAGCTCCGGTCCCTGGATCAGCGCGTGCGCGGAGGCGTAGATGATCACGCCCGAGCCGACGAGGATCAGCACGCCCTCGGCGGCCGCGGCGACGTTCTCGAACTTCTCATGGCCGTAGCGGTGCTCGGCGTCGGCGGGCTCCTCGGCCTGACGGACGGAGAAGTAGGCGATGAACGAGGCGATCAGGTCGACGCCCGAGTGGATCGCCTCGGTGAGGATCGCCACGGAACCCGTCGCGGCGCCCGCGAACAGCTTGAGCGCGATCAGGAAGGTGTTCGAGGCGATCGAGACCGCCGCGGCGCGAGTGCGCTCGCGACCGCGCGGCCCCGCGGCGGTCGGTGCCGTCATGCGGAGAGCCACTCGAGCAGGGCCCGCGCGGCGCGGCCGCGGTGGGAGATCGCGTCCTTCTCGTCGTCCGTGAGCTCGGCCATCGTGCGGCGCTCGCCCTCCGGCACGAACACCGGGTCGTAGCCGAAGCCGCGCGTGCCGGTGCCCTCGGCCGCCATGGTGCCCGCGCAGCGGCCGAAGAACAGCATCTCCCCGCCGCCGGGCTCCGCGTGGGCGATCACGCAGACGTACTCGAGCCGGCTCCCCGGCGGGACCTCGCGGCGCAGCTTGGCCAGGTTGTCGCGGTCGCCGGCGTCGGGCCCCGCATAGCGGGCGCTGCGCACGCCGGGGCGGCCGCCGAGCGCCTCGGCCTCGACGCCAGAGTCGTCCGCGATCGCGGCGCGGCCGGTCGCCGCCGCGGCCGCGCGCGCCTTGATCAGAGCGTTGTCGGCGTACGTCTGGCCGGTCTCGGGCGGCATCTCGACGGCGTCGGGCAGCGCATCGAGCTCCAGCCCCGGCAGCAGCCGGCCGAACTCGCGCAGCTTGTGCGCGTTGCGGGTGGCGAGCAGCAGCCGCAACGTCTCAGACGGCGGTGGCCTGGATCGCCTTCAGGGACTCGACGCCGCCCTGTGCGAGCGCGAGCAGCGCGTCGAGGTGCGCGCGCGAGAGCGGCGTGCGCTCCGCTGTCGCCTGTACCTCGACGAGGCCGCCGTCTCCGGTCATCACGACGTTCGCATCGACCTCCGCGCTCGAGTCCTCGGGATAGTCGAGGTCGAGCAGCGGCTCGCCGCCGACCACGCCGCACGAGATCGCCGCGACGCTCTGCGTGAGCGGTGACGCCTTCAGCTTTCCCTCCTCCACGAGCCGCTTGCACGCCAGCGCGAGCGCCACGTAGCCGCCGGTGATCGACGCGCAGCGCGTGCCGCCGTCGGCCGTCAGGACGTCGCAGTCGACGTAGACCGTGCGCTCGCCGAGCTTCGCGAAGTCGACGACCCCCCGCAGCGAGCGGCCGATCAGCCGCTGGATCTCGATCGTGCGGCCGTCCGCGCGCCCCTTCGTGATGTCGCGCGCCTTGCGCTCGCCGGTGGAGGCGGGCAGCATCCCGTACTCGGCCGTCAGCCAGCCGCGGCCCTGGCCGAGCATCCAGCGCGGCACCGACTCCTGCACGGAGGCGGTGCAGATCACGCGCGTGCCGCCGCAGGTGATCAGTGCGGAGCCCGTGGCGGTCGCCACGAAGCCGGGCTCGATCGTCGTCGGCCGCAGCTCCGCGGCGCCGCGCCCGCCGCTGCGCTCGCGGCTCATCGGCGCGCCTCCGCGAGCTCGCCGCTGCTCGCCACTGACTCGACCTCGCCGAGCGGCAGCTGCAGGAAGCGCGTGCCGAGCGCCCGGAAGCCCTCGGTGTCGCCCGTGCACATGAACGAGTAGGTGCCTTCGCCCTCCTGCGGCGAGCCGAGCCCGCGCGACCCGAGCACGTGCTCCACCTGCCGCGCGACGGGCGCGCCGGAGGAGACGATCTCCACGCCGCGGCCGAGGAAGCGGTGGAGCATCGGGCGCACGAGCGGGTAGTGCGTGCAGCCGAGGATCACCGTGTCCACGCCCGCCTCGCGCAGCGGCGCGACGTAGCCGCGCACCGTGTCGACCACGCGCTGGTCGAACGGGAAGCCGGACTCGATGATCCGGGTCAGGTCGGGGCACGCGATGCTCGTCACGTCCACGAAGGGGTCGGCGCCGGCGATCGCCGCCGCGTAGGCGCCGCTGGCCACGGTCGCCGGCGTCGCCATCACGCCGATCCGGCCGTTGCGCGTCGCCGCCACGGCCTGCACGGCGCCCGGCTGCACCACGCCGAGGACGTCCACGCCGAGCGTCGTCTGCATCATCCGCGCGCGCAGCGCCGGCAGCGCCGCGGCGGTCGCGGAGTTGCAGGCGACGACGAGCAGCTTGATCCGCCGCGCCAGCAGCTCCTCGGCGATCTCCAGCGAGAACGCCTCGAGCTCCTCGGCGGTCCGCTCGCCGTACGGGAAGCGGGCCGCGTCGGCGAAGTAGACGAAGTCCTCGTGCGGCAGCTGCACGAGCAGCTCGTGCAGCACGGTGAGGCCGCCGACGCCGGAGTCGAACACCCCGACGGGGCGACGACGCAGCTCGTCGGCGGCGAAGGCGGGCGCGGAGGGCACGCGGCCAGTCTGCCACGCGCCTCCGACCGCCAAGCGATCACTTGCCGCTGCCGACGCCGTCGATCGCCGCCTTCAGGCGCTTGACCACGGCCTCGGCGATCCCGGTGTCCGAGAACGAGCCGCTCGCCTTGACCACCCCGGCGATCAGCACCGCCATCAGCAGCACGAGGCCGACGTACTCGACCGTGCCCTGCCCGCGCTCGGCCCCCAGCGCGGCGTGCGTCCTGCCCATCAGCTCGTAGATCATCGGATCCCCTGTCGGTCGGACTCCCCCGCCGTCCGCGGGGCTCCGAGCCAGTGTCCGGCCGCGCGCCGAACGGATCTACGCGCGTCCGTGACGAGTCTGCGACAAGTCGTGCGCGGGACGCGCACACGCCGGCGAACTGTCATGTTCGTGCCGTGCGAGCCCTGGTCGTCACGAACATGTACCCGACGCCGGAGCGGCCGGAGTACGGGCGTTTCGTGCTCGACCAGGTCGAGGCGCTGCGCCGCCGCGGCGACGTCGAGATCGAGGTCTTCTCGTTCCCGCCGGGGCTGCGCTCCTACCCGGCCGCAGCGCGCGAGCTGCGCCGCCGGCACCACCGCGGCGAGTTCGACGTCGTGCACGCGCACTTCGGGCTCACCGCATGGCCCGCGGTGCTCTCCCGACTCGGCCCGGTCGTGGTGACGCTGCACGGCAACGACCTCTTCCACCCGCGCTCGAACCGGATCACCCGGGCCGCGCTGCCGTTCACCGCGCTGCCCGCCGCCGTCTCGCGGGAGTTCAGCGAGAATATCCCCGGTGCGGGCACCCGCAGGCGCGTCGCTGTGCTGCCGGTCGGGATCGACCTCCACCGCTTCCGCCCGATCCCGCGCCGCGAGGCGCGCGAGCGGCTCGGCCTCGACCCCGACGGGCCGTACCTGCTGTTCCCGCACGACCCGGAGCGGCCGCTCAAGCGCTTCGACCGAGCGCGCGAGGCGGCCGGCGACGTGCCGCTGCTGCAGATGGGCCGCGTCCCGCCCGACGAGGTGCCGTACTGGATCAACGCCGCCAACGCCGTGCTCGTCCCCTCGCAGGCCGAGGGCTTCGGGCTGTCGGTGATCGAGGCGATCGCCTGCGGCGTGCCCGCGTTCGGCACGCCGGTCGGGATCCACCCCGTCGCGCTGCACGGCATCGAGGGCGCCTTCTGCGCGCCCTACGACCGCGACGCGTGGCGCGCGGCGCTGCGCGCGCCGCTGGGCGAAGCGGACCCGCGCGTGGCCGCCCGGCGGCGCGCGGAGCTGTTCTCGGCCGACCGGATGGCCGCCCGCGTCGTGGAGGCCTGGCGCGCCCTGCTGGCGGAGCGTCGCAGGGACGACCCTATACTCGACCTTCGGGGTGCATCGAGCGAGGCACCCCTTCGCCCATGAACGGCCTGTTGCGACGCCTGACACGCAGACGCGCCGCGACCGCCGACGAGTCCCCGCCTCCAACGCCGGCGGCCTCCGAGCCGGTCGACGCCACCGTCGTCTCCCAGGAGGAAGGTCCGGCCCTGTCCGAGGAGGAGCGCCCCCCGGAGGAGGAGCTCCGGCGCCGCCGCCGCGACCTGCCCGCCGGGCTCGACGCCGACCAGCTCGAGGCGCCGCTCGGCGAGGGCGCCCGCCGCGGCGCGATCCGCCGCCGCATCCGCTTCCTGCAGGCCGCCCGCGAGGTGCTCCTGCGCGACCTCGGCGGCTTCTCCTACGAGGTCCACCGCGCCGCGGGCGCGTCGCACGGCGGCCATCGCGACATCATCGAGCGCAAGGCCCAGCGCCTGGCCGCGATCGACGAGGAGTTGCGCGCGCACGAGGCGACGCTCGGCATCGGGGCGCCCGCCGCCACCGTCGTGCGGCAGCCCGGCATCGGCGGCAGCTGCCCGACTTGCGGCGAGCTGCACGGCTCCGACGCGGGCTGGTGCGCCTACTGCGGGACGCCGCTGACCGACCGCGCCCGCAGGCGCGCCGAGGAGGGCATCGACCGCGCGATCGCCGATCGCGCCGCCGCCGAGCAGGAGCGCGCCGCGGCCGCGCGGACCGCCTCGGCTTCCGCCGCCGAGGAGCCGAGCGAGGAGCACAGGCGCACGCTCGCGGAGTACACGAGCCGGCACGTGACGCAGCCCGAGGCGGCCGACCAGCCGACGCAGGTCGAACAGCCCACGCAGGCCGACCAGCCCGCGCAGGCCGAGCAGCCGGCCGAGGCCGAGCAGCCCGCGACGGGCCGCAAGTCCGGCGGGCGCAGGAAGCCGGCCAAGGGCGCGGAGGCCGAGGCCAAGCCGCCCGAGGACCAGCCGACCACCGACCTGGGCGAGCCCGTCACGTCGGAGCACCGCCAGTGAGCAGCGTCGAGACGCCTCCGCCGCCGACGCCGGTCGAGCGGCGCTGCCCCCGCTGCGGCGCCCGCCTGAGCGCCGAGCAGGAGTGGTGCCTGGACTGCGGCGCCGCGGTCGGCACTCACGTCGCCGGGCCGCGCGGCTGGCGCACCTCCGTCGCCGTCGTCGGCGTGCTGCTCGCGCTCGCGCTGATCGCGGTCGTGCTCGCGATCTTCGAGCTCTCGCGCGACGCCGAGGGCGTCCAGGAGGTCGCCGCGACGCCGACGCCGTCGGTCGTCCCCTCCGCCACGCCCACGCCCGGCGCCGAGGGCGGCGAGACCCCCACGCCGGTCCCGACCCCGTCGGCCTCGCCCGAGGGCGGCGCCACGAGCCCCGGCCTCACCGAGTGGCCCGAGGGCAAGATGGCCTGGACCGTCGTCGTGAACTCCTCGGGCACCCGCGAGGACGCGGAGCGCCTGGCCGGCGAGCTCGCGGCCAAGGGCGTGCCGGACGTCGGCGTGATCGACTCCGACGACTTCGAGTCTTTGGGTCCGGACTCGTTCGTGGTGTTCAGCGGCACCTACGACACGGAGGCCGCCGCCGAGGAGGCGCTGGCGAAGGTGCGCGACCAGGCCGGTGGCGGGTCGACGCGGCGGATCGTGCCGGAGAAGTAGTTGTGGCCCCGGCCGACTGCGGCCGGGTAGGGAGGTGAGGGAGCGGCCCGCAGCCCCTGCTCCCGAGGCGAACGGTGGATCAATGGGCCTGAGGCACATTGAGCCACCGCTCGAAGCCGCGCGGCCCCGGACCCACCCCCTCGATGCCCGCCGTTCAGAGCCCTGGGAACCAGCGGCGCAACCGGTCGAGGGCCCGCTCGGCCAGCGGGTGCAGGGCCACCGCCTCCGTCGCCGGCGTCTCCTCACCGACCAGCACCGGCATCAGCGCCGCCATCGACCTCGACAGCGCCCCGAGGTCGTAGCCGCCCTCGAGCACCAGCCCGACCGGCGCGCCGACCGCGTCGGCCGCGCGGCGCACGGACGCGGTCATGTTTGCGTAGCCCGGTTCGGTCACGCGGCAGGTCGCCAGCGGGTCGTCGATGTGGGCGTCGAAGCCCGCCGAGACGAGCACGAGCTGGGGGCGCCAGTCGTGGATCAGCGGGCCGACGACGTGCTCGACGAGCGAGCGGTAGGCGGCGTCGCCGGTGCCGCCGGGGACCGGGAGGTTGACGGTGTAGCCCTCGCCGGCGCCGGAGCCGGCGTCGGACGCCGGGCCCGTGCCCGGATAGAGCGGCGACTCGTGGATGGAGACGAACAGGACGCTCGGGTCGGCGTGGAAGATGTCGTTGGTCCCGTTGCCGTGGTGCACGTCCCAGTCGAGGATCAGCACGCGCTCTGCGCCGTGCTCGTGCTGGGCGCGGCGGGCGGCGACCGCGACGTTGTCGAAGAAGCAGAAGCCCATCGCCCGTGCGGTCTCGGCGTGGTGGCCGGGCGGGCGCAGCGCGCAGACGCCGGTGCGCGCGCCCTCGCCGAGCAGCGCGTCGGCCAGCGCAGCCGCTCCGCCCGCGGCCCGCAGCGCCGCCTCGTAGGTGCCATCCATCGCGTACGTGTCGGCGTCGATCGCACCACCGCCACGGGCGCTCAGCTCCTCGATGAACTCGATGTAGGCCGCGGGATGCACCGCCAGCAGCGCCGAGCGCGCCGCGCGCGGCGCCTCGACGCGCTCGCATCCGAACCAGTCGTGCGCCGACATCTCCGCCTCGAGCGCGCGGATCCGCGCCGGGCGCTCGGGATGGCCGGGGACGTCGTGCGCGAGGTGCGCGTCGTGGCGGAACCAGGGGGAGCGGGACACGCGGGTACCGTAGGGCAATGGCCCCGGCCGCCGAGCTCGCCGTCGTGGGAGCCGGCGCGGCCGGGCTCTATGCGGCCCTGTGCGGCGCCCGCGAGGGCGCGAACGTGACGCTGATCTCCGGCCGTCCCTTGGGTGAGACCGCCTCGTACTGGGCGCAGGGCGGGCTCGCCGCGGCGCTGGCCGCCGACGACTCGCCCCAGCGCCACCTCGATGACACGCTCGCCGCCGGGCGCAACCTCGTGCGCCGCTCCGCCGCCGAGGTGCTCACCGACGAGGCGCCCGAGCGCTTCCGCGACCTCGAGGCGCTCGGCGTGCGCTTCGATGCCGACCGCCACGGCAACCTGGCGCTCGGGCTCGAGGGCGGCCACGGCGCCCGGCGCGTCGCGCACGCCGGCGGCAGCGCGACCGGCCGCCGGATCCTGCGGACGCTGTCGGCGGTCGTCGCCGAGCACGAGCGGATCGAGGTGCTCGAGGGCCGCCGCGCTGCCGCGCTCGCGATGGAGGACGGCGCCGGCCTCGTCCTCGACGATGGCCGCGCGATCGCCGCGCGCGGGGTGGTCCTCGCGACCGGCGGCGCCGCGGCGTTGTGGTCGCGCACGACCAACCCGCCCGGCTCGTTCGGCTCCGGCCTCATGCTCGCGCGCGACGCCGGCGCGGCGCTCGCCGACCTCGAGTTCGCGCAGTTCCACCCGACAGCCGTGGTCGGCCTCCCGGGCCGCGAGGGCTTCCTGATCTCCGAGGCCGTGCGCGGCGAGGGGGCGACGCTGCACAGCGCCGACGGCGAGCGCTTCGTCGACGAGCTCGCGCCGCGCGACGCGGTGGCGCGCGCAATCTTCAACGAGCTCGCCCGCACCGGCGCGCCGTCGGTCGGGCTCGACATGCGCGGCGTCGACCCGGGCCGCTTCCCGAACGTGGTCGCCGCCCTGCGCGAGGCGGGGCTCGATCCCATGCGCGAGCTCGTCCCGGTCGCGCCCGCCAGCCACTACGTGATGGGCGGGATCGTCACCGACCTCGAGGGCCGCGCGGACGGCGTGCCCGGCCTGTTCGCCGTCGGCGAGTGCGCCTGCACCGGGCTGCACGGCGCGAACCGGCTCGCCTCCAATTCGCTGTCGGAGTGCTTCGTCTTCGGCCGTCGCGCGGCGCTCGCCGGCCTCGACCTCGAGCCGCCCCGCGAGGCACCGGCGGCCCGGTTGCCGGAGACGCCGGTCGCGCCGCCGCCGAGCCGCGAGACGCGCGAGGCGATGTGGCGCCACGCCGGCCTGGAGCGCAGCGCCGAGGGCCTGGCGCCGCTCCTGGAGGACCCGCACCCGCTCGCCCGCCTCGTCGCCGCCTGCGCGCTCGCCCGCGAGGAGAGCCGCGGCGCCCACGCCCGCTCCGACTTCCCTGGAACCGATTCCACGCTGGACGGCCGCCACACGCTCGTCGCCGCCGGTCAGGCCACGCCGCGCACCGAGCTGTGGAAGTGACCGCAAGGTCCAGCGAACGAACTCGTTCGGCTTAACGACAAGTCAACACAGACTTCGTTCGAAAACTCACGAGATCGGCAAGGACTCATGCGCGGGCCAGGGGACCGGCCCGTCGGAGCGGAGTCCGAGGGGGAAACGCAACAGATGTATCGCTTCAGCCGGGCCATCTATCGGGAACTCGAGGACGAGATCCTGGAAGACCATCCGCTACAGGGCGGGCCGACCAACCACGAACGGGTGCTGAGGGCCTGTGAGGCCGCCGTCTACCGCCTGGCGACGGACATGCACTACTTCGCGAGGCCGACGAAGACCCTGTTCAACGACATCCGGATCTACTTCCCGATGTCCTCCCAGCGGCGGGTCTACTGCGTCGTAGACCGCTACCTGACCTTCTGCAAGGAGTGGCTGGCCTCGCAGCCGGCCAGCGGCTACGACCTCGAAGGCAACCGGATCGAGTGCCGCGCCACCACGCGCCGCGGCACAGCCTGCCAGCGGGTCCCGCTGGCGCACAACGGCTACTGCCCGTCCCACCAGCACCTGGCCGAGACGGAGGAGGTCGCGCTCGCGGCGTAGGAGATAGCGTCCGCCCCCGTGCTGCTCGGGGTGGACGTCGGCGGGACCTTCACGGACGCGGTCGTGGCCGCCGGCGGCCGGCTCGTGACCGCCAAGTCGCCGACCACGCCCGAGGACCAGTCCGAGGGCGTGCTCGCAGCCGTCACGGCCGCGCTCGAGCGCGCGGGCGCGTCCGCGGAGGGAGTCGAGGCGTTCGCCCACGGGACGACGACCGCGACCAACGCGCTGCTGGAGGGCACCGGCGCGCGCACGGTGCTCGTCGCGACGAAGGGCTTCGAGGACGTCGTCGAGCTCGGCCGCCAGGCGCGCGCCGACCTCTACCGGCTGTGCGCCGCGCACCCGGCGCCGCTCGTGCCGCCCGAGCGGCGCGTCGGCGCGCCTGAGCGGATGGGCCCCGACGGACCGCTGCAGCAGCTCGACCAGGCGGGCGTCGACTCCGTAATCGACGCGGTCGCGCGGGCCGGCGCCGAGGCGGTCGCGGTCTGCCTGCTGCACGCCTACCGCCACCCGCAGCACGAGCAGGCGATCGGCGAGGCGCTGGCGGAGCGCCTGCCGGACGCGCACGTGTCGCTCTCGCACCAGGCCGTCGGCACCTTCCGCGAGTTCGAGCGCGCCGCGACCACGGAAGTCGACGCCGCCCTCTCCCCGCTGCTGCGCTCCTACCTGCGGCGGCTCGTCGAGCGCGCGGGCGAGGCGGGGCTGCCGGAGCCCGCCGTGATGCAGTCCTCGGGCGGGCTCGCAAGCGCGGCACACGCGGCCGCGCACGCGGCGCTGACGGTGCTCTCCGGGCCGGCCGGCGGCGCGGCCGGCGCGGCCTGGGCGGCCGCCGCCGCCGGCGAGCCCGACGCGCTGTGCTTCGACATGGGCGGCACCTCGTGCGACGTCTGCGCGATCCTCGGCGGCTCCGTGCGCGAGGCGGCGGGGCGCGAGGTCGGCGGCCGGCCCATCGCGCTGCCGATGCTCGACATCCACACCGTCGGCGCGGGCGGAGGCTCGATCGGCTGGCGCGACCCCGGCGGCGCGCTGCGCGCCGGTCCGCGCTCGGCGGGCGCCCGCCCCGGCCCGGCCTGCTACGGCCACGGCGGCACGGAGCCGACCGTCACCGACGCCAACCTGCTTCTCGGCCTGCTGCCCGCCGGCGCGTCGCTCGGCGGCGACATCACGCTCGACCGCGACGCCGCGGAGGTGGCGGTCGGCGGGCTGGCGGACTCGCTCGGACTCGAGCCGCTCGAGTGCGCCGAGGGGATCCGCCGCGTCGCCAACGCCGAGATGGTCCGCGCGCTGCGCGTGATGACCGTCGAGCGCGGCGTCGACCCGCGCGAGCTGGCCCTGCTGTGCTTCGGCGGTGCGGGCGGTCTCCACGCCGCCGACATCGCGGAGGAGCTCGGCATGACGAGGATCCTCTGCCCGCGCGCCTCCGGCGTGCTGGCGGCGCTGGGCCTCGTGGTCTCGGTCCGGCGCCGCGACGTCCAGCGCAGCGTGCTGCTGGCGGGCGAGGACCTGACCGAC
>Ga0126313_10001168_pt1 | contig 13618 bp, 17 predicted proteins | sample Plot105A_FD_89954 | JGI IMG/M metagenome (GOLD analysis project Ga0126313, IMG submission 89954) | Serpentine soil microbial communities from UC McLaughlin Reserve, CA, USA - Plot105A | ecosystem: Environmental > Terrestrial > Soil > Grasslands | place: USA: UC McLaughlin Reserve, Lake County...
CCGGCGCGGCGGATCACGATCTGGTCCTCCTCGACCGTGACCTCGACGGGACGGTGACCCGCCCAGTGCTCGGCGTAGACCGGGTTGTCGGCGACGGCCGGGTCGAGCCAGAGCCCGTAACCCTCCTCGCCGTGGTCGAAGGTGCCCTCGAGCGCGCCGATGGCGCCGCGTGCGCGGCCGCGGCCACCGCGGCGGCCGCGCCGGCGGGGCGCCGGCTTGGCGTCGGCTTCGGCGTCGGCTTCGGCGCCGTCCTCCTCGCCCGCCTCGGCGCGGCGCGCCTTCTCGGCCTCCTCCTCGGCGAGGCGCGCGGCCTCCTCCTCGGCTCGTTTGGCTTCCGCCGCTTCGATCTCGGCCGCGACGAGCGCGTCGTCCTCGGCGCGCAGGTCGATCTCGTCGTCGAAGTCCGCCACGGCCTCCCCGGTGTCCGGGTCGGCGGGCGCAAGGTCGTTGTCCTTCTTGAAGGTCTCGATCTGCTGGACCGTCGCCTCGAGCTGATGGGCGATCCAGGCATCGGTGCGGCCCTGCCGGACCCAACCACGGATCTGGTTGAGATGCGGGCGCAATGAGCGTCTTGCCATGGACGTGACCTTATAAGAACGCGCCGCCGCGCCGATCTGGCAGCATGCGGTCTCGAACGACTGGCCCGCCGGCTGGTTGTGTTTGCCGTTGCAACCTGCTTGAGTCCAGAGGGCGACAAGGAGGGGGAGCCCGTTTTATGCTGGTCCTGACACGTAAGTCCAATCAGAGCATCATGATCGGGGACGAGATCGAGATCTCGGTGCTGTCGATCATGGGTGAGAAGGTGCGTATCGGCATCCAGGCTCCGCGTGACATTCCGGTGTTTCGCAAGGAGGTCTACCTGGAGATCCAGGCCGAGCGCGGCCAGGTGACCGCCGGCGGCGACGTCGAAGCGGCACTGCGCAAGCTCAGCAGCTGAGGCTGCGGAAAAAGGGGGACGCCCGGGCAACGCCCGGGCGGACCTGCTGGTACGCGCGTCCGCAGGTTCTGCGCGTTTTCCGGGCGCGCGATCCGTGCCTGACCGCCGCCGACGCCCGCCCCGGGCCACCAGCACGAAGGCGCGCACCGTCGACCGTCAGATCACGACCGGGCATCCCGGAACTCGACCCAGAACTTCCGGCACGTGTACTAGCCCATGACGTAGGCCAGCGTCTGGAACATCGCGATCGTCACGACGATCGCCGTCGCGATGATCATCAGCACGAGCATGATGAAGCGTGCCGTGCCGCGCTTGTGCACCTTCTCGAGGTTGCGCTGGCGTGAGCGCAGGACCGCCTTGCGGCGCAGCGACTCGCGCCGGACGCGGTCCGTGTAGGTCTCCTCGACGAAGGCTCGTTCGAACTCGTCGAGCGACTGGCGCATCTTGGCCGCCATGCGTCACAGGAGACTAGCCGAGATCGCTTTCTCCGGGCAGGCCGTCCACAGCCCGCGTCCCTGCCGGCGCGCCTGCCGCGCGAGCCGGGCGAACCGGTCGGCGAACCGCACGTCGGGCGCGATCGACAGCGGCTGGGCGTAGCCCAGCCGGGCCAGCTCGGCGTTGACGAACAGCCCGTCCCGCACGCGATAGACGTACGCCAGCAGGCGCCCGTAGCGGTCGCGCTGCTCGACGTCGCGCACGAGCCGGACCTGCTCGCCCGCGACGAGCCGGGCGTTGAACGCCGCCGCCTTGGCGCCGTAGCACTGCACGCCCTTCGTCGGGTGCTTCGTCTCGGGCGTGTCGACGCCGATGTAGCGCACCTTCTCGCGCGTGGCGCCGACCTGCACGTGGATCGTGTCGCCGTCGACGACCTTCACGACGCGCCCGGTGCTGGCGCCCGCACCGCCCGGCGCCAGCGTCGCGGCGCCGTCCAGCAGCCCGCCGGCGGACGCGCCGCCGGCGCCCACGGCGACGACGAGCAGCAGCAGGATGAGGCGGCGCGTGGACATCGAGCGCCCACCGTACGTGCGGCCGCGGCGCGATGAACGCGCTGTTGCACAGCCGTCGCGAAGCTGTGCGCGTTCCTACGCGATCGTGACCTCCGGCGACAGGTAGACGTCCTGGATCGCCTGCAGCAGCGCGACGCCCTCGTCCAGCGGCCGCTGGAACGCCTTGCGACCGGAGATGAGGCCCGAGCCGCCCGCGCGCTTGTTGATCACGGCGGTGCGGACCGCCTCCGCGAGGTCGCTCTCGCCGGCCGAGGCGCCGCCGGAGTTGATCAGCGGCGCGCGGCCCATGAAGCAGTTGACGAGCTGCCAGCGCGTCATGTCGATCGGGTGGTCGGTCGTCAGCCGTTCGTCGACGAGCGTGCTCGTCTTGCCGTAGGACCTGTTCAGCGCGCTCACCGCGCCGTAGCCGCCGCGGCGCTCGGGCAGCTTCTGCTTGATGATGTCGGCCTGCAGCGTCGTGCCGAGGTGGTTGGCCTGCCCGGTCAGGTCCGAGGCCGCGTGGTAGTCCGTGCCGTCGATGACGAACGCCGCGTTGCGCAGGTAGCACCACAGCACCGTGAACATGCCCAGCCGGTGCGCCTCCTCGAAGGCCCGGCCGACCTCGACGATCTGTCGGTGGGACTCCGGCGAGCCGAAGTAGATCGTCGCGCCGACGCCGGCCGCGCCAAGCTCGTGCGCGCGCTGCACGGAGCCGAACATGATCTGGTCGTACTCGTTGGGATACGTCAGCAGCTCGTTGTGGTTGAGCTTGACGATGAACGGAAAGCGGTGCGCGTAGCGCCGCGAGACGGCGCCGAGCGCGCCGATCGTCGACGCGATCGCGTTGCATCCGCCCTCGATCGCCAGGCGGACGAGGTTGTCCGGATCGAAGTACATCGGGTTGGGGGCGAAGCTCGCGGCGCCCGAGTGCTCGACGCCCTGGTCGATCGGCAGGATGCTGACGTAGCCCGTACCCGACAGGCGGCCGGAGTGGCGCAGCCACTCGAGGTTGCGCAACACGTTCGTCGAGCGATCGGTGTCGAGCATGATCCGGTCGACGAAGTCGGGGCCGGGAAGGTGCAGCTGATCGGCGCAGATCGTCTCGCAGCGGTGCGTCAGCAGGCTCTCGGCGTCCGCGCCGAGCAGCTCCTCCAGGCGCGAGCTGGTGATGCCGGTGGTCGCCACGTTTTCATCCCTTCACTCGTCGACTGCGAACGCCACCGAGCGTACCTCCGAGCACCGCCGGCGGCACCGATCGCTTGGCCGCTCGGTCGCGTCCCCAGCGCGTCCGGTGGGCAGCCGGGCGGGTACGCTGCGGCGCGATGCGCGCGAACTTCACCGGGCCGAGCTACACGGTCGGCATCGAGGAAGAGCTGATGATCGTGGACGCCCGGACCTACGCGCTCGTCAACGCGATCGAGTCGCTGCTCGAGGATGCGGGCGCGTCGAACGTCGAGCGCGAGGACGGCGAGATCAAGCCCGAGCTCATGGAGTCCGTCCTGGAGATCGCGACGAAGCCCTGCAACGACGTCGCGGAGGCCGGCCAGCAGCTGCGCTCGCTGCGCCAGACCTAGCGCGAGACCGCCGCCGCGCGCGGCATCGCGATCGGCTCCGCCGGCACCCACCCGTTCGCGATGTGGTAGTACCAGCGGATCGTCGCGCGCCCGCGCTACCGCGACCTGATCTCTGCGCTGCGCTTCGTCGCGCGCCAGGAGCTGATCTTCGGCATGCACGTGCACGTCGGCCTCGACGACGCCGACAAGGCGATCCACGTCGCCAACGGGATGCGCGTGCACGTCCCCGTGCTGCTCGCGCTCAGTGCCAACTCGCCGTTCTGGCGCGGCGACCGCACGGGCCTCGCCTCGACGCGGATGCCGATCTTCCGCCAGTTCCCGCGCGTCGGCATGCCGCCGGCCTACGACGACTGGGACGACTGGGAGCGGACCGTCGCGTTCATGGTCTCCAGCGGCGTCATGGAGGACTACACGTACCTCTGGTACGACGTGCGCCCGCACCCGAACCTCGGCACGATCGAGATCCGCGCCTGCGACTCGCAGACGCGCCTGGAGCACACGGTCGCGCTGGCGGCGCTGATCCAGGCGATGGTGCACGAGCTCGCCGAGCACTTCGATGCCGGCAAGAAGCTCAGCGTGTACCCCTGGCAGATGCTCGACGAGAACAGGTGGCTCGCCGCACGCCACGGCCTCGACGGCGAGGTCGTCGACCTGCCCGACAACGACCGCGTCACGATGAAGGCGCTCGCCAGGCGCCTGCTCGAGCGCCTCGCGCCGCACGCCCAGCAGCTCGGCGGCGCCGACGCGCTCGACGGCATCCGCGACCTGCTCGAGCGCGGCAACGGCGCCTCGCGCCAGTGCGTCGTCTACGAGGCCAACACGGACCTCAACGAGGTCATGGCCGAGATCATCGCGGCAACGGCGCTGTAGGCCTACTGCGCGGCGCGCAGCGCCGCAAGCCGCGCGCGGCGCGGGGTCCGCGGCGCCCGCCCGCCCGGCGCGATCGCGGGATCGGTGCCCGCGGGCACCATCGCGCTGAGGTCGCGCTCGTCGAGGTCGGAGAGCAGCTCGACGAGCTCGATCTCGTCCCCGCAGATGCGCAGCACCGTTCCCGGCCAGCTCGTGTCGCGGTAGCCCGGATGCTCGCGCAGGCGGCGGTCCCACATCCAGCTGCCGGAGTTGTAGAAGCGCCAGCGCTCGTGCTCGTCGGTCGAGGGCGCGTCGGCCAGCGGGCTGTGCGTGTGCGCGAAGCAGACGATCCCCGGGGCGATGTCGAGGTTCTCGCAGACGGCGGTCATCGCCGCGCGCGCCTGCTCGCCCGGCAGCTCGGGGTTCTCCCGCAGCTCCGACGGCGACCTGCGCCGCAGCAGCCCGGCCGCCAGCCCGCTGACCTGCCGCGTGGCCTTCGTGGGCGCGCGCATCCAGGCGCCCGCGCCGACGAGCCAGCGCTCGAAGTTCTGCTGTGCGCGCACGCCCTGCGGCAGGTTCGCCATCTCGTACATGAGCTCCAGCAGCGGCGCCTGCAGCGCCTCGTAGTCGGTCACCGTCAGCCGGTCGGGGCGCTGCGACCCGGTCAGCTGCCAGGACAGCCGGTCGAGCATCCGCCAGCCGAAGCTCTCGACGTGCGGACCGATGTAGTGGCCGTGCTGGAACGTCACGCCGTCGAGCGTCGCGACGGGGTACTCCGTGACGACCTCGACGTCCGGGCACAGCGCGCGCAGCACGCGCTCGGCAGGCGGCACGCGAAACGCGGGCCCGGGATCCTCGCCGGTGATCGCGGCGAGGCGGCGCTCGTCGCTCGCACGCGAGACGAAGTGGTGGTCGTGGTTTCCGGGGATGAAGCGCACGGTCGAGACCGAGCGGTTGACGAGCTCGAAGAACGGGCGCGAGCGCTCGACGGCGACATGCAGCGGTCCGAAGATCAGCTCGAAGAGGTCGCCGTTGACGAGCAGCTCGTCGGCCCAGTGCAGCTGCGGCGCAAGGCGCTCGAGCGCGCGCGGGTGCTGCGCGAGCTCGTCGCCGGAGCCGAAGTGCAGGTCGGACAGGACGAGCCGGCGCGTGATGCCGAGCGGTGCGCGGGGAGCTCGTCCGATGCGTCGCATGTAGATGGGTTATCGGTCGAAAGCGCCCGGCGATGAGGCCGTCATGCCTGGATTGGCGTCTCTTCGACGGGCGTTCTCACCCGATACGTAGAATCGTCTGGCCATGTCGTCTCCGGATCTCTTCGTCGTGTGCAAGAACTGTCAGGCGGAGGTGAGCCCGTACATCACCGAGTGCCCGTACTGCGGGACGCGACTGCGCAAGCGCGCGCCCCGCATCGAGCGCCCCGACGCGCCCGCCAAGCCCTCCAAGCCGTCCAAGCGCGGGCGCGCCGGCGGGCGCAACCGCGCGCCGGGCCGCGCGAAGGCGAAGTCGTCGTCGCCGCGCCTGGGCAAGCTGCGCAGCGGCGAGATCCCCGGCATCCGCGGCGAGGAGCACGGACGTCCCTACGCGACGATGGTCCTCGTCGCGCTGTCCTTCGGGCTGTGGCTGTCGCTCGCGTTCTACGTGCGCTCGGACTTCGCGATCACCGCGATCGGCGGCGATCCGTGGCGCTTCCTCACGGCCGCATTCCTCAACGACGGCACGGCGGCGCAGTTCGCCGCCGTCGTCGGCATCGGCCTGTTCGGGTGGCTCACCGAGCGCCGCTACGGAGCGATCGCCGTCGTGCTGCTCTTCCTGCTCTGCGGGCCGGGGGCGCTCGCCGTGGCGGCGGCGATCGACGTCGAGACGCTCGTGTTCGGCTCGCACGGCGCGGCGCTCGGGCTGCTGTGCGCGTGGCTCGTGCCGGTCCTGCTGCAGCGACGCGCGGATGACGGCGACGACGACGCCGATCTGCTCGGCGTGCTCGTCATCGCCGCGGTGCTGCTGCTCGTCCCGCTGCTCTCGCAGGGCAGCGCGGTCGCCGGGCTGATCGGCGCCGCGTTCGGCGCGCTCGCCGGCGTCGGCCTAGCCGCCGTCGCGGGGCGCTCGCACGCATGAGCGCCGAGCACTACAGCGCCGACGAGGTCGACGCCGCCGTCGCGGCGCTGTCGGACCCCGAGCGCTTCGGTCATGCGCAGGAGATCGTGACGCACGCCGCGCCCGGCCTGCAGCGGGTGCTCGGCGCGGCGCTGCAGCAGGGCGGCTGGTTCGACCAGGCCCACGACGCGCAGCTCGCCGCGGCCGCGGGGACGGAGGACCCGTCCGAGCGCATGGCCGCGGTGCAGGCGCTCGTCGAGGAGGAGACCCGCCTGGGAATGCTCGTCGGCGTGTCGGTCGGCTTCGAGCTTGCGCGCGAGCTTGCCGAGCGGCGCAACGACAACCGGGAGAGGAGCGAGGGATGACACACGCGATCGTGCTCGTCGAAGCGGAGCGCGACGTGATGTCGACGCTCGGAGGCGCGCTGGCGGAGGTCGAGGGCGTCCGCGAGGCCTACTCGGTCACCGGCGAATGGGACTTCGTCTGCATCGTCCATGTCAAGCGCCACGAGGACCTGGCAAACGTCGTGACGAGCCAGATCTCGTCGATGCACGGCGTTGCGCGGACGCACACGATGGTCGCCTTCGAGGCGTTCTCCGAGCATGATCTGGAGACGATGTTCTCGATCGGCGAGTGACGTCGCCGGGCCGCGTACGGCTGACGCGCAATCAGTCCTCGTCCTGCCACCCGCGCGCGAACCACACCGCGCGGTCCTTCCAGTCGTGCGCCATCAGCGCGATGCCGACGGCGCCCAGGAACGTCAGAAACGTGCCCGACGCGCCGTGATGGCAGCGCTGACCGAAGATCCACAGGCGACGGCGAACGCGGTCGTAATAAATCGGCTTGCGGTGGTATGAAGCTGTCGTCGTAGCCATGTGCTCATCACTGAGCCGGTTATCGGCACGTTGATTGTGCGGTTCAGCACAGTTCTGGGACAGCGTCGATCAGGCGTCCAGCCGTCACAATGCGCCGCGTGATCGCGATGAAGCCCGAGTACGGCCCGACGCTCCCGCAGCTGCTCGCCCCGCGCCCGCTGCCGGTCCGCCTCGCCGCGGCCGCCCTGGCGCTCGCGATCGTGCTCGGCGCGGCGTTCATCGCGATCACGTCGCGCCCCGACGAGGAGGCCGTGCTCGTCCGCGAGCCCGTGACGTTCAACCTCGTCTACGGCGGGCAGTGGGAGCGCGTGCGGCGGACCGGGGCGCTCGTGGCGCTGCGCAACGCCGGCGCGCGCGGCCTGTTCCTGGACTCCTACACGATCCGCGACCTGCGGCTGCCCGCCTATCGCGGCGTCGCCGGCGGGAGCCTGCCGATCTTCGCCGACGACTACGTGCGCCGGATCAGCGGTCGCTACACGGACTTCGAGCAGGTCTCCGAGGGCCGTGCGAGGATCAACAACGCGATCGGCTACGAGGTCACGTTCCGCGCACGCCTCGGCGCGCGGCGGCTCTACGGTCGCCACTACCTGCTCGTCGCGGAGGAGCCCGACGGGCTGCGCCGCGGCGTCGTCATCGAGCTCGCGTCGACGCCGGCGGCCGGCACGCCGAGCGCCGACGACATCGGCGCCCATGGAGCCCTGAAGACGCCCCTGCGGTCGTTCCGCTTCGGCGAGGATCGCGAAGGGGGAACGGCGTGATCGAGTGGGCGGACTTCGAGAAGGTCGACATGCGCGTCGGCCGCGTCGTCGCGGTCGAGGACTTCCCGCAGGCGCGCAAGCCGGCGTGGAAGCTGCGGATCGACTTCGGTCCCGAGCTCGGCGAGAAGCAGTCGTCGGCGCAGATCACGAACTACGCGCGCGAGCAGCTCGAGGGCCGCCTGGTCGTCGCCGTCGTGAACTTCCCGCCGCGCCAGATCGGCCCAGTGCGCTCCGAGGTGCTCGTGCTCGGCGCCGTCGCCGGCGACCACCCCGTGCTGCTGCTCGAGCCCGACGCGGGCTCGCAGCCGGGCGACCGGATCGCCTGAGCGACTACGGACGCGGCGTGATGCCGCCGCTGCCGGGCGCGGCCGCGGCGAAGTCCGGGTTGGGCTCGACCGGCAGGGGCAGCGTGATCGCGGGAACGGTGGGTGCGCTCTCGGGCATGGCGACGGGCGGCGTCGCGGGCTCCAGGGGCGCGGCGGCGCCGCCGGTCTGCGCGGGCGGCCCTGGCCTGGGGCTCAGCGTCGTCGTCTCGGTGACGCCCTGCACCGGCGCGGTCGGCGCTGCCGGCGCCGGGGCGGCGGGCGCGGACGGCACGCCCGCGACGGCGGCGACCGGATCGGTCGCGTCGCCCGGCTCGGCGGCGGGCTTGACGGGCGCGGCCGGCTTCGTCGCCTGCGCGGCGACGGCGCGCTTGGGCACGGCCGGCACCTTCGGCTGCTGGGCGGCGGCCACGACCTGCGGAGCGACGTGCGCGGGAGCCGGCGCGGGGCGGGCCTTCGCGGTCGCGGCGGCCGGCGACGCGGCGGCCTTCATCTGCACGTGCTTGACCTCGACGGCACCCGCGGTGACGATCGCCGCCGCGGCGAGCGTGGCCGCGGTCTTCGTCGCGATCGTGCCGATCCCGGCCGACATCGCCGACGTGCCGCCCGTCGCGGCCACGGTCGCCGCCGCGGCACCCGCGGCGCCGCCCGCGCCGGCCGAGGCGGACATGCCGAACTGCGTGAGCAGCGCCTTCTTGAAGAGCAGCAGCGGCGCGACCGGGAACACGACGGCAAGCGCCTTGTTCGTCGTGCGCAGCTGGGACTTGAAGCCCTGGCAGCGCTCGCAGCCGCGCACGTGGCGGCGCGCCGGCGCGGTCGAGCGGCGCAGCCCCTCGGCGACCTCGCCGAGCTCCTCGCGAACCTGGTCGCACGTCAGCGTGCGCGCCTCGGCGGCCTCGGCCAGCGAGACGCGGGCGCGCACGAGCAGCGACTTGACCGACGGGATCGTCGTCTCCATCGCCTCGGCGATCTGCTCGTAGGACAGCGCGTCGATCTCGCGCAGCAGCAGCGCGGTCTTCTGCGTCTCGGGGAGGTCCTGGACGTCGGCGACCAGCAGCCTGAAGTCCTCGCGCTTGTGGACCTTGTCGGCGGTCGTGACGCCGCCCTCGGAGAGGTGGACGTCCATCGAGTCGACGCCGATCGGCTGCACGCGGCGCAGGTGGTTCAGCGAGCGGTTGCGCGCGATCCGGTACAGCCACGGGCGCACGTTGATCGCGCGGTCGTCGGCGAGGATCGCGTTGAAGGAGGCCGCGAAGACCTCCTGCAGGACGTCCTCGGCGTCCTCGCGCGAGCCGAGCATGTGGCGACAGAAGGCCAGCAGGCGCGACTGGTAGCGCGCGACGAGCAGCTCGAAGGCGGCGTGGTTGCCGCGGCGTATGAGCGCGATGAGCCGCTCGTCGGATTGCAGGCGCAGCAGCGAGGTCGGACCCCGCAGGCCAACGGCGTGCGATCTGAGGGCTGTGGCTTCCAAGGGTGGGGGCGAGGGCATTCGTGCCGCTGCTTTGAGTTGGAACCCCGCGGGCAGCGCGAAGTTCCGAGGTTTCTCCGTCTGCGCTCAGCGTAGCGGGACGAGCGCCATGCTTCGTGAGGATGCGGTGAGGATGCCCGGGGCGGGATTCGAACCCGCACGCTCTCGCGAGCAGCGGTTTTTAAGACCGCCTGCCTATGCCATTCGGCTACCCGGGCGCGCGCGTCGAATCCTACGCGCGCGCCCGGTTGCAGCCGATGAGGCCGGTGTCACCGGCCGGCGTTCTTCAGTCCGCTCTTGAACGTCGCGTAGGCGGGACGCGGAGTGCCGTCGGCGTCGACGAGGCCGCCGTCGAAGCCGTCACAGCCGCCGTTGCCGGTGCCGAACCAGTTGTAGCTGTAGAGCCGCTCGACGTCCTTGTCGTACGCCTTGATCATGTCGAACATGAACTTCGTGCGGCTCGCCTGGCGGTCCTTGTCGCAGGGGAACGCGGAGCCGAAGCTCGCGAGGCCACCGGTCTCGGTGTACCAGAACTTCGCCTTCTTGTTCTTCTTGCGCACGGCCTTGATGATGCGCGCGGTGCCGGGGTAGGTGCCGCTCGCCTTCTTGCCCGTGATGCGGCGGTTGACCTGCGAGTAGTTGTGGATGCCGAAGATCTTCGCGCTGCGGCCCGCGGAGCCGGCCGCCTTCAGCCAGCTGGCGATGTACTTCTCGACGCCGGCCTGGTCGAGCACGTCGAGGGCGACGATCTTGCAGTTCTTGCAGAAGCCCTTGAAGGACTTGTAGAACTCCGCTGCGCGCTTGGCATTGCGCTGCGTCGGCTGAGACTTGTGGTTGGCCTCGTTCCAGACGCCCCACTCCGTGACGCCCATCTTCTTGTAGCGGTCGACGAGCGCCTTGACCTTGGTCTTGTAGCTCTTGACGCTCGGCAGCGGCGAACGCGGGACGGCGTTGATGTCGTCCGTCGAGACGTGCATGAGCACCTTGACGCCGGCGTCGCGGGCGGCCGTGACGAAGGCGTCTGCAGCGGCGATCTCGCCGGGCTGGTCGATCGCGTTCCATTCGATGAAGAAGCGCGTCTTCTTGATGTCGAGCGCCTTCCAGCTGGCGTCGGTGAACATCTTAGGGCTCTGGTCGCCGATACCGACGGCGACCTTGATCTTCGCTGCCGACGTCGACACCGGACCGGCGATGACGAGCCCGAGGGCGATGAGCAGCGTGGGGAGCAGGCGGCGGTTCACGAGGGGGTCGCTTCCTTTCAGCGGTGGTTTCAAGACCACATCGGCACGAACGAGCGGGTTCGTGAGCCTAACCGCAGGGCGGAGGCACAGTTGCGGTCAGGAAGGCGACGCGTGGAGGCGGGCTATGCGGCGCGTACGCCGCGCGTGGCGCCCGCGGCGACGCCGTCGAGCACGACCTTGGCGAGGCGCTCGTCGCCGTCGACGTTGAGGGCGTCGAGGTCGGCCTCGGGGCCGAGCGCGTCGATCCAGTCGGCTTCGCTGCCGGAGATGCGTGCCGTGGGATCGGGCACGTCGTGCTCGGAGATCGTCGTGGCGCCGCGGCGGACGGTGATCGCGTACGTGCGCGTGGTGCCGTCCGGGCGCTCGACGGAGAGCTTGGCGGTGCCGTCCAGCGAGGCGGGCGCCTCGACGAGGCCCGGGGCGATGCGCAGGATCGCCCCGATGTCGATCGCCTCGCCGTCGCGCGGCGCCGTCCAGGCCCAGTCATAGCCCCAGCGCGCGAGCGCGCCGAGCACGGGCAGCAGCTCGCGCGAGCGCTGCGTCAGCTCGTAGTCGACGCGCGGCGGCACCTCGCGGTAGCGCTGGCGCGTCAGCAGGCCGTCGGCGACCATGCGGTTCAGGCGCGAGCGCAGCTGCTCGGTCGAGATCCCCGGCAGCACCCGCTGCAGCTCCACGAATCGCCGCGGGCCGCCGGCCAGGTCGCGCACGATGAGCAGCGTCCACTTGTCCCCGACGAGGTCGAGGGCGCGGGCGTCAGGAGCCCACTGGTGATAGGGATGCCGCTTGGGCGGTGGCGTTGCTGGCATAGGGCTTTCGGGGCCGGTGGCAGCATGGCGCTCCTCCGACCGGACCCGCACCTTAGTCCTGGGTCTCGCCACGTGAAGGGGATGGCCCTGTTCATGGACCCTTTCGGTACTAAATCCTGTGCGAAGGTTCCCGAAGGTTTGGCCCGTCTCGTGCGTTATGTACTGCGATGGGCACCGTGATCTCCCTTGACGAGCACCGCCGCGCGCCGCGCCGCCGCGTGGCCGGACCGCGTGCCGCGCACGCGCAGGCGACGCTGTTCTTCGATCTGGCGTCGCCCCACACGTATCTCGCCGCCGAGCGGGCCGAGCGGCTGTTCTCGCGGCTGGAGTGGCTGCCGGCGTCGGGCGAGGGCCTGCATGCCGCGGAGCTGACCGAGGAGGGGATGCGTACGGTCCGCGAGCGCGCCCTGCAGCTCGGCCTGCCGTTCGTGTGTCCCGAGCACGCACCGCAGGACGCGCGCAGCGCGATGCGCGTGGCCTCGCTTGCGGCCGAGCGCGGGCGCGGCGCGGCGTTCGTGCTGGCCGCGACGCGGCTGGCATTCTGCGGCGGATTCGACATCGCCGATCCGGAGATCCTCGCCGAGGCGGCGGCCGCGGCCGGGATCGGCCTGCGCGAGATGCTCGCCGCAGCGGGGGATGCCGGACGTGACCGCCACATCGAGGAGGCCGGACGGTTGCTGATCGCCGCAGGCGGCTCGCGCCTGCCGGCGCTGCGCATCGGGCGGATGCTCTTCTGTGGCGAGGACCGGCTGCTGGAGGCCGCCGCCGCGCGCGCCGCCGTCTGAGCGCGGGGCGCGGGCGCAGCCAGCTGAACGGCAGTGTTCAGCTGCTAGGGTCGCCGCGCGATGGCTACCGAATCGTCCAGGCAGATGCGCGCGTACGTCGGCGGGCATCTCGTCGCGCGCCGGCTGAAGGCGTACGGCGTCACGAAGCTCTTCACGCTCTCCGGCGGGCACCTCTTCTCGATCTACGACGGCTGCCGCGCGCAGGGCATCGACATCGTCGACGTCCGCCACGAGCAGACGGCGGCCTTCGCCGCCGAGGGCTGGGCGAAGATCACGCGCCGGCCGGGCGTGGCGGCGCTGACGGCGGGTCCCGGCGTCACGAACGGGATGAGCGCGATCGCCTCGGCACAGCAGAACCACTCGCCGATGCTCGTGCTCGGCGGGCGCGCGCCGGCCCAGCGCTGGGGGCAGGGCTCGCTGCAGGAGATGGACCACGTGCCGCTCGTCGCGCCGCTGACGAAGCTGGCCGCCACGGCGCAGGACCCGTCCGACATCCCGGCGCTGATCGATGCGGCGCTCGGCGCGGCGCTCACGCCGCACGGCGGTCCGGCCTTCCTCGACTTCCCGCTCGACGTCGTCTTCTCCGAGGGCGCCGAGGAAGGCGACGTCATGGCGCTGCCCGGCGCGGCGACGGGACCGGCGGCCGACGGCGAGGCGCTCGAGCGCGCGGTCGCGCTGCTCAAGGGGGCGCAGCGCCCGGTGATCATGGCCGGCAGCGACCTGTACTGGGGGCACGGCGAGGGTGCGCTGCGCGCGCTCGTGGAGGAGCTGCGGATCCCGGTCTTCCTCAACGGCCTCGCGCGTGGCTGCGTGCCCGCCGACCACGACCTGTTCTTCTCGCGGGCGCGCTCCACCGGCCTGCAGGGCGCCGACGTCGCGCTCGTCGTCGGCGTGCCGATGGATTTCCGGCTCGGCTTCGGCGGCG
>Ga0126313_10001169_pt1 | contig 13616 bp, 22 predicted proteins | sample Plot105A_FD_89954 | JGI IMG/M metagenome (GOLD analysis project Ga0126313, IMG submission 89954) | Serpentine soil microbial communities from UC McLaughlin Reserve, CA, USA - Plot105A | ecosystem: Environmental > Terrestrial > Soil > Grasslands | place: USA: UC McLaughlin Reserve, Lake County...
TAGATGACGAGGAACATGAGGCTGGTCCAGGCGGCCGCGAGCTTCGCTCTGACCGGTACCGGCGGATCGTGCAGTGCTGTCGTGGACTTGGTGTCTGTGCTCAAGGGTCTCTCCATCGTGTTGCGGGTGGGTGTGCCTGGATTGTCGTTCATCATTTATCTCCTCCTTTACTCGAACGGTATTGATCAGGTTCATTGAATCGAACTTGGATAAAACTATGGATAGTTGGAGAGGTAGCTGGCCCCGGTCTAGGAGGTGGGCAGGTAGCGGTCCTACGCCCTCACGCAGCGCTCTTGTTGGCCACGCAACAATTCTAGCATACTCCCGACTTATTTGAATAACCTTGGAGAGAGATTAGAAATTTCACATAGGACAGCAGGAGTAGGGCCGAGGTTATCGGGCCGTTCTATGGTCCTAGAACGAGATTTATGCTAGATCTTGATTCCGAACTTCTCAGAACCCCGTACATGCGAACTTCCGAGAATTCGTTAAAGGCGAAGTTCGCAGAATTCTACTTCTACGACGTTGGGTGAATAGGGGCGTCAGTCCCCGCCGCCCCAGATGCCCCGGCCGACCTGAATACCACGGGCAGGCCTGCTCTCGGGGTTGTAGAAGACGCAAGCCCCCACACGACGTTCTTCGAAGCGTCCGCCTTTGATGTGCGGGGCAGCTTCTACCTTCGTTCTCCCCCTCTCGCACACCAACGCGGTAGGAAGATCCGCAAACGCCAGCACCACCGCCGCCGCATAAGATACGACGATGCACCCTATAATGGTGAGTATCAGCCTCCTCCGGGTCCGCTCGAAGCCGGTAACAAAGCCGAGCCACACCACCACCGAAACCGTGCCGACCAGCAGAGCCAGCACCACGGCCGTGCTGAGCAGTCGATCCATCCCTACTATGGCGAGGTATCCCCAGATCAGCAGTATCTCAACGGAGAGCACCACTCCCGACCACAGAAACGTCTTCATGCTCCTCCTCTCAGTGCGGCGCCTCCACGGTGCCTGCTACGAAGCTGGGTGAATAAGGGCAGCTACGTAGGGCCTTAGCGTAGCCACCGCTCTAGTAGGTCGTGGTCACACCCGACCAGGCAAGCTTCGTGCGCGTGTGGGTTGTAAAAGAGGTTGTGGTGGTACCAAATGTCACAGTTACCCCGCACGGTCCGGCCCCGTGACCACGCGCCCCCATTCCCGTCGGGGGGCATCTTCTGTAGCACTTCAGAACCCCTACCTTCGGGTGTGTGACCTTCGCCGCAGAACATGGCCATACTTATACCGTCCCCACTCAAGTTTTTGTCGGGGTTGAGGATGATTGGGTCATAGCTCTGCGTGGATAATAGGCCCCCGATCAACAACACCTGAAGGGCGAGCATCCCCACGGCCCCTACCAGCAACGTCTTCATGCTCCTCCTCTCCTTAGCCCCCCGCGGAGGATGAGAACGCGGGGGGCGGAGGCGGGCGGCACACGCGGGGGTGCGTGGGGGGCGCCCCGCAGCGGATATCTACGCTAGGCGCCCTTACGCTAGTGCGGGCTCGCGGTAGAACGTCACCCGGCTCGCTATGATCTGTTCGGCGCGATCCGCCTCGTCCTTCGTGGGCGCCTTGAACATGATGGCGGGTCCGTCCGCGCGGTTTACGGTGAACTTGCGCTTGTGCCGCAGCACACCCGTAATGCGCTCCATGGGCACGCTGTCGACGAGCTTCCTGCTAAACGCGCGCTTTCTCCAAGCCTCAAGGCGATCGTTCCAGACGAGCACGCGCGGCTCGCTCTTGACCGTCATCATCGGGTTAGGCAGCGGCTCGCGCAGCACATTCGCCACGAACCAAAAGCGCAAGAGGTTCGCCGCAACTATCCCGGTGTCGGGGATCGTGACTGTCGTGCCCTCCGGCCCCGCGGAGGCGGCGAGCGTGGCGCCGTTTTGCCCCGCCATGACCCCAAGCTGCTGCGCGTTCATCAGACGGAGTTCTCGGTCTGCGCCCCCACCTGCGCGCCGCTGTTCACCATAAACGCCGTAGCTTCGGCGAAGAGCTGCTCGGGTGTGGCTTGTACTGTGCGTTGCATAGTTCCTCTCCTCTCTCATATGTGAAGGACCCGGAGCTGTGGATTCCGGTGTTGCTCCGGGTCCGCTGCATTCCCGGCACTAGTCCAAGCAATCACCTCCCCCTGATGTCTGACTTACCCACTCGGGCGGGGCGAGGAACGCTTCGCGCAGAATCCTCTCGTACCCTAGTTGGCTCTTCGTCCTCTCTAGCTCCCGTGTGAGCCTGTTGACAGCGCGGATGCCCGCCGCAATGGCGACGAACATAGACACCGTCGTCGCGGCCGCTACACCCCCGAGTAGCAGCGTCATGACGTACCCCGCAGCCGTCGGTATTCCGCGTCTAGGCGCGTGTACTCCGCGTCCAGCACGGGGAACACAAAGCGCCTGATGCCTTCGTAGAGCTCTTCTTCGAGCTCCGCCTCCTCAAGCACCGTGCGTGCGTTGTTCAGGGCGTCCGAGGCCGTGATAACGTCCGTAAGCTGTAGGTCTCGGGTGTACTCGTCCATTAGAGCCCCCCTCCGACGCGGCTCTCCCCGTACAGCACGCTCTCCGGGCCGGCGCACTTGCGGCAGAGCACGAAATAATCCTCGTCCTCGCCGAAGTCGTTCTCCGCGGTCATCATGACCCAACCGGATCCCCAGCAATGCCCGCACTCGTAGTCTTCGCGGGTGCGCAGCCTCTCGCCCATCCGCCGGCCGGGACTCCACCTGGAGCGTCTCTGCCGTACGGAGCATCCCCGTTACCTGTAGTGCCCGCTCTTCCCGCTGCTGCTGTTCCGTCATGTCCCGCTCCTTCTCGTCGTGTCCTTAACTGACCTTATTATCGGTCATGTGTCCTTGAATGTCAAGAGCTGCCGGGGTACAATCTAGGAAATTCGAAAAAAAGGCGGGTATGATGATCGGAGTGGACGAGGAGTACTACACGCTGGACGAGGTTGCGGAGCGGCTGAAGGTCTCGAGGCGCACGGTGAATCGCTGGGTCGAGGCACAGTCGCTCCCCGTGATACGCCTCTCAGCACACGCGGGTAGCGTGCGCGTGGCGGATAGCGACTTGCGCAAGTTCATAAACGAGCGGCGGACGAAGCCGCGCGGGATTGTGGAGGAGTAGTGCATCGCCCCGGCCCGATAGGTAGGGGGTAAAGCTCGGGTTTAGTGTCCGCGTACACGGGGTTGTGTGTACTCCGCACCCCGTATGCGGCCGGGGGTTAGTGTAACAATGCTGTTGCAGTTGTGTTAAAGAACGTTAAAAACGACTTTGGCTTTTCGTCCGAAATCGCTCAATTCCGCCTACCTATGCCGAATGGGGGCTTTCCTAATGAGATAGCCGTAAGGTATACTACAGGGTGTAAGGGAAGCCGCCAGCGAGCGAGCACCTCGAGCATTGACAACCTAGAGACTGCGAAACGCAGCAAAGTCCGGCGACTAGAGTTGATAGCGTCCGCGAGTGATTGGCGCGTGCGCTCTCCCAAAGTGGAGTGTAAGACGCACAGCAGCCCGCAGCGGCTAGAGTGCCGGGACCTGCGCGGAGTAACCAGAATCTTACACAGCCGGGTTAGAGGCGTGATTGATACCCTCGGGACCGTGGCGGCGGCGTGCGTCCGCATATATATATGCGAGCGCGCGATGTGACACGTCGCAGCGCAACCGAGAACAGCCCGGCGATACTATAAACATACAACGCAAGGAGAAAATAGTGCACAACGTAGAAAACATAGAAAGCATCGGCCCGACCGTCCGCCGGCTCCGGATCGAGCGCGGCATGAATCAGCTACAGCTAGCCGCCCGTTCGGGTACGTCAATCGGTACGGTAAGCAAGATCGAGAACAATCAACGCGGCGCGTCCGTCCGGTCGCTAGCCGCCATAGCGGACGCCCTCGAGGTCGAGATTGCAGACCTCTTCGAGGAGAGCTGACATGGGATACACACCCGAAGATAAGGAATTCTGGACGACACGGGGGATAGACCCCGAAGTCCGGGACGCGCGCCCCTACACGCGTTACTATGCGGGCGATCCCACGACCGTGCGGGAAGCGTACCAGCGGCTCCCTAACCGGGGGCAGCGGTCGACGACCACCCGCAAGGCCACATACATACACAAGGGCGGGGACAAGGCCGGCACGCCGGTTAACGGCTTATTAATACACCGGAAACCGGCCCTACCGGAGTTCGAGGAGATCTTCCCCGAGCTGCGGCCGGACGATGCAATCTCGACCGCCGCGCCGCGCCGCCACTGGCACGGCTGGGGCGAGCCGCCCGCCGACGACCGGTACTACGAGAAGATGAACCCCGAGAGCGATCCGGGCCTGGCCCACCGCTGGAAGTGGCACACCGCGCCCTTCGGTGTAACGACCGAGGAGAACAAAGCGGCCCGCGAGCGTGGCGAAGAGCCGGGCAACACCGAAGATGTGCACCCGACCAAGAACCCCGGTAAATACCACTTTCCGCCGACCGGTAAGCGCGAGCTTCCCTACAAACACGACCACGACGAGGTTTACAGCGGCGTCAATATAAAAGTTCACAGCAAATACATCGACATCCCCACTATAGAGCAGCGCCGCGCCTGGCACGTAAACAAGCGTAGTACCCACGGCGGCGCGGATGTGAAGGGCGAGCACTCCCACGTCCGGATGGTCCCCGACCGCGGAGAAAACCTAGCGAGGCGCCTTGACGCTCACCCGTGGGCGGCCGGGCTACTCACCGGAGCGGAAGAGGTTTTCTTCGGCCTCGAAGGCTGCCTAAAAGCCGATGCAATCCTTACCGCGATCCTCAAGAGTAAGCGGAAGGCCTCCGTCGTCAGCGTCCCGAGCGTCACCCTGTGGGAGACTCGGGAAATGCCGGAGTTCACAGGCCGCGTGCTCAGACACAAGCGGGTAATCCTCGTACCCGACGCCGACTGGATCGACAACCCCCGCGTGATCGAACAGGCGCGGTTGGGGCGCACGTACCTCCGCCGGCTTGGGGCGAAGGACACCTACATAGCCGCCCCGCCACTAAAGGCCGGGAAAGTTGAGCACAAGGGCATAGACGACTACCTAGGTGCCGGCGGGACCCTAGACGGACTGATGGTGCAACACCGGGTAGTTGACGAGTGGGCACTGCGGGATTTCCTCCGTCCGTTCTACCTGGCGAAGGATAGGCACGCCCGCGCCCTCGATATGCTGCATGCCCTTGCGGAGCACGTCGGCGTTGACGGGCAGTTCTACGGGACGCTCGCTCGGTTCGCCCGGGTGTTGGGCACTAATGACATGCGCGTAGGTCGCGCCGTTAAGGATCTCGAGGCGCTCGGGGCGATCACCATAAGCGGCTCGCTGGAGATCCGCAAAGATTATTTCCTTCGCGGGTACGGTTGGGGACCGGATAACCCGGTGATTATCTTAAGAGAGGATCTTCGCGGGCACGACGAGGAGTACGAGCTGACAGAACTGCAACCCACGAAGGGCAGACTGCGGGACCGCGCGGTCGAGCGGCGGAAACTATCCCCTTTCCTAGTTAACTTTTAGGACTAAAGGTGTTGATGAAGAGTAAAAAAGAAGCACTCACGAAAGGTTACAAGGAGTATGATAATGACACATGAAAGGAGTGATACGAAACAGTTAGCAGACGCGGTTATAAGGCGGCGAGAGGAGATGGGTTGGTCCCGCACCTACCTTGCCGAGCGGGCGGGGATAAGCTACGAGGCAATCAAACAGCTAGAAGAGGGCGGCGCCCCCACGTGGAATACGCTGGAAGGGCTCTCGAAGGCCCTCTCGCTCTCCATAAGCGACTTGACGGCCGGCGTCCCGCGCCTCCCCGACGAAGACCCAAAGATCGTGCAGCAAGTCCAAGGGCTAATCGCAGCTGTGGAGCGGGGCACGCTATCCGCCCAGATGTGCATACAAATCTTGCGCGACATCGGCTACCTAGAGCGGCGGCCCGTGATCGTGCGGCGTATTGAGGATTGAGGGGGAGAGGAGAGTCAAGAGCAAAAAAAGCGGGCGCCGTGTTTGCAGCACGCGCGCCCTAGTCAATGAAAGCACCCTACGGAAGGAACTTTCAATGGAAAGTGTACACGACATACTGCAAAACCACAACAGCGTGCCCGAAACAGCGGCGGCGCTGATAGAAGAAGGCTACTACCCCATACCTATACCCGCGGGGACCAAAGGCCCGACGCTCCCGGAGTGGGAGCAGAAGGCGTTCAAGGCGTCCGCTTTTCGTCCCGGCGGAAACATCGGACTGCACCACGTGAACATCGCCGTGGTGGATCGGGACTGCCCCGAGACCTACGCGCTCAGGGACCGCTTTCTGCCCAAAACCTTTAGGACCGGACACGGCGAGACGCCCGAGAGTCACTCGTGGTACATCGTCACCGACGGCGAGCCGTCATTCCTGCAGTTCCGGGATGGGAAGATGATGCTCGAGTTGCGCTACGGCAAGGGTAAGCAGACCGTTATACCGCCGAGCGTGCACCCGAGCGGCGAGCCCTACACCCCCCACGACGGGACCCCGGTCGCGTCTATAAGCGCTGAGGACCTGGAGCGCGGGGTACGGCTGGAAGCCGGCGCGGCCCTTATCGCGAGGCACTACGAGGAGCCGGGCGGGCAGTACAACTTCGGGCTCTCCCTGTCGTACTACATGCTGCGCCACGGCATAAGCGAAGAGGACGCCTTCGACATGACGATGGCGGCTAAAGAGCTGCAGCCGGAGGGCGTGGATAAAGACGCGGAGAAAAACATCCGCCGCGTGATAACGACCGCCGCCGCGAAAGTGGCGAAGGGCGGAAAGGCCACCGGCGGCACGACCCTCCGCAAAGAGGGCTTCGAAAAGCTCGTAAGGGGCCTCGCGAACATCTTCGGATGGGACGAGCAAGAGGGGGGCGGCGCAAAGCAGGGCAACCAAGCAAAACGCCTCGTGACCTACGCGCTAGAGGACGCCGAAGAGCTGTTCCTAGATCAAAACGGTACGGAACACGCCCTTATAGACGGCGCCCCCGTCCCCCTCGAATCCGGCTGCTACGGGTGGCTGCGTAGACTCTTCTGGGAGCACGAGGAATCCGCTGCCACGACCGAACTACTCGGTACCGTGGCGGGGCAACTCCGGGCCTTCGCGGAAGTTTCCGGCAACACGCACACGCTACACCTACGGGCTGCACAGCACGAAGGCGCCGTGTACCTCTACTTAGGGCCGGGTCGCGTGGTACGTGTGGACTTCGGCGGCTGGGCGCTGGACCCCGATCCGCCGGTGATGTTCCGCAGGGTGGATAACCTGAAGGAACTGCCGGATCCGAAGCACGGCGGCTCGCTGGAGCTCTTGGACGATTTCATAACGGCACAGGAGGATAGGGACCACAGGCTCGCTAAGACGTGGCTGGTACTCGCGGTGCTTGCCGATATCAACCGCCCTATCTTGCTAGCCCACGGCCCACAGGGGTCTACGAAGTCGAGCGTGCAGCGGGTGCTTAAGAACATCATAGACCCCGCACGGCCGGAGTCGTTCAAGTTGCGAGAGCGGGACTTCGAGCAGAACATCAACAAAGCCTTTATCCCGTTCTTCGACAACATATCGAACATCACGGACTATATGGGGGACGAGCTCTCGAAGGCCGTCACCGGTGCGGGTAACGCCGTCCGTAAGCTGTATCACGACGATGAGGACGTGATCCGCGAATACAAGCGCGCCATGCTCCTAAACGGGCTCGTGATCCCGACGGAGAAAGCGGACCTGATAGACCGCACCCTACCCGTGGCCCTCAAGCGGGTCCCGAAAGAAGAGCGAGAAACCGAGCGGCGCATGCAGGCGCTCTTCGACGAGCGGCACCCGCAGCTACTCGGGGCGGTGCTAGACGCCCTCTCCGGGGCGCTCGCCAACCACGAAGAGGTACGCGGCCTTCCGAGACTTGCGGATTGGGCAGAGTACGCCATCGCCTTATATAAGCACCTCGAATGGGACGGCTATGAGGGCTTCATGTCTGACTGGGCCGTCATCGAAGAGGGGCAGCACGAAACCACCCTCGAAGCCTCTGCACTCGCACAGTGTGTGGTGGCGCTCATGAAGACGCACGAGGAGGTTAAGGACACGCCCTCTAAAGTCTTCGGATTGCTGAAGGACGCGTCGCACTCGGAGGGGATCGAGTGGGATCGGAAGGATAACGACTTCCCGGCCTCCGCGTCGTGGCTCTGGCGCAAGCTCGTGCCAGTCATCCCAACCCTCGAAGCCTTCCGCATTAGCGTCTCAGACGGGACAGAGGGCAGGGGCGGTAGCAAGAACCGCTTTATCCGCATAGCCCGCTTCGGTGGTGGGGACAGCATAACGCCCGATGGGGACAGCAAAAATAAAATGCTGACCGGAAGAAATCCGCATACCTATGCGGTGGGGACAGCAGGGGACAGCAGAACAGCATATTTACCGGAAAATAGTAAATATACGGAAGAGCGTATCGATAACGGTGGCGTACTATTTCATGGGAAAAATGCTGTCCCTGCTGACCCCGCTGTCCCCAAGGCTTACCTAAGCGGAAAAACACCGGACAGCATTTCAGGCGATGCTGTCCCCGATGGCAAATCTGCTGTCCCCGACGACGCGGCAGAGCGCGACATGTCGTATGAGGAACGGGACGCGTTCGAGGCGCTCGAATCTCTCGGCTGGACCGCTACAGGCGCAGAATGGTGGCGTACCGCGCGCGACGAATGGAAGATGTCAGAGCGCGAGTTCGCCGTCGGAATGAAGGGGCTGCACAAGGCTGGGCGGGTTCGGTATGAGGACGGTGAGTATTGTGCCTAGACGCAATAGCAAGGCCGAGAAGTCCCGCCGCCCCCGCGCGAAGAAGAAGAAGCGCAAGCCCTCCGAGGACAAGAACATGCGGCTTGTGATGTACGCACGAATGCGGAAACAACAGTAGTACAGAACTCGAGTTCTAGGTATCTTGTAACAAACACGGACGTCGCCGGCCCCTGATAGCCCCCCGGGCCGGCCCGACCTACTGGAGCGGGTGCTAGTAGTTGAGGTCCCCGAAATCCGCCCGGAAGCGGGGGGCCGGAGGCACGGCCACCGACGAAGACCTTTTCTGGATCGAAGAGGCTCAAAGCTACCTGTGCTTCTACTGCAGCACTCCGCTGCCCCTGGAGTCGGTGATTCACCTGGAGCACAAGACGCCGCTCTCACGCGGCGGTAGCAACGGCCCGGAGAATCTCGCGCTCGCCTGTGCACCGTGCAATCTCTCGAAGGGCGCGAAGACGGCACAGGAGTTTATGGAGATGAAAGGAGGTGGTTGTATCGACGAGTTCAGCGACGTAGCCAGTAACTAAACCGAAAGGAACTAAGAGCATGGAAGCCAAGAACAAAGGCAACAAGCCGGGCAAGCCGAAGTACGACGTGCCCGACCTGGTAGACCCAGCGACGCTCCCGAAGGACAAGGTCCTAGAGCGGAGCAACCAGGACCCGGATGTCCCCCGCAAGGACGTCCCGCCCGCTAAGGTCCGCCGCATACTTTAGCACCGTAGGGCGTCGGCTTGCCTTGGCACCCGGCGCCCTCGGTCCCTACCCCACCGCAAAAGCCGCAAGGCACGAAGGAGTCACGATGACAGACGCAGGACAACTTATATCCCAGCGGGACGCAAAGCTCTCCACCATCGACGCCAACCCCGAGATCACCGAGGAGGCGAAGGAGGCGCGCAAGGCGGCGGTCCGCGAGACCTACCAGCGCGAGTACGAGGAGGGTCGTGCCAAAGAGCAGGCCCGCATAGAGAAGAATCTTCAGAGCACGAAGAAGTCGATGTACGGCCTCTCGCTCGATATCGGCAGCAGCAAGGCCGAGTCGGCCCAGGTCTACGCGGCGTTCCGCAACGCGTGGTTTGACGTGGTATTTCAGACCGAGGGCGACGGGCTCCGCAACGCCGGCGAGACGCTCTCCGGGATGCTCGAGCAGGCCACGCGGATCGGCGATGAGCTCATGGCGAGCGCGATCTACCATCGCGCGCTTGACCTCGGGCAGAACGCCGTGATCGAGGCCTACCACGCCGCGCACCCCGAGGCCGCACGCAAGTACGAGCGTTATCAGGAGGCCAAAGCCGAGTACGACAACAGCAGGGACCTAGTTACGCAGCTGTTCGCCGCACAGGAGCGCCGGGCGTTCAGCTAGACGCAAGCAACGAAATGACCTGGCGTGTCCGGACATGGCCGCCGCAGAGTCGAAATAGCCGTTAGTAACCTATTGATCTTGTAACAAGTATACCTGGCCCCCGCAACAGACGGGGCCGAAAGGACGATGCAATGCTAGAAACAGAGGCGGTAGACACCCTTACCGCAAACCAGAACAAAGCGCTGGCGGCCCTGCTGGCGTACACGACTACCGAAGAGGCATCGCGGGCTTCGGGTGTGTCTGCGCGTACGATTAGGCGCTACCTAGCGGACCCCGAGTTCTCCCGCGCGTACCGCCAGCAGCAGCGCGCCCTGCTCACCGAGACCACGGCAACGCTGCAACGCCTTGCCGCGGAGGCCGCGGGAGCAATATCGGATTCGCTGGCCCCCGACGTCGATGGAAACCTGCGGCTTAGGGCGGCCCGGACGGCCCTGGAGTTCCTGCTGCGTGCGGTGGAGACGGAGCGCAAGATCATCGAGCAAGACGAGATCGAGGGGCGCCTCGAAGAACTGGAGAAGCTACTATGAACAGATTGTTACGAAGCCTACAAGAGCTAGAGAGGCGGCAGGGGCTGGACGAGTGCCCCACGTGCAAGGACGTGATGTACGCCGGGGCGCCTGGGCTCTTCGTGCTCCTGTTTATAGGCGGGAGGCACGGCACGCCCGAAGAGTTCGCCGAGTTCTTCCACGGCTGCCCGGAGTGCGGTGAGGACGTCAAGACGGCCCCGATCGTCATGGCGGGGATGGTTGCCCCCGGGGTACGCGGGAAGCGCGAAGTGCCCGACCCGTGGCCGATACATGAGTGGCCCCGGATCGAGCAGGGCAAGCCACAAGACGCCGAGTACAACGCACAGATAAACGAGCTTTGGGATGAATAGGTTACGCGCACGACTCGATAGGCTGGGCGGACACAAGCGCTGCCCGGTCTGCGAGCCGCCCGAGAGCTACGAGCTAATCTTCGACGAAAGCGAGGACCCGCAGCCCGAGTGGTGCCCAGAGTGCGGGAAAGAGACGACGACGGTTATATACTTCCCGGACGACGACAGATATGTCCCGCCCGAGCCCGGCGGGCATACGCCTCTCACCCGCACTCCGCTACCTCCCGATCTCCAGCGGGAGCCCGAAGATGACTGGGCGTAGAACCCGCGGGGAGGTCAAACTCCAGATGCAAGAGCCCATAGGTACCCACGAACGCCTCGACGAGATCGCAGAGAGGACGCGCGCCGCGGCGAACCAGCTTGCGGACGCTGCCGGGCGCTACGAGCGGGGCGAGGTTTCTCTGACGGAGCTTAACGGCATACGCCTCGCAATCGAGGCCCTCGTGCAGGCGTGGGAGTTAGAAGCGGACGTGAGACGCCGGAGGCCGCGATGAGCCGCCAGACACACGCGCGGGGGCGCTCTCCAGCGAACGGCCGCGGGTTGCACGCCCCAGACCGTCCCCCGACCCCCCGCCCGTGCGCGTTTCCTCCCGCGGGTGGGGTTTTGTGCAGGCACAAGTGCGCATCGCCCCACCCCGATAAGGGGTTGCACTTTGGCTAATTTGTGGTACTATTATAGTGAAATAGCAGCCAGAGTGCGAAAGGGGCGTCAAGTTTATGGGCAGGCCGAAGGATCGGGCCCCACGGGGGCACATGACGGTAGCAGAGGCGGCAGAGCTCCTAGAGGTGTCGACTCAGACCGTAAGGAACAAGGTAGCGAAGAAGGAGCTGCCGGCTATAGAGACCACAAACCGCAGCGGGCAGCCACGCTACTACATACCCAGGAGCACCGTAGAGGAGCTGCTACACGGCGATAATGGACACTACCCCCCGCCGGCGTACGAGGACCCCCGCGTGGGGGCACTCACGGCGCGCGTAGACCTCCTCGAGCGGATGGTATTCGAGCTGCTGGCGGATAAGGAGGGGCCCGAAGACGAGGCGACGGGCTTCGACGGCACGAAGCTTAAGCATCTCAGGGAGCGGGAGTACCTCACACAAGGGGAGCTCGCACAGAAGGCGGGCGTGGCCTTGCACACGGTCAACCGCTTGGAGCGCGGGCAAAGCACACGCCCCCAACGCAGTACCCTCTTAGCCCTCGCACAGGCGCTCGAGGTTCCCCACACCGCGCTACTGGTGTAAGTACGCCCCGCCCGGATCGCCTAAGTGGCGGGACGTGGCGGAGCGGTATACCATACACCCCGGACACGCACGGACACACGCGGGACGGACGTACACACGGATGCCTAGACGGCGGCTAGACTTGCGAGAGGCGGCGGAGGTCCTAGGACTATCCGTGGATGCCGTCCGCAAGCGGGTAAAGCGCGAGACGCTCGAGTCTGAGAAGGAGGCGGACGGGCGGGTGTACGTTTTCCTAGACACCGACCTGGACGCTGGCGCGCCGCGATCTGACACCGATCGGCTCATATCCACACTCGAGGAGCAATTGAGGCTGGAGCGGGAAGCACACGCCGAAGCGCGGCGGATCATCGCCGGCCTTGTGGAGCGCGTCCCCGCCCTAGAAGCCCCCTCAGAGGCGCGAGACGCCCGCGAGGCGCCCTCCGACACCGCCGCTAATACCCAGACACCCCCGGAGACGCCCACAGAAGCCCGTCCGTGGTGGCGTAAGGTGTTTGGCGGATGACCACTCAGGACCTCATTTCTCTGATCGCCCTTTTTCTGAACCCGGTTTGGGCCGCGTTCGGCGTTTGGTTTGGCAGCCGTCTACAGCGACAAAGCGTCGTGAGGCAGATTCACTACGCGAAGCTCCACGAGAGTCGCGCCGGGGTTCTCGAAGAGCTGTACAGGCTCGTCGTCGAGGCTCGTCGTGCTTTCCCGCTGAACGTGCCGATACCGGCCCCAGAGAAGATCGACGAGCAGGGCTACAAGTTTCTCGTTGCTTGGGGCGACTTGCGAAGGTACTACGAGGAAAAGGAGCTGTGGCTCGACGACGAGATCAAGCACCCGCTCGATAGATATCTCGAAGAAACTGAGACCTTACTCGTCCAGTTCGGGGAGGTCTCTTTCTCACTACCGTTAGACTTTAGAACCCTCAGCCCCGAAGATATGAGAGAGATGCCCAAGAAAGATCCGGAGGCCGCCGGGAGATTCGCCGCTGGCGTCGAAGAGATAATAAAGGAGCGGAAGCGCATCGCGGGCGAACTCGAAGCCGTTCGCGCTGCGGTCGAAACCGAGTTCCGAAAGACCTTGAAAGGGTAGCGAAGTGCATCCACAACGACGCATATCTATCCACCGCTGTTACAAGGTGTATGGTGCCGGGACGGGGCAGAGCGTGTTTTTGAGGCCTCGAGGGGGACGGGCACGGCGGATATGCAGGATCTCGTATGTGAACTTCGCAGAATACCTATTCCACGCACTCCGGTGAATAAGGGCGAGGGGAAGGGCCGGAGCTACGACGCCCCGGCCCTTCTTCTCTGCGCGCTGTGGAACTATTAGCCCTTTCCTCTAGCTTCAAGATGCGAGCGA
>Ga0126313_10001170_pt1 | contig 13609 bp, 13 predicted proteins | sample Plot105A_FD_89954 | JGI IMG/M metagenome (GOLD analysis project Ga0126313, IMG submission 89954) | Serpentine soil microbial communities from UC McLaughlin Reserve, CA, USA - Plot105A | ecosystem: Environmental > Terrestrial > Soil > Grasslands | place: USA: UC McLaughlin Reserve, Lake County...
GCGGCCGTCGGGCGTAGACCTCGACCAGTCGGGCCAGCTTCGACAGCCCGGTCACCCGTCCGTCGTCACCTGGGATGTAGCCGACGTGCGCGGTTCCGTGGAAGGGCACCAGGTGGTGCTCACACGTCGAGTACATCGGGATGTCCTTGACCAGCACCAGTTCGTCGTGGTCCTCCTCAAAGGTCGTCGCGAGGGTTTCGCGGGGATCCTGGACCAGCCCGGCGAAGGTCTCGGCGTACGCGCGGGCGACCCGAGCCGGGGTGTCCTTCAAGCCGGGACGATCAGGGTCTTCCCCCACGGCGAGCAGAAGCTCGCGGACGGCCGCCTCCGCTCGGGCGGCGTCGAACTGATGTGTCATCACCCCTCCGACCCAAACCGTACACTCTTTTAATCTCACGCCCACAGGGGCATGGCAGGGTGGGTTGCCGGACGTGCGCAGCAGAAGGACGGGTCCCACGCCCGGCCCCTCGAGCCCGCCACCCTCATCAGCCAGCCGAAAGCTGAGGGGATGCGACTAGGCAGGCGCCGGGGAACTGCAGACCTCCCGGACAACACGACCCGAACCCTCGGCTCGAGGATGTCAGCCGGACGAGGCCTCGACCGCGTACGACCGACGCCAAGCCTCACGAGGCACTCCTGGTCCAGAACGGGCACAGTGTCGATATGACGACACCTACAGCGTCAGATGATCCGCAGCCCCGAGACATCGCGCTGGAACAAGAGACCCCTGAACAAGCCGCCGCGCTGGAGGCGGCCAGCGAGCCCGACGAAGAAGCGCCCCCGGAAGCAGGCTGATCAGGCCTGCCGCTCTGTCGCGGCAGGCGCCCCTGGTCCCCGCTTCGCCGAACCGAGGAACGGGGCACCCTGGTGCTGCTGGTGCAGGGAGAAGCCGGCCCGGATGCCGGCCGAGATCACCAGCTCTCGGCTGGCCGACGTGGGCCGCATGATCGCGCCCACGTCGAGGCGATCTACACGTTCGAGGGCACCGCCACGTGCAGGCGCTCATCGTCGGCCGGGAGATCACCGGGCTGTCGGCGATCACGGGGCGGCGGTCACCGAACCGGGAGCGATCCGCGCCCGACCCCTATCCCCAGGGCCGAGCCGGCCCGATCCAGGCCGCGCGCCGCCACGGGGAGGCCCGGCCCCCGTCGCTCAGAAGCAGCCCCCGCTCAGGAGAGGTCGAAGCCCGCCAGGGGTGACTCGTCGCGGATCTTGCTCGGGATCACGGGGATGCCGAGCAGCGTGGGCTGGCCCCGACCCGGGCCCGTGTGGGAGTGGTCGACGTGGCTGCGCGGCGGCGCGAGCTCGAGGTCTCGTCGCACGTGAACGCTCACTGAAGTGCGCCGACGTCACCACGCCGACCCGATCCGACCACGTCGCAGGCTCGTAACGGGGAGTTCGTGATGCGTCGCCGCGACAATTTGATCACCGCGACATGGCACAACAGGCCTCTGACCCGGAGCTGCGCTCCCCCGATTGGGCTCGAACCAATATGCCTGCGATTTGATCTTGTAGGCGTCGGCTCGGGTTGAACAAGACCGGTTGAGCAGGCCAAACGCTAAGTCGAAGATTGGCGAGCGAGTGCTGTCATCGATGGCTTTGAGCCGTATTGGATGCATAAGGGACGCACAAATGGACCAGGCGACGTGCAGTCATGCGCACGGACCGCCGACGACGAACGGGCGCTGCCCGGAGGCAGCCTGGGTGCCGGCATCGAGCGCCGGGAGCACCGACGTGCCCCGAGCCTCCGCTCAATCCAGCCCACCGCGCTGGATCAGCTGCCGGATGATGACGTCACGCTGGATCTCGTTGGTGCCCTCCCCCACAATCATCAGCGGCGCGTCGCGGAAGTAGCGCTCGACGTCGAACTCGGTGGAGTAGCCGTAGCCGCCGTGGATGCGCACGGCGTCCAGGGCGATCCGCATCGCCGCCTCGGAGGCGAACAGCTTCGCCATGCCGGCCTCGAGATCGCTGCGCCAGCCGCTCTCGGCGCATTCGGCGGCGTGCAGCACGAGGTGCCGGGCGGCGGTGAGTGTGGTGGCCATGTCGGCCAGGTAGTTGCCGATCGACTGGTGCTGCCAGATCGGCCTGCCGAACGTGTGCCGCTCCTGGGCGTAGCGGAACGCGTCGCCGAAGGCCGCCTGCCCGACGCCGAGTGCCCGGGCGGCGACCTGGATCCGGCCGGTCTCCAGGCCCGACATCATCTGACCGAACCCCCGCCCCTCGACCCCGCCGAGCACGGCGTCGGCCGGGGCACGGTAGCCGTCGAAGACCAGCTCGCCAGTTTCCACGCCCTTGTAGGAGCTTGGGCAGGTCGCGGGAGACGGTCAGGCCCGGACCGTGCTCGACGAGCAGGATCGAGATGCCGCGGTGCTTGGGCTCCGCGCTCGGGCGGTCTTGCACAGCAGCGCGATCAGCTGCGAGCGCCGGGAGTTGGTGATCCACGTCTTGGCGCCGTCCACGACGTAGCCGTCGCCATCGGCGCGGGCGACCGTCGTCATGGCCTGCACGTCCGACCCGCCGCTGGGCTCGGTGAGCGCCATCGTCGCGCGCACCTCACCGGTCGCCATGAGCGGGAGATATCGGTCCTTCTGTTCCTGGGTACCGAACGCCAGCAGCAGCTTGGCGACGACGGTGTGCCCGCCCATCCCGCCGGCCAGCGACATCCAGCCGCGGGCGAGCTCCGCGGTGACCAGTGCGTAGCAGGGCATCGACACCGGCGCCTCGCCCCACGGCTCGGGGATGGCCAGCCCGAAAGACGCCCAGCTCCTTCATCCGGTCGATAAGGGCGGCCGGGTACTCGTTGGCGTGCACGAGCTCCCGGGCGACCGGCCGTACCTCCTCGTCGACGAACCTGCGGACCGTGGCGAGAACGAGGTCCTCCTCCGGACTCAGACGGTCGGTCACAGCTGGATGGACTTGAGCTCGAGGAATTCCTCGAGGCCGGCCGACCCCAACTCGCGTCCGATGCCCGAACGCTTGTAGCCACCGAACGGTGCCATGGGGTTGTGCCGCCCACCGTTGACGTCGACGGCACCGGTCCGGACCTTCCGCGCAAAGGCGAGCGCGCGGTCGGCGTCGGCGGACCACACCGCCCCTGCCAGCCCATACACCGAGTTGTTGGCGATCGCCAGCGCCTCCGCCTCGTCGTCGTAGCGCAACACCGACAGCACCGGACCGAACACCTCCTCCTGGGCAACGGTCGAATCCGGATCGACGTCGGCGAGGACGGTCGGGCGGACGAAGTATCCCCGCTCGCACCCCTCGGGCGGCTCGACGCCGCCCGTGACCACGCGAGCCCCTTCGCGCACCGCGGTCTCGATGAGGCCCCGAACCCGGTCCCGCTGGGCAGCGGAGACCATCGGCCCGAGCTTGGTCCCCGGTTCCGTCGGGTCTCCCGGGGCGTAGGTCTCCGCCAGCTGCGCAACCTGCTCGACGACCAAGTCGTACTGGCTGGTGTGGACCAGCATGCGCGTCCAGGCCGTACAGGTCTGACCACCGTTGAGGAAGGCGTTGGCCACCCCCACCTTGACCGCCTTGCTCAGGTCGGCGTCCTCGAGCAGCACGTTCGCGGACTTGCCACCCAGCTCCAGGGTCACGCGCGTGACGTTGCGGGCAGCCAGTTCGGCCACCCGGGTGCCGGCCCGCACGGAGCCGGTGAAGCTGATCGCGTCGATGCCGTCGTGACCACCGAGTGCTTCCCCGACGTCGTGGCCGTGGCCCGGCACCAGATTGACCACGCCTGCCGGGAACCCGGCTTCGACCACCCCGTCGATGAGCAGGTAGGCGACCAGCGGCGAGAGCTCGCTCGGCTTGATCACCACCGTGCACCCGGCCGCCAGCGCCGGGGCGAGCTTGCAGGTGATCTGGTGCAACGGGTAGTTCCACGGCGTGATGGCGCCGACGACGCCGACGGGCGTGCGGGTGACCAGACTGTTTCCCACTCTGTGGTCGAACTCGTATTCCTCCAGGAGGTCGGCGTACGAGCCGACCAGGGTCTGGGGCAAGGCGGCCTGGATCCTGGTGGCTGTCCGCGTCGGGCAGCCCATCTCGGCGGTGATCGTCGCGGCGATCTCGTCCTCGCGCTTGGCGAGCGGGTCGCGCAGGCTGCGCAGCAACTCCGCGCGTTACCCGACGGAGGTCGTCGACCACCAACCGAACGCCGCCCGTGCCGCGCTCACGGCACGGTCGACGTCCTCGGCCGTGCCTGCGGGCACGCGTGCGACGACCTCCTCGGTCGCCGGGTTCTCCACGTCGATCACAGCGTCGCCGGTGGACTGGACCCAGTCGCCATCGATGAACAGCCGGTCCCTGTCGCGCACGTCGAACCCCCTGATTTCGATCGGCCCCCACTGCACGGGGGCTCCTTCGCTACTCCAGGCAATAGAGGATACTGAAATAATGCGTGGCCGAGCCTGAGCGCGCAGCCGCCCGCCGTCCTGGGGACTACTGAGCGTTCGACCGTCGAATCTTGACGGATGCTCGCGGGTGTCGACACACTCGCCCTACAGGATACTCATTCGTCTCAGCGTGGAGGCTGTTCGTGGCTGCAGAGATCGGCGCCGACCCCCAGACCCGGTCCTCAGAACCGCTCTCCGGGCTGACCGTGGTGGATCTGTCGACCACCCTCCCGGGGGCGATGGCCACGCAGTTCCTGGCCGACGCCGGTGCACACGTGGTCCTGGTCGAGCCGCCGGCCGGCAGCCCACTGCGCGCCCTGCCCGGCTGGCCGGCGCTCGGCCGCGGGAAACGGAGCGCCACGCTCGACATCGCCGACCCGTCCGAGCGGGCGGGGCTCGACGCCCTGCTCGGCGGCGCGGACGTGGTCGTGACCACGGTCAGCCCCGCCGCTGCGGAGAAGCTCGACCTGACCGCGGAGCGGTTCGCCCGCGTCAACCCCCGGCTGGTCAGCGCGGCCATCACCGGCTGGGGCAGCAGCGGCCCGTTCCGCGACCTCAAGGGCTACGAGGCGCTCGTCATGGCCAAGGTGGGCTGGTGCCACTCCAAGGCACAGGCCACCACGCGGCCCGGGCCGGCGTTCATCTCGGTGCCGTTCGCGTCGTGGGGGGCGGCTCAGGCCGCGGTCCACGGCATCCTCGCCGCGCTCTACGAGCGCGAGGACAGCGGGGTCGGCCAGCACGTCGAGAGCGACCTGGTGCGGGGCGCGGCGGCGCACGACACCTGGAACTGGTTCACCGAGCTCATCGGCGTCCGCTGGCCCGGCGCCTTCGAGCCCATGCGCGCATTCTCGGACGACGGCCATCCGCAGGGGTATCTCATCTATCCGCTGCTCGCGGCGCCGACCAAGGACGGCACGTGGCTGCAGTTCGCCCAGACCGATCCGAAACTGTTGCAGGCGCTCCTGGTGGAGCTCGGGATCGCACCGATGCTGGCCGACCCGAAATGGGAGGGCTTCCCGATCTTCCCCGACCTGGAGCGTCGCGAAGAGCTCTGGGAGATCATGCAGTCCCGCGTCGGTGAGCGGACGCTCGCGGAGTGGGAGCAGGTCTTCGTCACCAACCGGAATGTCAGCGCCGAACCCTTCCGGACGCCGGGCGGAGCCTTCGACCACCCGCAGCTGCGGCACGACGGCCGGGTCGTCACCGTGACCGACCCCGACCTCGGACCGGTCACCCAGGTCTCCACGCTGGTGCACGACGACGGCCGCCCGCTGACCGCGCTGCGACCCGCCCCGCGCCAGGGCGGCCGACCTGACGGGGCGGTACCCGTCCCGGCGTCGGCGGCCGGCGACGCGGCCCCGGCCGGGCTCCCCCTCGAAGGCGTCACCGTCCTCGAGTTCGGGCTGATGTTCGCTGCCCCGTACGGCTCGTCGCTGCTGACCGACCTGGGCGCCCGGGTGATCAAGGTCGAGTCGCTGGTCGGAGACGGCATCCGCAGCATCATCCCCTTCCCGGAGGCCGGCGGCGCCAAGGTGATGCAAGGCAAGCAGAGCATCGCCCTCGACCTGGGCACGCCCGAGGGCCTGGCGATCGTGCACCGGCTGGCGGGCCGCGCCGACCTCGTGCTGCAGGCCTTCCGGGCCGGCGCCGCGGAACGCGCCGGTGTCGACGCAGCGAGCCTACGAGCGGTCAACCCCGACCTGATCTACCTCAACGCCCCCGGCTACGGCACCGACGGCCCGTACGGCGGCCGCCCGGCCTACGCGCCGTCGATCGGCGCGGCCACCGGCATCGCACTGACCGACGCCCCCGACGCGGCCGCCGCGGCGACCGGCTCCATCGCCGAGAAGAAGGCCGGGCACATGCGGCTGAACTCCGCGACCGCCGTCGTCCCGCTGCAGGCCGACGGTATCGCCGCGCTCGGGGTGGGTTCGGCGCTGCTGCTCGGTCTGCTGGCGCGTCGCCGCGGACGGACCCTGGGTGAGCTGACCACGACGATGATGGGCAGCGCGACCCACGCGCTCATCAACGTCAACACCCAGTACCAGGGCCGCCCGGCGACGCCCACCGTCGATCCCGGCGGCCACGGCTTCTCCGCGCTCTACCGGATGTACCCCGCCGCGGACGGTTGGGTGATGCTGGCCGCGCCGTCCGACGACGACTGGGCAGACCTGGCGTCCGCGCTGTCCTCTTCCGCCGGCCTGGCGGGCGACGACCGGTTCGCGACGGCGGCGTCCAGGGCCGAGCACGACGCCGAGCTGGCGGAGGCGCTGGCCGGGATCTTCGCGCAGCGGCCGAAGGCCGCCTGGGAGTCCGAGCTCACCGCGGCCGGCGTCGGGCTGGTGGCCGTCGCCGAGCAGTCCGGGGAGCTGACCCTCCAGAGCGACGAGTGGTTCGCCGCCGGCTACAGCGTCCTGGCCGACAGCCCGGTGTTCGAGGAGCACCGCCGGCTGGCCCCGCTCACCCGGTTCTCCCGCTCGGCGACCAAGGCCGAGGGCGGCGTCATGCTCGGCTCGCACACCGACGCGATCCTGCACGAACTGGACTACAGCGACGAGGAGATCGCCGACCTGCGCGAGCGGAAGGTCATCGGCTGACCCGTGCTGCGCGGTCCGGCTCAGGAAGCCTGCAGGAGGTCCCGCCATGACCGCTGCGGGTCCCAGCCGAACAGTTCCCGGGCCCGCGCGATCGAGATGCCCCCTGCATCGGGCCGGTCGAGGGTCCGAAGGAGCTGCCGCTCCGTAGGCGGCCTCGAGGAGCTCGGCCAACGGCCGGCCGAGCAGGTTGTCCGGCTGCGCCGCATGGACCACCTCGTGGCCGGTCGTGTCCGCCGCCGCAGCCAGGACGATCAGGTCGGCCAGGTCCTCGCTGTCGACGTAGGACCACTGGTTGGGGAAGGGCCGCAGCGGTGCCTGCTGCCTCATGGCAACGAACGTCGGGTACATCTCGGGGCTGACGACGAGCGAGGGGCGCACCGACACGGCGGACACGTCCGCGCGGCGCACCAGCGCATCGCAGACGACCTCGCCCACGTACTTCGACAGCGCGTACCCGTCCTGCGGGCGCAGGGGGTAGGAGGGGCCCGGTCGCCGCGTCAAGGGACCGAACTGCCCCAGTGCCCCTGACCGGGCCATCACCAACGCCTCGTACCCCTGCACGTCCCGGTACGGCCCGGTCGCCGGGAAACCGGTGATCGAGGTGACGACGAGGGCGGGGTTGGCGCCCGACAGTTGCTCGTAGCCGAGCCCGACCGGTCCGCCGCGCCCGGCCGCCAGGTCTCCAGCAGGATGTCGGCGCCACCGGCCATCGACCGCACCAGGTCGAGGTCGGCCGTCGGTCAGGTCGGCGACCACGCTGCGTCGTCCCCGCGCCAAGCACGGGAACGCCGGCCGGGCCCGCACGGGGAGCCGCCCGGCGGCTCGACCATGACGACGTCGGCGCCGAAGTCGGCCAGGACCAGGGCGGCCAGGGCGCCCGGCAGGGTCCGCGACAGGTCGACGACGCGGATTCCCTGCAGCGCAGTAGGCACGCGGCGGCTCGTCGACATCGACAGCACCCTTGTCATGGGAAGGCGTTCCGGACGCGAGGTATGTGTTCCGCCGCGGGCTTACAGAGTGCACTCTGTGTCCGGATGGCGTCATCATCTGCTGCGACGGCCGTCTGCGGGGCGCCGCGCACAGGACGAGGGGGCGAGGGCCGGCCGTGTTCGTCTGCATCTGCAACGCGGTGAGCAGCGTCGCCGTCCGTGACGTCATCTCCTCGGGCGCCCGCACCGTCAAACAGGTCGCCGAGGCCTGTGGCGCGAGCCGGGACTGCGGCCGCTGCGTGGTGCACGTGCGAGCGCTGCTCGAGGAGCAGCACGGCCCGCGCGGCCGCGGCCGGCTGCCGGTGGCCACCCCGTGAGCGCCGCGGCGGAAGCTCCCGCCTTCGTCCAGCAGAAAGAGGCCGGTGCCCCGATGGTCTATCTCGTGTCGATCGTTCCGATCCCCCACTACGAGGCGTGGAAGGCCGACCTCGACGGCGCCCAGCGGGCCTTGGCGAAAATGGGCGTGTCGAGGCACTGGATCTACCGGGGAGCCGACGATCCCGAGGAGGTCATGACTGTGTTCGAACTGCCCAGCCTCGAGCACGCGCAGCGGCTGCTGAAGTCAACCGAGCTCGACGTCCCGGCCTGGATGGACCGGATCGGCCTCGAGATCTACCCCACCTTCTTCGTCGGGGAGCAGATCGAGGACCAGGCCTACCCCCCGCCGGCGCCGCGCGGCTGACCTCGGCCACGGTCAGGATCGGCGCACCTGCGACCACGGCAGATCTCGGTCGAGGCGCGGCTCGCCGGGCAGGCCCAGCACCCGCTCGCCCAGGATGTTGCGGAGCACCTCGGACGTGCCTCCTTCGATGGAGTTGGCCCGCGCGCGCAGGTAGGCCCGCCGGAGATCTCCGCCCCCTGAGCCGTGCTCACCTCGGGGCGGCCGTCGGGGTAGCCGTCGATGAGCGGACCGTCGGGACCCATGACGTCCACGCAGAACTCGTAGACGGCCTGGTTGAGCTCGGACATCTGCAGTCGCGATCGAGCCTTCCGGCCCGGGCGCACCGCCACGGGCTCGCCGGCGACGAGGGACTCGCCCGGCACCGCCTGCGCCGCCACCTCGCCGCGCTCAACGAGTGGTGGCATTGACCGGCCGACGTCCGGCGACCTCGACCGGATCGTCCCAGCCGGCGCCGTCACGCACGAGGAAGACCTCCCGCTCGTCGGTGTCCAGGACGGCGTAGGTGAGCACCCCGTGCCCACCGGGATCCCGCGAGAGGACGAGGGATCCGGGGTTGATCGTCAACGTCCGACCGAACTGCGCCACCATCGGAACGTGTGTGTGGCCGAGCACGAGCACCTCGGTGTCGAGCTCGTCGCAGTGGGCGAACCGTCGGTCGTCGGCGTAGAGGTAGTCGAAGTCCGGCGCGAAGGGGTTCGCGTGCAGCATCGTCAGCCGCAGCCCACCGACCCTCGTGGTCAATCGGTCCGGCGCCGCCTCCGTGAGAGCCACGTCGGCCGGACGCACGTGCGGGGCCGCCATGGCCCGCCGGCCGGCCGGGCCCAGCAGCACCGCCTCGTGGTTGCCCGCCACACAGCGGATGCCGAACTCGCGGATCACGTCGACGGTCTCGGTGCTGAACCGGTACTGGAGGTGCGCGTCACCGGCGAGCAGGATCTCGTCGACGCCGCCCGAGACGAGTTGACCGGCCGCCTCGCGCAGGGCCTCGTGCCGGCAGTGCACGTCGGCGACGATGCCGATCCTCACAAGGCGAGCAGGCCCAGCAGGGTCGCCAGTCCCCGGTCGCCGTGATCGGGCGCGATGTAGGGCGGGACGCCGACGACACGCGTGCCCGCCGGCGCCTCCTCCGGACGGTCGTCGACCACCACCTTCGGGCGGTGCGCCGCCGGCAGGTGCGTGGTGGTCAGCCGGCCCTGCGCGTCGAGAGTGACCTTGTCGTAGATCCCGGCCAGCAGGTGACCGAAGCCGTGCCGTGCGGCCATGGCCCGGGCGTGCTCCTGACACCCGGCACTCCAGAGCACCAGCGTGGCCGCTCCGGCATGCAGCGCCGCGAGAACCTCGCCCGCGAGAGGCCGCAGGCTCGAGCCGCTCAACGAGTCGACCAGACACCCGTCGACGTCGAACGCCCAGACCTCGCCGTTCAGCGGACCGCCGCCGACGTCTCACCCATGTAGGCCTTCTCCAGCACCGACGGGTCCGCGCGGAGATCGGCCGCGGGAAGTGAGAGCACCGTCGCACCGTGCGCCAGCACGACCGCGTGGTCGGCGACGTCGAGCGCCAGGTGCACGTGCTGCTCGACGAGCACCACCGCGGCATTGGTCTCGGTGGCCACCCGCCGCACGATCGGCAGCAGCTCCTCGACGATGACGGGGGCCAGCCCCATCGACAACTCATCGATGAGCAGCACCCGGGGATCGAGCATGAGCGCCCGGCCGACGGCGAGCATCTGCTGCTCGCCGCCGGAGAGCTTGCCCGCCTCCACCTTGATCCGCTTGCGCAGGGACGGGAAGAAGTCGAGGACCTCGTCGATCGTGGTCCCGCCGCGACGTCGGCACAGCGCCAGGTTGTCGCGTGTCGTGAGCCCGGTGAACAGCGCCCGATCGTCCGGGACGAGGACGACGCCCTTGCGGGCGGCAGCCCGGGCGCTGCCCCTCGCGAGGGCCTCCCCGTCGACGAGCACCTCGCCGTCCAGGGAGGGCTGAAGCCCCGCCACGGTGATCATGACCGTCGTCTTCCCGGCGCCGTTCGGACCGAGCAACGCGGTGACCTGTCCGGCCTGCAGCTCCACGTCGAACCCGCGGACCACCGGCCGGCCCTTCAGGTAGCCCGCATCCAGGCCGCGGCACTCCAGCAGCGCGCTCATGAGCCGGTCACCACCGGCGAGTGAGTGGTGCCGAGGTAGGCAGCGGTCACCTTGGGATCGGCCCGGATCACCGCGGGAGGCCCGTCAGCGATCACCGTGCCCAGGTCGAGGACGACGACTCGGTCACACACTTCCAGCACCAACCCCATGTCGTGGTCGATCAGCAGGATCGTCACTCCGTAGTCGCGCACCGCACGCAGCCGCTGCCCCAACCAGGCGCTCTCGGTGCTGTCGAGCCCGCTCGCCGGCTCGTCGAGCAGGATCACCCGGGGTCGGCCGGCCAGCGCACGAGCTACGGAGACCAGTTGCTTGTGTCCCTGGGAGAGCTCGCGCACCGGACGGTCGCGGACGTCGTCGAGCTTGAGCACACGGAACAGCCGGGCCATGTAGTCCTCGTCCTGGGACCAGTCCGTGTGGGGACCCCCATGCCGTCCCGCCTCCTGACCGACGGAGACGTTCTCCTCGACGGTCAGGTCCTCGTAGAGCTCGATGCCCTGGAAGGTCCGGCCCATCCCGGCCCACATGCGGCGGTGCGGCTTGACCCCGGCCACGTCGCGGCCGAGGAGCTCGATCCTGCCCGTGGACGGCGCGAATCCGGTGATCGCGTCGACGAGCGTGGTCTTGCCCGCCCCGTTCGGCCCGATGAGGCCTACGATCTCCCCTTCTCGCAGGTCGAAGGAGGCATCTTCGACGGCGACCACTCCGCCGTAGCGGACGCCCAGGCCGTCCACCCGTAGGACGACGTCGCCGAAGGGGGCCGCGGTTGCGGGCGTCGCAGGCACGGCCGGGCCCCCGGACTCCACCGCCGCCGCATCGTCGAGGAAGCTCTCGTCGTAGGCCTCGGGTGCACGCTCGGGCTGCTGGGTGAATCGGTCGTGCAGCCGGTCGACCATGCGGTGCCAGGGGCCGACGATGCCCTCGGGCTCGGCGATCACCGTGAGGATCAAGCCGATCCCGGCGACGATGTCGTACCAGTAGCCGAGCGAGAACAGGTCGTTGAGGACCGTGTAGAGGATGCCCCCCGGGGCGAGCACGCCCGCCACGATGCCGCCGGCGAGCGAGGTGACGCCGGCGATGTAGACCGTCGCGAACAGACCGAGCCCCCCGATCGCGGTGAACGCGTCCGCCGTGGCCAGGGTCTGCGCGTAGCCGAGCAGCGCACCGCCGATGCCGGCGATGAACGCGCCGATGGCGAACGCGGTGATCTTCGTCCGCGAGACCGCGATGCCGGCCGCCGCCGCGGACCGCTCGTTCGCCCGGACGGCGAGCATCGCCGCCCCCAGCCGGCTGCGCCGGAGCGCCGCGACGCCCAGGCCGACGACCAACAGCAGCACGACGCACATCAGCCCGAAGGACAGGCGCGGATAGGCCTCCCCCGAGCCGATGCCGAGATCGATGCCGAACAGGGTGGGAGCACCGATCGGCGCACCCCCCAGACCGCCGTTCCAATCCGTGTTGCGGAACCACAGCGCCTCCACCGCCACGGCCAGCGCGAGAGTGACGATCGCGACTGGTAGGCCGCGGATCCGCAGCGCCGGCAGGCCCACGAGCACGCCGATCACCGTCGCGGCCAGGGCCGCCAGCAGCGGCGCGAACGGGAAGGGCACACCCCAGCCCTCGGCGAACCGGTTGAGCGCGAAGGCGGAGACGCCGGCGAGAGCGAGCTGGGCCAGGCTGATCTGGCCCGCATAACCGGTGACGACCACCCAGGACAGCCCCAGGAAGGCGTAGACCAGGGTGAAGATGACGCCGGCGCGCGTGCCGCCGCTCGTCACGAGCAGCGCGATGACGGCGATCGCGGTCCCCGCGACAGCGGGGATCAGCAGGTTGCGCGGCCGCGGCGCGCGGCCGAGCGAACGCTGCACGATCGCCCCGCGGGAGGGCAGCGGCCGGCCCCGGAAGACCAGGAAGACCAGGATGACCACGAGCGGCACGAGCTGCGCGGTCCCGTTCGCCGGCAGCCAGGTCCAGAGGCTCTGGAGGTAGGTCAGCTCCGACTGCAGCATCCCGATGGCGAAGGCGGCCGCGATGGCCGGGCCGAGCGCGGTGAGGTTGCCGACCAGCGCGGCGGCGAGCGCCGGGACGATGAACAGCGTGTAGGCGCTGGGCACCACGGGGACGATCGGCGCGATCAGGATGCCGGCCAGCCCGGCGACGGCCGCGCTGATGGCCCAGTTCGCGACGGCGATCCGCTCCGGCGACAGGCCACTGACCAGAGCTCCCTTCTCCGACTCCGCGGCAGCGCGGGTGGCCAGACCGAAGCGCGTGAAGCGGAACCACAGCGTGAGCAGCACGCCGACGGCGACGATGATGGCCGCGAACCAGACCCGATCGACGGGAATGCGGATACCGAAGAGCTCGACGACGTCCTTGGGCAGGATCGGCGCGACCGACTGGGCCTGCGTGCCGACCTGGGCGGCGATCGCGGCCTGGATGATCAGCAGCACGCCGATGGAGGCGACCGCCTTTGCGACGGGGGCGGCGTTGCGCAGCGGCCGGAACACCACCAGGTACAGCAGCACACCGAAGAGCGCGCTGATCACCAACGTGATGAGGATCGACGGGATCATGCCCGGGTCCCCGCCGATCGGGACCGACCGGTCGAAGCCGGGGATCGGGATCAGCAGCTCGCCCTTGCGCAGGAAGGCGTAGAAGTACGCGGCGAGCAGGGCGAGTGCGCCGGTGCCGAAATTGACCACGCCGGAGCTGCGGTAGGTCACGACCAGCGCTACAGCGAGCGCGGCGAAGACCGCACCACTGCCCAGTCCGAGCAACAGGAACCCGATGTGCAGCACCGC
>Ga0126313_10001171_pt1 | contig 13607 bp, 13 predicted proteins | sample Plot105A_FD_89954 | JGI IMG/M metagenome (GOLD analysis project Ga0126313, IMG submission 89954) | Serpentine soil microbial communities from UC McLaughlin Reserve, CA, USA - Plot105A | ecosystem: Environmental > Terrestrial > Soil > Grasslands | place: USA: UC McLaughlin Reserve, Lake County...
AATGAGCACCGGACGAGCAGACGCTCGACTCAGCGAACACCTTCCGAGCGGTGCGACCCCGCGAGCTGGGCACCTGCAGATGCCGCTCAGCCGTTGTGCAGCCAAGCTTCCCCTTCGCCCTGCACGCCGCACGCATGCAACGAGCGCATACGACCCCTTGTGAAGCACGCGCGGCAGGCGTACCCGAACGGCATAGGGCGCAGAATCACGCGCGTCAGCTTCACGGCGATGCTGCCGACGGCGCGCACCGGCACCGAGCGGTGCAGTTAGCGCGAGCAACCACATCATTGCCGCAACAGGCAACAACCTTCGCAAGAGCGTCATGGCACCCTCCCCCTTGTTTGCGTGCAGCTCCGTCCTTGGTGCGAGCCCTCGAAGTCGCCGCACCGTACTCGGAAAGTACGGGCGTCGACAACGGCGCGCGCGCCCGTCTCCGTAGTTCGCCGCACCGCTGTTCCGCGCGTCCGCCGATGACCGGAGTCCCGGCGCCGGCGACGATTCGCCCATGCAGGCCGCCCTTTGCACACTTCATCTCGCCACCGGCGGGCGCGAAGAATGTCCGGGACCGGCGTGCGGGCTTTGGGAGGAAGGCGGCGCAGTCGTCGACCCGGGCTGCCCCTTCGACCGCGTCCGGTTCGACATCGAAGAGCGCCCGAACGTGGCGCGCTGGTTGCTCGCGTTGCGCACGACGCTCGAAGATGCGCGGACGGCTGAGGAGACGGCACGCGCGCGCTCCGCGCTGAACGCGGTCCTCCCACCGGGCCTGCACGAATAATCTTTCGCGACATGACGCAGACGGCGCAGCAGTCGCGGCTGCGAACGCTGCTCGAAGCGGGAATCGCTCTCACGTCAGAGCTTTCGCTCGACGCGGTCCTGCAGCGACTGATCGAGACCGGGGCTGAACTGACCGAAGCGCGCTACGCCGCGCTCGGGGTGATCGACCCGACGGGCAACAAGCTCGAGCGCTTCGTTACGTTCGGGATGGAGGGCGAGACGGTGTCCCGCATCGGCGAACCACCGCACGGGCGCGGAATCCTCGGCGTCCTGATCCGCGACGCGCAGCCGTTGCGGTTGCACGACCTGATGCAGGATCCGCGCGCCGTCGGTTTTCCGCCAGGACACCCGCCGATGCGGTCGTTCTTGGGCGTCCCCATCCTTCTTCGCGGCGTCTCGTTCGGCAACCTCTACCTCACAGAGAAGGCAGGCGGCCGCGACTTCACGCAGGACGACGAGGAGCTGGTGAAGCTCCTCGCCGCCCAGGCGGCCGTCGCGGTCGAAAACGCACGGCTGTACGAATCGGCGACGCGTTGGTCGCGCCAGCTCGAGTCGCTGAACGAGATCGGGAACGCACTCGCGTCCGAGGTCGACCTTCCCTCGCTGCTCGAACTCGTCGCGGCGCGCCTGCGCGAGCTCGTTGCCGCGCGCCTCGTCATGATCGCGCTCCCGGACGGTTCCGGGCGCCTCCGAGTCGAGAGCGCCAGCGGCGCCGGTGAGGAAGGCGTGCTCGGGCTCGCGGTGCAGGCGGAGGCATCCAAGCTCGGCCGCGTGTTCGCCCGGCGGCGCAGCGAGCGCGTGGACTCGATCATGGACGACCCGGAGGTCGATCAGGGCGCGGCGCGGCAGATCGGGATGTCCACCGCGCTCTACGTGCCGCTAATCGCGCGCGACCGCGCGATCGGCGTCCTGAACGCCATCGACAAGATGCAGCCGGATCCGCGCTTCACCGACGACGACCTTCGCCTTGCGGAGGCTTTCGCGGCCCGCGCGTCGATCGCCGTCGACCTATCCGAGCGCGTGACACGCGACGCGCTGCGGCGCGCCGTCGAGGCGCAGGAGCTCGAGCGGCGGCGCCTGGCGCGCGAACTGCACGACGAGATCGGCCAGGACCTGACATCCCTGCTGCTCAGCCTGCGGACGATCGAGGAGGCAGAGAGCTCGAAGCAGCTGCGCGAAGCGACCGCTGCCCTGCGCGAGCTCGTGGTGACGGCGCTCCAGGACGTCCGCCGGCTCGCCGTCGAGCTGCGCCCGAAAGCGCTAGACGATTTCGGCCTCGTTCCGGCGCTCGAGCGACTCGCGGCCACGTTCGCTGAGCAGACCGAGATGGTCGTAGATCTCGAGGATCGCCTCGGCCGCAGCCGCCTGCCAAGCGACGTCGAAACGGCCTTCTACCGGATCGTGCAGGAGGCGCTCACGAACGTCGTCAAGCACGGCCAGGCGCAGAACGTCAGCATCCTCCTCACCCGGAAGGAGCGAAGCGCAGCGGCGATGATCGAGGACGACGGGCGGGGGTTCGACCCAAAGGCAGCGAGTGACGGCCTCGGGCTGCTCGGGATCCGCGAGCGGCTCGAGCTCCTCAACGGGCGCCTCGTGATCGAGTCGCGGCCGGGAAGCGGGACGACGCTCGTCGCTGAGGTGCCGCTAGCGTGACGATCAGGGTCCTCATCGTCGACGACCACCCGGTCGTCCGCAGCGGCCTCAAGTCGCTCCTCGACGCGGAGGACGACATCGACGTGGTCGGCGAAGCGGCGAACATGCAGGACGCCATCTTCAGGACGCGTTCCCTGAAACCCGACGTGATCCTGATGGACGTGGTGATGCCGGGCGCGAGCGGGATCGAGGCGACGCCCGCCGTCCTGAAGGAGGCGCCGGAGGCGAAGGTGCTCGTTCTGTCGATGCAGGACGACCCGAGCTACGTGCATGAGGCGTTCGGCGCGGGTGCGAGCGGGTACCTGCTGAAGGAGGCAGCCGACGAGGAGGTCGTCTCGGCGGTCCGCGAGGTCGCCGCCGGAGGAAGGTACGTTCACCCGGCGCTCGGCGCCAAGCTCGTCGCCGCCGACGCCGAGGAGCGTGCACGCGCAGAGGCGGATCCCCTGACGGAGCGCGAGCGCGAAGTACTTCGGTTACTCGCGCTGGGCCACACGAACCAGGAGATCGCGAAGACACTGTTCCTGTCGGTGCGAACCGTCGAGACGCACCGCGCCCACATCATGCAGAAGCTCCGCCTCTCGACGAGAGCGGAGCTTGTGCGTCACGCAATGGAGCAAGGGCTCCTCGAGGAGCCCGCAGGCGGCTAGTGGGACATCGTCCCCTCGACGTTCCCGACCTTTAGCAGGCCGACTTGCCCCTGGTCAACCGCGGCGAACGCGTGCGACACGAACGGGTATAGGCCCGGGTGGTCGATCCGGACGTCGAAGACGCCGCCGCCGCCGGCGGGTACCGCGACCGTCTGAACGTTCTTGATCGGCGGCGAGTTGAGGCCTCCGTCGACCCACGCGCGGTTCAGGATCGTGCCCACGATGTGGAAGTCGGTGTCGATCGACGGCCCCGCGTCGACCACCCAGAAGCGGACGGTCTCGCCCGGCTTCGCAACCAGCGGGTGCGTCACGTACTGACCGGCGTAGCCGTTGAACGTCATCCAGTCTGGCTGGCGCGCGTGCGCCTTCGTCATGTTGAACGCCGCCGCGCTCTCGAGCCCGTTCGAGCCGAGGTACCACTCGCTCGCGACGAGCACGTAGTTGCGGTCGGCGCGCGGGAGGACTCCCGCCTTCGGCTCGACCACGATCGCGCCGTACATCCCGTTCGCGATGTGCGCGAGGACCGGCTTCGTCCCGCAGTGGTACATGTAGACGCCCGGGTCGTTCGCCTTGAAGCTGTAGCTGAACGACTCGCCGGGATTGACGTCCTTGAAGTAGACGTTCGGTGCGATCCGCGCGGAGTGGAAGTCGACCGAGTGCGGGATCGCGCCCTTGTTCGTGAGCGTGATCTTCACGGTCTGCCCTTGGCGCACGTGAATCACGGGGCCGGGCGCGCCGCCTGCCCACGCCCAAGAGCTGTACTCGACGCCCGGCGCGATCTGGAGCGTGACGTCCTTCAGCACCAGGTCATAGCTCGCCACCTGCCCCGCCTGGAGCGCCGGCAGCTGCGCCGGAAACGGCTTGTGCGCCAGCGCGAGCTGTTCCGCGTTCGACGGTGCCGCGCCGGCATAGCTCGTGAGCGCGCCGATGCTGGCCGAAGTCGAGGTCGCGTGGGACGCGTGCGCCGCCGCCGCGGACGTCGCGCGGTCGGCGGCGCGGCCCGCGTCGTCGCGCGCCTGATGCGCGTCGAACCACATGAAGACGGCCACGAACGCAAGCGCGACGACGAGGACGCCGAGGAGGAGCGACGCGACCGCAAAGAGCGGGCTCGGACCCTCCGGCTCCGCCGTCCAGGGGTGGGGAGAGGTGTATGGCGCGCTGCTCATGGCTGACTCCTTCAGTCGAGTGGTGCTCACGAAGATAGGACGAGGCGCGCGCGCCCTCTTCGCTCCGATTCCACAAACGTGCTGCGGTTTTCCCGCAGACCTTCGCCGCCGAGCGCGGCTGAGTCGGCTCGGTACTTCCCCGAACCGCGACCGGGCACGATCCCGATGCCGTCTAGCCCCCGCAGAGGCACGATCACGTCGAGCGGCGCGTCCATCAGACACGTCAGGACGCCCGCATGCATCATGTCGGCGACCTGAAGCTCGTCGAACTTCGGGCGCTCGTGCTTCGTTGAGATGGAGTCGAGAGCTGTCATGGGCGAGATCGTCGCGGCGCGGACCGCGCTCGCCATCGGCAGAGCCGCGGATGGGGCTGTGGGGAACTACGGAGCGCGATCTACCGGATCAGGGTTCTCGCCGACGCCGAGCGCGGACTCGCTACGGATGCGCTTACGGCACCTCGCACCGACGATGGGCGGCGAAAGGAGGAGCTGTGCGGCCTTTTCTGTCCGGTCGGGCTCCGACTGCCGCCAGCGTGGGCGCGGTTGTCCTAGCGCAGTCCGACGATGTGGCCCGTGGGATCGACATCGATCCGGAGTGCGGCCGGCGCGGCCGGGAGGCCCGGCATCGTCTGCATCGTCCCACAGAGGGCGACGATCCAACCCGCGCCGGTGTACGGGCGGAGCTCTCTCACAGGGAGCGTGAATCCCGTCGGCGCGCCCGTGAGCGCCGGATCGTGCGACAGCGAGAGGTGCGTCTTCGCGACGCAGATCGGCAGATCGCTGAGGCCGTCTCGCTCGAGCCGCTCCGCCGTCGCCCTCGCTTCGGGCGACAGCTCGATCGCCGCCGCTCCGTACGCCTTCGTCGCGATCGACTCGATCTTCTGCGCGATCGACTGCTCGAGCGAGTACAGGAACCGGACGGGCGCGGGCGACTCGGCGGCCTCGACCACGGCTTCGGCCAGGACGGCGGTTCCCTCGCCGCCGCGCTCGTACCCGTCGTTCACCTCCGCTGCTATTGCCCCGAGCTCGAGTGAGAGCCGCCGGACGGCGTCGATCTCGGTCGGCCTGTCACCTGGGAAGCAGTTGACGGCCACGACGCAGTCGATCCCGAACCGGCGGACGATCGCGAGGTGCGCCTCCAGGTTGGCCGCGCCGCGCTCGATCGCCTTCACGCCGCCGTCAGGGTCGCCGCCGTGGTGCTTCAGCGCCTGCGTGGTCGCGACGAGGACGACGGCGCTCGGAGACAACCCGCTCGTCCGGCAGAGGATGTCGACGAGCTTCTCGAATCCCATGTCGGCGCCGAACCCGCTCTCGGTCACCACGTAGTCCGCGAGCTTGAGCCCGAGCCGGTCGGCGACGAGCGAATTGTTGCCGTGAGCGATGTTCGCGAACGGGCCACAGTGCACGAGCGCCGGCTGCCCCTCGAGCGTCTGCACGAGGTTCGGCTTCAACGTGTCGCGCAGCAGTGCGGCCATCGAGCCGGCCGCGCCGAGCGCCTCCGCCGTCACCGGCTCGCCCTCGTCCGTCCTCCCGACGGTGATCGCGCCCAGGCGGCGCCGCAGGTCTACGAGATCGTGCGCGACGGCGACCACGGCCATGACCTCCGAGGCCGCCGTGATGTCGAAGCCGGTCTCGCGTGGTGAGCCGTTGACGCGCCCACCAAGGCCGATGACCACGTGCCGGAGCGCGCGGTCGTCCATGTCGAGGGAGCGCTTCCACGTGATCGACAGCGGGTCGATCCCGAGCGCGTTGCCGTGCAGGAGGTGCGCCTCGAGCATCGCGGCGAGCAGGTTGTTCGCCGCGCCGATCGCGTGGATGTCACCTGTGAAATGGAGGTTGATCGACTCCATCGGGACGACCTGAGCGCGCCCGCCGCCGGTCCCCCCGCCTTTGATCCCGAAGACGGGACCGACCGAAGGTTCGCGGAGGCAAAGCAGAGGCCGCTCGCCGATCCTGCCCAGGCCGTCCGCGAGCGAGATCGCCGTCGTGGTCTTCCCTTCGCCTGCTTTCGTCGGTGTGATCGCCGTGACGCAGACGAGGCGCCCGTCCGGCGCGCCGTCGAGACGTTCGAGGGCGGTGAGATCTACCTTTCCCGCATGCCGGCCATACGGCTCCAGCTCTTCGGGGAGGAGCCCGAGCTCGTCCGCACGGATTTCGATTGGGTCGATTGCGATCTCCAGCTCGAGGCGCATATTCGCACTGTCTCGCGCGCGGCTCGGCCTAACGTCGGTAGGCGCTGCGGAACTCGCTGCGGGAAAGCCACACCGTAGCCGCGCCGCCCCGCGCGACTCGCTCAATGCGCTGCCGGCCCTGGGTCAGACGGGACGACGAGGACTGCGCAGCGCGGTCGCGTCGCCGCCGCGAGCTCGACCGCGGCAGGCGGGGTCGCCTCAGCGTACGCGGAGCCGTCGGTGTCGCTTCCAGCGGGACGCGCTCGCTCCCCCGGCCACGCGCGCAGCGATGTTCTCTCTTTTTCACTTTCGGTCGTTCTGCCGTCATGGCGCGTCACCTCTCGCGTAGCGATGGGACGAGTGCAGCAACGGACGCCTCGGGCATTGCCACGTTCGCGCTGAGTTCCGAGTAGAGCCGCTCCGCGAGCTCGAGCGTCCGAAGCGCATCCACTACTGCGGGCTGCGGCTTTCCCGCAGGCGCGATCGGGCCTGGTCCTGATGGCTCGCGCGCGCCTCTCGGGCAGGCTCCGCGCCATGCACCGGACGTATGCCGTTACGTGGCAGGAACACGAATCGCTTCGCCTCTCTGGAAAGCTCGAGCTCCGCGCCGCCGGCCTCAGCCTCGAAGGGTCGAACAACGGATCCGGCGTCGTCGGCATCCTCGTGCCGTACGAGGACCTGGTCGCCCTGCGGTTCGCACCGGGGCGAGAGCGGCTCGACGGCCGGCCGACGCTCGTCCTCGACAGGCGGGAGACCGGTTCGCTGCGGGTTGCGAGTGTCGCCGCGCCCGGGATCATCTCGGAAGTCGCCGAGCAACTCGCGGCGCTCAAGCTTGGGCGAGTTCGCTCGAACGAGCGCCTGGCGATCGTCGTTCCGATCCGCAAGGGCAAGGCTGAGGAAGCCCGCCGCCTTCTCGACCAAGGACCGCCGTTCGATCCGAAGGCGGTCGGGCTCGGGCGCCACGAGGTGTTTCTCACCGATCAGGAGGCGGTCTTCTTCTTCGAGTCCGCGACGGGGTTCGGCCTCTCGCGGCTCCTCGGGGACCGCAGCGTCTGGGCCTGTGCCGCCGCTTGGCGAGACGTCATCGGCGGCGCGCCGCGGGTGGCGCGACCGTTCTACGCGTGGGCGGCGGTCTCGCCGCACGACGCGACGCTCGTGTTCGGGCGCGATCCCGGACCTGGTGACAGCGACGGCGGCGACGTCTACCCGCCGTAGTCGCACGCGAGGCAGGGTCAGACACCGAGCAGGAGCGCCTGGAACGCGAGCATCGCCGCTGCCGCGACGATCCCGGCGACCGCGATCGTGCGGGTCGAGCCGAAGCGACGTGCATCCGGCACGAGCTCGGCGGCGACGATCCAGGTCATCGCACCGCCCGCGAATCCGAGACCGATCGGAAGCTAGCGAGCGGAACTGCTCGACGAACAGAAACGCCGGCACTGCGATCAGCGGCTGCGGCAGGCTCGTGAAGATGCTCCAGCCGGCGGCGCGGAGGACGCTGGTTCCACGCGGAACGAGCACGAGGCTCACGGCGAAGCCCTCTGGGATGTTGTGGATCGCGATCGCGAGAGCAATCGCGAGACCGAGGGGCGCCCTCCACCGAACGAGACCCCGACTCCCGCACCTTCGGTGAACGAATGAGCCGTCATCGCACCGACGATCGAGATCGCAGCGAGCGCGTCTGCCCCGCGGAGCGATCCGAACTTCGGCGTCCGATGCCGCTTGGCGAGACGTGCCGCGACGGCCATCGCGGCGATCCCGAGGACGACGCCGACGCCGACGCGAAGAACGCCGTCGCGCGCGCCCTCGTAGAGCAGCGCAATCGTCGCGGCCGTCATCATCCCCGCGGCAATTGCGTCGCCGATCGCGAGCCAGCCGTGCGTGCGGGTGCGGCGAAGAAGGAGCGGCACCGCCCCCATTCCCGTCGCGAGGGCGGTGCCGAGCGCTGCGACGAAGACGAGCCAGACGGTCAAACGGCGACCGGCCGGCGCCGGCTCGCGTGGACGTGTGGCCGCGCCACGAGAACGGGTCGGTCGGCGTCGTGCACGACTCCACGTGAGACGCTCCCGAGCAGCGCCCCCGTTACGGAGCCGAGGCCGCGCGATCCGACGACGATCAGATCGGCGTCGCGGTCCTGCGCCATCCGGACGATCTCAGCCGCGGGATCGCCCTCGACGACCTCCCAGTCCGCGTCGACTCCGCGCGCAGCCGCGGCGTCGGCAGCCCTGTCGATCACGCCCTCCGCCTCGCCGACGAGCTTGCTGATCCTCCGCTGGTAGTACGGCTCGCCGAGCAGCTTCGCCCGCGCAGCCGGCATGCGGGAAAGTCCGTGGCGTGAATCAGGCGCCGCCCCGATGGCGCAGCCGGACGGTCACCGAAGACTTCGATCGACACCGCGGTGCGGTGCCGCGAGGGTCGCCTCCACGGCCCCCGGAACGATGGAAGGAGGAGTCATGAATGGCCTCGTTTTCGAGGGACCGGGTGCGCGGAGCTGGACGTCCGTCCCGGATCCTTCGATCGAACAAGCAACGGATGCGCTCGTTCGCATCGACTCGACCACGATCTGCGGAACAGACCTCCACATTCTGAAAGGGGACGTTCCGGAGGTCCGCCCTGGCACGATCCTCGGCCACGAGGCCGTCGGAACCGTCGTCGAGACCGGGCCGTCAGTGTCGACCATCGCAGCCGGTGACCGCGTCCTGATCTCCTGCATCACGTCCTGCGGCCGCTGCCGTTTCTGCAGGGAAGGCCACTACGGGCTCTGCGTCGGCGGCGGAGGCTGGATCTTCGGGCACCTCATCGATGGGCTGCAGGCGGAATACGCACGCGTTCCGTTCGCCGACACGTCGGTCTACAAGCTGCCGGAGCACCTCTCGGACGAGCAGGTGCTCTTCCTGGCAGACATCCTGCCGACGGCGTTCGAGGTCGGCGTCGTGAATGGACGCGTCGAGCCCGGCGACACAGTCGCGATCGTCGGAGCCGGCCCGATCGGGCTCGCAGCCGTGCTGACGGCGAAGCTGTTCACGCCGAGTCGGATCATCGCGATCGATCTGTCGGACGCGCGGCTCGCGCGCGCGCTCGACTTCGGCGCCGATGTCGTGATCAACAACGGCCACACCGACGCGACCAGGTCCGTGCTGGAGCTCACCGACGGGCTCGGCGCCGACGTCGCGATGGAGGCCGTCGGAATCCCCGAGACGTTCGAGCTGTGCGCAGAGCTGATTCGACCGGGTGGCCGCGTCGCGAACATCGGCGTTCACGGGCGGGCGGCGGATCTGCATCTCGAGAAGCCGTGGATCCGAGATGTCACGATCACGACCGGCCTAGTGGATACGACCTCGACACCGCGACTGCTTCGCCTGATTTCCGAGGGGCGGCTCGACGCGACGCCGTTCGCGACGCATCGGTTCCCACTGGCGGACGCGATGGACGCGTACGAAGTGTTCGCGGCTCCGGAGGACACGGGTGCGCTGAAGGTCGTGCTCGAACGCGAACCGGTCGAGCGCAAACGGAAGGTCGTCGAGGAGCCCGTCGAGGCGCTCGCGTGACCGAAGCGGAGCTGACGACGGAGGCGCAGGACGTCATCCTCAAAGACGGCAGCACCCTGCGCCTCCGTCCACCTCACCGCGGAGACGTCGCGGGGCTCCTGACCTTCTTCCGCGGGCTCTCCGAGCGCAGCTTCTACTTCCGGTTCCACGGAGCTCCTCGGCTCGCGTCCTCGCTGGTCGAGCCGTTCGTCGATCCAGACTGGGACAACCTCGGGTCGTATATCGGCGTCGTCGCTGGCGCCGACGCAGAGGAGCGGACGGTCGCCCTCGCGAGCTACGTCCGCCTGCGCGACGCCTCGACCGCGGAGGTCGCGTTCGCCGTCGCGGACGAGCTCCAGGGGCACGGCATCGGGACGAGGCTGCTCGAGCAGCTCGCAGGACGAGCGCACGAGGCCGGTGTGGAGCAATTCGTCGCCGAGGTGATGCCCGAGAACGCGCCGATGCTGCACGTCTTCGAGGACGCCGGGTTCGAGGTACACCGTGAGCTCGAGAGCGGGACGCTCGAGGTCCGCTTCGACATCGGTCCGACTCCGGCCTATCTGGCACGCGTCGACGAGCGCGATCATCTGGCGGTCGTCACGTCGCTCCGGCCGTTCTTCGCGCCGACGTCGGTCGCCGTAATCGGGGCATCTCCTCGTCGCGGCACGATCGGCGGCGAGCTGTTCCGCAACATCCTCCGCGGTGACTTCGTCGGCTGCGCGTTCCCGGTCAACCGTGCAGGCGAGCCGGTCGCCGGCGTGCCCGGGTTCCGCACGATCGAGGACGTGCCGACGCCCGTCGACCTTGCGGTCGTCTGCGTGCCTGGGGAGCGCGTGCTCGACGCGGCTGAGTCCGCGCTTCGGGCGGGTGTCAGGGCGCTGTGCGTGATCTCGGCCGGTTTCGCCGAGACCGGGCGCGACGGCGCGCTTCGCCAGGAGCGCCTCCTTTCGCTCGTCCGTTCACGCGGCGCACGTCTGATCGGGCCGAATTGCCTAGGGATCGCCGTTGCTGCGCCCCGCCTGAACGCGACCTTCGGGCCGCGGTCGATTCCCAGCGGAAACGTCGGCTTCTCCTCTCAGAGCGGCGCGCTCGGGCTCGCGTTCCTGGAACACGCGCACGCGCGCGGGCTGGGGCTGTCGGCGTTCGTATCGGTCGGAAACAAGGCCGACGTCTCGTCGAACGACCTGCTGGAGTACTGGGAAGAAGACGCCGAAACGGACCTTGTCCTCCTGTACCTGGAGTCGTTCGGGAATCCGCGCCGCTTCAGCCGGATCGCTCGCCGCGTTGCGGGGTCGAAGCCGATTCTCGCGATGAAGAGCGGAACGACGCGGAGCGGCGCACGTGCCGCGAGCTCGCACACGGCGGCGCTCGCAGGCTCGGAGGCGGCCGTCGACGCTCTGTTCGAGCAGGCGGGGGTGATCCGGGCGCGGACGCTCGCCGAGCTGATCGACGCCGCAGCCCTCCTCTCGACGCAGCCGCTTCCAAACGGGCGTCGGGTCGCCGTCCTGACGAACGCGGGCGGCCTCGGGATCCTATGCGCCGATGCCTGCGAGGCGGCAGGGCTCGAGCTCCCGGCGCTCGGGCGACGGACCGAAGAGGCGCTTCGTGCGGTACTCGCTCACGAGGCGAGCTTTGCGAACCCAGTCGACATGCTCGGGTCCGCGACCGCGGAGACCTATGAGCGCGTAATCCCCCACGTGCTCGCGGACAACCGCGTGGATGCGCTCGTGATCCTCTTCGTTCCGCCCGTGGTCGCCGGCGCGGACGAGGTCGCCGCGGCGGTCGAACGCGCCCTAACGTCGAGTGGCGGCGTAGACAAGCCGGTGCTGGCGGTGATGATCAGCGAGGGCGGGATTCCGGCAACTTTGCTCCAGGAGCCGCGTCGCGTCGCCGCCTTCGCCGATCCGGACGCCGCCGCACGCGCCCTTGGTCTTGCGGCCGCGCGCGCGGAGTGGCTCCGCCGGCCGGCGGGGTCGGTACCCGAGCTCGAGGGGATCGATCGCGGGCGTGCGGAAGCAGTCGTCGCAACCGCGCTCGCGTCCTCGAGCGACGTCTGGCTCACGCCCGTCGCCACGCATGAGCTCCTCTCGGCCTACGGGATCCCGCTGGTGGAGGAACGCATCGCGGAGACCCCCGATAGCGCGGCTGCCGCGAGCGAGCGGCTCGGTTTTCCCGTGGTAGTCAAGACCGCTGAACCAGGCGCGCACAAGACCGAGACCGGCGGCGTGGCCGTCGGGCTGACGTCCGCGGAAGAGGTCCGAGAGGCCGCGGCTCGGATCGGCGGCACGGTGGTCGTCCAGCGAATGGCAACGGGGACCGTCGAGCTGCTGTTCGGCCTCGCACAAGACCCGGTGTTCGGTCCGCTGGTGGCGTTCGGGCCGGGCGGAACGCTCGCGGAGCTCATCGGAGAGGCGTCGTTCCGGATCGCACCGCTCACAGACGAGGACGCGCACGAGCTCGTGAACGCAGGTAAGGCGGGGAAGCTCGTGCGCGGCTACCGCGGCGCACCGCCCGTCGATCAAGCTGCGCTCACGAAGCTGCTCCACCGGCTGTCCGCGCTAGGCGAGGACCGGCCCGAGATCGCGGAGCTCGACCTCAACCCGGTGATCGCATCAGCCGAAGGGTGCGTCGCCGTTGACGCGAGGATCCGTCTGCGCCCGCCGCAGCGGCCGCGAGGCCCGAAGACATGGTGACGAGGTAAGCAAGTGCCGCAATGGCTTCAGATCATGCTCGCCGTTTATCTGGTCGCAGGGACGCTGTACTTCCTGCGCGGGACCGGAGCCCAGAAGTAGGGCCGAGCTCCGTACTTTCCCGCGAGTGGATCCGCACATCTGCCCGATGCGGTCTGCGGCGGTTCGCGTGAACCTGCCCTCATGGCGAAACGCAAGAAACGGAAGCTGGCGCCTCCCGCGCCGCCCCCACCGTCACGCCCGAAGCTCCGTCTCGGGCGGCGCGCGCTCCTTTTGGGAGCGCTGGCGACGGGAATCGCGCTCTCAGCGACGCTCGTCGCCGTCAGCAGCCTGACGCGCGGCGGCGCGAAGACACCCGTGGTGAACGCGGCGGCGGCGTCCGTCGCGGACGCGCCGGAAACGCGCGCACTCCTCGCAGGAATTCCGCAGCACGGCAACGTCCTCGGCTCGCCCCGAGCGCCGGTGACGCTCGTCGAGTACGCAGACCCGCAGTGCCCATACTGCGCGGCCTGGGCTCGTGATGCGCTCCCCGAGATCGTCCAGAAGTACGTGCGTGCGGGACAGGTGCGGATCGAGTTCCGCGGCCTCTCGTTCATCGGGCCCGAGTCGAGGCTCGGCGTGGCCGCGGCGCTCGCGGCGGCCAAACAGGCAAAGCTCTGGCACGTCATCGACCTCCTCTACGCAAACCAGGGCGTCGAGAACGGCGGCTGGATCACGAACGAGCTGATCGAAGAAATTGCCGACCACAGCGGGCTCGATCGCGTGCGGTTCGGAGTCGACCGAAAGTCGGCCGACGTCGATCGCGCAATCGACGAGACGACGGCGCAGGCGCAGGCCGACGCAATCTCGGGGACGCCCGCGTTCCTTGTTGGGCCCACCGGCGGCGCGCTTCGCCGATTCGAGATCTCGTCGCTCGACGCGGCCGCGATGCGCCCCACGCTGGACGAGCTGCTCGCCTCGTGAGCGACCGGACCTTCAGGTTC
>Ga0126313_10001172_pt1 | contig 13606 bp, 14 predicted proteins | sample Plot105A_FD_89954 | JGI IMG/M metagenome (GOLD analysis project Ga0126313, IMG submission 89954) | Serpentine soil microbial communities from UC McLaughlin Reserve, CA, USA - Plot105A | ecosystem: Environmental > Terrestrial > Soil > Grasslands | place: USA: UC McLaughlin Reserve, Lake County...
CCCAGCATGCCGGTGGCTCCAACTACGACCACAGGGCTGTCATTAGTCATTGCAGGCGCTCCTCCTGGGCATGGACCCTGTGTTTGCCAACCCTCCGCCGCCGAAGGTATTCCCAGACGTGGGGGCCCGGCCGTTATCGGCCACCGATCTATATCGCGGTGCCGGTGGGCGGTGCAGCGGGTGCCTGCTCAGGGGCAGTCCCTGAGCTCCGAACTAGTGAGATGTAAGTGGAGCGCTGCGATAAGCCGAAACGTGCGACGGCGACCCGGCGGTGAATTCGCTGCCCGCCCAATCGGCATGCCTCGTCTCGAGCTCAAATCCCGCGAGCTGCGCCATCAAGTCGAGTTCTGCCGGCCAGATATATCGGTGTGGGCTGCGGAACAGCTCGGCCCGCCTGTCCTCACCGAAACGGAAGTGGTGGGAAACGACGTGCTGCTGCACGACGTCGTAAGTGTCCAAGCCGATGTACCCGGGCTCGACGTGGTAGACATTCGCTGATTGACCCGGGGGCAGCCTGCGCAGCTGGGGAACCCACAATTCGATGACGAATCGGCCACCAGGCGAGAGGTGACGGGCGGCGTTGCGGAAACAATCAACTTGCTCTGCTTGGCTCAGCAGGTTGGAGATCGTGTTGAAAACGAGGTAGATGAGTGTGAACTCGCCGGGAGCGCGGGCAGTCGCCATATCGCCGATCACAACTGGTATTGCTGCCTCGTCGGCTTTGGTGCGCAGCTTTTCCACCATCGGACGTGAGAGCTCGATGCCAGTGACCGGGATCCCGCGGTTGGCTAGCGGTACCGCTACCCGACCAGTCCCGATGGCGAATTCCAGCGCTCGGCCGCTGCCTGCGAGTTTGGCGAGGTAGTCGACAGTGGGCTCCAAGACCTCCGGCGCGAACATGCCGGAGCCTGGTGTGTCGTACTGCTGGGCAGTCTTCGCGTCCCAGATCTCCTCCTGTCGCATGGTCTGACGATGTCAATGGATCCGCGACGCGTCCAGGGTTTTTCTGCAGGGCCACGGATGCGACGCCTTGAGCGCAATCAATCAGGACAATGGAATCGATCCCCCGCGAAGGGAGCGGTGTGCGTGCCTGATCTGTTCGGCCGACCGATGCGATCGGCGCGATCGCTGAGAGTCAACGTGGCACTGATGCGTGCGTTCCGTCGCTCCCCGATGGAGTTCCTGACCCTACTCGTGGCCAGCGGCGCCGGTACGACCCCGCTGCGGATGGGACCCGAGCAAGTCCTGTTGGTTGGCGATGCCGCCGACGTCTGGGAGCTGCTGACCACGCACGCCCGAGTTACGGGGAAGGGCCGTGGGCTCGTACGCGCTCGACTTTTGCTCGGCGACGGCCTGCTCACCAGCGAAGGGGACGCACATCTGCGCGACCGGCGCACTCTGCAGCCGGCCTTCCACCCGCAGCGGATCACCGACTATGCGCCGCAGTTCGCCTGCGCGGCGCGGCGCCGTGCCGACCGGTGGTCCGATGGTCGCGACGTCGACCTCATCGCGGAGACGTCCGCCATGACACTGGACGGCGTGGGCCGGGCGCTGTTCGGCTCCGACATCCGCGCTCCGACGCCGGAGATCACCCGAGCGTTGTCCAATCTGCTTGCCGGCTTTCGGCTCGCCATGGCTCCGGGAGGTCGCACGCTGCTCCGCTCCCCGCTGCCGGTCGCCGTTCGGGTGCGGTCAGCCAAGGCCCATCTAGAGAAAGTCGTTGACGACCTCATCCGGGGGCGGTGGGCCGTTGCCGAGGGGCCATGTCCGGTGCTGGATGTGTTGGCGTCTAACCCGGCCCTTACCGACGAGCAAACCCGAGACGAGGTGATGACGTTGCTGCTGGCCGGCCATGAGACAACCGCCATGGCTCTGACCTGGGCCATCGCCGCGATAGACCAGCAGCCCGCGGTGCGCGCCGATCTCGAGGCCGAGTGGGACGCTCAACCGGAGGTACCTCCCGCAGCTGAGGTAGCGAGCGCGCTACCCCTCACCATGGCCGTGCTAGCCGAGACGTTACGGCTGTGGCCACCGTCCTGGATGATCAGCCGCCGGATCCTGCAGCCGGTCGTGCTCGGCAGGCGCATCTTGGGTGTCGGAACCATGTGCCTGGTCAGCCCTGCTTTGCTGCATCGTGACCCGCGGTGGTGGGCCGAGCCAGAACAGTTTCGGCCAGACCGCTGGTTGCGACGCGAGCCGGGAAAGCTCAACCGTTTCGATCCCAAGGCTCCAGGCCAACCCCGTGGTGCCTATCTGCCCTTCGGTGCTGGACCCAGGATGTGTATCGGAGAGCAGTTCGCCTGGTCGGAGGCCACGACGATGCTGGCCGAGCTGGGCCGCACATGGCACCTCCGCGTACACGATGCTCCGCTTGCTGCTGGCCGATCCTCGATGACATTGCGGCCGAAGGGTCCCGTGCGGGCGACGACGTTGCTGCGAGCACCGTGACCTCTACCGAGCCGAGACCGGCCGTCCGCCGGCTTATGATTTGCCGAGCCGAGACCGTCCGTCCGTCGGCTTCGGACGGGCGTCACGAAGGGCTCGACGGCATGCCATACCGGCTGCGCTACTCGTCCCCCTCCACGAGCCGCCGGGCCGCGTCGAGCCGGCGGCGGGCGTCGGCCAATGCGTTCACAGTCTCCTGTTGCCTGGACTTCGCTTCGGCGAGATGCCGCTGGGCGGTGACCTTGTCCCGTCGCGCTTCAATCCGCTTGGTGTCGAGCGAGCTCAACAGATCGTCGGCGGCCTCCACCGCTCCCTCCGCGTCTGCGAGGTCGAATTCGGACTGCCAATGTCTGGCCTCAGCGGCGGCAAGTTCTTCCTCGGCCTGGCGCAGCGGGGAGGATGCATCCCTGCCCCTGAGTGGCGCCGGACTGGAATCGTCATTTCCCGCCAAGGTGGCACCGGTCACGTCGACGAGCTTGACGGTCGACCGACCGGCTACGGCAAGCCGCCGGGCCGCAAGCTCGTCCTCCACCGCAGGCTGCTCTGGCTCAGCCGCTTCCGTCGCAACGTCAGCAGGCCTGACCTCGGTAATCAACTCGATCTGTCCAGCGGTGGCGCGTGGCCGCCGGCCGAAGCCGCTGTGCGAAAGCGGCCGCACGAGACGGCCATTGCGAATGGTCAAGGCTCCCGCGAGATCGACAAGAGCCGCCTGAAGCGTCGCCTCCACCTCCAACAGCACGGTCGAGGTCACCCGCACGCCGGCGTCAGCGGCGTGCGCGCGCGCCTGATCGAGCAGGTCTGAGAACAAGCGTCGGCGCTGGTCGGCCAGGTTGCGCAGCTCTGCACCAGCCAGCCCAGTCTGCGCATCCCGCAGCTCACGTCCCAAAGCAGACAGACGCTGCATCGCCGCCGAATCGCGTGCTAAGAGGTTCACCAACCAGGCGCTGCGGGTGGGGCGGCGGAGTTGCTGTAGCCGTTCGGCCACCTCCCGGCTGCCGGCGGCCCTGGCCTGCCGCACCAACTCGTTGCGAGCAGCGACGAAGTCGGCAGGGGGGAGCACATAGAGGCACCGGACGATGTCGTCCAGTTCGCGCCCGATCAACTGCACAGTCATTCCGGCTCAATCTAATGTCGCATTGGCCGGACAGCTCAAATCGGACGAGCCGGACAGCTCAAATCGAACTAGGACGCGACCGCCAGGTTCGCTGCTTCATCCGCCGCGCAACAGCCACCCAGCACCAACGCGCAATCGATGACGAACACGTGCCGCAGCAGGTCTCCGAGCTCGCAAGCGGCGTTTGTGCATTCCACAGTGCGGTCACTGTGCAGCACGAGGGTGCCGTGGCAGTGATCGATATCCCGGCCGCAGTCTGAACAACCGCTCATGTGGTCGTTGGTACCAGCTGCGTCGGCCACAAGGCGGTATTGCGGTCGGCGTGTCACGGCCGTGTCCTCGAAATTGTGTCAGCGCCGCTTCTTCGGCGGGCTCGTTTCGCGTCCCGCCTGCGCAGGCTTTGTGGCCTTCTTCTTGGCCGCGCCAGGGGTCGCGGCGGCCCGCCGACGTCCACCGTTGCCAGTCGACCGGCGTTGCATCGCGGCCTCGATGCTGGCTCGCAGCGCGGACACCAGGTCGAGCGGCACCGCGCCAGACTCACCCTCCTGGATTGGGGTTCGGCCCGTCGCCTTCGCGTCGATCAGGGCGGTCAGCGTCTCTCGATGTACGTCGCGGTACCTGCCTGGATCCAACTGCTCATCAGACAGGGAGTCGACCAATGCCTCTGCCATGGAGAGCTCTTGGGAGGGGGTCGCCCACTCATCCTCATCCGCCTGGAACGGGAACTGTGGCTCCCGGACCTCGTCCGGCCACAGCATGGTCGCGAGGACCAGGACATCGCTGTGTACCCGCAACACCGCGACGATCTGGCGATCACGGAGCGTGACCTTGGCGACCGCGACGCGCCCCTTCTTTCTCAGTGCGTCACGTAGCAGCCGGTAGGGCTTGGCCCCCTGCCGTTCCGGCTCCACGTAGTAGCTGCGGTCGAGATAGATGGGGTCGACGGATTGAGCCGGCAGGAACGAGATGACCTCGATCGAACGTGACGTCGTCGCCGGCAACATCGACAGGTCGTCATCGCTGAGCACGACGAGCTCACCGGTGGTCGACTCGTAGCCGCGCCCGATCTCCTCGTACGGCACTTCGGCACCATCGATCGAGCAAACCCGCTTGTACTGCACCCGGCCGCCGTCTGTCGTGTGGATCTGGTGGGCGGGAACGTTCTTGCTCTCGGTGGCTACATACAGCCGCACCGGGATCGTCACCAAGCCGAAGGAGATGGTGCCTCTCCATACCATCCGCATCACCGCACACCTCCGACCTGAGTACCCGTCGATACGGGCCTGGACTCGTTACTCCTATTGTCTCCGTGGCCGGGAAATGCCTGACAGCCCGGGCCGCATCAACCAGCTCCTTGAGTCGTCGAAGGGGAGCCGGTCTCCTCTGCCGAATAGTGCTTGCCCGGACAATACGGCCACTCCTCGAAGTCCTCTACCCGGCCATCATCGGCGAACCGCAGCAGCCAAACATCGCGGGACTCCTGTTCAGCCGGCGGCCCATAGGCCACGTCGACTCGGACGGCGGCGTGGTTGCGCTCGGTCCACGATGGCCATGCTCCCTCAAGATCTCGCTCAGAGGAATTAATCCGTGGCGCTCGGTCCGTCCTCACCGATGAGTTTCGGCCGAGTCTGGAGTCCGTTGTGTCGGGCCGGGCGAGCAGCGTCACCGGCGGAGCGGCAACATGAAGGGATCGACGTATGACTGGCACACGTGTCCTGGTCGGCACCCGCAAGGGCGCCTTCCGCCTCACCTCGGACGAGAGGCGCTCAGAATGGGCGGTCGATGGCCCGTATTTCCCGGGGTGGGAGATCTACCACGTCAAGGGATCGCCGGTGAATCCCGACCGGGTCTACGCTTCGCAGACCAGCGGATGGTTCGGGCAAGTCATCCAGCGCTCCGATGATGGAGGCGCATCGTGGGAGACGGTGGGTAACGACTTCGCCTACGAGGGTGAGGTTGGGGAGCATCAGTGGTACGACGGATCGTTGCGGCCCTGGTCCTTCACCCGCGTCTGGCACCTCGAGCCCTCCGTCCATGACGCCGAGACGGTCTACGCCGGCGCCGAGGACGCGGCTTTGTTCAAGTCCACTGACGGCGGAGGAGAGTGGACGGAGTTGTCGGGCCTCCGCCACCACGACACTGGCCATCTGTGGCAACCGGGAGCGGGCGGCATGTGCCTGCACACGATCCTCGAGCACCCGATCGACGCCGACCGTCTCACCGTGGCGGTCTCCGCCGCGGGCGCCTTCCGCACCTCCGACGGCGGGAGTTCCTGGCAGCCGATCAACAAGGGACTTCGTTCCGGTGAGATCCCCGACGAGGACTCGGAGGTGGGGCATTGCGTCCATCGCATCGATATGCATCCAGCCCACCCGGACATGCTCTACATGCAGAAGCACTGGGACGTCATGCGTAGCAAAGATGCGGGCGACACGTGGCACGAGGTGAGTGGCAACCTGCCCTCGGACTTCGGCTTCCCGATCGCGGTACACGCGCAAGAGCCGGAGACCGTCTACGTGGTGCCGATCACCAGCGACTCCCATCACTTTCCACCCGACGGCAGACTGCGGGTTTACCGCAGCCGTACGGGCGGTGACGAGTGGGAGGCGCTCACGAGCGGCCTGCCGCAGCAGCATTGCTACGTCAACGTGCTGCGCGAGGCGATGGCGGTGGATCAACACGAATCCTGCGGCGTCTACTTCGGCACCACCGGGGGACAGGTGTACGCGTCTCGTGATTCCGGTGACACCTGGGAGCCAATCGTCAGAGACCTGCCGGCGGTGCTGTCGGTCGAGGCGCAGACGCTGCCATGAGCGGCTCCATGTGCACCTCCGTCCGGGTCATCCTGCCGGCCCACCTGCGGGCGCTGGTGAGGGTCCAGGGCGAGATCTGCGTCGACGTCGATGGTGAGGTCACGCAGCGAGCGGTGCTCGACGCTGTCGAAGCGGAGTTTCCAACACTTCGCGGCACAATCCGCGACCGGGTGACGGCGAGGCGGCGGCCCTTCGTGCGGTTCTACGCTTGTGAAACGGATCTGTCCCACGAGGAGCCGGATGCGCCGCTGCCGGAGCGTGTGGCCCACGGTGAGGAGCCGTTCATGGTTGTCGGCGCGATGGCCGGCGGCTGAAGCTTGGTGCAGGTTGGGGGGCCGTGGGGGCTCAAAGGGAGCCGCCAAGCTCATCCTCGATGTGCACCCGGATGATCTCATCGAAGGAACTTTCGGCGGCGAAGCCCAAGCGCTTCGCCCGCGTCGCCTCCAGGGCCGGGGCCCAGGTCTCAACGATCCGCATGATCGACTCATCCGGCTCGCGGCGGATCAGTCGCACCGCCTGCTCTCCCGCAACCCGGCGCAGCGCTTCGATCTGCTCTCCAACCGTGGCGCTGAGACCAGGCATAGACAGCGTTCGTCGCGGGCCGACCTCCCGACCATCGAGCTCGGCCGCCCGGACCAGGAACTGCACCGCTGAGCGGGGCGACGCATGCCAGTGCCGGACGGTCTCTGGGACCGGCAAAACCGCCTCCTGTCCGACTAGCGGCTCCCGCAGGATGCTCGAAAAGAAGCCGGAAGCGGCTTTGTTCGGTCTCCCCGGACGGATGCAGATGGTGGGCAGCCGGATCCCGATGCCGTCGAGGAATCCGCGACGGGAGTAATCGGCGAGCAGAAGCTCTCCGATTGCCTTCTGGGTGCCGTAGCTGGTGAGCGGCGTTTCGTGGAAGTCCTCCGGAATGGGATTGGGCAGTGGGGCGCCGTAGACAGCAATCGAGGAAGTGAAGACCAAACGAGGCTGATAACCGCTGAGGGTGCACGCCGCCCGGACGGCCTCGAACAAGCCCCGAGTGCCGTCGAGATTGACCCGGTAACCCTTCTCGAATTCGGTCTCAGCCTCACCTGACACCACCGCCGCGAGATGGAAGATTACATCGGGCTGACCCTCCACCAGCCGCTCGGCCTCGCCCGGCGCCGCGAGATCCGTGGCCACCAACTGGATCCGACCCACGTCGCCTGCAGGCTGCTGCGGGCGAACGACGTCGGCCAGCGTCAACCGTTCGACGGCGGCACCTGCAAGGTGCCCATCAGCGACCAGCCGGGCAGTCAACTTACGACCGATCATGCCGGCCGCGCCCAAGATCAGGACGTGCACAACACTTCCCTCCCACACAGGCGGGGTTGCCTCATCCACCTTTACGACGGTCGCCTAGCCGCTCGAGGCTACGACTGCAGCAACAGCCTAGAAGGTGCTGCGCCAATCCCACCGCCTGAAACAGCTCGTCCAAGGCAAGCCATTCCGCTCGCTGCCCGTGACATGGGAGCAGCCGACAGTGAAGGCATGACTGTCCGGCTTGAACAGTGGCCGGTCGTCGGAAGGCCAACACGTCCACCTCCACCGCACCGGACCCGCACACTGGTTCTTGTGAGCGCACCGCACGAGCTGATGAATAGGTACCGCAGCGCGTTTGCCAGGGCTGACCTACAAGCGCTTATGGACTGCTTCAGCTTTCCGCTGCAGGTCATCAGCGCCGATCGTGCCGGGGCATCCGTGTCCGTCGCGGCCGCCGAGAACTGGCCGGATGTCCTACAGAGGCTGCTCGATGCCTATCAGCGTTTGGGCGTTGTGGATGCGGCTCCCTTGGACCTCACAATCGACGAGCCGATGACGTCGGTCGCTCTGGTGCGGGCACACTGGGCCTTGCAGCGCGAGGATGGCGATTCGGTCTACGACTTCAGCGCCGTCTACACCCTGATACGCGTCGATGGCCAGCTCCGGATTGTTGCGATCGCTCATGACGAGCTGCCGGCACTCCAGGCAGCGATTCGCGTGACCTCGCCGTGAGGCGCGGCTAGGCGGCTGCGTCTGATTCTGACGTGAGACAGTTTGATCACTTCGAACATCGGTGACCGAACACCGGCAACCCTTCCGGTAAGGAGGGCCATGAATCTCGAGAAGGTCATTTTCGGCTTCTTCGTGCTGCTCGCGGCAACGCTCAACTTCGGGTTCTTCATCGGTGATATCTCCAATCCCGATGTCCACAACATCTACGAGCTGTTTGCGGCGCTGGCTGTCAGCCTGATCGCCACGGTGCTGAAGTTCGGCGATCGGACCCAAATCGGCGCGGTTCACCTGGCCACCAGCCTGGTAGCGGACCTGCAGCTCATCGCGGCCGTGGTCGTGTGGGTGTGGGCCGAGGAGATTTCCGCGGCTGGCATCACTGTGGGCTCCACAGCCAGCGTGGTGTCCCTATCCGGGGGCGCGCTGCTGGCCAACCTCGTCTCGGTCGTGCTGCTGCTGACGGAGACCGTTACCTTCCATCGTGGATAAGGCGGTGCACCAGTGAGCAACCCCCTGTTGATCTTCTGGGCTCAGCTGTTCAGCCGTCGCGAGCCTGTCGGCCGCGTTTCGTCCCGCGTGCACGTCGAGTCGTCTGTCCAGGCATCCTCGACCATCTTTCTGGTGATGCGGCGAATGCGGGCGCCGCTGATCACTCTCATCGTCATCTTCTTCGTCAGCGTCGTCGGCCTGACGTTGATCCCCGGTATCGACCCGGCCGGCCGACCGGCGCGTCTCAGTCTGTTCGAGTCGTTCTACTTCACGAGTTATACGGCGACCACGATTGGGTTCGGCGAGCTGCCGTGGCCGTTCACACCTGGGCAGCGACTCTGGGTCACCTTCTCGATTTACCTCTCGGTGGTCGGCTGGGCGTACGCAATCGGCTCGCTACTGACGCTGCTCCAGGACCGGTCCTTCCGGCAGGCGCTGGCGCTGCGGCGGTTCACCCGCAAGGTGGCGCGCCTTCGTGAGCCGTTTCTGTTGGTGGCCGGTTACGGACGCGCTGGGGAGCTGCTCGCCGAGTCGTTCGACGCGCTCGGCCAGCAGCTCGTCGTGATCGACGAGTCGTCCGAGCGGGTCGACGCCCTCGATCTGGGGTCGTATCACGCGGACATCCCAGGTCTCGTTGCCGACGCTGCCAATCCGCACCACCTGAGCGCAGCCGGTCTCGACCATCCGTGCTGCGCCGGCGTGTTGGCCCTCACCAGTGACGACGAGACCAACCTCGCCATCACCATGACGGCCGCGCTGCTGCGTCCCGACCTGCCCGTCGTCTCACGGACCGTTTCGGCTCCAATCGCGGACCGGATGCGTGCGTTCGGAACGCCAGCCGTGGTCAACCCGTTCGACCGATTCGGCGAGCATCTGCGGCTCGCGCTGCACGCGCCGGCGTCCTACCAACTCCTCACCTGGCTGGAGGCAGGTCCTGGTGCGGAGCTGCCCACGCGCGGCCATCCGCCAACCGAAGGCCGATGGGTGATGTGCGGATACGGTCGCTTCGGCCGGGAAGTCACCGCGGATTTGCGGGCGGCGGGCCTCGAGGTCTCCATCATCGAACCGGCCGAGCGGGGGGAGCCAGAGCCAGGAGTTATCGTCGGGGACGCCTCGGAAGCCGAGGTGCTGGATCGGGCCGACGTCACGGGAGCCGTCGGTCTGGTGGCGGGGACCGACAACGACACGACGAACCTCTCCATGCTTGCCTCCGCGCGCCGACTCAATCCCGAACTGTTTCTCGCCGCCCGCCAGAACCGGCCAACGAGCGCAGCCCTGTTCGAGGCGATGGGGGTCGACGCCCTCCTGGTGCCTACCGAGGTGGTTGCGCACGAGGTGTACGCACAGGTCAGCACGCCAATGCTGTGGCGATTCATTCAGGAGATGCCGGCGCGGGGGGACCAGTGGGCGGCTGATCTCATCCAGCGGCTCCGGCGCAACTGCGGTCACGAGCTTCCCGCCCTCTGGAAGGTCAAGCTTGACCGGGACCAGGCACCGGCACTAGCCGGCTGGCTCGCTGAAGGCAAAGTTGCCCTTGGTGACCTGCTGCGGAGTCCGGAGGATCGGGAGCGCCGGCTCCGGGTCGTGCCGTTGCTGCTACTCCGCGGCGGCGATGCCGTCCTGACACCCGACGGTGAGATGGTCCTGGCCCGTGACGACGAGCTGTTGTTTGCCGGGCAGAGCTCTGAAAGGCGAGAACTGGAGAGCACGATGGTGGTCGACTCGACCGGAGCGTACGTGCTGTTCGATCAGCACATTCCATCGAGTTGGGTGTGGCGCAAGTTGTCCCGGAAACACCCCACGCCTAGCACACTTGACGACCGTGAAGGCGTTACCAGCCGCCGAGGCTAGGCCTTACCTGTGGGTGAACGACCACCTCGATCGGCTCTGTGCGTCCACGAATGTCCACGGTGCGCCGCTCGAGCTGGTCGGTCGCCATGTTTGCGGCCTTGGCGGCTGCCACACTCACGATCACCTCCCCTGCAACGGCAGCCGATGCCAGTCGCGCCGTGATGTTGACGACATCCCCGAGCGCCGTGAAGTCGTCGACCGTTGTGCCCAAGCCGGTGGCTCCAACAAATGCTTCGCCGGTGTGGACAGCTGTTCCTGCTGGAATGGACATCGCTGGCGTGGTGCTGGGCCGTGCTGCTCCCTCGGCCAAGTCGATTGCGGCTGCTACCGCTAGTGCGGCGTGGTCCGGCCCGCTGATTCCGCCGAAGAAGAGCCCGATAACCTCGTCGCCGACCACTTTGTCGACGATGCCGTCATGAGCAACGATGGAATCGGATGCCAATCGATAGAAGCGGTCGAGGAACGTGTGGAAGTCGGCCGGGCGCATTCGTTCTCCCATCGCAGTCGAGCCGCGGATGTCGGAAAACAGCAGCGTGATCGGGATCTCTACCCCTGTCATCTTCTGTTTGCGAAGCACAGCTATGCATCTCGTGCAGAGAGCCGGATTGCCGGAGGATTGGGCGTACCCCGCATGCCTGAAAACGAGGCCACCCAGCCCGGCGAACGGAGCCTCGCAAATCTTGCAGCGTGGATCGGACGGAATTCGCCGGAATGCCCGCCGCTGCTTGGCCAGGCCAGAACTCTCCCCAGTAAGCACGGCCCGGACTTGTTCAGGAGTCCATCCCTCGGCCGCCACCTAATCAAGTTACGCCGGAAGTCGCCAAGCCGTCTTCGATGTGACCGATGCCTTTGCGATGGAGCGACGGCCGGAAGCCGCGGGGCCGCTGCCTTCATCAACGGCGCCGGCACCGGCCAGCCGTGGGCATCCCCGCCCTGGAACCCGGTGGGGGGGTGGTGCGGCCTGCGGTAGCCAGAGCCGGAGGTTTGCGACCGGGTCTGGCGACCTCGGGGTCGGCAGGCGTGGAGGCCGCCGCGGACCTTGACAGTGACAGCTCGACGGCTGAGCTCCGCCGTTCCCGGCATGCTGGTGGTTATTCATCCACCGGTATCGGTGGGTGATTAACCACCATCGGGGCGGTTGTCAATTGTTGTCGGGATGTTGTGGTTGTGGTGGAACAGGTTGGTGGGGTCGTAGCGGGCCTTGACTCCGACCAGCCTGTCCCACGTCGACCCCGGGTAGGCCTGGCGGACCTGTGCCGTGTCCTGGTCGGTGAGGAAGCCGACATAGGCGCCGTCGTCGCGTTGGTGCAGGGCCGCCGCGAACTGGTCGACCCAGGCCTGGCGCACCGGCTTGTCAGCCGGCCCGTCGTAGAAACTGGCGACGTTGGCCATGATCGCCGAGCGGCGGTGGGCAAAGGCGGTCGCCTCGACGGGTACGCGCGCCATAGCCCCGCCCAGCACACGCAGTTGCGCCACCCGCAAGCTCGCGTCCGATGATTCCAGGTGTCCGAGGATCGTCTCGGCCGCGTTGTGATCGATGCGGTCGAGGAACATCGTGTGCCCCACGGCGGCAGGGTGGTAGTTGGGATCCTCGGGCGGGTAGATCTCCGGATAGGCCATCGGCTTGACCAGGTCGGCGAGCGGGGTGGCCAGTGCACGGAACGGCGCGACTGCGCGCTGCCCTTCTTCGACGTCGCCGGCGTAGACCATCAGGCCAAGGATGATCAGCTGGCCGTGCTGCTCGGCTGGAATGAATGGCAGCGGTGGCGCGGGCATGACGTTGGCGATCGTGGACAACTCCTCAGGAGCCGCCTCGGCCAGGGCAATGAATTCGGCGAGCACGTCGGCACTGGCCGGCAACAGCAGCATCCCACCGACGACTTGGCCTAGCGGGTGCAATCGAAACTGGAACCTTGTCGCCACGCCGAAGTTACCTCCACCGCCGCGCAACGCCCAAAACAAGTCCGGGTGGTCCTGGGCGTTGGCACGCAGCAGCTCTCCATCGGCGGTCACCACCTCGGCGGCCATCAGGTTGTCGATGGTCATGCCGTACTTTCTGACCAGGTAGCCGACGCCGCCAGCCAGGGTGATCCCGCCGATGCCGACGGAGCCGGTGTCGCCGAACCCGGTAGCGAGGCCGTGCGCCGCCGCGGCGGTGGTGTACTCCCCGGCGGTCAGGCCGGGCTCGGCCCACGCGGTGCGCCCCTCCGCGTCGACCTCGAGCGCGCGCATCGCCGAGAAGTCCAACACGATCCCGCCGTCGACGACGCAGTTCCCGGCGGGGCTGTGACCACCGCTGCGGATCGCCAGCTCCAGCCCCGTTTCCCGCGCCAGCGCGACGACCGCGGCGACGTCCGCCGCGTCGGCGGCCTGGACGATCGCCTGAGGGCGGCGGTCGAAGCCGCCGTAGAAGGTCGTGCGCGCCTGGTCGTAGGCCGGATGATCCGGCGTAACCACCTGGCCTCTCACCTGCCCACGCAGTCGAGAGATCGAGATGCCGTTCAGCTCGGAGAGCGCCATCGCAAACGTTCCTTCCATGGTCGGAAACAGCCTCAGGTGTCCTGCCATCGCCGACGGCGAACGTCGGCACACGTTGAGCCATTGCCCTTCAGACTCCGGGCGGACGCAGAACTCATCGAAAGGGAGGGCGTCCGCTTATGAGGTGGCCGGACCTCGGCTGACAGCTTTCGTGTAGGAAAGGAAGCAGGTCTGAGGTTCTGAACAACCGCTCGAACAATCGGTCTGGTTTCGGAACCACCAACTGCGCCGCACCGAATCGGCCGCGGACCCCTGTCACGGCGCTAACCGCGCCAGGGAAGCGACACGAAGGAGTTGAAATGGCAAGAATCGGTGTCCAAGCCATGATGCTCAAGAACGA
>Ga0126313_10001174_pt1 | contig 13590 bp, 11 predicted proteins | sample Plot105A_FD_89954 | JGI IMG/M metagenome (GOLD analysis project Ga0126313, IMG submission 89954) | Serpentine soil microbial communities from UC McLaughlin Reserve, CA, USA - Plot105A | ecosystem: Environmental > Terrestrial > Soil > Grasslands | place: USA: UC McLaughlin Reserve, Lake County...
AAGATCTACACCGCCCACCTCGAGGTCGCGAAGCAGATCGCCGAGGACGAGGGCGTCGAGCTCAAGACGACGCTGCTGGCCGGCAAGCCCTTCGAGCAGACCTTCAAGTACGTAAAAGAGGTCAACCCGACGCTCGTGGTCATGGGCCGCATCGGCTACCACTCCGACGACGAGATGGACATCGGCGGGAACACCGAGAACATGATGCGGTATTTGCCGTCGAACGTCCTCGTAACCAACTTCGAGTACCAGGCCCCCGACCTGTACACAGCCGAGCAGCACATGACCTGGACCAAGGAGGCCCTCGAGCGGCTTGACCGCATCCCTGGCTTCGTGGTCGGCATGGCGACGGGCGCCATCATCCGGTACGCCATAGAGAAGGGCTACACGGTCATAACCACAGGCGTGATTGACGAGGTCATAAAGAACATCCTCCCCCCCGGCGCGATGGAGTCGATGCGCGCCATCGGCGACCAGATGCGCGCCGCGCAGCAGATGGGCGAGGACGCTCCCATCGAGTCCCTCTTCAAGGACTTCGACGAGCGCACCCAAGAAGCCAACGGGAACGGCTCGGCTAACGGCACGGATCAAGCCGCCAAAGAAGAAATCTTCGAGGCCGGCGCGGGCGGTTTCGGTAAGAGCGAGGACCAGGGAGACATAGAAGGCGTCTCCGCCGACGTGCAGGAGGAGATCCGCCGCTCCGCCCAGGGCCAGAACCGCTTCGAGTGCGACGTCTGCCGCTACGTCGCGAAAGGCAAGCCTGCCAAGTGTCCCGTCTGCGGCTCGGGCCCCACTCACTTCCACGCGGTAGACGCGCGTGTAGCCACTGCTGATAAGGCCGAAGGCGACCTGAACCTGGCTCAGGTCTACGACGGCCGCGAGCTGCACTGGACCGACGACGCCAGAGAGTTCCTCGACGCTCTGGAAGAGTGGCAGGAGAAGCGGCGGGTCAGGGCGAGGGTGGAGAAGAGCGCGCTCAAGAAGGGCTACACCACCATAACCCGCGAGTACGTCGAGCAGCAGTACCGCGAGGAGACCGGACGAGAGGCCCCGGAGGTCAAAAGTAGCGGCTGCCCCGTCTCCCACGCCAAAGAGAAGGTCGAGAAGACCTCCGGCGGCAAGTGCCCCATCGACCACTCCGCCTTCCAGAAGGCCGGAGCGCTCGTCCCCGAGGGCGGTAGCCGGGAGTTCACCTGGACCGAGGACGCTATCGAGCGGTTGAACCGCGCTCCCAGGGGCTTCATGCGCAACATCTCGCGCAACATGACCGAGAAGCTCGCGCGCGAGCGGGGAACGACGCACATAGACCTCGCCCTGGTGGAAGACTCCCTCTCGGGCGCGCGCGACACCATGGAGGACGTCATAACCGGCAAGGTCTCCATCGCCGAGCTAGCCAAGGATCACGGCGAGGCCATTCGGGCCGACGAGGCCCCTCACCCGCCGATGAGCGTCACGATGGCGTGCACCGTCTGCGGCGAGGAGCTGCAGGGCGTTGCGCCCCCCGACGAGTGTCCCGTCTGCGGCGCCCCGGCCGAGGATTTCGAGGCGAGATAGCCGTCAGCTTTCAGCGGTCAGCGGTCAGCAAGGTGGCCCGACACGAAACATCGTTCCGAAAGGCAAAGCAGGCGCGGCTTTGCCTAGCGTCGATCCGTGGCTGTGGTATGAAAGCGCGCCTGCGTATCGTCCGAACGGCAAAAGCTGATTGCTGATGGCGAAAAGTCACACAGTGACTTTTCTCAAGAGCGACGTCACCATAGACGTCGCCGAGGACGAGTACATCCTCGAGGCCGCAGAGGACGCCGGGCTGCGTCTCCCCTACGACTGCCGCAGCGGCACCTGCACCACCTGCATGCAGAGGTGTCTCGAAGGGGAGATGGACCAGGACCTCGCCTTCGCCATCTCCGACGAGGAGCTGGAGAAGGGCTACCGCCTCATCTGCATCGGTAGCCCCCTCTCCGATATCGTGCTGGACGCCTGAGAGTGTAGCGGCGTCATAGCGCTCTTCCCGGTCCGGGCCATGACTCGCGCGCTGGATCCAGCCAGAATTTCTCTCATCGATTTCTTAAATTCCTCTCATTTTTCTCTTAGAGGCGAGTCCTAGCATGCCGCCAGAAGGTCGAGATCGGTGGACGAAAGGAGAGGAGCATGAAAAGTATAGCGGCATCGATACTGTTGATCGGTCTGGTGCTGGTGGCGGGGTGCGGTGTCTCCACCGGGAAGTCGGGCAATGACGAGGCGGGAGAAACATATTCCCCGAACATAGATCCTGCCAACTTCACCACCAGGATCGACAACAAGTACTTCCCGTTGAAGCCAGGCACCACCTATGTCTACGAGGGGAAGACCGAAGAAGGCACCGAGCGCAACGAGGTCACAGTCACCGACGATACCAGGCGGGTCATGGGCGTCGAGTGCGTCGTGATCAGGGACAAAGTGTTCCTCGACGGAGGTCTGATCGAGGACACCTTCGACTGGTACGCCCAGGACAAGAAGGGCAACGTCTGGTACTTCGGGGAGAACACCAAGGAGTACCAGAACGGCAAGGTCGAGAGCACCCAGGGCTCGTGGGAGGCCGGGGTGGACGGGGCCAAGCCCGGCATCTATATGCAGGCCGATCCGAAAGCAGGAGAGACCTACCGCCAGGAGTACTACGAGGGCAAGGCCGAGGACATGGCCAAAGTGCTCAGCCTGGACGAATCGGCCACGGTCCCCTACGGTACCTTCGACCACCTCCTGATGACCAGGGACTGGAATCCGCTCGAGCCTGGGGTCGTCGAGCAGAAGTACTACGCTCCGGGCATAGGAAACATCCTCGAGGTAGGGGTCAAGGGCACCTCCGAGCGGGTCGAACTGATCGACATCAAGAAGGGGTGAGTGCAACACGTCCCGGTAGACGATCCTGCTGAGAAGGAGCCACGAAGTAGAATAACCGTATAGGAGCAAATTGAAAGCAGGAACGCGCATACTGGTCGTAGAGGACGACCGCTCGATAGCACGGCTCGTGCAGCTGGAGCTCGAGCACCGCAACTTCGTGGTCCGGTGCGCCTACGACGGGCCTTCGGGGCTGGAGGCAGTCCCGGGTTTCAAGCCTGCAGCGGTCGTGCTGGACATCATGCTCCCCGGGCTGGACGGGGTCGGGGTGTTGAAGCGGCTGCGGGCGGAGGGGAACAGGGTCCCGGTGATCATGCTGACCGCCCGTGGAGATCCGCTGGACAAGGTCCACAGCCTGGACCGCGGCGCCGACGACTACCTCACCAAGCCCTTCGACATGGAGGAGCTGATGGCCCGCTTGCGGGCGCTCCTGCGCCGCACGGGGGAGGACGAGGTGATCCGGGTCGCTGACCTGGAGATCGACCCGGCGACCCGGGAGGTCCGGCGGGGCACCAGAGAGATAGACCTGACCGCCCGGGAGTACGAGCTCCTCGAGTTCATGGCCCGCAACCACCGCCGGGTACTCTCGCGCGACCTGCTGCTCTCGCGAGTCTGGGACAGGGAGGAGTTCGGTATCGAAACGAACGTCGTGGACGTGTACATCGGCTACCTGCGCAAGAAGGTGGACGCCTCGGGGGAGACCCGGCTCATCAAGACCGTGCGGGGAGCGGGATACGCCCTGAAGGAGAGCTAGCTCTTGCCGATCCGGTGGCGCCTGACGCTCTTCAACGCCCTGATCATCGGCGCCATCCTCCTGGCGCTGGGCCTCTCGCTCTACCTGCTTTTGCGCGAAGCTCTGCTCTCCGGGGCCGAGGACACCGTCAGCAGCCGCGCCGTCGCGGCCGCCAGAGCCCTGGAGTCCGGAGAAGATCCTCTGAAGGAAGACGATGTGGAGCAGCTCACCGCGGACGGGGTCTTCATCATCGTCCGGGACGCCCGGGGCAGGGTTCTAGACCGGACAACCGACTTTTCGACGGAGGAAGAGCCCCGCGACGCCGTCTGGGAACGGGCGCTCGCGTCCGGGAACCCCGAGGGCGGCACGGCGGAGCTCTCCTCCCAGGAGCCGGACTACGTCTACGCCGTGCCGGTCAACCCCCCTGCCGGACCGGTCCGGGTGGTGGAGGCTGGCAAATCCTACGAGCCCGTCGAGGCCACCCTGGAGACGTTCGCCACCGTTCTGGCCATCGGCGGTCTCCTGGCTTTCCTGCTTTCGGTGGGCGGGGCGTACCTCCTGGCCCGAGCCGCCCTCTCTCCTGTGGAGGCGGTCGTGAGCTCCGCCCGCGAGATGACGGAGGGGGATCTCTCGCGGCGCCTGCCCGTCGCACACCCCAGAGACGAGATCGGACGCCTCGCCACGACCATCAACGGGCTCCTGGCGCGTCTGGAAGCGGCCTTCGCCCGCCGGGAAGAGGCTCTCTCGCGACAGCGACGCTTCGCCGCCGACGCCAGCCACGAGCTGCGCACCCCGCTCACCTCTATCGCCGGCTACGCCCAGATGCTGGAAGAGTGGGGTCTGCGGGACCCACGAACAACGCGGGAGGGCGTGGCGGCCATCCGGCAGGAATCGGAGCGCATGCAGAGGCTGGTAGAGGGTCTCCTGGCCCTGACCCGCGGTGACGAGGGCGCGCCGCTGGAGATCGAACACCACGACCTCGCGGCCGTCGCCGAAGAAGCGGTACAGACGGCCCGGAGTGCCGCGGGCGAGAAGATAGCTCTCAGCTACCTCCCCCCGGAGCTGCCGGTCAACGCTCCCTTCGACCGGAACCGCATCCGGCAGGTGATCTCCATACTCCTGGACAACGCCCTCAAGTACACCCCGGAAGGGGGCAAGGTGACGGTGACGGTCCGGGAGACTAACGGCTGGGCCGCGCTGGAGGTCTCGGATACGGGCGTCGGGATCCCCGAGGACCAGCTACCGCTCATATTCGAGCGGTTCTACCGGGCGGATAAGGCTCGCGCCTCCAGCGGCGCCGGCCTGGGGCTCTCGATAGCGCGCCAGATCGCCGAAGCCCACGGTGGCAGGATAGAGGTGGAGAGCACGCCGGGAGAGGGCTCGAAGTTCACCCTGCTGCTCCCGAAAGACCACTCCGCGTCCGGCAGGTAGGAAAATCTTTCAAGAGCTCTTATTTCTCATCGTACTCTCACCGCTCTCTTAGATTCCTCTCAGGTTCCGGCGATAAGATCCACCTCACGAGGCGATCAAGGAAGCGAAGCCATTGAACACAAAGAGCGTGAAATCCCTGGGGCGCGGTGCGGCGGCGTTCGCCCTCCTGGTAGCCGGCCTGGCAATGGTGGGCGCGTGTGGGCCCGATACGACGGCAGAGAAGGACCAGAGCCCGGCGAGCTCCACGGCATCGGCCGGGGAAGGAGGATCGAGGAGGATTCCCCAGCCGGCTGTTCCCGGCGACATCCCGGTCGCGCCGGAGAGCGAACGGGTCGATCTCAGCATGCCGACGTTCTCGGACCCAACCAGCGTCACCAATCCGCAGTTCCCCGTCTCCAGGCAAGACTCGGTCCTGATGGTCGGCCACGTCGATGGCAAGCCGTTCCGGACCGAGGTCACGCTGCTGCCCGAGACCAGGATCATCGAGTGGCAGGGCCAGCGAGTCGAGACGCTCGTCTCGCAGTACGTCGCCTATCTCGACGGGCGCATCCAGGAGGTTGCATACGACCTGTACGCCCAGGCCGACGACGGATCGGTCTGGTACTTCGGCGAGGACGTCGCGGACTTCGAGGACGGCGCAATCGTGACCAAGGAGGGCACCTGGCTCGTGGGCAAGGACGGTCCGGCCGCGATGATCATGCCCGCAGACCCCAGAGTTGGAGATGTGTACCGAACCGAGAATAACCCAGGTATCGCGTTCGAGGAGGTCACTGTCAAGTCTGTGGATAAGACCCTCGACGGCCCGCTGGGACCCGTCAAGGGAGGGCTCGTCGCCGAGGAGCGCCATATGGACGGACAGACGGAGGATAAGCTCTTCGGTCCAGGCTACGGCGAATTCTACACGTCCGACGGAAGCGACGTCGAAGCCCTCGCCCTCGCCGTTCCGACTGATGCGCTATCAGGCCCGCTACCGGACGAGCTCGAGACCCTCTCTAGCGGTGCGCTCGACATCTTCGACGCGGCCCAGTCCAAGGACTGGAACGCGGCTTCGGCCACAGTCCAGAAGATGAATGCCGCCTGGAAGACCTACAGGGCGGGAGAGGTTCCGCAGAAGATCGAGCCTCGCATGGACGAAGCCCTCGCAGCACTCACCGCAGCTGCCGAAGCCAACGATGCAGGGCAGACCCGCCAGGCCGCGATCGACGCTGCCCAGTGGAGCTTGGACCTCCGACTGCAGTACAGGCCACAGACTGAGATCGACCTGGCCCGCTTCGACCTCTGGGCAGCCCAGTTGACGCTCGACGCGGCGGCGGGGGACGCGGGCGCGGTGGGCGGCGATGTCTTTGCCATCGGCTACATCAGGGACCGCGTCTTGAGCACCCTGGATGGTGCAGACGTCGTCCGCGTCGACACCGAGGTCCAGAAGCTCCAGGTGGCCGCAGCCGACGATGATCTCGCCGCAGCGTCCGACGCCGCTTCAGCGCTCCGGGACACCCTAGCCGGACTTGAGGCTGCTCCCATTCGATGATTAGTGGGATAGCCTCCCACGCGCGATAGCGGAGGGTACTGCATCTCGGGGAACTTTGTAGAGCGATTCTTAACCAATTTATCATCGTATTCTTAGCGTTCTCTTAGTTTGCGGCGGCATACTCATCCACGCGAAGTGATAAACGGAGGAGGTTCCCTATAGACATGGGTGTAAGACCGGAGAACTCGAACACCGGACGAAAAGGAGGATGATGGACAGGAAGAAGCTGGTCATTGGGGCGGTGGCCGTGGCCGTCCTGGCCCTCGGCGGGGGTGTGGCCATCGCCGCCCAGCAACAGGAGGATCCGAAGATAGATCGGGCCGCCGCTGAAGAGGCCGCCCTGGGCGCCGTCCCGGGCGAGGTGAAGGAGACCGAGCTCGAAAACGAGGGCGGCTCCACCATCTACGAGGTGGAAATCTTCGGCAAAGACGGCGAGTTCCACGAAGTAGCAGTGGACGCCGATAACGGCAAAGTCCTCGGTCAGGACATGGACGAGGACGATAACGGCTTCGACGATGATGGCTCCGATGATCAAGGCTCCGAAGACGCCGATTAGCCGCCGGAGCAAGTAACCCCGAAAACGCGGAGGGGCGCGAACCCGCAGCCCCTCCGCGCCACCCGGCGAAGTTCCCGGATGAGAAGCTGGAGAAAGGCTACCACCTCGTCTGCATCGGCGATCCCCTCCCAGACGTAGTGCTCGGACCACAACTGCATGATTGCCCGGACCAAGCGATCGGCTACCCCATCGGCTCCTGCTGTCGGAAAAACCGCACCATCTCCGCCGAGGCGTCTGGTCCCCTGGGGTCGGTGTACGAGCCAGGGCGGCTCCCGCCTGACCAGGCGTGCCCGAGCCCGTGGACGGTCCACTGCTCCGCGATGGCGCGACCGCCGGCGTCGTGGTGGATGGAGCGAGTGTAGGCGTGCCCGCCGGGCACCTGCCCTCGTTGCACTCTCGCAAGCGGGGCGGGCTTGCCGGTGTCGTACCTTCCGTCGGCGGTGTAGTGGGCGAGCAGGTGGTCCGCGTTGCTCGGATGAACGGTCGTGTCGCGATCCCCGTGGAACACGATCACCGGCACAACCCGGCTGGGCTCCCCGGCGGTCGCCAGGTCGGAGGCGTCCCGACGCGCGGTGACCGGTCCCCCCTGTCGCATCGCGGCGAACGCAGAGGAGAGATCTTGGGCGGCTCCGGGAGCAAGACCGGAATGGACACCGATCGCGGCGTAGAGGTCGGGGTAGGCCGTCCCCATGATCGCGGCCATCGCCCCACCGGCCGACATCCCGGCTACGTACACCCGGCCGACGGCGACGTGGTACTCTCCGAGGATCTCGCACGTGATGCCGGCGATGAGCGACGGCTCACCCCGCCCGCGCTTCTGATTGGCGCCTTGGAACCAGTTCCAACACCTCGAGTTGTTGTCTGCTGTAGCTTGCGCGGGGTAGGCGACGAGGAAGGTGTGCTCCTCGGCGAGCGCGTTCATGCGGGTTCCGGCGGCCAGGTCGTCGGGGTTCTGGGTACAGCCGTGGAGCATGACGACCAGGGATACCTCCTGTCCGACGTAGCCGCTCGGGATGTACAGCTTGTAGGCGCGGGTTCCGGCCCGATTGGTATAGGACCGCTCGACGAATTGTCCCCCTAGCGGGACGACGCCGGGCGTGGAGACGCCTCCTGTCGCCCCCGGCATGGTACCGGGGCCGGACGGACGCGGTATGCCACGGAAGCGCCGCGGTGGTCTGGGGGCACGCCGAAGACCGTGCTCGGTGGGGCCTGGTTGCGAGGTTGCTGCGGTCCGCACGCCCTCGTTCACGGTGCGGCGGATCGTCTCGATCGGCTCCTCTACGCCAGCATCTTGCGGCGACGCCTCCGGGGTGAATCGTCCCCCGAGGGCGCGCTGGATGATGCTGGTCGCCTCGGCGAGTCGGCCCTCTCTCGTGAGACGCGTGGCCTCTACCATGCCGGCCTGCAACTGGTCACGCATAGTTAGGTTCTCCTCTCATATCACGACGCCTGGATCCGCTCCGCCAGCGCCGCTTTTACGGCAGGACTCGCCCGGAAGGCACCAAGCACCTCGAGGGACTCGATGGTCGCCAAAGCCAGTTCCGGAGAGACATCATCGGCGATGCTGGCCAGGCCCAGAACTCTGATCTGTAGCGTCTCACCGGCCGCGCGCACCGCCTCCAGGTCGCGGCGGGTGTAGTGCTGTAGCCCGAGCACCAGCTCCTTGCGGGATACTGTCCGTTCGACCGCCTCGGCATGCCCACCGAGCTGGTTGCGGATCGCCGTGCGGATGAAGTCGGTACGGTTCTGGTAGAAGCCCTCCCGCACCAGCAGGTCTATCCGCCCCAGATCCACCGGCGCCATGTTGATCGTGATCTTCTCCAGCTCACTCGTCGCCATCTGCTCACCATCTCTGTATCATCTGTGTACCATCCAGATAGATGGTAACACACTATTCTGGCCCGCTGTCAAGCAGGTCGAGGTTGCTGCTGCGGGTCTTGGCGCAGGCGGCGAGGGTCTCACAAAGGAATCGTAAAACATCGTCAATAAATGTTGACAAACTCTATTGCGTCAACTATGATTGACGCATGGACGAGAAGACGCGGGCACAGGTTGGAGGACCGCGGGATCCGCGGGAGGGCCTCGAAGCTGTTGTGGCTTTGAGGCGGACGCTGGAGGCTTTGGAGGCGGCCCAGGTAGAGAACGCCATTATTGCGGGCTGGTCGTGGGCCCGGATCGCCGAGGTGTTGGGGGTAAGCAAGCAGGCCGTACACAAGAAGCACGCCGGGAGGATCAGGGACAAATACCCTGGAGAACCGCCGAGAAGAAGGGGAACATGATGCTCATTCGTTTCACCAACAGATCCCGCAAGAGCGTGGAAGCCGCCTTCGAAGAAGCCAGGATGCTGGGTCACGACTCGGTGGGCGACGAGGACCTTCTGCTGGGGATATTGCGCGCCGGTGAGGGGGTTGCGGCCGAGGCGCTCTCTTCGCTGGGCATAACGCTTGAAGAGGCGCGAGAGGAGTCCGAAGAGATGCTCTCCGATGCCCTCTCTTCGATCGGGATCTCCCTCGAAGAGATGCGTCGGGAGGCGGGGGATGCCTTCGAGATGAGCATACCCCCTGGTCGCCGGCTCCGATTGTCTCCTCGGGCCAAGAACGCGCTGGTGGGGGCGCGTAGAGAGATGCTCAGGCTGGGAGACAACTACCTTGGCACCGAGCACGTCCTGCTGGGGATACTGAGCAACGAAGACGGAACGGCCGTCAGGATGCTGGCCGGCATGGGCGTGTCGCCGGAGGCGCTGGAGGGTCGGCTGTTCGAGCTGCGCGGGCGAGCAGGCGAATGACTCGAGAAGCGGTGGAGAGGGTCCTGGATCGAGTCGGGACGCTCGTCGTCCGACGTCCTAATTGGAAGACAGCCGGTACAGTCGTATGGCGTTCCCGCGCAGCACGTCTTCGCCGGCGGCCTCGGCCTCGGGGATGCTCAGCTCCGTGTGGGCTACCAGATCCTCCAGCGCCTGGCCGAGCACGTGCCTACCGTCGATGGCGCTCATCCAGTGGAGTTCCGGCACCCCTATGCCGTCGGAGCTGTACAGGAGCTTGGAGATCGGGGCCACGCCTAGCGCCTCCCGTGTGAAGGAGAGCATCTCACCGTAGCCGAGAAGCGGGATGCCGTAGGACAGGTCCAGGTAGACGTTATCGTAGACGGCGGCCAGATAGCCGCCCTCCCGGGTGTACGGGTAGCACTCGTGTAGCAGCACCACGGGCATGCCGCGGTAGTCGGGTTGCTCGAGCACGGCGCGCAGGTGCAGCGGGTTGCCGAGCAGAAGGTCGGTGTCGGCGTCGCCGTAGCCGACGTGGAACTGTACCGGAACCTCCTGCCGGGCCGCCTCCGCGAACGCGACGTGCAACAGTGTATCCAGCAGCGGTTTGTGGGCAAGCCGCGCCGGACCCTCGGTCCGCCGGAACTCGCGCAACGAGGCTTCCGCCTCCTCTTCCGTCCACTCCCGGACGTTCAGCCCCGTCCGGTAGGCGACGATGCTCTTGAGCGCCACGTACCCCCGGCCCCGCACGTCGTCCAGAGCGGCCGTGAGCGCTTCCTTCACTTCTCCCAGGGAGCCGTGCTCGGCCAGCAGGCGTTCCATCAGCGTCTCGAGGCGCAGCATCGGTTCGATCCTGCAGCCTCCCAGCGTTGCCAATTCATCCCCTGGCAGCACCTCTTCGGGCGGCGGGTAGCCCGTGTCTATGAGCAGGATCTCGACGTTCGCAGCACGTAGAAGTGCGCGTGTAAGCTCCGATCGCTCCATCTCCGCGCGGGCTGCGAAGACGGCTTCCTCCTCGGGTTCACAGTCGAAGAAGGCGGCGAGCGTGCGGATCAGGCGCAGGTAGAAGGCCGTGCTGGCGACGTGCTCGCGAGGCATACCGGGGTCTGCGGACTCCGTGAAGGCCCGCCGCCAGCTCACGAGGTCGTCGAAGTTCTGGGAACGCAGGATCCCGTGGCAGTGGTTATCCACCACGGTCACGTGCCGGAGATCTACGGCCTCGGCGCGGAACATCAGTAGTTCGTCGCCGCCGCTGCGGCTACCTCCTCGGGCGAGAGATTCCTGGCGATCTCAGCCTGCGCGCGGCCCACGGCGAGGTGGGTGCGTACGAGCGGCTCACCGAGCGCTTCGATCAGGACCTCGTCCCTCTCCAGCGCGTCCAGCGATTCGTCCAGCGAGGCGGGGAGCGGATGGATGTTTCGCTCGGTGCGCTCCTCCTCGCTCAAGATGGCCGGGTCCACCGTGGTCTGCTCGCCGGGATCGAGGCCCCGCTCCATCCCGTCCATCCCGGCGGCCAGGACCGCGGCCAGGGCCAGATAAGGGTTCGCGGTGACGTCCACCGGTTTGATCTCGACGTTGGCGGTCGCGGACTCCGCGCCGGCCACGGGCGAGGCGAGCCGCACGGCGGCCTCCCGGTTGTCTAGCCCATAAGCGGCGAAAGCCGCGGACCACATGCCGGGGGCGATGCGCTGGTAGGAGTTGGGGCTCGGGGTGGTGAACGCCATGACGGCCGGCAAATGTTCCAGGATTCCGGCGACGAATCCCGAGCCCTGACTACTCAACGCCCCCGAGGCGTCGAAGAGCACCGGAGTATCGTCCTCGTAGACGCTCAGGTGCAGGTGGTGGCCGTTGCCGGCTTGATCCAGGTACGGTTTCGGGGCCATCGTGACCTCGAGGCCCATCCGATACGCCACGCCCCGGATCGTCTCCAGAACCTGCACGCGCCGGTCCGCCGCTCCCAGCGCTTCCGCCTCCCCCACCGAGAGCTCCAGGTTCCCGTGCCCTACCTCGGCGTGGCACTGCTCGGGTGGAATGCCCATCTCCTCCAGCGTCTCCGCCAGCTCGGCGACGAGGTCCGCCGCCGGGGTCAGCGCGAAGCTGCCCGCGTACGGGGTCCTGTCCAGAGGACCCTCGGGACCGCGCACGTAGAACTCGGCCTCGTAGGAGGCGACGGACCTGTAACCCCGGGTCGCGAGCCGTCCGAGCGCCCGCTTGAGGGCGCTGCGGGGGCACCCGTCCCACGGCGTAGTCGCGTCCGGCTCCGTCATGTCGCAGGAGACCATCGCCTGCCCGCGGGCGAACGGGAGCGGGATGAGGGTCGAGAGATCGGGGACAAGGCGCACCTCTCCCACCGGGCTCAGCCCCGACTCCGGGTGCAGCGCCCCGCTCGGGTCCAGCGCCAGCACCCCCTTGGCGAGCCCCACCCCGGCACCCGCCCTCCTCTCGAAGGAGTCCCGGTGGACGGCCTTGCACTTGGGGATGCCCGCGTGATCCACGAACTCGAACCGCACCCACAGAGTGTCAACCGGCAAAGGCCGCGGCACTTTCTCCTGTGTCTCGCGCTCGGCTTGCATCTCACCCTCCAGAACCTAGCTGAACACTTCCCCTTCCCGCGACGACGGGTCCAATATCTCACGCTAGAGCTTTACGTTCTAGCTTACCGGTAATCCTCCGTCCGAGAGCCGCTTTCCGCGGCGAGGCCCTCTTCGGCCATCAGCCTTTCGCCGGCCCTCCGCGTGGCGGAGTACCGGACGAACGTAATGAGAACCCCGACGACGACCCAGACCGCGGCGATGATCGGGTACCACCTCGCCGCATCGGTCGGGTAAGGGTACACGTTGCGCAACAGCGTGTAGCCGATGACGAGCAGCGCCAGGAAGGGCACGACGACCTCCCACGCGGCGACCTGCCGCTCGCCGGAGAAGAACAGCAGCTTCGCGGCTCCGATGGTCGCGAGCGCGTACACGAGCAGCAGGATCAGGGTCCCTACGGTGCCCGACGCCAGGAACAGGTCGAAGGGCGCCACGCCGAACACGAACCAGCCGAGGACAATGATTACGTACCCGGCGACGGCAACGGCAGCCGTCGACCGCGCCGGGACGCCGCTCCGGGAGGAGACGGCGCCGAGCGGAGCCGGGCCGACCTCGTCGCGCGAGAGCGCGAACAATAGCCGCGCGGCCCCCACGACGCACGCCAGCGCGCAGCCGAAGGCGCTGACCGCGGCGCCGATGGTGATGAGCTCGCCGACCCACCCGGCGACGAACTGGCTGCCCAGGTCGCCGAGCAGCGAGCCCGAGGCGATGAAGTCCTCGATGCCCCTGGCGTCCGCGCCGAAGCCCATCACCTCGATGGCGGTGACGAATATGAAGTACAGGCCGCCGAAGATGGCGACGCCGAGGATCGCGCGCGGGATGTCGCGGCGAGGCTCCTGCGCTTCCTCGCCCAGCGTCGCGGCCGCCTCGAACCCGGCGAAGGAGAGGAACCCGAACACCACGCCCAAGAACACCGCCGACGTGCCGGTGCCTGCCGGTACCGAGAACACCGAGAAGTCCAGAGTGTTGCCGTTCGGAGCCGTACCGGTGGCCAGTTTGATCAGGATGATGACGCTGACGATGAGGATGAGCGCGACCGTCGTTCCCTCGATGACCAGGAGCACCCGGGTGCCCTCCCGAATGTTCGAGGCCGCGAGCGCCCACACGCCGGCGAGAGCG